>Ga0255048_10000625_pt1 | contig 26616 bp, 38 predicted proteins | sample JV7_2_2_MG_FD_183619 | JGI IMG/M metagenome (GOLD analysis project Ga0255048, IMG submission 183619) | Seawater microbial communities from Jervis Inlet, British Columbia, Canada - JV7_2_2 | ecosystem: Environmental > Aquatic > Marine > Inlet | place: Canada: British Columbia | collected 2016-10-06
CCTGGTGTCGCTATGGTCATGCCACGGCGGAGGGTCGCCTCGTGGTCGTAGAGCGTGCCTGCGACGCGCTTGTCGACGCACGCTGCGCGGCCACGGGACACCTGCTTCTTCCAGAAGCCTTCGCTTTGCTTGGAGCGCGTGGTGTCGCTGCCCAGGCGGAAGCCTTGCTTGCACGCGACGCGCAGCATCTTCTCGTAGAGCCGGGTGCCGAGCCCACAGCGCTCCTGAGTGTTGACGTGGGACCACACCACCTGCAGCACCACCTCGCCGGTCTCGAGCGTGAAGGGCTCGAGCGACCCGGAGGCGACCAGCTCCTCGGACGCCTTGTCGTAGCCGTTGACGTCGATCACGCGAGGCGCGTCGCCGTGCTCCTCGGCCGTCGCCTCCATCGCGAGGTCGACGAAGTCCACGCTGCCGCCGCCCTCAGCGGCCGTGACGTCGACTTCCCACAGGATGGCCGGGCAGCGGCGGCGAGGGCGCTTCTGGGCCTTCTTCACCATCACATGTCGAAGTCAGCGAACTCGCGGATCTTCGAGTACTCCCAGCCGGGCACGGCGCCCTTGACCGTGGGGTCGTAGGGCACCCAGGTCGACACCGCCCCCGTGCGGGGGAAGCCGACGAGCAGGTAGATGTGCTCCCAGCGCTTGCCGCCGACCGAGACCACGCGGGCCTTCACGTTGGTCCAGCCCAAGGCCCTGTGGAGCGCGGCCATGGCGATGACGAAGTCGTCGCAGTCGCCGGTGCCGGGCAGGGCGTCGAAGCGCCGGCCGTCGGCGTCGAGCGTGCCGCCGAGCAGCGTGACCTTCAGCGTCTTGAAGAGGTCGTACTCGGGCGGGTCGGGCACGTAGGCGATGTTCTGGACGGTGAAGTCCCAGATCGCCTGGCTCACGCAGCCGTCGCTGTCGCAGGCCGCCGCCCGGTTGGGCTGCGTCGGCTTCCCCCAGGCCGAGGTCGCCTCTCCCGCGACGATGGCCTTGGCCAGCTTCCGGGTCTCGGGGTCGCGGACGCTCTTGGTCGCCTGCTTCCGAATGAGGGAGACGTGCTCAGCGAGCGTGTTGGTCTCCCAGTACTCAGTGGGATAGCGGCCCAAGGTCATGGGTGAAAGCTACGTGGCCGCCCCCCGGCGCGTCAACCCGAGCCCCAAAAGGTTGCCCCCCTCGCCGTGCGAGCGAGGAGGGCCACCGAACCCAGGCCAACCACGGCCTGCAGACGCAGCTTAGTCATCGCCCTCGGTGCGGTCAACGGTGAGGTCAATGTGTCTGGCGTGTCCGCCTCGGAGCCAGGCCCCGACGAGCTTCTGCATGTCGGCGCGCTCGATGATCAACCGCACCCCGTGCTGGTCGGACAGCACCACAGCCCCGTCGTCCCTCACGTGCGCGGCCGTGTCGACCTCGAAGAGCTTGAGCGCAGCCTCCACACCAGTCTCAGCAGCTGCGGCCAGCCGCTCCCGCGCCTGTGCGGCGGTGAGCTTGTCGGTCGTTCCGGGCATGTCGTTCTCCTGGGTTCAGTTGGACAGGCTCACGACGGTACTCGTCGCGGGCGCTGCGAAAGGTTCGCCGAGGCCGAAGCGCCGGGTGCCGAGCGGGTAGTAGACCGTGGTGGGTCGACCCTTGCCCTTGCGTTGGAACTCGGCCACGGAGCCCTCGTCGATGAGGGTCGTGATCAGCTCCTTGATCGCGTAGCTCTTCATGCCGCGCATCTTGCGGGTGATGTCGCTGCGGCGGGTGCCCTTGGCGCGGCCCTTCGGCTCGTTGCTGACGAGGAAGGCGAAGAGCTTGCCCACGCCCGCGTCGTAGTCGACGGTGGTGTCGACCATGTCGGGCGCGGTGTCCTTGATCCCGCTGATGCACAGGTCGGCCATGGCGAAGGCCTGGCGCATGTCCTCACCGCTCACGACCGTGCGGTACTGGGTGAGCGCGTAGACCGTGGCGTACGTGAGGGCCTGCACGCCTTGGCGGGTGGCGTACGCCATCTCGTCGCTGGCCTCGTCGGAGTCATCGTTGAGGGCTCGGATCTCTTCGCGCCGCTTCTCGTTCAGGCGGTGAACGCCGAGCCGCAGCGCCTGGGCCTCATCGCTGAACGTGACCTCTTTGGGCTTGGTCGGGTCGAAGATGTCCGTGCCGCGCAGCCACTGCAGCCAGGCCTCGTACGCCTTGAGCTGCGCGAGCGCGTCAGGCAGCCCGTCCACCAGGCACTGGGCGAACGACGAGGGCGGGTCGAGGAGCGCGGATTGCATCCACGCCGGCTGGTAGCGGAAGACGGCGACGCGCGACATGAGCCCGGCCTGGAGCGCGCCGGCCGCGAGCACGCGCCGGAGGGACTTGGGCGTCGTGGCGAAGATCGCCGAGATCCGCAGCTTGCCGTTGAAGACCTTGGTGCCCGCTTCGAGGGCCGCCTCGATGGCCTGCACCGTGGCGCGCTCGGTGAGCTGGCCGTCGTAGGTCTGCTGGTAGAACTCGAGGATGCCCTCGGTGGCCAAGAGCTTGCTGAACTCGTCCTCGAAGAGCACGGCGTAGACCACGTTGTTGGCGTCGGCGCGGTCGGCGAACTGGCGGCGCAGGCCCTGGGTGGTGCCGTCGGCGCTGATGAAGATCGAGGGGATCTCCTTCGGCCGTGGGATGGGCGGCAGGATGACGCTGGGCTTGTGCTTGGGGTGCAGCTTGCGGTCGAGGGTCTGCTGGTCCCACAGCTGGACCGCAGCGGCGTTCTCGCTGGCCGTGATGGCGTTGCGCATGTCCATGATCATGCGCTGCGACGTGGACTTGCCCTGCCCCTGTGGGGCCAGGATGAACGTCCAGCACTGGAGGTGGCGAACCGTGCCCGTGGGCAAGCGCGTGACCCAGCCAGCCTGGTTGATGTCGCACACAGCCATCGCCATGAAGCTGCCGACGTGGAAGTGCGAGCAGGCCTGGGTGCGGGTGCCGGCGTAGTGCACCCAGCTCGGGATGAGTCCCTCTTTGGGGATCGCAGCGAGCAGCGCCTGCGGGTACGTGTCTGGATTCACGAAGCGTACGCCAAGGTCAAGGCTTTTCGCTTGACGGGGCAGCACTGCGGGCGGTAATTTGCGTTCACCGGTCGACCTCCAATGTCGATTTCCTGCCCCTCACCGTTTGCGCGGTGGGGGGCTTCGTTTTTTGGCGAGCACTCGTTGTACGCCTGGCCTGGGCAGCCGCGCAAGATATTTCTGGCGCTGTGGCGCCTCAGGTGATCCAGCGCTCTGGGGGCGCTCTGGGCTTAGTTCCCAAAAATCTTACCTCGCGTACGCGTAGGTGTGCCTCAGAGGGGATTCTCGGGTGGGGGGGCCCCCCACGTGAGAATCGCGTGAGTGTAGTAGTAGTAGTAGTAGTAGTAGTAGTAGTAAGTAAGTATACTATGTATATTCTAGAGTCAAAATCCTGAACGATTCCGAATAGTTAGGTGGCCTGACCTTACCTCCCCGGAGGCCTTCCCGCACCCCCATCCTTCCATGGGAAGTAAGCCCTGATTTCCCAACCGGCGGTTGGGCTGCCGTCCGGTGGGTCGAGAGTTCCTTCCCGGTAGGTAAGCCCCCCGTGAGCCCCCGTGAGGCCTTGTTGCCCATGGATTTGGGGCGGTAAGTGCGCGGTGGTGTGCCACCACACCTGGGCCACGAAACCGGGCGGAAAGCCGGTGTGACCCACTAGCGCTCAGGGTGGCACAGTTTGGCCTTGACGGGCACAGGGCCTGTGCGTACCGTGAGCCGCTGATGGCACACTACGGTCACAGCCCTTGTGGCGGGGGCGCAGGGCGAGTCCCTGTGCTCGCGGCGACGGCGCCCTCGGGCGTCGTTGGCGAGGCAGGGCGCGTCGCTGCGGCGTTGCCTTCCCTGCACTCGACCCGTACGCAAGGGCGCTCCGCAGGCGAGAGCCTCGCGACACAGCATCCGACCCGTGCGGCAAAAGTGAGTCCCAGCGTGGGCTCGAGCCCTGGTCCCCGGCTACAGGGGCTGTTTCCTGTGCGAGACAATGAGTGGGTCGAACATCGGATTGTTTCCGGCGGCGAACCCGGCAAATGGCGCGGTACCCGTGTCGGTGGAGTGAATCGATGAGTGATCTGGTGATCGCGGCCCTCTCAGGTGCCGGAATCGTTGTGGTTTTCCTGCTGATCGCGGGGTGGGTGCTGAGCCGGCGCGTGACCAAGCTGCTGGCGGGCGGTGGGGGCGCGTTCCCACCCGCTGCGGCGCGCGGAGAATCCGAGGAACACGGAAACTCCACGCTGACCTACCGCACCCTCGAGGGCGACACCGTCGAGGTGCCTGCGGTGCTGCCGGCGCGTGCCGACGGCACGTGCGCGGACTGCGACCACTTCGACTACGAGGGCGGCCAGCTCCGCATGCGCGACAACCAGGCCTTCATGCAGGCCTCGCAGGTCATCGCGCCGTGGCGCATGGGCTCGGCGCTCAAGACCACGCCGAACCCGGCCTACGTCGAGCTGGTGTCGGAGATCGAGGAAGCCCAGGCGGCGGTCGAGGAGGCCGAGAACGTCGTGCTCGACGCGGAGACGCGCGACGGCGCCGACGCGCTCGCCGACGCCGCTGACCTGCACGCTGCGGCGAGGAGCCGCCTGCTGGGGCTCGAGGCCATACAGGCCACGATGCCTCCGGCGCTGGCGCTCGAGCCCGAGCGTCAGGCCTCCGAGGGCATGCTCGCCTGCCAGTGGGCGGACTTCGGGGCCTGCCACCACCACCGGACGCTCTACTCCCGCAAGGACAGCTGTGAGGACTTCGTGCCGCTGCAGAAACTCACGAGAGGGCGGGCCTAAAGGAAAGGCGTGGGTCGCGTTACGCGGCCCTCGCCCTGCCCCGATGTCGTGATGACGTCGTTGGTGGACCCACCCTACCCCCACGGGCCGCAGGCCCGCAAGGAGCAACGATGAGCGATGACGAGAAGACGGTTCCGGTGTCCCTGCCAGTCACCTACCAGCAGGGTGGGACGGGACAGGTGACAGGCCGCACGCAGGCGGCTGTCGTGGACGACTCCATCGATCCCGAAGAGCAGGCGTTCCTCATGTCGACGCACACCGTGTGCGGCATGTGCAAGTACTTCGAGGTCGCCGAGGGCCAGGCGCAGATGAAGGCGCAGCGCTTTCTCGAGCGGCTGGTGCAGGACGACAACTGGCAGGTCAAGCACCTGTGCTCGCCGACGAACCAGCTCGGCCTGTGCGGCGCGCACGACTCGGGTGCCGGAGGCAACCAGACCATGACGGGTCTCATGCATAAGAGCTGTGACCAGTACCGCGCGGACAAGGGCCGCTTCAGCCTGCGCAAGAAGGCGGTCCTGTGACGGCGTGGATCGCGTGGAGCTTGCTCGTCGTCGGGTGGGTCTACTTCATCACGGAGAGCGCGGTCTTCGCCCCCATCCGCATGGGGTTCGCGTCGACCTCCCCGGTGTGCCTCACGTTCATCTATTGCCCTGGCTGCACGGGGTTCTGGGTCGGCGCGCTCCTGGGTAGTTTCGAGGTCTGGCCCATCACGGACACCGCAGGGTTCTGGATCATCGGCTCGAGCGCGATCGCGTCGATGGGGCTGGCCGCGACGTGGAGCAAACTCACCGGCGGCAACAGCGCCTGGACCGCTGAGAGCGCGACAGTCATGCGCGCGCTCGGACTCGAAGAGTGACGAAGAGGAAGCGCGCAAAGCGCGGGAGCAGAAACATGAGTGGAACCCGAGGCGCACTGCCCAAGATCATCGACGAGATCCCTCTCGAGCTGATCACCGAACTCTCGACGAAGTACACCAAGGTCATCGTCAAGGTGATGCGACGGAACGACCGTGGCCACATCGCGACGATCTACCCGCGCGTGAACTTCGAGACCCCGGAGCTGGTGAAGCTCGAGGACTGGTGCCAGACGATGGCCGGCGGGGGCAACTACGAGATCGACGTGCTCGACGAGGCGACGGGCCTGCAGCGTCTGCTGCGGTTCAAGTTCCGCATCGAGGGCGCACCGCGACCGCCGACGTTCCTCGGCGGACCCCAGAATGTGACAGACCAAGGCGCACCACAGCAGGCGCCCGGAGGAGCCCCGATGCCGCAACGACCCCCCGGTGGATACGCGCCACCCCCGCAGCCGTGGGCCCAAGGCCTGCACCCATCCCAGCAGCAGCACTACACCGTGCCGCCGACAGGGTATCGCCCGGCGCCCGGCGCCACCATGGCGAGCGACGCCCTGGCCATGAAGCAGATCGCGAAGCTCGAGGCGGAACTCGCGAAGACGCAGGCCCGCGCGGACGCGGATCGTGCGCGCTCCGAAGAGGACCGCCGCAGGCTCGCGGACCAGGCCCAGCAGGCGCGCGAGCAGGCGACCGCCGAGCGTCACGCTTCTGAGATGGCGAGCTTGCGCGCGCTCATCGAGCAGAACAACGCCAAGCCTGTGGTCGAGCCGAAGGGTATGGCCGACATGGTCGCGGCGATGGCGCCGTTCGTGCCTGTGCTCACTGCGATGGTGACCGGCAAGGCCTCGAGCGGCGACAAGGCGCTCGAGGCTCAGATGAGCGGCGTCAACGCGCTCATGCAGGCCACGATCGCGCAGTCCAACAAGGGCAACGGCATGCAGGAGATGGTGGCCACGTGGCTCCCGATCGCCATGCCGATCATCACCAAGATGATGGACCAGCGTGGACCCGAGGGGCAGGCGGCGCTGTTCCAGGCGATGGCCGAGAACAACCTCAACGGCGTCGCCATGATGGCACAGCTCATCGAGGCGTTCAGCGGTGACAGCGAGGGCAACACGCCGTGGTGGCTCCCGATGGTGAAGGAGACCCTGGGCGGCATGGTCGGCATGACCGAGGCCTACATCAGCTCGGCTGGCGGACTGCCCGGACAGCAGCCCACGCCGAACCTCGCGCCGCCTTCTGGCGCGCTCGCCGGGTACTCCACGCTCGAAGCTCCGGCGCCCGCGCAGGCGCCTCAGCCTGTCGTGCAGGCGGTCTCGGCAGAGGCCGCACCCGAAGCGGACGCGGGCGTCGAAGCCGCCGAAGCGCCGCAGGTCGCGGGACAGGTCTCGCCGCAGTTCAAGCTCATGTTCAAGCTGCTGCCGGTGCACTACCAGACGTACGAGTGGAAGGCGATCCTCGAGGGCATGCACGCCGAGCCGCCGGCACCCGCAGACCAGGTCGCGGGGCTCTTGGCCTCGCACCTGGAGCACCTGATCAGCTTCAACATGCTGCCGCCCCAGCTCGCTGGGATCAAGGCGGAGCCGCGTGCGACGCTCGAGTCCCTGGCGGAGATGATGCCGGTCGCGAAGTCCAACCCGCAGTACACGGTCGAGGTGCTCGACCACGTGCTCACGTTCCTGCGCGAGGACGGCTTCGTCGAGGGCGTGTCCACGCCCGAGCCCGAGCCCGAGGACATCGACGTCGAGGGCGAAGAGGTTGCGGAGCCCGACGAGGTCGCACAGGCTTCCTGAGCCAGGGCGCCAGCGGCCAACGTAGCCGTGCGCGACCCTGCGAGCATGCCCGAACTCAGGGGAAGTTCCAGGGGAGGGCAGGCCCGCAGACGCGAGCCGGTTTGTCATGAACGTGCCAAACGACGCGCTCCTTTCGGGGGCGCGTCGTTTTTTGTGTCACTGCTGTTGACACCGCCTCACAGGGTGGGCATTGTTGCCTGGCTCGCCGACGCCAGGTCGACGCCCCCTCCAGGGCACTACGTGACGAGAGTCGCGACTGGCATCGGTCGAGCACCGACTAAACCAAACGATTGAACGCCCCCTGGGGCGGCCACAGCACATGAACCTCACCTTCCCCATGCGGGGTTGGATTTGCCTTCGCTGGCTCGACAGCGAGGTCACTCCTGCCTTCGCCGACGCGGTCAACGCGATCATCGAGCTGCCGGGTGCGAGCCTTCGCGAGAAGGTCATCGAGATCCCCAGGTCGATGTGGACGTCGCCTGAGTTCAAGGCGCTGCTGGCCACGACGGAGCACAGCTACCTCAACGTGCGCGGGGAGACTCGCGAGCTGTGGGCGGGTAGCCGCACGCTCTACGCGCACCAAGACGTCGGCGCGCGCTTCCTCGTGCGTGGGCAGGGCGGTCTTCTCGGCGACGAGATGGGCCTCGGCAAGACGTTGACGGCCATCGTCGCAGCCGAGACGCTCACGGCGGAGTTCAAGCCCAAAGCGCCCAAGCTCATCGTGGCCCCAGGCTACACCCGCGACGTGTGGCGCCGTGAGCTGCTGGCGTGCGGCGCCATCACGAGCGACATCGACTTCGCTGCGTGCGCAGGCCGCTCCCCCAAGTACGCGGACTTCAACTGGGATGCGTCCTGGTGGTTCTGTCACTTCGACGTCGCGGCAGCGTGGGCGCCGTTCATCGCCCACAACCGATGCGGCCGACCGCTCGTCGCCGTCGTCGATGAGGTCCACTGGATCAAGAACGGCCGGGCGCAGCGCAGCAAGGGCGTGGCCATCGCGGCGGGCGTCGCACCGTTCCGCATCGGGCTCACGGGCACGCCGATGCCGAACCGCACAGCCGAGCTGTGGCACGTCCTGACCGTGCTGGACGGCACGCGCACCTGGGGCTCGCCCATCGACTTCCGCAGGCGCTACTGCGGCGCGCTGCGCGGCAGCTACGGCTGGGTCGACCACGGCCCGACGCACAGCACCGAGCTGAAGAACCGTCTGGAGCACAGGTACCTGCGCCGAGAGATCGAAGACGCAGGCGTCGACCTCCCGAAGCGCACGCGCACGGTCGTAGACGTCGCGCTGACTGACGCCCAGCAGAAGCGCCACGACAAGCTCGTCACGAAGCTCGGCGGACTCGAGGAGCTGACGCGCGCCATCCGCAGCGGCAGCTTCGGCCAAGACACGCTGCCCATGATGACGAAGCTGCGGCAGCTGACCAGCCAGGCGAAGATCGCTACGACCACAGCCTACGTCGAGAGCCTCGTCGAGCAGGACGAAGACGTCGTCGTGTTCTGTTGGGAGCGCAAGACGGTCGAGACCATCGCCGCCAAGGTGATGAAGTCCTCGACCGCGACCGGGTGGGTCGACCGGGTGATGTTCGTACACGGCGGGCTGAGCCAAGACGAGCGCGACCTCGTCGTCGCAGACTTCCAGCTCTATGGCGGCGTGCTCGTCGCCACCATCGACAGCCTCAAAGAGGGCGTTACGCTCCACAAGGCGCGCTGCATCGTCATGCACGACATGACCTGGGTGCCGTCCGATTTTCTGCAGGCCGAGGCACGTGTGCATCGCATCGGCCAGACCCGCCCCGTGATCTCAAGCTGGGTGCTCGTGAAGGACAGCTTCGACACGCTGCTCGCGAGTGCGCTGCTGATGAAGGGGGCGGAGATCGCCACGTCGCTCGGTATCACCGCAGCGGCTGACGCGGCAGACGAGGTTGGCTTCGCTGCGCTCGCGGGGCCGACTCTCGACGAAACCATCGAGCGGATGTGGGAGCTGTGGGATGCGTAGCTGGCGCCAAAACAACCACTGGGGGCAGTGCCTCGCGTGCAAGCGACCGATCGTCTTCGACAACGACGTGCCGGTAGACGTCATCGTCGACAACTTCATCGTGGTCGGTGTCTTCCGTGAGGCCGTCATCGACGGCATGGCCCTCGCGATTCCCGTGCACCCGTACGTCTGCGGCGACAGCTGCTACGGCGCGGTGCTGCGGGACCTGCCCGAGGGCTACCAGGTCACGGACATCGACGCGGACCTCGACGTTGACGCTCTCGGCGTCGCGAGGCCGTGGCCGTTTTGACCGACGAGGGCTACACGACCTGGCGCGAGGATTTCCTGACGCTCATCGGGCGCACCGACGGGCCTGGGCGCACGTCGCTCGAGCGCATCCGGCGCGACTACGAGAAGTGGGTGAACCTGCCACGCTTCCTCCAAGTCCACGCCAGCGTGGAGTACGAGACGCCGTACCGGGGCGCGCTCGGAGTCGAAGACACGATCCGACACATGGCGGCGCTGATCGAACGCCTGCAGGGCTTGGTCAAGACTGACCTCGACCGTCGCGTCGATGCGGCGGACGCCTCGCGTGCAGCTGTGACGGTGCAGCCGAACGGTGATCGCATCGTCAAGCTCCCCAACCCACAGGTGGCCAAGCGGTGGGCGCGGTACACCTTCACGTCGCTCACGAACGGCGGCTGGGCCGTGCTGTGCCACGTCGGGAACGGCCTGACCCTGGACGGGAAGCCCTTGGAGGGCAGGGAGGTCACGGTCACGCGCCGCGACGGCAGCACCACCGAGGTCAGGCTGCTCGGCCCGGTGCGTCGCGACGACGTCCGTGGCGGGCGGTACCCCGTGCGGTACTTCCGCAGCCTCGACGAAGAGGACGCGCTGCACGACGAAGCAGCTTCAGAGTACGGAACCTACGGCGGACCCCCGGAGCAGTACTAATGGCCTTCAAGATTTACATCGCAGGCGCCTACGCAGACCAAGTCCGAGTCGCGCGCTGCTTCGAGATGGTGCGCAAGGACGGCTGGCTCGAGCTGTCGCACGACTGGCTCACGCTCATCGGGGACAACGAGCCCGAGTGGGAGATGCCGAAGAAGAAGCGGCGCGAACACGCCTTGGCGGACATCGCCCGGCTGGAGGACGCTGACGTCCTGTGGTTCTGCGCGCCTGAGCGTGGCGGTCGTGGCAGCTGGTTCGAGCTGGGGGTCGCCTGGAAGGGCGGCATGCCCATCGTCGGCTCGGGGCCCGGCATGAAGGGCTCGATCTTCTGCGAGATGATCGACGACGAGAACCAGTTCTCGACCGACTGGCATGCGTTCCAGCACCTGATCCTCCGAGCAGTCGAGGCGGCCGCCAAGTGAGCATCGTCAAGCTCACAGTCCCCTCGGTGCTGGCGCCGACACGTCGCCGTGTCGACGACGTGCTCGGCATCGAGGGCGGCGCGTCTGCCGCAGGCAGCAGCTACTGGAAGCGCATCCGTCGCTGTCCGCGTGAGCACGCTCTCGCGCAGATCCTCGTCAAGGACGGCGCGGGCTCCGAGAACCTCGACCTCGGCCTGCTCTTCCATCACGGCATGGAGAACTACTACGACATGATCGCGACGAGTCCCACGGACGTCGGGCTCGCGGAGCAGGCGTGCTGGGAGTCGCTGCAGGCCTTCGAGAGCGAGGAGGGCTACGAGAAGACGTACCCCGAGGTCGAGCGCCTTCTGGCGGCGTACTTCGACCACTACCGAGGCCACGACCAGTGGCGCATCATCGCGGTCGAGGAGACCCTGGAGTACGCCGGGGCCTTCCGGTACACAGCACGCATCGACCTCATCGTCGAGATCAACGGCGGCATGTGGGTCGTCGAGCACAAGACGGCGCGGTCCATCAGCGCCGACCTGCTCAGCGGGTACCAGATGGACATTCAGATTCTCGGGCAGGTGTGGCTGCTTCAGCAGTGCGTCGACCTCGACAAGTACCCGCCCCTCAAGGGCGTGCTCGTCAACATCGTCTCCAAGCACAAGCCGCCGCGCTTCGAGCGCATCGAGGTCATGCCGAGCCGGCACCACCTCGCCGAGTTCGAGAAGAGCATGCTGGCCTGGTCGGCCATCGCGAACACCTACGAGCGCCTCGACTACCCCAAGGCGCTCGGCAACTGCACGGGCCCCGCGCAGTACTTCCGGGTCTGCGACTTCTACGACATTTGCCACGGGCACCCGCTCGAGACTGTGGACGACACGATGGCCTGCGACGCCCCCTACGGCTTCAAGCACCGAGGTGAAGAATGACCACAGCACGCTACAAGATCATGATGGAGCCGGAGGGCATCTTCGCGGTCACGACCGTGGAGGACGCCGGCCGCGAGCTGACCGCCCTCGAGCAGCAGCTGGGTGCCGTGACGGCCAGCCCGGCAAAGACCTTCAGTTACGCCGTCGAGATCGATCTCGCGACGAAGCTGAACGCCGCGCTGCGTGAGGCTGAGCGCTGGGAGGCGCGCGTCAAGACCCTCGAAGCCCGGCTGCAGCGCATCACGGACATCGCAGAAGGACAGAACGATGACTGAACCCAAGAAGCGCACGCTTCGGCGTGTGCGACCCGCACCCGGCGGCGGCTACGAAGTCGCAGCCGCCGCAACCCCCACCCCAACCACGACACCACGTGCACGACGCACGAAGAAAGATGCTCCCATGGCACGCACGAAGAAGACCCGAAACGCAGTGAAGGATGCCGTCATCCACGGAGGCAAGGTCGCCGCCGTCGACTCCATCGGCGAGGCGCTCCTCGACGGTGCCAAGCTCATCATCGGCGAGGACAACCTCCCCGAGGGCTTCCTCAGCACCAAGCTGGGTCGCGACATCACCAAGGCGGTCATGGCGACGGCCGTGCACGCTGCGACGACGCACGAGGGGCTCAGCGAGTTCATCCCGAAGGAGGACGCGGTCGGTGCGGCGTGCGAGCTGCAGCTCGAGGCCTGCGCTCGCGACCTCATCCAGCCGAACCTGGCCAAGCTGCAGCCCCTGCTCATGAAGCTCGGCCGCCTCGGTGCGCTCGCCGCCGAAAGCGACGACCAGTGAGGATCCAGAACACGAACCAGATTTCCATGCCGTGGACGCATTGGATGATCTACGGCGAGACGGGGTCGGGGAAGACGAAGCTCGCGTCGACCTTTCCCGACCCCCTCTTCCTGGTGCCCGCCAACGAGGGCTCGGAGCTGACGCTGCTCGGCACGGACTTCCCCTTCGTCAAGATCGGTCGCGACGACAACGGCAAGCCCATGGCGGCGCGGCACCACATGGGGCTCGTGCTCGAGACCCTCGAGACCCGGCACGCCAAGATGCTCAAGTGCTACGCAGAGGCTTCAGCCACGGACAGCGACGACGAGCGTGCGGCGCTCGAAGCTGCAGCTGTCGAGGCGTTCCCGTGGCAGACCATCGTGGTCGAGAGCCTCAGCCACTACTGCGACATGCTCGTCGAGGATCTCTCGCGCGGCGGCACGAAATCGATGGACATGCAGGCGTGGGGCGCTCTAGGGTCGCACCTCCGCAGCGTCCACGCGCGGCTCCGCAACTTCGACTGCCACGTCGTCTTCACGGCGCTGGCCAAGCTCGTCGAAGGCGCGTCTGGTGGCGCTGTCGCCGGCAAGCCGAACATCACGGGCCAGATGGCCGACAAGCTCCCCAGCGCCTGCGACGTCATCGGCTACTGCGAGACGATGCCGGGCGGCACCAAGGGCGCACCGCGCATCTTCAGGACGCACTTCGAGAAGTACAAGCAGTTCCCGGCGCGCTCCAGGTTCCCCGGCTTCCCCAAGTTCGCGGACAACTTCACGTTTGCTCAGGTGCAGTCGCACCTCGGGCTCTAACCCCAACCAACACAGAGACGAGAACAACACCATGGGTCAGATCAACTACAGCAAGGGCGACGAGGGCGGCGGCTTCAAGGCGCTTCCCGAGGGCGGCTACGACTTCAAGATCAACAGCGTGGCGCAGACCATGTCCCGCAAGAACAAACCGCAGCTCGAGCTGAGCTGCGAAATCGTCGCGGGCGGCGGCAAGGAGGGTCGCAAGCAGAAGCTCTGGTACTCGCTGACGGCCAACAGCTACTGGAAGCTCAAGCTGCTGCTCGAGGCTCTCGAGATCGAGCGCATCGACACGGGTGCGTTCGACGACGATGGCTTGCCCATCATGGGCTTCGACTCCGATGACCTCGAGGGTCGCGTGCTCTACCTCAACGCCACGACGTACGACTACGAGGGCAAGGAGCGCAACGACTTCACCGACGAGGCGATGAGCGAGTACGACGCTGTCGGACCCGCGCACGAGTCTCAGGACGCGGGAGGCGCCACCGAGGAGCAGCCCGAGACCGAGGCGGCGGACCAGACGCAGAAGACGCCCGCCCGTGGTCGTCGTCCGCGTCCGGCTCCGGCGAGCTGAGCATGGGCCAGGGCAACAACCAGCCGCCCCCGACGGGGCCCAACGCCGCAGAACAGGCGGCGATGGAGCAGGCCATCCTGCAGGGTGCGGACATGGTGGGCATGATGCTCGCCGGCTTCGTCAACATCCCGCCGGAGAGCCTCAAGGCGCTCGCCATCAACTCCGTGCGACACCAGCAGGCCTTGGGGGCTGTCCTCGAGGACGCTGTCGTCCCCGAGAAGCGCGCGGCGAACCCGTACTGGGGTTTCATCCTGCGTCAGCAGGGTGTCGAGGTCGGGCGCGTCATGGTCCCCAAGGACCTCAACGCCTGCAAGGACGCCGCCTCGGTGATGCACCACGCAACGGTCGTGATGCTCGTCTCGACCCCCATCGGTCGAGCGCTGATGCAGGCGGTGGGCATCGAGATCGAGTTCTTCCAGACGAAGAAGCCCGGCCCGCGCCTGCACCTGCCGAGCTGACCACTACGAGCTGAAGCTCCCCCTGGCCCGCCCTCACAAGGGGGCGGGCCTTTCGGGGTGAACCCTCAACCACGAGAGGCCTCGATGGCAAACTTCGCCGGCATCAACGCAGCGCAAGGCACGATACGACTCCCGAACGGAACCCAAGTGGCCCTGAGCGAGTGGCACCACACCGACCGCTGGTCGCGCGTCTACCTGCAACACCGGACGCACCCGCGTGCGTTCAGCTACATCGCGGGGCAGCCCGTACCGGGGGCTGCCACAAGGGCCGACATCACGGACACGAACATGCACCTGTCCGGGGCGATGGCGCCCACAGAAGCGTTCCTCATCGACGGCGTCCGTGTCGACATCGCAGTCGAAGCGGATGTCGACGCAGACATCGACACCGCGCTTCACAGCGTGACGCTCGAGCTGGTGGTCTCAAGCCGCCCCATGTTCACGGCGCGACTCCTGCACGTTTTGGATGTGCGGCGATTCCCGGTCCCGATCCACATTGGCGGCTCGGAGCGCTTCGCTGTGGCCTTCAGCCACGACCTGCCGCCGGGCATGAACGTGGATGTGATGACGACCCTCTCGGGGCAGCACAAGCGCGTGTGCCGCTGATGGGTCGCAACGACAACACGTTGAACACCAACGACGCGGTGCTCACGCCCGAGGACATCTTCCAGGTCGTCATCGACGCCCTGGGCCCCTTCGGCCTCGACGCGGCAGGCAACCCTGACCAGATCGTGCCCGCGCACCAGGTCATGCTGCTCGAGGAGTACCGCGAGCGCATGGCGCAGCTGCGCTACGTCCACCCGGCACCGCCAGCTGTGCTGGCCAAGATTCTGTGGGGCGACGCGCTCATCGACTACGAGTCGTGGGCGGGCTACGGCCTCGTCTGGTGCAACCCGCCCTACAGCCGGCTCTACACGGACCGCTGGCTCGCGCGCATGGCGTCAGCTGACGAGTGCGTCGCCTTCCTCCCGGTGCGCACGACGCCTCGCTGGTGGCAAGAGGAGCTGGTGCCTACCGCGCGCGTGATCTGCTTCCTCAACCGCAAGATCGCGCACGTCGGCGAAGACTTCGGCGCACCGTTCCACCAGTGCCTCGCCTACTTCGGCGACCGCCACGACGTCTTCGTCGCGGCCATGCACGCAGCCGACATGGGCTGGTGCGTTGTGCTCGGCGAAGGCGTCACCAACGCGCTCATCGCACACAAGGTGCTGCCCCCCTTCATGCTCGACGACTAGAACCACCAACCCCAGGATACGACATGGTCAAGACCACACCCACGCGAACGAACCGACCCGTCTTCAAGTGGACGCAGCTGCAGCGCGACATTGCCGTCATCCACTCGTACGTCGGGATCCAGCCCGATGGGAAGCTGAACAACTACAGGCTGCCCGAAGTCGTGGTCGGGCGCGCGCCTACCAGCACGACCGTGGGCAGCTTGCTCGGCAAGCTGAAGCGGGCGGTGGGTGACAAGAAGGCTGACGACTGCACGTACGTGTCACACAGGATGTGCCGCGTGTCGGGCGAGACCGAGGGCGATGCCAAGGGCGATGCGGCGTACGCCTCACGCAAGAAGAAGGCCGCGTGCGAGGTGGCTGATCGCGTCTTGCGTGTCGTGGCCGTTGGCCTCGTGGGTTGCCTGCCAACCACGATCCAGACGAGTCGTCACGGCCAACGTACGGCCGAGGCGGCAATGGCTTTGACCAGGAAGCAGGGTAAGGCTGCGATCCACCCGAAGTGGGGCCTCGAGCCGCGCGCAGCCCTTGATGCCGAGCCTGTCGCCGTCCCGACGCCTGCGCCTGCGCGCACCGTGGAGGCGCCACCAGAAGCGGCTGAGGCTGAACCGGAAGCTGCGGAGGGCGGGCACCTGGTGTGGAGCGTGCAGTTCCTGGTCAACGGCCGGGTGCAGATCGCACACGACCTGCCGGGCGCCGCAGCGTGGTCTGCGTTGGTGGACCAAGTCCTCCGTGCCTGATTTCGTCACAGCACACCCCGGACCTGGACACGCCGTGTGCGACGACTGTGGGCTCGCCCCGCAATGCGTCGGCGCACGCGGCAAGCCTGTGCATGGCTCCTACCCTCGCGGCTGGAAGCCTGGCGGCCTCATGATCGTCGGCGAGGGCCCCGACGAGGTCGACGCCTCGCGCAACGTGCCCTTCAGTGGGCCTGACGGCCGGCTGCTCAACGCGCTGCTCGAAGCTGCGGGCACGGACCGCCGCAACGTGTGGGTGACCTACGCGACCATGGGGCGCATGCCGCGCGCGAAGACGAAGCTCAAGGGCGCCAAGGCGCACCTGCACTCACGATACCCGACGGCGCTCTACTCGTGCCTGCCGCGCCTCGAGGCTGAGATCCAGCTCGCCCAGCCTCGCGTCATCGTGACCATGGGCAACGCGCCGCTCATCGCGCTCACCGGCTACGAGGTGACCACGACGAAGAACGTGCACTTCGAGTGCGAGAACCCGGACTGCGGGCCGAAGCGCAAGCTCAACTACCCCTGCCTCGTCTGCGCGAACGGCGCGTGCAGCTGGTACGCCCCGCTGCAGGACCCGGACCCGGACGCGCAGGCCGCTGACCTCAAAGAGCTGTACAGCGGCGCGTGCCCAGACTGCAGCCAGTCGATCAAGCGCATGCGCCCTCGGGCGATGAAGTGCCCCGAGTGCGCGGGCCGCAAGATGCGTCCCCAGGACTTCCTCACGTTCGAGCACGACCACGGGCTCATCGGACGCGACGGCGTCGCGGGCGCGGTCTTCGACACGACGACGCTCTCGAGCCGCCTCGACGAGTTCGGGGTCAAGTACATCGTCCCGACCTACGCGATGAAGTACTGCCGCATGAGCAGCAAGCAGCAGAACACCAAGTTCATCATCGGGCAGTTCGCTGCGGGTGCGGCCCAGCGGCACCTGGAGAAGGCGCGCGACCTGCTGCGTCGCGACGCCAAGTTCGAGGTCGAGGTGCTCGCGACGGACGACCCCAAGGTGGTCGACGACTACATCGCCAAGGCCCCGGCGGACACGCGGTGGGCGCTCGACATCGAGACCGATGGGCGCGAGGGACCATGGGCTGAGAATCTCGGCATCACGTGCCTCGGCATCGCACGCGCCGACAGCCCCGAGGCCCTGGTCATCGACACTCGCGCCATCCGCAACGGCTGGAACGAGGGCAGCCCGCTGATGGACGCGATCCACCGCATCCTGACCAACGGGATGCTGCGCAAGGTGTTCCACAACGGCATCTTCGACCGCACCGTCATGGCGCGGCTGTGGGGCATCGAGACCGAGGGCGTCGTCGGCGACACGATGTACGACCACAACGCCTGCTGGAGTGACGAGGAGCACGGGCTCGGCTTCGTCGCCCACGAGCTGCTCGACGCGCCGCCGTGGAAGGACTCCCGCAAGCCGTGGGGCAAGAAGGGCGACCGCCACGCGCTGAGCGGCTACGACAGCTTCGCGGAGCTGGCCAAGTACAACGCGACAGACACGCGGGCCACAGCGCTCGTCGATGAGCGCCTGCACGGCACCAAGGGTGGCGGCCGAGGCCTGCTCGACAGCGAGAAGGTGCGCCAGGTCGCGGACCTCGATCTCGAGATGAGCAACATCGCCATCGACATGGAGCTGAACGGCCTGCCCGTCGACCTCGAACGCTTCGCCGCCATCGAGAAGGCGCACGTCACCGTGATCGAGCAGGAGCTGGAGATCATGCGCGACATGGTCCGGCGCTCCGGCACGGACTGGAAGCCCACGGGAGCGATGCTGCAGTGGGCCCTGTTCGACCCCCAGGGGCCGCTGAGGCTGCTGCCCACCAAGCTCACCGACGGTGGCGCCTCGGGCATCCAGAAGCCCAGCGCGGCCAAGGACGTGCTCATCCGCATGGCGGACCAGCACCCCTTCATCGGTCACCTGCTGCGCTGGCGGCAGTACGACTACGCCCTGGGGCACTACGTGCGCGGCAAGGGCCTCGCGCCTGCTGAAGACGGCCGCATCCACCCGACGTGGAAGGTCACCGGAGCCCGCACGGGGCGCTGGTCGAGCAGCCCCAACTTCCAGAACTGGCCCAAGGGCGACGGGGTCGACGAGTTCACGAACCTGCGCACGGCCATCGTGGCCCCCAAGGGGCGCAAGCTCGTCGGGGCTGACTACGCGCAGCTCGAGATGCGCATCGTCGCGAGCCTGTCGAACGACCCCGAGCTGATCCGCCGCTGCATCGAAGCGGACGAGTCACGCAAGCTCGAGCCCGACTGGGACCCCCACAGCTTCGTCGCGATGACGAGCTTCGGCTCGGCGTTCCTCGACCTCGACATCACCGACAAGAAGCAGAAGATCAAGCGCAAGGCCCTGCGCGACGTCGCCAAGCGCGTATTCTACGGGCTCGGCTACGGTGCCGGCGCAGCCACCATCCTCGCCTCGATCTACGACTCGGGTGACTACGAGGGCCCGCCGCTCACGACCAAGATCATCGAGGCGGTCATGCGCGGTCTCTTCAAGGCCTTCCCCGGCATCCCGCGCTACCGCAACGGCGCGCTCGAGAGCGCACACGCCCTGCAGATGGTCGTCAGTCCCATCTTCGCGCGTCGTCGCTACTTCCCCCTCGGGGACATCGACGCGACCGTCGCGTACAACTTCCCCATCCAGTCGGCTGCGGCCGACATCATGAGCATGCAGCTCGCGGTGCTCGCCAAGGCCCTGCCCCTGGTCGACCCCTCGGCCATGATCATCGCGCAGGTGCACGACGCCATCTACGTCGAGTGCGACGAGGCCCTCGCGCCGGCTGTCGCCGAGTGCATCACCAACTCGCTGAGCGTGACCCTCGCGCTCGTGCAGGGCGCGGAGCCGATGCCGTACACTGCTGGGGCGGAGATCGCCGACAGCTGGGACAAGGCCGCCTGATGAACAGCAAAGACAAAAGGACACGAACGATGAAGCGCACGAAAAACCGAAAGCAGAGCTACGACTCCCTGGTCGAAGAGAACGAGCTGCTCGCCGAGCGCGTCAGCGAGCTGGAGGACATGGATGATCTGCGCTGCCGCCTCGCAGACCTCGAGCGAGCGCTCGAGCCCATCGTCGGTGGCGCCCACCACCACACCCTCGCGGACTCGTCTGTGACCTACGAGGTGAAGCGTGCGGTCATCCGCATGCGCGACCTCATCGTGCTGCACTGATGGCGTACACCATCCTCGAGACCTTCACTGGTCCGGCAGCGAAGAACAGCCCACGCATGGCGCACGTCCGGTGCACCTGTGGCAACACCGCGACGCTCACGCTCGGTGGCGTCAAGAAGAACCAGCACGGCTGCCGGCAGTGCTGGGTGGCTGCGCGCCGTGCGTACCACAGCATGAGGCGCGCGGCCCAGCGGGATGCGGCGGCGCACACGCTCACGCGAAGCACCGGACTCGACGCAGGGCTCGCCAGTCACAGCATCACGTGGCAGGCGGTGGTGCCGAGCACCATCTACACCCTCGAGGACTTCCTCGTCGGCTACAATCCATCGAACCAGCTCACAGGGCAGGTCTACGCCGCGCCCTCCAAGCACACGAGGATGTGGTTGTGACCACCCGCGCCGACATGGACCCGACCGGCGACCTCAACCGCGCCTACGTCGCGTTCGGGCGGCACGTCACACACGGCCTGCTGTGCGGTCGAGCGCACCCCTGACCTACGATGAACGAATCGAGCGGCTTCGGCTGCTCGGCAATGGAGTCGTGCCGGCGCAGGCCGCGCTCGGCTTCACCCAATGTGCAAACGCTCTACTTGAAAGGACTGATCTGCCATGACTGACGAAGAGAAGCATCGAAAATGAAGCCTTTCTTCTCCTTCTATGGCGGCAAGTGGCGAGGCGCACCGCACTACTCGCCCCCGGAGTACTCCACGATTGTGGAGCCCTTCGCGGGGTCTGCTGGCTACTCGGTGCGGCACGCAAGCAACAACGTCGTCCTGGTGGAGCGTGACCCTTTGATCGCTGAGACGTGGCGATACCTGCTCGCCGTGTCTGAGGCTGAGATCCTCTCGCTGCCAGACATCGATCTTGAGGGCTCGGTGGATGACTTGCGCATAAGCCCCGCGGCTCGCTTGCTCATTGGCTGGTGGATCAACAAGGGCTCCGCGGCACCTAAAAAGCGGCCGAGTGCCAACATGCGCAAGAGTGTGCTTGGGGAGCGCCCCAAGGACCCACCAAGCGGCTGGTGGGGCGAAGCTATCCGGCACCGCATCGCTAGCCAGATCAGGGGGATTCGACACTGGCGGCTCATCGAAGGCGACTATAGCGAGGTGCCGCCTGATGTGCCGGAGGCGACGTGGTTCATTGACCCTCCCTATCAACAAGCTGGGAAGCACTACACACACGGGTCGAAGGACATCGATTTCGCGCGCCTTGGGCGGTGGTGTCAGGACCGACGTGGGCAGGTGGTGGTCTGCGAGAATGCAGGCGCCGATTGGCTGCCTTTCGTGCCTCACCGGCGCGAGAAGGCGCAGCGGCTAGTCGCTGGCAAGCGGGAGAGCGCGGAAGTGGTGTGGACATCATGACCGACGCCGAAGTCCTAGCCGCCGCGAGCTTCAACGACCTGCACTCCGCGCTCCTCGAGAAGAACCGGCGGGAAGACGAGGCATGAGCGGCTGCACCATCGTCAAGACCTTCACCAAGCTACAGCCAGCGCTGGTGTCTCGGCGCAGGTGTGGGCTGGCAGCTGCTGAGCAGCACGCTCGCTCGGAGGACCGCATGTGGAGGGTGTGATCGAACTGGGAAAGCTCGCCGCTGAGCACGCCGCGCAGATCGCGACGGAGATCCTGCGGCACCCCTGCCAGTACTGCCAGGCACGCCCAGGAGAGCCCTGCGTCACCGTGGAGGGCCGCAACCCCGGCGCGGAGACTGCGGCGCACGCTGTGCGGATGCGGACGGGCTACGCCATCTGGCTCGATGGGGCGTGGCAAAAGCAAAAGGCGGCTGACCTGAAGTCGCCGCCCCCCGCCACGGTTACAACCGCTGTTGGTGGAGACGACCCTACCACACCCCCGGCCGAAGGCCGGGAAGATTTCCACGTCGAGGGCTGTCCTCGGCCAATGCAGTACGGCTGCTGGGCGTGCGACTGCGGATTCCATGGCACAGTGCGGCCCAGTAGCTGAAAAAACAGCACTGATCGGCACACCCTGACGCAACCTGTGCTGGAGTGTGCCACTGGGTCGTGATAGGTTCACGGCCATGGCCCGAGACAACTACCTGCACTTCCGCGTCAGCGACGAGCTGATGCACCAGATCAATGAGCTGGCGGCATCGACGCCGGGGGGCAATAAGAGCCGTGTCTGCAGGCTCCTGCTGGCCACGTCGCTCGAGAACGACCTGGCCCAGGCGGCCGTCCTCGAGGCCATCTTCGAGTACGCCGGCCTGCGCAAGCGCATCGTGAATCGCCTCGCGTCCGAGATCAGCGACCGCATCCCCACGATCATCGCTGAGGAGACCGCGCTGGCAGACGACGCTGCGGCCTGATGGACCCACGGCGGTCCATCCGGGCAGACCTTGGGGCCATCGACGACCGCACCGCGCGGGCGTTCCTCGAAGTGTGTGCCACCGCGATCGCTGCCGAAGTGCGCCGCTTTGTGCCGTCTGTGCGGGTGCTGCAGGGCGTGGACGAGGACGACCTCGTCGCGCTGGCACGGGCTGCCGCACTCGAAGCCTACGCGACGTGGACTCCGAGCCGGGCCTGCACGCGCCGCACCTGGGCGGCGCGCGTCATGCGCTGGCGCCTCGGCGAAGCTGTCGGGCGTGCGCTCGAACGGCGCGACGAGTACCTGGAGAAGCCCGAGGCCGTGCTGAACGGCGCGAACCCGTCGGAGGTCTACGACGGGCTGGAGCGCGTCTCCTGGCTGCAGGGCGCAGTCGCCAAGCTCCCGAAACGTCACCAGATTCTGGTCGCGGCGAAGCTGCGCGGGGAGTCGACGAGCGCCACGGGCCGCTCGATCGGCATCGGAAAGACCCAAGCGTCCCGCCAACTGCACGAGGCCATCGCGCTCCTGGCCGAGGCCGCGCACGAGGTCGGACTCGACGGCTCGGAGCACGACCAGTAGACTAGGCCCATGTCACGCCCCATCGTTCTCGGCGCCCTCGGAGGCGTCGCCGCAGGCTTCGGTGTGTGGTTCATCGTGTCGAAGCTGCTCGACAAGCAATTCGACACTGGGTCCGCGCGCCTCCGCGCAGAGATGGGCTCGGGCTCTTCGGAGCTGCGCTCGCAGATGGAAGCGGGCCGGGTGCAGATGCAGGCGCAAATCCGCGACGCCGTACGTCGCGAGGTCCCCCCGGTCGTGCGCTCCGAGCTGACCAGCACCCTCAACGACTTCGGGCTCACGCCTGCGACGGGGCGCCAGATCACCCGCATCCTGACGAACGCCGAGCGCATCGGGCTCGTAGGCGTGCGCTACTGATGAGTGCCCCGCTGATCGCTGGGGTCCTCTCCGGGGGCGTCGTCGTCGGGTACCTCGCGTGGCGCAAGGGCAAGGTGCTCGAGACTCGCGGCACCCAGCTGCAGGTCGCGCTCGCGTCCCAGGGCGCCCACCTCGAGTCCTACATGGCGTCCCGTGGCTCGCAGCTCGCTCGAGAGCTGCAGGCGATGGCGCGCACCGAAACCGAAGCCCGCGTGCGTGCGACCGCCACACAGTACCTTTCCACGGAATACGGCCTGACCCCGGAGCGCATCGCAAGCATCCAGGTTCTGGCTGAGCGCTTCAGCTAGGACCATCATGCGCGTTGCTACTCTCGGCCAACTCGGCGCCCCCGGCGTCAGTGCTCTCGATCCCGCAGATCATGATCTGCCGTCGTCACACAGTGTGAAGTCCGCCCTACGCGGCGACCCGTCCGGGTGGTTCAAGGTGCTGGGCTCGACCCTGTTGCGCTCGCTGCTCGTGGCACCCGGCGTCTGGGCCGGAGGTGCTCGCGGCGGCAAGCTCATCGGCGGCTCGCTCATCGCGAGCCTGAGCATCACCAGCTTCCTCTTCATTTGGTACGGAGCCCAGGAAGCGGGCCTTCGGATGCAGGCGCCAGCGGTCCCGACGGTGAGCACGCCGACGCTGCCGAACACTGCAATTCCTGCTCCCGGCGCTGGCACTGGATTCCTGCACATTCGGTAAGGCGAATCACAGACTCCCTGTGATACCGTTTCGGGACTATGGAAGACGCCGCTACCGACGCTGCTGCAGCGCTTATCGGCCAAGGAGTGCTCGGCGCCTTGGTCATTCTCCTCACGCTCGCCTGCTGGCGTCTGGTGGTAGCGCTCCAAAAAGCGCAGAATGACAGAGTGGACGATGCGAAAAGGGTCGCGCAGACGCTGCTCGACCTGAACGATAAGTGGAACGCATCCGTGAATTCACTCACACAGGCGGTGGATCGTCTGGCCACCTCAACTACCCCGAGGTCACCATGAGTCTGCTCGACAAGCTCCTCCGCCGCGCTCCGAAGAAGAGGTTCGAGACCACAGGGGACATCGACGACCTCGAGTTCGACGAGATCACGGGCCTGATCGACATGACGATCGAGACCACGAAGCGCAACGCTGAGAAGGCGCAAGAGACGCTGCGCCGCACCGTGCGCACGCTCGACAGCATCCACACCCCCGAGCCCATCCCCGAGGCCGCAGAATGACCAAGCTCCTCGCCCTTGTGCTCCTCGTCGCCGTCGCCCTCACCGGCTGCGGCGACAGCGCGTTGCAGACACACGCGCGCATCGCGACGTCGCTGCACACCGTGAACACCACGGGCGTCGAGGTCATGGAGGTCGCGTGCCGCGAGCGCGCCCTCAGCGTCGCCAGCGACGAGAGCCTGACCCACGCCGAGGCCACAGCGGCTGCCGAGGCCGTGGTCGTGCGCTGCGAGCGCGCAGCCGGCGCGCAGCACCTCTTCGCCGACGGGCTCGACACCTACGTCGACCAGCTCGTGCTCGAGGTCTCGGGCGACGGCGAGCCCGGCTTCAAGGACCGCGCCTTCAGCCTGGCCTTCAACCTCATCGGGATGTGGACGGACTTCGTGGCGCTCATGGCGTCGTTCGACGTCGCGCTTCCCGCGCTGCCCTCACTCCTGACCAGTCTGGCACCCCCACGATGAGCCACGTCCGCACCATCCTCTCGACCGTCGCCACAGGCATCCGCGCTGGTGGCGCGCTCGGCAGCGGCCCTGTCGACGCGGCCGCGACAGTCGCAGCCACGCTCCTCGACGGCATCGCGACGCTCCTCGGCGGCAACACCGCCGAAGAGGTGCGCCAGATGCTCCTCGCGCTCTCCCGTGACCCGGCAGCGCGCGCCAGCCTGCTCGGACTTCGCAGCGACGTCGCCGAGGCCCTCGCCGACCGCGACGACGCCCCCACGCCCACAGACCCGTGATCATCCCCGACAGCAAGCTCGTCACGGACATCGTGCCGTCACAGGGCTACTTGAACGACGCCTACCTGCCGCGCGTGACAGCATCAATCAACTCCGTCGTCGTGCACACCACAGGCGCCGGCCCGGTGAAGCGCCTGAGCGCCTCGAAGTTCGCGCGCTGGCGTGAGAAGCACGCCTTCCTGCCTCGAGACCTCGACCGCTTCGGCTGGAGCAAGGACGAGGCGGCGTTCTACGCGGCGCTGTGGATCTACTCCAAGGCCTACACGCCGGGTCCACACTACGTCGTCGGCCAGGAGCTGGGGCTCATCACCCAGGTCTGCCCGGAGCGGCTCGCCGCCTGGCACGTCGGTGGGTCGGGCTCGCGCATGTACTCGACGCGCCCCGAGAGTTGGTGGCGCTCGGGGGCGTACACCTGGTGGCGCAACAGCTTCCCCGACCTCGACTCCCCGCGTGACCTCGCGGGTGGCCAGCTCTACATGCCGTACGAGGTCCCGGCGGGAGCGTCGATTCCACGGCAGCGCGCGCGCATGGTGGCCAAGTACGCCAAGGGCTCGGTCAACGCAGGCAGCGTCGGCATCGAGGTCGTGCCCCGCGTCGAAGACCCCCAGGGTCCGTGGACGGGCGCCTGCTGGCACAACCTGTCCGAGCTGCTGCTCGACATCACCGGGCGTCGCGACATCGTGCGGAACCGCGAGCACGTCGTCACCCACAGCATCGCGCACCCCATCAGCCGCACGACGAAGCGCGGCAAGCCCTGGGACACCGTGTCCTCGCAGTTCACGTACGAGGCGCTCGAGCGCGTCGAACCGCGCTTTCGCGCACAGGAGTAGATCATGGCCTTTGGACCCGAAGTCGACACCATGGCGCTCGACGCCACCATCCAGGACGTCAGCCAGGGCGACATCACGCTCACTGACCTCATCGGCGGCCCCGCAGCCAACGCGCAGCGGTGCGCCTTCGACCTCGAGACTGGGCAGTGGCGCTGTGGGGCACAGACCGGGCACGGCCGCTGGAACACCCAGCAGGTGCTCGCGCTCCGCAACGCCTACCAGCACATCGCTCACGGGGACCCGGCCATCGCCCTGAACGAGTGGTCCCAGCCGGGCGTGCAGCCCGCCGGGGCTCAGCGGGGCCTGCCCGTCTGGGCCATGTGGACCATCGGCGGACTCGCTACGGTCGCCGTTGTCGGCGGCGGCATCTGGCTCGCACGGAGATAGACAATATGGCACAGCAAGACCGAGGCTCAATCATGGTATCCCCGCTCCCCGACGACCTGCGCAGGCAGGCTGAGGAGCGCATGCGTCTTCCGGGCGCACAGGTGTGGGTCGCAGTCCACAACCCCACGGGCCCCGTGTCCGGGGACTACATCATGGATCCAGCGACGCTGTGGTACGTCATGCCCCGCGACAACCCGGCAGCCAACGCTGGGTATTCCACGCTCGGCGGCCAGGAACCCTTCTGGCGCATCGACAACCCGATCGCCTGGGCTGCGGTGCTCGGCCCCGTCGCGCTCGTTGGCGGTGGCATCTGGCTCGCACGCCGCTGAGTTGACTCGACATCGGGAACCGTCCTACACCTCCGGGCGGAGGTTCCCTATGACTCGATTCTTCACCACGCTCGCGCTCGTGAGCATGCTCACTGCTGCCCTGCCCTCGGCCACGACGGCCGACAACGTCGACCAGCAGCTCGCCCTCGCCATCGCGAAGGTCTGTGCCAACGAGGCCGGCATGGCGTCCCCCTGGGACTGCCTGCTCATCTACCAGGTCACCGAGAGCCGCGCGCGGGCCGACACCAGCCGCGCCAGGCTCACGTGGCTGCGCGCGCACTCACGGCGCGTCCTCGGCGACCGCACATGTCCTGCGGGCCGCAACTGCCAGTGGACCCGGCACCTGACGTGGAGCGACCGGCGCCCGGCGAACTACAACCGCCGGTGGCGCCCCGAGTCCTGGCCCAGGACTCGGGGCGCCACCGG
>Ga0255048_10000626_pt1 | contig 26609 bp, 38 predicted proteins | sample JV7_2_2_MG_FD_183619 | JGI IMG/M metagenome (GOLD analysis project Ga0255048, IMG submission 183619) | Seawater microbial communities from Jervis Inlet, British Columbia, Canada - JV7_2_2 | ecosystem: Environmental > Aquatic > Marine > Inlet | place: Canada: British Columbia | collected 2016-10-06
GCTGGTGACTCAAACGTGACGATTGTTGACGTCGTAGGTGTGAACGATTTCACTCTCACCGGTGTCGTTGCGGCCGACTTGCTGGAGTATCAGACCTGTGGTGGGTGGTCGGTTGGAGGCGAGAACGGGGTCAGAGGGTTGGGGGCCAGCGCTGCGACGGTCTTCTACGACATGCACGCGATCGATCCTGCATGCGCGCCAGGTACAGCGCCGACGACGTGGACGGTGCAAGGGGCTCCCGATCTAGCTGCTGCGAGCGCTCCGGCTTTCCCATGCGGCGCTGGCCCATATAGTCCGGTCTGGATCGGGCGGAAGTACTCGGTCGAGTGATCAGGTGAGACCGTGGGAACCGCCAACTTCCGACCGCGCGACAAGCCGACAGCAATCGAGATCGAGAATCCGTCGGGCAGCGAACGGATAGTCTGGTATCGCAGCTATAAGGCGACCACTGTCAACGAAATCAACGCCGTCCTGAACGGCTCGAGCACGCCGTCGGTTACCTTCAGCGTGCGCTTCGATGCTGACCGCTCAGCCACCGGGACCGAGCTGCTTACAGGTGGACGCACGATCACCAACACGACAACAGGCGTCTCCTACGCGCCAGACGTCACCACAATTCCGGCCGACGTGTGGGTGTGGCTGGAGACCACAGCACAGTCGGGCGTCGTGCTAGAGCTCAACATCGGGATGGACCTCACGCCATGATTCTGCAGCCGTTCACAGTCAACAGCAGCCGAGGCAAGCGGTACGACTTCATTGATCGTCGGGCGATTGACTCCAGCGCCGAACGCACGCGGGTCAACCAAGCAATCCAGGCGTCGCTCGTTGTCATGCAGCAGGATGCTATGTGCGATGCCATCGGGCTCCCCTCAGTTGGTCAGGCCGACAACTTCGGGTTCGGTGTCTATGAGGGCGGCGACTTTGTCGGTGTGTTCTTAGTTGCGACACTCACCTATCAGTCGGGCCCGTGGGCTGACCTCATCGAATGGGAAGTGGTGAGCAATGATCCGGCAGTGTTTCACGCGCGCCCTATGCCCGCCTTTCCTGTACTGTCGCTAGATGACTCGCTCGACCTGTCGGTTGACTCCGCGCACCATTTGCTCGCGCGACGACTGACGACCGTGGGTGGGGTCAATGTGGAGTTTAAGCGACTGAGTTGGGCGATCTTCAAAGCGCGAACCGATCCAGCGTCGCGAGCCGTGCAGCGTGTGCACGACAAGGCCAAAGCCGATCACCGCTTCAACATGGTGGAGCTACCCGACCAAGCCAACGCAGCGCGCACGCGGGTGGACATCGAGCTAGCATGACGCTGATCACATCAACCGCGGAGATCAACCGCACCATCGACGAGACGTTCGGCAGCGACACGCTCGCGCCGGCGGCCGGTAGCTGGCGAAACGATCTGTGGAGCAATGCGGCAACGTGGCTCGAGTGGGGCAGGCGGGTCGGCAAGCTCGGGATCGACTTCCCGACCATCGCTTTCAAGTTTCGGAATATGACTCCGGCTATCCCGCCTGGCGCAGTCATCGTCAGTGCAGTGTTGCGCGGCACGTCCGTCCACAACAGCGGCGTCGACACGTTCATCAGCCTCATCTTGGTGTGCGCGAAAGACGGGTGGTGGGACCCGGCAACATCGCCGCAGCAGTGGCGCAACACGAGCGATTGGTTGAACGCGGACGCCGGCGCGCAGGTGTACTCAACAGGGCTCGTGCTGCTGGCCGACACGCTCGTGCCGGGCATCACAATCAGATGGCAGCTGCGGTCCAACGCCGCGGGGCGCTACCTCAAGATCGGGCAAGGCGTCACGATCACAGCTGCCGCGACGCTCGGCTTCGTGGACATGAACCTGGACCGCACGGCGGCTGTTCCTGCCGGCAACGTCTGGTGTGAGATCTACGCGCAGGACGGCGCCGGCTTGGTGACCGGGCCTGTGCTCGCGACGAGCAACGTGCGCGCGGCCGGAACTGTTGGCACTGCCTTGAGTGGGCTACCACCGTTCCGCTTCACGTTCGCAGGCATCAATCAGATCGCGCTAGCGACCAACCAGAAAATTGTCTGCGTGCTGAATGGGGACTACCCGGTCGGGGCTGCGAACGTGCGATGGCACTGGACCGACAACAACATCTATCCGCCAGGCGACCTCCAAGTATTCGGCACCGGCACGAGCATGGATGACCAAAACTATCCAATGCGCCAAGACTTTCAATCGATCCCCAACAGCGGGCCCGCCTTCACTGGGTGGATCACGCCACAGATGCTGAACGGCGTAGAGTACGACACACCTGACCTAGCGCCTTCGGTAAATCAATACATCAACGGAGGTAGCTATGTGCTCGGCGACCCGATCTGCGTCACGTTGCATCGGTCGCTTTCGTTTCTCCCCTCTACTGATGTAAGTCGGCGGTGGGCGCAGTTCGGACACGCCAGCTACCCGGCGACCCGACTCATCGTCGAATGGAAGGAGCGCGCTGTGAGGGTATCAGCATGAGCGAGTCGATCGCAGTTGTTCTGGGCAGCCCGTTGCCTCTGAGCTTGACGCTGCCTGATGGTGCGAGCGGTCTGTTTCCGCAAGCCGTGGTGTATGACTCGGCCGACGCGCCGGTAGCTGGTTCGCCCTTCGATCTAACCGAGGTTGGGGCGACGGGTCGCTACACTAACGCAGCGTTCACACCGGGTGCGTTCGGCACCTTCGCTGCTCTCTTCATTGTCTATAGCAATGCCGGCCACACAGTCGAAGCGACGACATACGCACGAGATCAGGACAGCTTCACGGTCACAGATTACGAAACCGAAACGTCTGCTGCTGCTCGTGCTGTGATCAATCAGACCGAGCACGATGCGACGCAGGTGGCGATTGCTGCGAACCTTGTCGCAATCGGTCTCAGCGAGACGGAAGCAGCTGCAGCAGCGCGGGCCGTAACGAACCAGACCGAGCATGATGCAACGCAGGTTCTCATTGCTGCGCTCGGCCCCTTTGGTCTCACCGCTGCAGAGGCTGCGCGACTGCTCTACCTGTGGACGCACGCGAGCGGCGACGATACGAACAAGATGACACACATTCGCGCAACCATTGGCACGCCAGGCAGCGCGAAGTCGGATAACAACCTCGTCGATCAGGTAGTCACCCAGGTGGACGCAGACACGGCGACTTTCGAGCAACAATGACACTCGAGGCACAAGTTGTCGGAACACGGGGGCGGCTCGAGGGTGATCCGCAACTGCGCGGCCACTTCGGAAGGATCCCGTTTGACCTTGTCGCGGTCGCGGTCGTGTTCGTTGGGACGCAGACGATCACTGATCCCGACGACAGCCCTGTAGGTGAGCGGTCGGCCCTCATGAGAATGGGCCCGGAGATCACACTCACAGATCCCGACGACAGCCCTGTAGGTGAGCGGTCGGCCCTCATGAGAATGGGGCCTGAGCAGACGATCACAGATCCCGACGATAGCCCTGTAGGTGAGAGGGCAATCACGATGCTGATGGGGGCGGAGCAGACGACCACCAACCCCGACGATAGCCCTGTAGGCGAACGATCGACTACGATGAGGGCAGGCTCGGAGCAGACGACCACAGATCCGGACGACAGCCCTGCGGGCGAGCGTTCATTGACTCAGCCGGTAGGGGCGCGGGAAACTACGACCGAGGAACCATGAGCGGCGCAGTTCTAGATCAGATGGTACTGAAGCGCGGCGATACGCTGCCGGTGTTTCAGAGAATCCTGAAGTTCGACAACGGCGACGTCCAAGATCTGACGTCGTCGACAGAGATCAATTTCGTCTACCGGATCGAGAATGGTGGTGTTCCTGATCCGGACACTGCGGCAGTCGTTGTCTCCTGCAGCATTGTCAACGCGCCCGGAACCGACGGTCTCGTGTCGGTAGCTTTCGCGGCGAGCGACACTGATGTGGTGGCCGACTATCTCGGCGAGTTCGAGGTCAAGTTCGGTACCGATCGCCTGTCGTTTCCGAATGGTAAGGGCAAGTGGATCAGGTTCTGCGTTGTTCAGGACGCAGGCGACGCTCCGTGACAAGTGGAGGATGAGATGAATCTAGGTGGACTCGGAAAAATACTCGGCAGCTTCAAGGGCGTCGCGTTCTTGATCGTGATGATCGCGATCACAGTGCTGGTGGTGCTAGGCAAGGCCTCGATCGAACAGTTCACCGAGCTCGTTCAGTGGACGTTCGGATCTGTCGTCTTCGCGAGAGCCGGCGAAGAAGGCATGAAGGGAATGGGCGCCAACAAGGCGAAGATGCTCGAGCAGATCAAGACTTTGCTCGGTATGGCGCCGGCTACAGCAGTGCTCAACGTGTCGGCTCCAGAGGTCGAGGCAGCTAACCCTGACGCGACCAAGCAGGATTAACAGTTGCCCGACTGGTTCATCAATGCAGTCGCAACGGGCGGTCCTGCCGTCTCGTTGATCATGTCTTATATGTGGTACCGCGCAGAGAAGCGCGCGGAGAAATACGAAACGTTATGGGTCAAGGCCAACGAGCAGCTGCCCGACAAGATCATGAACTTTACAACGGAGCAGGGGAAGACTCTCGACAAGTTGACCAAGGCGATCTGGGCCAACATCCGCAAGCTAGGAGGGCCGTACCGGCAACCGCCCAGCGGCTCGCTGGCGCCTCCGCTGGAGGACTGATGATTGGAGATTGGTGGAGACGGCGTAAGGCGCGACGCGACAAGCTGGCGAAGCTCGAGGCTGATGAGTCGGTCGATCTCGAAACGGCGCTGAAGAAAATGGATGAGGCTACCGAGAAACGAAAGACTACTAACGGCCGAGCTCTCGATGATATGGAGGCGAGCATCGAAGCCGCTGAGGACGAGGCGGTGAGTATCTTGGAGGAAGCCCTTGGCAACACCTGACGACAGCGGCCAGCAACGACTGCACGAGACGATCAACGAACTTGATCCTGCGAGCACACTGGGGGGCTCGGATGCTTCCGTCGTTGCCTTGACGAAGGCGAACGCAGAGCGATTCATTGGCGCGATCCAGCAGCTCGGCAAGAGCAACCTCCGGCTCGCCCACGAGTTCAGGAACGTGAAGACATTTATTCTCATCGGGCTCGTGGCGTTGGTGCTGCTGCTGTGCGGGCTGATCTACGCGCTGGTCGGGCAGGCGAAGATGAGTGATGCACAGCTGGCGAACGCTGCCGCACAAGCCGAGACGACTAGGAAGCTGGCAGTCGTGATCGGCAAGCTGGAGACGGCGATCGACGACATGGCCGATGACGTAGAAGAGATCCCTCGTATCGAGGTGAAGCCCGCGGACACGTCCGACCCGACCAGCAAGCCGGTCGCAGTGATCGAGGTACCTCATCCAAAGAAGTCTCAGAAGGAGCCGCGAGTGAAGTCGGTAGAGATCCCTCTCGAGCTCACCCCGAGAAAGAAGAAGTGATGTCGAATCTCGAGAGAGCCTGGCTCGTTTTCTTCATGGGGCTAGCCCTGATCCTCACAGGCTGCACGAAGCAGCAGCAGGTGAAGATCGCGGAGACCACCATCGAGACATCTGTCGGCACGAACAATGCGATGGTTTCGGCGCTGCAGAAGATCCACGACAGAGCGCGCGCCGATCGTAAAGCGGCGATGAAAACGATTGCAAAGACGGCAGCGACCAAGACTGAGGGCCGTCAGCAAATCGACGACATCGACAAGCAATATGCTCGCGCTTTCGAGATCTTCCAGAACTCAGAGAAGGTCCAGCACGTACTCGCAGAGGCGCTCGAGACTGCTCGCGCCGCGCTCGAGGCTGGCGAAAGCCCGGATATCAACAAGCTGCTGACGCTATACACAGAGGTTCAAGGCCTCTATAACTCGATCGTAGTCATTCTCAGCGAGGTGAAGTGATGTCCAACGATACGCTCGATGTTCCGCCCCCGAAGAAGTCCAAGCCGAAGGCCAAGCCGAAGAAGGATCCAGAGCGCGACGCAGCTCTGAAAGAGCAGCGCGCCGCGGCGAAGAAGGCGGCCAAGAAGGCCAAGGGTCGCAAGGCTCGCCCCGATCACCCGCGCGACGCTGGCCCGCCCATCTTGGATCCTTTCCGCCACGTGAAAGACTGATCGCGTGGACCAGAAGACCAAGCAGCCAGAGACCATGACGTCGCAGCCGCGGCTGACTGCTGGTCAGGCGATCGCTGAGCCCTCCAATTACGTCGAACGAATGACTCAGCGTTTTCGGGCTGCACGCGGAACGAGAATGATCACCGATGGCGATCGGCTGGTCATGCTCGCGAAGGGCTGACCGTGGGCGCTCTCATCGGGCCGATCATCGCAGCCGCTGCCGCTCTCATCGCTGAGGTGATTGAGCTAGCGAAGGGCGGCAAAGAAGAAGAAGCGAAGGCGAAGGTTGCGCGCTTCGTTGCTGCTAGCAAGGTCGAGCTCTCGGCCGACAAGGCTGAAGCTCTCGACTTTTTGGATGGCCGCGACATTCCGGACTAGTGATGAGACGGATCACGATCGATCACAGTGACGAGATCCAGCAGTTGCGCGACACGGCGACCGGTCGCTTCGTTGAGCTAGACTGCGTGGTCGGTGCGACGATCCATCACATCGAACGCGGCGAAAGCGACGAGCTGATTATGGTGCTCGAGGGTGTCGAGGATGACGAGCTGGCCGAGGGCTGAGTGAGCCGCGGAGTGGCGACCCCCTGAGACTCGGGTGCCAGATTGACAGGGGAGCCACCTTAGCCGCTCGAGGTGACACTTCGCCTAGGGGGGAGCCACCCGCATGCACCCCCCCTCCTATAGGCCCGTAGCGTGGCGCTAAGGGGCGGCAGAAGGCTATTGTTCTCGACCCTTAGCGCCGGCTGTAGGGCCCAACTAGCCGCAGAGTGTCGAGGGGTCGAGACTAGGGGGCTGGATTGGTGTTTACCGCCCGCCTGGTGGCTCAGGTGAAGCTTCGCCGAGGGGGGAGCCACCCGGGTGCATACCCCCCTCGAGCCCGTTAGAACGGCGCTAAGGGCCTCGGCTTACCGGAGAAGCTCCGCGCCCTATAAGGTCACCCCTTGACGTTACTTGAGAGATGGTTAGGCTAGACGCATGACCACCAATGAACAGGAGGCGAGCGCTGCGTTCGGCGCCGCATTGCGAAGCGCGCGCGAGACCGCAGGGATCGGCGTCGTCGAAATGGCGAAACGTTTGGGTGTGACCCGACAGCAGGTGTGGAGGATCGAAATCTCCGAGAGCCTGCGAGAAGAAACGATCCGCGGCTACGCGACGGCACTAGGTCTCAGTCCAACGCTATCGCTGCAGTAACCGGCAGCGGTCTTTCACTTGACCGACAGCGGGCGATCTTTATTCTGCCCGCCATGCTTACAGCCCAACACATTCTCGCGCTGATGTTGATGCTCATCCCCCCGGGCAAAAGTATCTACTCACAGACACGAGTCACGATCGAGGACGTCGCAGCGTGCGACGATCCTTCGATCCTGTGCCGAGCTCCACGCTACTCAGAGCGGCGCGGCGGCTGGTACCGACCGGAGACCTATGCCGAGGGCCTCGAGCGCTACTGGACGATCGCGCAAGCGCTCCACACTTCGACCGAGGGCAAGCCACACCTGACGCGGCTGTCGCTTTCGGTCGTGTTCAACGAGAGCGGCTTTCGCAAAGACGTCCACGACGGCTCGAGCATCAGTGACGACTACCGCAAAGACGGCACAGCGATCGAGACGGGCCGCGGCGACAAGGGGGCGAGCTGGTGTCTCGGTCAGTTCAATTTGGGACAGACCAGCGACGTCGGGCGTGAGCTGGTAGGGGCGGGCGCGGAAGCAACGAGCCGCTGCACTGACAAGATCGCGAAGGAACTGGCGCGATCGTGGGGCTACTGCCGGCGCTACGCGCAGGCCGACGAGCAATGTGCGTTCGCAGTCTACGGCGGGCGCGCGACGCTACGCGACGACAAATCGATCCTCGCCAGAGCTCGGACTTATTGGCGGCTCAAGATGGCAGGCGAGCGAGAGCTTGCTGGCGACCTTCGAACGTGGGTAATGCTCGGCCCTGACAAGGAGGGCGAGCATGAAGATCTTGGGACGCAAGTATTGAGCGCTGCCGCATTCGCGGTAGACTGATCGAGCCGGGTTCCTGTCCTTCGGGACACACCCGGCATTTTCATGTTCGGTTTTGGTTGATGCGCAGCGTTTCGGATAGATCGACAGCTGCGCTGTAAGTCAGTTCGGCGCCGTTCAGGAAAAGCAAAACTCCGCCCCCATCGATACAGCGTGATCCGAATGTGACGTCTGAGCTGGGAAGCATTTCGACATGGCCGACGACAGTCTCGAGCCGCTCGGGTAGGAGCTCGAGAGCAGCATCCAAATCGCCCCGACCGAGAACAGGTCTCGTGATTGCCTGCCTCGATCGGGGCGATGGCTTTTCGTTTGACGAACCTGCAGAGCGGTCCTACCTTCCGATCATGTCCACCACTTACGAGAGCTGGCGCCGTAGCCGCGCCTCCGTGAGCACGGGCATGATCCAAGGTGGCGGCAGTGATTCCAAATCACAGCGCGGCGGGTTCGATTCCCGCTCCGTGTGCCGCTTGAATCTCAGACTGCTGCCGCTGTAAGCGCGCCGCACCCGCCGGCTGCGCGTGGCAGCCGAAAGCAGGGACCGTGCGAATGGGGGAGTAGCCCAAATGGCAGAGGCACCGGGTTTAGGTTCCGGTCAGTGCAAGTTCGACTCTTGTCTCCCCTATGGCAGGGAAGCTGAGTGGTTCAGCGCCGGCCTGTTAAGCCGGAGAAAGCGGGTTCGATTCCCGCCCCTGTCGCTGGCCGCTTTACCCCAAATGGCAGAGGGCCCGGTGTCAAAATCCGGTTGTTCGCGGTTCGACTCCGCGGGGCGGCACCTCGATCGGGGCGATGGCTTTCTGGTAGCCTCCGCGCATGAAGCTCCAAGACTGGATCGCGGCGATCGATGATGGCGGTTTCCGTCACGAGTGGATGGAGGTCAGCGCAACCTACGGCGAGCACATCGCGACCTTTCGGGTTAGTAAGAATCCGGCGACGGTTCGCGACGCCTTTGAGGACGTCAGCGCGCGCGACGCGCAGCAGATCGCCGACTACCTCGGCTGTCACCCGATCACACCGAAGCTGTATGAGCTGCGGTGGTTCGCTACCGATCTGAAACTGAAGCCGATCGTCGCAGGCATGGTCAAGCGTGGCGGCGACGTTACCAATGTCACAGGCCGGGAACATTCGGACGCAGTGTGGGCCGCGGTTCGCGAGACCGGTGAGCTGTCGACGTCGATCAGCATCGGCGGGATCGGCAAGTGCTGGGGGATCGATACCGGCGACATCATCAACCACGGCTGGCCGATGCTGGCTGAGTGGGTGTCGCTTACAGCACAGGGTCCGACGTGGCTGGGGATCAAGCTCGAGCAGATGTGGACCGACCCGACCGTCTACTTGATTCAGAAGGGCGGCAGCCTAACGGGTGAGCCGGCGACGCTGGGGCGAGTTCCTGGTGATGACGAGATGGGCGACGCTCATGGGCCGGATCATGGCGACTACTCGCAGAAGCTCTACCTGCTTCATTGGCTGTGCGATGTCGACGGCGTGGAGATGCCGACCAAGAAGGTACTGATGAGCGACGAGCTGGCACCGCTCGCGGTTCATCATGGTAAAGCATTGTCGAGCGTGCGTATGCCAGGCGTTGAGCTCTACCCTCGCAGGACGTCTCTCGAGATTCCTCCGCCTGATACCGAGCGCAGCCTATCGAAGCGCGACACCGAACCGAGCATGGAGGCGATCAATATGGGGACCGAGACGCTACGGCTAGCGCTTGCGGATCTGACGGCTGGCGTGCGCGAAGACATTGGCCGTAATGATGGCGAGACGATCAGAAGGTACGCCTCCAACTTCGGGCTGACGCCTCCGATCAACTGGTGCGCCGTCTCGTTCGGCAGCTGGATGCGAGCGGCTGCTGAGGTGCTGGGGGTCGACACCCCGATCGTCGGTAGCCCTGGAGCGCAGGCAACGATGAATCAGTTCAAGGCAGCAGGTAAGTTCGTCGCGCGTCGCGACATCACATCGAGCCACTTGCTGCCGGGCAACGTCCCGATCTGGAAACGTCCGCCGCACGACTGGACAGGTCACATCGGAGTGCTGGAGACCGGCGATCATGAGGCGCGAACGATGAGAGCGATCGAGGCTAACAGCGGGCCGGCTGGTGATGAGGTGGCACGCATGGATCGGAGCCTCGATGATCCACGATTGTTCGGGCTCGGGATCCTAAATGACGGCTCGAGCCTCGTGGAGGTGTCCGATCCTGTGGTACCGATCACAGAGCTCGCGGCTGAGGTGATCGGCGGTACTACTGAGCCAACGTGGGAGGGCTCCGATCCGCTGGCCGATCAGGAGACGATCGATCTTGCTGCGCAGCGCGAGAAGATCGTGAGTGACGGGCGCAGGGTCCCACCATCGGAGCTCGAGGACTGGTTTGGCCGACACTTGCAGACGGCGGAAGCTGGCGGGCTGGCTCACATTGCCGACGTGATCGCGCAAGCGACGATCTTAGAGAGCGATCCGGGTGACGAATGAGCAAGGTCAAGATCATCAGCGACGACTGGCGGGCGACCGACTGGCATGGCATCGAGGGGCGCCGGCGGCGCTGGCGTGTGACAGACAAGGGGATCGAGCTGAAGGGGATCGGCCATCGAGGTAGCGCCTCGCAGCCAGAGCTCGCGGCCGAGGTGGCGCGCGCATACCGAATCGATCTGATCTCGATTCTCGATACCTATCAGCTGGACCCGCATGCGCTCGAGGGTCTCGTCATGGTGTCGGCGCTGGTGGGGACAGCATGCAACGAGAGCGCCGGCGATCCGAAGGCGAAGCGCTACGAGGATCACCTGAGCGACTACAGCTTCGGGCTAACGCAGATTCTCACAGGGACAGCGCACAGCCTGGCGCGCGGCATGGGCTGGCCTGAGCAGACGGCTGAGGATGCGAAGAAGTGGCAGCTGCCGGACAGGCCGATCCCGAAGGGCGGCAAGATCGGCGAGTGGCGCAGGTTCCTCGAGCTGCCCTACAACGCGCTCCTGCTGGCGGCAGAGTTTCACAAGATCAACGACAAGCGCTTCGGGCTGAAGGGCGATCCGGTTCTCTGGTACGCCTGTTATAACGCCGGCTCGCTGAGAGCGAGCGACTCGAACGCATGGGGGATCGTTCACTCCGTGCCTGCGCTCGATAGCTTCTGCAACTTCGCGAATGATGCCTGGCGCTACTTCACTGCGGCGGGTGACTGGTCGGCTAGCTGATCCTCACCCCCGGTGGTTAATAACCGCCCGACTTTCTTACTAAGATCGCTCAGACGTAGTGTGGCGAATTTCGTCAAGAGAAATCGTTACTGCCAAGGCAGCGCTATCGTTCGACTTCGCCAATTATTTGTTGATTATTAAGGCGCGAATGTGCGCAGTGTGGGGGCGGGGGCAGTCCTGCTTCAGGACGTTTTGGGGGTGGGGGTCTCGAGCGCAAGAAGAAGATCGACAAAGAGTTTGATCAGATCCTAAATTAGACTCTTGTCAAAAGATCTCTGACGTCGCGCGCACGCGCGGAGAGAGTCTTGAGCCCATGCGCTTGAGGTTTTGCGCCGTCGGAGTATATTGGCCCGCATGTCAGTCGAATCACAGATCTCAGTTGTCGACACCTCCAACCTCAGCGCAGCCGATATCGAAACCGCGGTTCGAGCGGAGGTCGATGTTCTTGAGGCAGGCGGCTTCGTAGTCACTGCTCAGGACGTCCAACCACCGCTGATCTATCTGCTCGGGTTGCTGCCGACGCACCTGGGTGGAGCTGCCGGTGTCGAAACGAGCGAGTCACTGTGGATCCCTGCTAATGACATCTGCGTCATCGGCGGGACCTGGACTTACATCTTGGATTCCAATGGTGTCCCGATGCTCTCTCGGGCGCAGGCCGACGCGACTGGAACGGTCACGGTTCCGATCGTGCTCCCTGGAGCTCAGGCGACGGCGGCTCGTGGCTTCCAGCTCGAGAGTGTCGCGCTGTCGTACGCGATCGTTACTGCTGCGGCAGATGCGGTCGGCGAGCTCGGGATTCAGGCGTTCACGCCGGTACTGACGGCCGTCGCAACGGACGGCGATCCGATTCTCAGCGCGGTAGCGACCACCATCGATACCGAGCACGACACGGCCGGCGAGCGGCTGACGATCGGCGAGCACAACACCATCGCGACCGTGGATGTTCCTGCCTACGGCGGCGACGGCGTGCAGTATCAGGCGGACATGACTTTCGACGCTGCAGCGACGACCGATCTCGACATCTACGGCGTTCTCGTCCGCTACTCGGCAACGCGCTGATCTAGCGCGCTATGATGCGGATGTGAGCGATTGCATCCAAGGCTTCGGCCACGACTTCGATCTGGCTTCACAGTTCTGCATTCATTGTTGGATTGCTCGTGCGCTGGTTGAAGATCCTCAATTGTCATCTCCGCCGCGCGAGGGAGTGCCGATGACACCTCGTCAGATCGCAGCGGCCGAGAGCAGGCACAGACTGCTTGAAGATTTCAAGGATTGATGCCGAGGCGGAGGCGACCGCACGAAACGACGGAGTTGCCGGCAGGTAACTCGATCTGGCCAAAGCGCTGCGGGCCGGCGGCACGTCTGCTGCTCGCGGGAGCTCTGTCGCCCGAACACTTCAAGGCGATGGTCGGGCCGCTGGTGGGCCACGCTGCGAACGTCATGGCGTGGCTCGAGAACCGCGGACACACCGTCTACGACATGGAGCGGAGGCTGTGGCGGCTGACTAGCGGCGGGGTCAGGTTCGCGCAGGCGGCTCCGAAGCCGAGGGCCAAGAAGAAGCCTCCGCCCAGACCGGTGATTGTCGACCCTACGCGGGCGAGTCTGCTGCTGGTGCTGCGTCGGCGGCTGACACAGGTCGCTAGCGAGCGGCTGTGTCACGTGTGCTTTGCGCGGCACTACAGACCGAAGCAGGACACCTGCTCGAACGAGTGCACGGAGAAGCTCTGGAAGCTGAAGGCCTCAGCATCTCCGCGGCGAATGTGCCGGCGCGCGTCATGATGGGGACATGAGCAACGAGAAACCGAGGATTGTGGACCACATCGCGGCAGGCCTGGCGTCGGCGGTGATTCTGGAGGAAACGATCGATCGTGATCCGATGGAGGTTTACGCGAAAATCGGAAAGCTCAACGAGTCGGAACAGCTCTACTTGTTCCAAGCGATGATGCACTATCGCAAGCTCGTCCGTGGTGTTCGGGCGATGCTGAGACGCAGGGCCGATGAGATCTCCGACTACCGCGGGATCTGGTATCAATGCGACGTCTGCGAGGTGAGGTGGCTCGACCCCTTCGACCCACCACCGGAGACCGAGGAAGACTGCGGACATTCGGTGGAGACATGACTGATCGTTTCTGCGTCATGCGCGACTGCCTGAACCACCCGAGCCTCGCGCCGTGGCCTATCACGATTCTGCAGCTTGTGGCGGCCCCTGGGATCAGTCGCACGGACGCCGACGGCGCGCGGGTCGAGGTGTTCGAGGGTGAGGAAGGCCGACTCGAGGCGATTACGATCGCCAAGGAGATGGACTATCACCCGTCCCTGAGTCACAAGGTCGAGAATCTTGCGTGGCTCCGCTTCGACGTCTGGCTGCACAACCACTACGACGGCAGCACTCACGTCCAGGCCGACGGGATCAAGTTCGACGAGGCGCGGCTGCTGTTCCTCGCGTGTGTCGGCTTCGTTGCTATGCACGGGGGGATGACTTGGAAGGCGCACCTGCACGTCGAATGCGTCGGCCATCGCAACCACTGGCGGCGCACCGATCAGCCGGTCAACATCAGAGCAGGCCGGTGGAAGTATGACCCTCGAGCGGCGACAATCTCACCGAGCTGGGCGGAGCAGAACCCCGAGGCTGAAGCGAAACGGATCCACGGTGAAGCGGCGACAGGCTAAGAAGATCCTGAACACGTGGTCGCGCAGGTTTGCTCGAGGCGATCTTCCGCGCGAGGTCTGGAGAGCCGGGCTGATGCCATGGAAGTGGTCAACGTGGGACGCGGCCCATAGGGTGTTCATGCGATGAGGACTTACGATCAGAGAGATGTGGTGATCACGTTTGGCGGCATGACGTTTCCCGGCAAGATCGGACCAGTGAGTGAGGTCGAGACTGATGATGATGTCGGGCCTTTCGAGGCGCCGGAGGCGACGGAGATTTCGTTCACTGTCGAGATACCGTGCCAGAGTTTCCTCCATGCTTTCTGTGAGCCTGTCGAAGATCCGCGAGTCCAGCGCGATCTGGAAGGCTCTTGGTTGTGGCAATGAACCGACGCGATTTCATCCGGCGCTTCGTGCTCACGCTGCTAGCGCTCGTGTTCGGCCCGCGCATCTATCAGCTGATCGATCACGATGAGCTCGAGGCGTTCTGCGGGTTCGCGGTCGACCGGTGGCCAGCTTCGTGGGCAGGGCACACACAGCTGACTGAGAAATTGATCCGAGAGATATCGATCGCGATCATGGGCCAAGAGCTAACAGATCGGCCCGACATCTTGCTTGTTCCGCCGCACAGGCTTGAACAGATCCGCGAGATACTCGACGACAGCGCGCCATGATGGGCGCGTGAGACCTGATCGCCTGATCATCACGGTCGATAGCCGTCTACGGATCTCTCTCTTGCATCTGACGAGGAAGCTAGGGGTCGAGATCCGGCAGGCGTTCGAGCACTCCAACCCGAAATACTACAAGGCCAAGGCGATGGGCTTCTGGCCGGGCAAGGAGCCGAAGAAGATCAAGACGTGGCGCGAGGCGGATGGCAACCTAACGCTGCCTCGAGGTGGGTTGTGGAAGTTGCGCGAGATTCTGCGAGAGCACGATCAGCCATACCGCACAATCGACGAACGCATCGAGGGGACCGGGCCGCGCGGACTGCCGGAGCATACCCTCGAGCCGTGGGATCACCAGCGCGAGTGGGTTAACGCGGCGCTCGAGATTGAGAGCGGTGTAGTTCGAAGCCCGGTCGGCAGCGGTAAGACTAGCGCTTTCCTGTTGCTCGCGTGTGAGCTGGGGCTGTGCTCGCTGGTCATCGTGTGGAGCGGCAATCTGCTGGAGCAGTGGATCGATCGCATCGAGAAGGAGTTAGGGCTGAGGCGTGACGAGATAGGGATCATTCGTGGCAAGGTCTGGCGCATCAGGGCGATCACGATTGCAATGCAGCAGACGCTGAACAGCCGCGGCGTGCCGGACAATGTGAGTCAGGCGTTCGGGCTAGTTGGTGCTGATGAGGTGCAGCGACATGCGGCCAAGACTTTCACCGACACGATCGATACCTTCCCGGCTCGCTATCGGATCGGGATGAGCGATGACGAGCGGCGCAAAGATGGCAAAGAGTTTCTGATCCACGATCTGTTCGGGCGCGTGCTGCACGAGGTGAACCGGAAGAAGCTCGAGGCTGATGGGCTGGTGTTGCCTGTCGAGATCAGGGTTCTGCTGACGGAGTTCGATTCTGCTCGCTATCAGCGGCAGCACGAGCAGCACGATTGCGTGCACGAGTTTCACGTTGTCGATGAGGTGTGCATTTACTGCAAGATCACTCGCGCCGATGCGCCAGCCCCGCCGGCTAGCTTCAATGATCTGCTGGACGAGATGTCAGTCGACGAGCTCCGCAATCAGCTGATCGTGTGCGCGGCGGTCGCAGAGCTCGAGGCAGGGGAGCAGGTGTTGATCTTCAGTCATCGGGTCCAGCACTGCCTGAATTTGCGCGGTCTGCTTGCTGAGGCTGGTCATACTGCGGGGCTGCTACTCGGGGGCAAAGACAACGAGCGAGAGTTCGACAGAACCAAGCGCGCCATGATGGACGGAGAAATGCGCGTAGCGGTGGGGACGATCCAGGCGGTGGGGCAAGCGATAGACATTCCTCGGTTAGGTCGCGGCATACTTGCAACCCCGGTCACGACGAATCGCCAGCTGCTGAGGCAAGTCAGCGGGAGGATCTGCCGGCGCGCAGATGGCAAGAAGGACGCGAGGCTATACGTCATTCACGACGATCCGATCTACGGCACGAAACCGATTGGTTCTCTGCGCCGGCGATTCGACACTGTTGAGGTTCATCGAGGCGGAGAGCTGGTGGGTGGCGACTATCAGACTGCCAAGGAGTGGCTGAAGGAGAAGCGAAGATGAGCACGACCAGACGGCGGCGGAGAGTCTCGAGCGACGACAACGGTGAGAAGAAAGCGAGCCTACGACGGCAGGCCACAGCACCGAAGGCGGAGAGCTGGGTGATCGACCGGCCTGCGACGTTCGAGATTGTGGTAGGCCAAGAGACCTACCGGCCGGCGGAATACTGTAGCTTTACGGTCGGCCCGCTGAGCATGAAGATCACGGCAGAGGCTGGCGAGGATCTGACGATCCTGATCAATGCTGGTTATGCGCGACTGAACGCGCAGCTGGAGGCGGAGTTTCAATACAAGATGCCTCGAGCTCTGGAGCGGATCGGCGAGCTACAAGACGCGAAGCGGCAGAAGCGTCGCAGTCGGTGATCATGTTGGTAGAAGACAAGCGGGACAAGGCGGCTGCCTCGATCATCGAGTTCGCCAGGCGCAAGACGAAGCCAAGCCCGACACGCGGGGGCAGCAAACGATCGCGCGACAATGCGAAGGTCGAAGCCTCAGAGATGCGCAAGGGCAACGACTGGTCTGACGCGAAGCCTCGTCATCTGGTGGCGCTTTACTGCTGGTGTCACTGCGAGGTGTATGGTGTCGAGCCGGCGGAGCTCGAGAATGCGCGCGCGTGGCTCAGCGCCTGTTCTGCTGCGAAGCGTCTAGCGGTCGACCAGTTCAAGGGCAATCTCGAGGGAGTGATCGGGCTGCTGCGTTGGGTATGGTGGCGCGAGCGCACCCGTGAGAAGTGGCGACGCGACAAGCTCGAGGGAGCTGGCAAGCGGATCGGCTGGCGGCTGCAGTTCAGCCGCTCGATGCTGACTGACTATCGCCTGTTTCTGCAGCGAAGGAAGAAGCGATGATCGAGGCAATGAAGATCAACGGAGAAGCCACGATCGAGGCTCGCTCCGACGGTGATGATGATGGGCCCTACGCCGGGCAATACAACAGCTACACGATCAGGATCAAAACGAAGCAGGAGACGATCCGGATCGCTGGCTGCCACGACATGGGCCCCGACATTGAGACGATCAATCGGTGCGACGGCGAAGGCTGAAGAAACGCGGCGAAGTCCGTGACAAGAAGCGCCGACTGCCGAAGCCGCGAGAGCTCGGGATCGGTCACGACACCGTTAACGAGCAGGTGTTGATCGCGCTCGCATGCACTGATCCTGAGTGGCGTCGCAAGGTGCTGCCGCGGCTGCCGTCCGACAGCTTCTTCGGAAAAGGTCATGACGAAATGATCATCGTGCTGCAGGAGCTGACGCGGCGCGGGCTGGAGTTCGGTTGGGACACAGTCAGGCAGATCGCTGGTGACTCAGTCGATATCAGCTATCTGCAGCAGCTCGTTGAGGCGCGGCCGCAACAACCACCGAACATCAAACATCACGTCGCCATGCTGCAATGGGATCGGGCGAGGGTCGAAGCGGGGCGAGGTCCGTTGCAGGGGTTGCTGAAGGCGATCGCAGATCCGACGGCAGAGGCGCGACAGGTGGTAGCGTTCGCGCGATCGCTCGTCGGGTGTCTCGAGGGTCATGGCGAGCAGCGCTATCTTCGTGATCCGAACGCGCTGATACGAGACCTCGACAGATCGCTGACCGAGAGGCGCGAGGGGATCGCGGTCTACCCGTTCGGTTGGCAGGGTCTGGACTTCTTCGACAACGGGGATCGACGCATGATCCCGGGGACCAAGCCGGGCAAGCAGACGCTGATTGTCGGCGAGTCGGGATCGGGTAAGAGCGCGCTAGCCAGCTGGATCGCGTTGGGTCTGATCGGGCGCGGCGATGTCGAGGTCGAGCCGCGGCGCGGGATCTATTGTGCGTGGGAGATGGGAAGCGAGGATAGCGTTGAGCTGCTCGCGGTTCAGGATCTAAGGCTGAGTCGCACGAAATATCTCACCGGTAATTTCGACAGGTCAGAGCAGGATCAGATGCTCGAGCGCTCCGAAGAATTGCTGAGCTGGATCAGTTTCGTGGACATGCCTTTCGACCGGCTGCGCGGAGATCACAATGTCAGCAACGACGATAGGCTCGACATGATCCACGCGATGATCGAAGACACCGGCGCGCAGTGGGCGATCTTCGACCTGTGGCAGCGGGCGCTATACGACACCCGTCCGGCCGACGAGGCGCAGGCGCTGAAGCGTCAACAGAGCATCGCGAAAGAGACTCATTGCCACTGCATTCTGCTCCATCATTTGCGCAAAGAGGACATCGGCCGTCATGGCCCGACGCGCGCATCTATCAAGGGAACGACAGCCTGGATCGATACGGTCGACAATGCGATCGGGGTGCACAGGCCAGCGCTCAGCCAGGGATCTGCTGACGTGACTGCCGAGCTCAAGATTCTGAAGCAGCGATTTGGGGTCTGGCCCCTTGCGATCGAGTGTGAATGGGACGGAGATCGTGGGAGTTTTGAGGGCTTCAGAGAGATTCCATTCGACACCGCAGGCTCCAAGGAAGAGGACGGGTTAGATGATTTTTTCTCACAGACGAGGGGCAAGGGTCGCTAGCGCGCCATGATGCGAGATGATGGCGGAGAAGCGAAGGCGAAGGCGGAAGAGTTCAAAGGACGCTCAGGCCGAACGAGAGGTCGACAAGCTGTTCGGCGGGGGTGATAAGCCTACGCCGAGCGAGCCGGCCGACGCGGCTCCCTCTGATGCTGGCGCGAAGAAGAAGCCGAAGCCGAAGCCGACGATCGTAGGTAAGGGCGTGAAGCTGCCCGAGCTCCGGCCCGGTCTGCGGAGGATTGTCGATACAGTTTTCGACCTAGATGACGATGCGCTGTTCGAAGCGTTCGAGCGCGCTCGAGACGAGATCAGGACAGCCGACGAGGCGCTCGGTCTCGAGCTTACACGCCAAGAAGCAAACGAGGTTCAGGACCGCGCTCGCAAGGCACACAAGCTGTATGTCAACGCGCTCATGGTTGTGAGGCGTTTCCAATTCGACAGCGAGGTTGTTCAGAGCGCGATGTGGGATGCGGCTAACGCTGAGTTGCAAGACGAGAAGGACAACAAGAAGCGCAGCAAGACAATCACGAACGATGACGTTCGCTATCGCGCGGCGCAGATGTTCCCCGACCAATGGGTGCGCAACGAAGAAGCACGCGAGCAGGCGAAGCTCGTGTTGAAACATCTGGAGCGCGTCGCCGAGTTGTGGAAGGACCGCAGTCTAACGCTTTCGAGTCTAGTAAGAAGCGCGCGCTGATGAGGCGCAAGGAGCCCGACGAAACATGAGTAGAGAACTATCAATCGACGACTGGCTGCTGCACCGACCGAACGCAGGCGCGGGCGGCAAATTCTTGTCCAAGTGGAAAAAGAACACACCTCCAGAGGTCAAGGTGTGGTTGCACTGCGAGACGGGGATCCAGCCGTTGTGGCGGCACAACTGGCCGAAGCTCGTCGAGCTGGACAAGGACGGCGAGAAAGAGGAACACATCTGGTCCGGCGATTTCAATTGCTGGGAAGAAGACAAGCTGCTGAGCCAGCAATACAAGCGAGACCGCAACACGGGCGAGCGCAATCACCCGCCGCAGATCTGCCCGCTGTGCATCTTCCTCGAGCAGCTGCGTGGGAAAGTCGAGCAGGAGGATATCGGCTGGCTCGATGCGGTGTTCGTCTTCGATGCTGAGGACGATGAGGAAGAAACGATCCTATACGCGGCGCCTCTCTACAACGGGATCCCCAAAGAGCTCGAGGACGATGAGCGTGACGAGCTGAAGGAGGCAGGGATCCGACGCACCGAGACGTGGAAGCAAAACACGATGGCGAAATGCAACTACGTGTTTCGTGTCGTTGATGATGCCAACCCGAGTGACGGCGTGCAGATCGCGATCGAGGGGACACTTCTCGGCGAGAAAATGAAGGAAGAGATCGGCAAAGAGATCAAGCGCAGCGGTGTGAAAAAGGGTCACCCGATCCACAACCCCTATCCGTTCCTGTGGGAGAACAAGAAGGAAGAAAGGATGATTCAGAAGCGCTTCGATGCGACGGCATTGACAGCCGAAGAATTGCGCGAGGATGTTCGCAAGCTGGTCGAAGAAACAGAGGCGCCCAGCATCGCGGCGACCTGCAGAGTTGGCGATATCGCCATGCTCCGATCGGTGATGGAAGAACACATCGTCGAGGAATTGGCCGACGCTTTCGACTGGGATCAGATCTTCGCGCGAGCCGAGAAGATGGCTGAGAAGATGGCCGATCTCGGCGAAGAAGAAGAAGAAGAAGACGAGGAAGAAGCGCCAGAGGAAAGCAAGCCGGCGCGCTCGAGGAAGCCTAAGGCCAAGCCGAAAGCCAAGGCTAAGGCCAAGCCGAAAGCCAAGGCTAAGGCCAAGCCGAAAGCCAAGTCGAAGACGAGACGGCGCAAGCCGGAGCCGGAGCCAGAACCCGAGCCAGAAGATGAGGGGCCGAAGGAATACGAAGGGGACGATGGCATCGCCTGTGAAGAATCCAAGTGTGGGTTCATGATGTCTCCAGATTGGGAAGAATGCCCGAGCTGCGGCGCTTCTTACGAGATGGAAGACGTTGACGAAGACGAGGAAGACGACGAGGAAGACGAGGACGACGGCGCCGATGATGACGACGGCGCCGATGAGCCGGAGCCGGAGCCAGAACCGGAGCCGAAGCCACGGGCGAAGAAGAAGAAGGCCAAAGCTAAGAGCAAGGCCAAGCCGCGAAGCAAAGCGAGCGCGCGGGGAAAAGGTCGCAGCCGCGGAGCTCGAGCTAGCAACAGCGGCGCCGATCCGCTGGATGCCTTCGCGCTTCCCGGCGAAGGCGGTCAGAAGAGTCTCGAGGGTACATTCGGCGAGGACGATATACCCTTCTGATATATCCCGTTTTAATCAGGTCTGAAGTATGCGTTAATTTCGCATGCTGAAGACGAGCAAGAATTGTTTCAGGTGTGGGAAGTCCAAGCCGCTGAGTGAATTTTATCGTCACCCGAAGATGGCTGATGGTCGACTCAACAAATGCAAGGAATGTACGCGGGCTGACGTGATCAAGCATCGTGCTGACAACATCGTACGGATCAGAGAATACGACCGAACACGCGGGCGGACTGAGCACAAACGAGAGATGGTTAGACGAACGCAGAAGAAGACGAAGAAGCGGGATCCGGAAGGTTTCCGGCTTCGACGGCTTGAGAGCACTCGGCGTAATCGTGCGAAGTATCCAGAGAAAACTCGTGCGAATGCTGTGGTTTATAAGGCGCTCAAGTCAGGGCGACTCACGAAGGGACCATGTGAAGTCTGTGGAACAGCTGAGAGCGTGCACGCTCACCATGATGACTACGATCAACCGCTCGAGGTCCGGTGGCTCTGTGTTGAGCACCACACTGATCATCACGTAGCGGATCGCCAGAGGCGGCGCTGATGGCCAAGACACGCAGACGGAGAGCGCCCAAACGAGTGAGCCCTGAGAGCGAGGCGAAGAATAGCGATCGCTTCGCTAAGCTCGCGAAGGTTACGAGCGCGCTCAAGAATTGGCGGCCGGCGGCGGAGGTGCTGACGAAAGTCAGGTCAGTGCCGACGATCTTCCCTCAGTTCGATCGGGCGACCCGTTGCGGTGGTTACCCGATCGAGAGGGTCACGCTGATCCATGGGCGATCGAACGAGGGCAAGACTCTTTTCGCTCATGGGCTCGGTCTCAGTTTTTTGCTGCGCAGCCATTTCTACGCGCTGATCGACGCAGAGTTCACCACGCCGGAGAAGTGGATCAGGAACCTTCTGAGAGAGCAGGCCGAAAACCCCGGCTTCATTGCCAAGCGACCGACGAGTTACGAGGAAACTGTCGATAGCGTGCGCGAGTTGGTCGAGGCGGTTTGGAGTGCCAAGAACAGTGGCAATTTGGACAATCAAACGACGGCGCTTGTTGCAGTCGACAGCATTCGAAAACTGGTGCCGAAGGATTTCCTCGCCAACATTGCCAAGCAGGGCGCGCGCGGTAAGAAGGGCAGCGTTGACGGCTACCGCGGCCGCGGCGCACAGCTCAAAGCAAAGATGAATGGCGAGTGGCTCGATGAGCTAACGCCGATGCTTTACCGCACAGGGACCGCGCTACTGATGATCGGGCGCGAGGTAGATAAGTCCGGCGCCGATGAGTGGGATCGTCGCAAGGAGGAAGATTGGAAACTGACCGGCGGTAAGGCGATCGTTTTCGATAGCAGCTTGGTCGGCAGAATCAGTCGCGATGCGTGGCTGAAGGACGGTGACGGACCTATCGTTGGCGAGCGGTTCAAGATCCGAATCTGGAAGACGAAGATCGGTGGTAAGGACGACAAGCACGTAGACGCTTTTTTTCACACGTCGAATGGTCTCGAGCATCCCGAAGGATTCTGGCGAAGCCGAGACGTGCTCGACCTGGCGCGCTTCTACGACATTATCAGCCACACCGGCGGCGGCTGGCTGAAGTGGGGAACGTTCAAGAAGTGGCAGGGCGAACGCAACGCGATCAAGTGGCTCGATGCTAACCCGGAAGATCTTGAGAGGCTCGAGGGTGAGTGTCGCGACAGGTTCGAGGGCGACGATTTGGAGCAGCAGATCGCGAGCATCGCAACGGAGGAAAAATGAGGTTCATCAAACCGAGTTACGAGATCATGCACTGCCCTGACGGCGAGGAAGTGCTGCGGCTGCTCGAGCTCGCGGCGCGGACTTGCTACAAGAGCGAGGACAAGATCACCACTGGCACCGGCTGCCCGATGTGCGCCGGTGGAGGGTTCGTAACTCCTGGTTACCGCTGCGACGAATGCGGAGGTTCCGGCTGGGAGGTAGAGCCGTCGTCCTATGCGATGATCCGAAAGATCCTCACGAGCGGGCATCACTCGGTTATCGAACACCTGTCACTGACGGTGAGGTTCGTCTGCAATCGCGGCGTGACCCATGAGCTAGTGCGACATCGGCTTGCGAGCTACAGCCAGGAGTCGACGCGATACTGTAACTACAGCAAGGGCAAGCACGGCAGCGAGCTGAGCATCATCGAGCCAAGCTATCGGCCGATGCCTCCCGCAAGTCATGGCGTCAAGGACGTGGACATTGAGCGCCGCAAGGTGTGGGAACATGCCTTGAGGACGATCGAGGCTGCTTACCTCAACCTAATCGAGCTGGGCGAGAAGCCGCAGCAGGCGCGCGACATTCTGCCGATCGGGCTGAAGACGGAGGTTGTCACGTCCGCGAACCTGCGCGAGTGGAGGCACATCCTGAACCTGCGCGGCGTGAACAAGCGGGCGCATCCGCAGATCCGTGAGCTGATGGTTCCGCTACTTCTCGATCTGTCGGCTCGTATTCCTCTCATCTTCGACGATCTAATGGGACAGCTCGATGACAGCGCCTGAGCACTGGTGGGACGACGTGCCTGAGGGTCGGCGCGAACAAATCCGCGTAGCACTGCGCGAGGATCAGAAGTTGTTCGAGGCTGACAGTCACCTGCTACTTGAGCTGATCGAGAGGCTCGAGAAGCAGCCGAAGCGCAAGGGGCCTGATGGTTTCTGGGTCGACTGCGAGCTCTGCGACACGAAGTTTTTGACGACAGACGCGACTAGAACCGCGTGTGGTAGGTGCGCCACCGATCAAGCCGACGAATCATGAGGATCCTTTTCTTCAGCGATCTACATCTCGACACAGTGACCGCTGGAGTTCCGCGCTGGGATGATCTCACGGGAGGGCTCGACAAGATCTACGAGGCGGCGGTCGCAGAGCGTGTCGATCTGGTGGTGTTCGCTGGAGATTGGTGTGACCCGGGGACGAAGGCGAGCCGCTGCATTTGGCGAGCTGGCTATGAGGCGGCACGTTATGCGGGCGCTAGCATTCCGACACGCTGGCTTGTCGGTAATCACGACGTGATTGAGGACGGCCATGGAAGCCACGTGCTGCTCCCTCTCAAAGCGTTCGATCAGCATTCAGTGATCGACAACGGCCCGACGTTCGAGCATCTCGACGACGCACAGTTTCTCTGGCTTCCGTACACACCACGATCGCATGCCTATGATCCTGAAGAAGCGATCGAGAACTATGCGAAGTGGGTGAAGAAAGATGGTCGCCCGCTGATCATAGTCGGCCATTTGAATCTCGAGGGGATCGGGCCGGGCAGTGAAACCAAGGATCTTCCGCGCGGCCGCGACGTATTCTGGCCGCTCGATGCGATCGCTGAGCACATGCCGAGAGCGATCCTGGTAGGCGGCCACTACCACAAGCCGCAGCAGTGGCGCGGCGTGAACATCATCGGGTCTGTCGAGCGTCTGACGTTCGGCGAGGAAGGCGACCCGGTCAAGGGCTACATGATTCTGGAGATCGGGGACGATGCCAAAGAAGAAGACAAGCCGAAGCGTCGCACACCGCGTGCGCGGCGTGCCGCTCAAAGCGCGTAAGTTGGTGACGATCGATGTCGGCGATGGCGCGATCAAGGGTAAGAATTTCGACGGCGCGATCGTGAGACTCAGGCCGACGATGAGGCTCGAGCCCGACAAGATCAAAGCGATGATCGCATGGGCGCGCGAGCACGGCGCTGTCGCGGTCAAGGTTCTGCCATGCCCGAGCGACACACCGAACGCGCTGGCGGCTAGTGAGAGGCCTCCACGGCGTACACTAAGTGAGGTGGTCGAGCAGCTGGTCTCCGAGTCGTTTGGCAAAGATGACGACAAGCGTGAGCGGCTGCGCGCCATGGTCGAGGAAGTGATGGCGGAGGAAGGACTATGAGGTCGAGAACAAGAGCGATCGCGTCGGCGCTGGTTCAGTGCGGATGTATGGAAGCAATCGTTGAGCCGGTGGCGCAGTCGCTCGACGACAACATCGGCGATCGCAAGGCGGCCGACTGCGAGGGCGAGATTGTGATGGCTCTTACCAAGATCGTGATCATTTCGACTAGCGAAGACATGCCGCAAATCGAATTTGACAGGACGACTGGACGGGTAGCGAAAGCGATCATCACAGAGGCAGATCGGCATTCTTACGAGGCAAGCAGTTGATCTGGATCGAGCATCTGCAGATGTCCAACTGGCTGTGCTACCGAGGCGAGCATTCTCTCGAGCTCGAGCCGACGGTCTATGCTGTGTGTGCTGAGCGGCTCGACGATCCTGAGTCGTCCAACTGGGGCGGCAAGACTGGGCTCGTTGAATCAATCCGGTTCGCGCTGTTTGGCAGCCACCGCAAAGATCGCGAGGACGACTGGATCACTCACGGCGAGAAGCAGGGCGGAGTCAGGCTGACGCTGAGCGACACCACAACGATCGAGCGCAGCCGCAAGCGAGGCAAGACGACACAGCTAGTGGTGACGCTACCAGACGGCGGCGAGCTAACGAAGGCCGAAGCGCAGACGGCGATCGAGACGCTGATCGGGTTGAGTGAGGCTGACGCGCTGGCGACCTGTGACTTCGCTCAGGACGCGCTGCCGTTCATTGTGAGGACTACGCCCGCGAAGCGAATGGAGATTGTCGGCGCATGGTTGGAGCTCGAGCCGCTCGAGAGATGCGAGGCGAGAATGCGCGACCAGATGTCGGAGTGTGGTCAGCATCTCCGCCAGCTGCTGCAGAACGAGCGCGGGATCGGAACTCAGATCGTTGCGATAGCGAACCGCTACGAGCTCGAGGGGGTGATCCCTCAGGGCCCGGAGGCGATCGCTGAGCAGCTGCAAGAGATGGCGGAGGCGGCCGAGGAAACGCGGCGTGAGCTATCTCAAGAGGTCAGGGAGAACGATGTTAAGCGCGACAAGCTGGTGAAGTGGAACCAGGCAGTGGGACAGGCCGAGCGTTATGATCTGCTGGTGCTCGAGGGTAAGGCGACGGCGAAGCGGCTGGCCGAAACGTGGGATAGCGAGACGGATCCCGACATACAAATGAAGGCCGATCATGCCTACCGTGAGAAGATCAAGAAGGTGGGAGCGGCGCGCGATGAGCGTGACAAGAAGCAGCAGCTAGCCCGCGGAAGATTCGACGGCAAATGCCCGGTGGGAGATTGCCCATGTCCGATCGCTGATGATCTCAACGCACCGCGGGAGAAGAATCAGAAGCTGCTGCAGAAGGCGGTTGAGGACTATGCACAGCTACAGAATGAGGCGCTCGGTCTGAAGGAAACGAACGACGAGATTGATGAACGATCGCGCGACGCGCAGCATCTCCGCCAGAAGCTCGAGACGATGAGGTTGACGGCGAGCAATCTGCAGCCGAGCAAGAAGCTGATCGTGAAGATCGGCAACCCTCCAACAGGCGAGGAACATCCTGAAGGGCGACAGGCTCATGAGGAAGCTGCGCTGAAGGCGCGAGAGTTGGCGCGAGATGTTGAGCTGATCGAGAACCTGACAAAGCAGTTGCACGAATGCCGGCGCGACCAGGCGGAGACTCGTGAGGAACTCGAGATTATGCGGCGGGCTGTGTGGCTGTTTGGGAGAGACGGGGCTCAGCGTGTAGCGGCTGAGCTCTCACTTGGGCAGATCGAGTCAGGGGCGGTAGAGCTGTTGCGAGAGTGTGCGATCGATCTGTCGCTGAGGGTTCAGTGGGGCCGCACCCATTCGAGCAAGCTAG
>Ga0255048_10000627_pt1 | contig 26581 bp, 27 predicted proteins | sample JV7_2_2_MG_FD_183619 | JGI IMG/M metagenome (GOLD analysis project Ga0255048, IMG submission 183619) | Seawater microbial communities from Jervis Inlet, British Columbia, Canada - JV7_2_2 | ecosystem: Environmental > Aquatic > Marine > Inlet | place: Canada: British Columbia | collected 2016-10-06
GAATATTTGTCATTCTAATATATCCAATCTAGGTGTTCAATATCTTCATGATTCATATCGTTATAATCTCCTTTTTTTCTATAGCTTCTGTTTCAACATACATATCTTGAACACTATCTTCTAGTAATTTAGTATTCTTTTTGCTTTCTTCTAAATCTATAACTTTCTTTGTTTCTAGATCCTCCACAAGTGCACTAGTCCAGCTTTCCGTAGATCCCATTACCTTTCCAAGTGAGTTTAATTTCCTTTGAATAATAGGAGAAATATGAGATGTTTCTAATGTGTTATCAAATAATATTATATATTGATCTGTGTCACTGAAAGATGTAAAACGATGTGCTCGACCCATATATTGAACAATATCCATATCACTATAACATATAGAGAAAAATCCTGTTCTGGTTTTTGTTTCCGCACGTTCATGATGAAGAGATAGACAAGAACCACCTGTTGCTAATGTAAGAAGACATGCTATTTTATCATCATTTTGAAAAGGAAGGACTTCTTCATTATGACGTCGTTCTTTACTCATAGGTTTGAGATTATATTTTTCAATTCCTTCAGCTAGTCTAGGATCTTTTTCAATATCATTAGGAGTTATACCACCAAATAATATTGCTATATCTTCTCGTTTGTGGCCATATTTTTCTATAAGACATTTGACTATAAGCATAATGGTGATTTTATATTTTACTCCCACGACAGGAGCTTTACCTGCTAATATCGCATCATGTGCCAGCATAGCAAAATATGGGGCTTTGATCACTTCACAAGCTTTGTTATATATGGTAAGCTGCACTATATATAAACCAGCTTTTTCATATCTATCCATTCTTTTAATTCGGATCATCATAGCCTGATATGCTTCTTTAGCACGTTGATATGTTAATCTATCTTTCTCACAAACAAATGGCATTATTTTGAGTTTATTATGAGCGTGATATTTTTGTCTTTCTCCTGTAACTCTCACAACTCGATCAGATATCTTATCCATTAGTCTACCAACCGCTGCTCGATTATATGCTTCGGGCGGGCTAGGAGAGGATATAACTTGGCTAAAATCTCTCCAATGATCAGTTGTAATTTCTACAGTGCCTTGCCAGCCAAATCTATGTGTTGGCCTTAAACTACAAATAACAGCTTTAGCATCACTAACTCTGCCAAAAGGCGTAGCACTCATGGGAAGAATCCGAGGGGCTTTTTCTGTAGTGAAACTCTCAAGCAATCCTTGGAATTGCTTTGATCTAATAGAACTGGAATTCTTTAAAACCTGGCATTCATCCACTATTATAAGTAGTGGAGTGAAAAGTTCATTCCATCTATATTCTACTCTTTCTTTTCCCCAATCATCCACAACTACAACTTCTCTTATAAATAGTGCACCAAAACTAGTGCGGAGTTGTTCATAATTTGTAACAAATATATTCTTTATGCCAAAATCTAAATTAGCTACTTTCTTTGTTTGCATCACCGCTGGAGCTTTTGTTAACCATAGCACATTAAATGGCGTCATAGATCCACTTTCTATACGTCGTTTAGAAAACCAGTTTTCTTTTTCTAATTGTTGAATAAGTCTACAAATCATATATGTCTTTCCACTACCAGTTTTTGCAACTAACATACATCCTGGTATATCATGTGGGAATCCGGTAGCTAATATATCTTTAACTGCTTTTGTTTGATGTGTGAGTTCTAATATATTTCCATGTCTATTATTTAAATTTAAATTTTCCATAATTATTTATAATTTTAACTTTTGTAAGGAATTGCTGGCGATTGTTTTATTAATTCAATTAATATGTTTGCATATATATTTTTCCAGTTTAATGCTCTAGGATCATACTTAGATATAGTAAGATTAGAACAACCTTTCCAAGCACTTAAAGTTTTGCATCTACAACCTATTTGAATACTATCTATATTATTTTGATCTCTTATCCAATTAATATGAAAAGGGTTTAAAATTAAGGATTTAATTTCATTTCCATTACCTATTGTATTAAATAAATTAGCATTAAATAAATTAGTATTAGATAAATTAGTATCAGATAAATCAGCATTAAATAAATCAGCACTACAACCTTTTAAATGTTTTGATGTTAACCATAAATTATGTTTTTTTTAATATAATATTTAATTTTCTTTTTTCCATTTTATATTCTTTCTTTTTATTGTATCTTTGTTATAATTTTTATATGATTTGACTGTAAATCTTAGTTAAGATTAAAAACAAATATATCCTCTTTGCATATAATACAAAGAGGATATTGTTTCTATTATTTTTTATAAGTTTCTTTAATTAAAATTTTTATGTATTTAGGATCATTAATTAATTTATTGCCAATTTTTATATCATAACCTTGTTTTATCCATCTTAATGCTTCATATAAGTTGCAAGTTCCATAGTTTTTATGTCCCATACAACGTCCGTGGTTGTAAAATCTTATATTCATAATTTTATATCTTTCTCATATAAATCTTTGTCTGTTATTATATAGAAATATTTCTCTTCTTTATATACAAAGAGGATATATATTTTATTTCAGCTTTCGAATTTCATAATTCATTAAGAACCATAGAAGCAAGAAGCATGCCAGTTGGATGACTAACGGAAGAAAAATAATCATAGAGGTTTATTTCTTTCGGTTTTCTTGGTGAATTGTATATAATTTATCAGGTGCACTTTTCTTTTCTTTTAACATCGAGTCTATATCTCCAAATGCGCTGGCATCAATTCCAAGTGCAGTAAATAATATATTCATTCCTTGCGTGGTTGCCATAGTCCAAAGCTGGCCATGCATGTTACTGGGGATTCCTTTAGCGGTGAGGACTGAGAAGAATTTTTTCCTTTCTATATCTTGCATTTCTAATATATCCGCTCTGGCAGAGTCATAAACTTCCCTCTTTTTCATAAGTTCTCTGGATTTGCTATAATCTTCTTTATTCCATAACCAGACTTCACTTCCTAGCGGATCTCCTATAACAGGATCTTCAACTATAATAAATTTGACAATATCTGAGTCTTCGTCAAATCTATTTTCATCCTCTAGATATTGTTGTAATTGTGTTCCTATATATCTTGGAATCCTTGTTCTTCTGGAAGCCCCGAGTTGTGATTTTAAATAGTCTTCGACTGTAATTCTTATATCTTTAGTATGCATAATTATATCCTTTTCTGATTTAATATGTTGAATTTATTATATATTTTAATCTTCCGTGTGTGTGTATTGCAATGTTAATGTATCTTCAATATCTGACAAAGTTTTTTGTATCCTATCAATATCAGCTTTAATATCTACTAATTTATCATTATTTTGTGTTCTGATAATTCTTGCTTCCATTGCAAGTAAATTTACTAAAATTGTATTTATTATGTGTTTATTCATTATATATCCTTTTCTGATTTATATAGTTTATGTGTTTTATCTAGAAGAGTGACTACACTAGTAATCATTTGCAAAAAGACTTAAAAAACACCAGCTTCTAGCATAAGCCAAAAGCTGGCATTTTATGATTTTCCTGTATTATAAATTTGCAAGCATCTTAAGCAATTCTGCTTGTTCCTCTGTTGTTAATACTTCGCCATTTGCAACTTTAGCTTGTAACATTTTACCAAAATCCTTAAAGCTAGTTAATTTCGCTGCCTTGGACTCGCCCCTGGTGTCCATGTTTTCAATGGCTGATATAAATGCGGTTTTTTGCTGCTCTTCACTTGGATACATCAAAGCATCAGTTTCTTTATCCCTCTGATCACAAATTGCCCAAAATGTTCGTTGAAACTTTTGATTAAGTGGTAATCTTATGAGATTATATGCATTCTCATTCCCTAACCACGCCACCACATTTTCAAAAGTGGTGTCATTGTAAGCTGGCGCAAAAAAGTCTTTTCCTTCGCCACGAGTGGTGTCTTTACTCCTGTATGAAGTAAATTCCAAGTTAATATTATTTCTTGTTATTTTCATTTTATTTTCAGTTTTTGAGGGTTTTTGTTTAACTTATAACTTACTGTAAATTTTCACATTTCATATACATAAAATCAAGCTTTAAATACAATTTTTATCTTATGAGTTGGTTTTGTCTAAAATGTGTGTGGGTAAAAAAGTGATTTGAGAATTCTCTCTTTGTAGAAAAAAGTTTATAAAAAGGTAAACTTTTTTACACTTTCCTAAACCGTTTTTCAAAAATCTCAAATTCTCAAATCACTTTTTTATCCTTCCTTTTCCAATTACCCAGAAGCTTCGAAATTCCTCCTTTCCCTCACGGGAAAGGAGGCGTGTTGCGTTTTTCCTACCATGCTAGCTTTTGACAGTCACAATGCTGAGAGCCGGCACATCGTTGCTGCGCCCGTATGGCTTGATCCTTCCACCTCTTTCGAGGCATTGATATGCGTGAAGCTTGTCCGTCACCTGGTCCTGGCGCAGAATGTTGAACTCCTCCTGAAGTTCCAGGAAGAGTCTCCAGGCCGCGTTGAAACCCGATGCCAGAAACACCTCGGGCTTGGTGAGGGGATTCGTCACTACGATCATTTGTGTTTTCATCACCCGAAGCTTACGATCTTAGCCCCACCTTGTCAACTTAAAAACCTACACCATTCTTGCACACCCTACTACAAGAAACTCTCACCTCTGCTTGTTGCCTGATCCCTGGATCTTATCGTGACATTTAAGGCTAATCTATATCATGCTGTCTATGTCTATATATGTTTGTGTCTATAACATAGACACATAGTTATATATATATATATATATATATATATATATATCCTTAATCTATATACTTATCATATCATACAACAGCATACTACACTATATCACGCCGACTCTGCGAGGCTGAAGTGATTGATTTATAACGCTACGTTCATACTTCACTACGCTATATAATATTAAAGGAGTGTGAGCATAGGACGGAGGGGTTCCCCCTCGATGCTCAGATGTACTATACAAGATACTCCCATATAAAATCTACCCTAAAAATCTTTAAGGAATCTCTAATATAAGAAGGCTTTAATTTAAAACATAGTAGAAACTTATTTAAAATATAGTAGAAACTAATATGAAAGATAGTAGAAACTTGGCATGATTCTTGCTAACTATATTATATAATGTTAGAATTTGAGAATATTGAAGAACTTAATAGGGTTTTAGAGGAATTGCTTGGTTTTGAGGATGTGAAAACCCCCGGCTTGAACTTTACGGCGGAGGGAAATTGAGAATTATGGCTTTAAAATTATAAGTTTAAAATTATGGCTTTAAAAGAACAAGCGGATGGCAAGCATGGTTGGGCGCGAGGATATCATAAATCTCTTAAAGTTTCAAAGCGGCGAATTGAAAGACATCGGGCGAAGCAAAATCCAGAAGCTCAGCCTGCTTATGGCAAGTATGCAGGATATGAGACATAATTTAAGATAATATAAAAAGATGAAATCACAGGAAATCATAGCTTTGCACTTAGCTCAGGGTCTCGACGCTGAAACTTTGGCGCAGTATTATAGACAACCTCTGGCTTCTGTGAAACTTATGTTAGAAGCTGCTGCGGTTAAAAACCCTGGCAAATTTAAACAAGCTGGTTCATCTTATTACATCCCTCCATCCTCTAGTGAAGGACTCTCTACAGAAGTTAAAAGATATGATCCGCAGAGTTTAGAGCTTAGCGAAGTTGAGCAATGTGAGAAAAAAGTGGCTATGTTTAAAATCATAGAAACTATTGCACATGATACTTTGGATGAAAACAAGCATGTGGCTTTCCGAGCCGCCAAATTTTGTCTTGAAGAACTCAACGGGCGCAATGAGAGAAAACTTGCGAGCACCGGAAAATTGGCGGCTAATACTTTACTTGCTTTGGAAGTTGGCAAACTCAACGCTGCGATGTCGAAAGCGGCTAAAGACAGAGGTGCATTACTAGATGCTCCGATTTTAGATATAACTCCTTCTCTTCCTGCAGCTAAAAGTGAATCTAAACCTTTAAAAGAACTGGTTGAAGTTTAAGATGATTTCTCCTCAATTACAGAAACCCACTATACCTAAAAACCCCAAGCTATCCAGCTCTGGGGCTTCTAGTTCTTCTCCTGATCTTATAGTATCCAAAAATTATGTTGCATTTGATCAATTTGCTTCTCCGCTTGAAATGCTCTATGTGATTGATGAAAACTTTATTAATGGTAAAATATCTCTTTATCCTTGGCAAAAACATGCTCTTGTTCTTATAGCACAGGATTACAATGCAGAAGCTCCTCTCAAATATGTAATCCCAGCCGTAAACGGTAGCGGCAAAGATTATATTGTAATCGCCGCCACCGCAATGTGGCTCACACTTCGCAAAATCCGGCATCTTACAGTCATCACCTCTGCTAGTGGAAATCAGCTTTCTAGTCAAACTGAAACATATATTAGAAATTTAGCATCTAAAGCTAACGATACTTTACTTCAGAATATGTTCAAAGTAAATCAACGTAACATAACTTGCTCGGCTACTGGTTCGCAGGTTCGTTTATTTGCTACTGATGAACCTGGTAAAGCTGAAGGATATCATCCTATGGATTTTGGTGCTGAGATGTGTATTATACCTAATGAAGCCAAATCTATTCCAGAAGATATCTTTAAAGCTCTTAATAGATGCACAGGATTCTCACGCTGGATTGAAGTTTCCTCGCCCGGCAAACCTGCTGGGCATTTCTATAATATAGCAAAGATGGCAAAAGATTTAAAATCTTTCAAGTCTATTCGAGAAGCTTCTACATATCAAGGTGGTTGGATTAAATCTGTTATAACTGTTGATGACTGCCCGCATATCTCTCGCTCCCAAATGCAAGAAGATTTTATTCTCTATGGAGAGCATTCCTCATATTGCAGATCAAAATATAGGGCTGAGTTTACAACAGAAGATGAACTTGTTGTTATTGAGTTTGATAAACTTGTAGATTGCTATGAGAATCCTCCTGCTGAAAATCTTACCTTTGCTCCACTTCGCGCCGGAATGGATCTAGGTTTTGGTGGAGATAAATCAGAGCTTTCGGTCTGGGAAGGCAATAAGCAAATTGGCATAGAGTCTTGGCGTATTAAAGACACAGTGCAGCAAGTTGAGTTTATAATAGAACTCCTTGCTACAAAATATCCTCTTCTTAAAGCAGAGAATGTAAATACAGATGATGGCAACGCAGGTAAAGCGGTCATAGATATGTTGCATAATAAAGGATTTTTGGTTAATAGGGTCTTAAATCAATCTATTCCGATAAACAGGAAAGCTTACGCTAATCGTGGAGCCGAAATGTATTTCTCGCTTGCAGCCCTTATTAACCAAAAACTTTTAGTATTTATTCAAGACGAAACACAAAGAGATCAGCTTTCATTCCGGCATTGGAAACAATCTGCAATGAATGGCAAGATAGTTTTAAGATCCAAAGCAGATGAAAAAGCTTTAGGGATATCTTCACCGGATCGCGGAGATGCTTGCGTGCTGGCGAATAAAGGACTCCAGCCTCAAATGATGGGTGGGTTTGGTTCTGATAGATTAGCAAAAGATCTTAAAAATAATAAGAAATCTATCTTAAATCAAGGCACAACATCCTCAAATAAGCTAGTTGCTATGATGGAGCGAAGGCAGAATGCTACATGGGAAGCTTTACAAGATGAGCATGATAGAAAACATTCTTCTGAATCTTCTAGTAAAAGAAGAGCAACAGGACTTTGTGTTTCTAATGCTCGAAGAATATTTGATTATTAAAAAAAATTTTGATTATTAAAATATTTTATAAAACTCGTCCGAAGGGCGCGTAAGGTAGAAGATAAAATATTTTATGGCTTTGTGTAGTGTAATAGGTAGCACGTGGGTCCACAAGATCTTTATAAAGTATAGGTTCGAATCCTATCACTTAGCCAATTTTTAAAAAATTTATGATAGCTAGCAGTGTTAGGGCACATTCCACAATAAAGCGGGGAGGAGTAAGATCGTTTCTTGCCTAGCTATCGCCGGTTTTTAACTTATAACCCTTAAATTAATATAAAATTATGGCAAAAACATCCATTTTACCGAAATCAACTTCAAAAGGGGCTGGCACTCCTGCTAGCCCCAAAATCACAATTACTCCGCTGGCATCTTCTGGGGAGCCTGCTATAGGACTTAATTCTGCAAATGATTATAGTCTTCCTGCTAAGCAAATTCCAACCGATCCTCGCACCGGCCTTGCCCCTAAGAAAGCTTGACCGAAATGCAAAAAGCGTAGGCGTGCTCCTAGGCGTTCTTAAACTTTACAAGCTGGCATTCTTTTGAAGCTAAAACATTTAAATCCCTCCTCCGGTATTGGTTTTGATTTTAAATTTATGCCAGTCTTAAACTTTATTTTTTAAATTATAATAAAATGCCTCCTTCTTCTTCATATTCTGTAAATACTACGGACTCCGAAAATCCTAACTCCACTTCTTATCAGACGCGCGGTGAGGCAATTCGGCGGCTTTATGATAACTGGTCCAGCGAAAGATCAGAAACAACCCGGCGTCGTCTTATTCGTCGTATAGATGTGGATAATGAAGTTCTTCGTAGGCGCGGAGATATAGCAGCAGATGAATCTTTCGTTGCCATTCGTCTTATAGATTCTAACATCAGCAAGGAGAAACCAACATTCGTAAATTACTTACGCAACTCACATCGGCAAGCAGTTTTCTCCCCTATCGACGGCGTTTACGATGGTGTGGAACTACTAGAGCAATTTTACACCCGTGGCATGAGTTACATGCGCTGGGAAATACCTCACATCAAAGCACAAGATGGTGCGAGCGTTCACGGTTGGGATGCAGTGGAATTAAAGTTTGACAAATCCGTTCCATTCCATATTAGGGCAGAGCATGTAGGGCATGATAAGCTTTGGTTTAATTTAGATGTTGAAGATATCCAAGATGCAGCATATATTGGAAGGGATCTTGTTATATCCAAACGCAAACTTAAAGACTGGGTAACTTCTTTTGGGTTTAATAAAGAACAAGTTGATTTCATATTAGATAAAGATTCTAACTCAAATCGAGAGCAACATGCTACGGTTATTATCTCTAAGGTATGGTTTCGTAATAAAGATAATGAAGTAATGGTAGGGTATTGGCATAGAGATGCTCAAGATTGGCTTAAATCTCCTTCGCTTGCTCATGTTGGTTTAGTAAAAGAAAATGGTTCTCCTGAAGCTATTACAAAATACCCTATTATATTACTCACATACACTGAAAGTGAAGAACCTGAAATCGTTTCTACATTAGGTAGAGTTTGGTTAGATCGTTATAAACAAGAAGCGGTTTGTACTTTATGGAGTACTGCTGTTACTGGAGCAACTCGTTCTGCAAATCTCTACGCCAGCCCCAATAATGCTAGTGATCAACCTATTGCTCCCCTTCAAGGTCTTCAGCTTGAAGGTAACACAATGTATAATCAACCTATAAACTTTCATACTCCGCCCGCTCCTTCTCCGCAGCTTGTAGATTTTGCATCTAAGCTTGAAACACAAAATGATCAAGAAATAGGGCAAGTTAACTTTGCTGTTAATAATAGAAAAGACTCTGAGAAAACTGCAACAGAAATAAAATCTGCTGAGTCTTCTCAAACACAACTTTCCTCTGTTCAACTTGTGTTCTTTGCAAATTATTTGCGTGAGTTTCATAACAGTTGTTGGGTTATTATAAATTCTAGAATCAATGCAAAGCTTATAGACAATGTTCCCGAAAGTATCTTACCCATAATCAATAAGCCTTTCCTAATACAACCGAGCGGCGACATTGATGTTATTAAACGAGATCAATTAGAGCAGCAACGCAGACAGGATTGGCCTGTTGTAGCAAACACTCCTATAGCGATTCCTTTCCTTATAGATATACTTAAAGTATCTTATCCTAATGACTGGCAAAGATATGCTCAAGTAATGCAACAAGCTCAACAGCAACAAGCTGCTCAAGCCCAACAACAAAATGAAGCTAAGACAATTATAGCAGCTCAATCTAATCTCTTAGATGCAACTGTAGATGCTGATGATCTTAAAGGTGTTCCTAATCTAAATAATCAACTTCAAAAAGTTAAGAAAGTTGCTGAAAACTTTTTAAATCCACCACAACAAAATCAACCACAAACACCGCAAGGATAAAAACTATGAAAACAACATTAGAGATAATGGAAAAAGCTTACGCTGGCGATTATATTTCTTCGCCGGAAAAAGATCCTATAAAAGATCCAGATATAGATACAGACATAGATCAACCTCTTGAAGATCCTGTTACTCATGAGAAGAGTTATAAAATCTGGAACTCTCACCCTAACACTGTTTTATTCACTCAATTTTTGCAAAATCTTGCTGATCTTCATCAAGTTGCATTAGAAACGACAACTAACCCTAACGTGGCTTATCTAGCAGGTAAGCATGTTGCATTAATAAAAAGGATACAACACTATGCCGCAACCGGAACCGATATCTACACTGCCACCAACCCAAGAAGCTAATCCGCAAGATCAGCAACTTGTAGTTGAGCCACCGCCTATACAATCTGCCGCTCCTGAATTATATGATGATGATGCTCAAATGCTTTCGTTGGATGATTTCAATATGTCAGATGAAGACTTGGTTGAAAAAGAGAAAGAATCTACAGCAACCATCACTGAGTCGGAAGGAGAAGAAACTCCTAGCACAACAGAAGTTCCTATTGAAAAAGAAGAAGTTCCTAGCACAGATGAACCCGCCCCAGCCGTTGCAGAGACCACACCCGCCGCAGATGCCAAGCCAGATACAACACCCGCCGAGCCCGTAGTAGAGAGTGCTCTTGAAGCAACTCTCGCTGACATATTTAAAAGTTCTCCTACAACAGAACCACTAAAACCCGACCAGCGTAATTTTGAAGGTTTGGCAGAAGAAGAGAAAGTGCTCTTCAAACAAATGTCAAATGATGCTTATAATAAGCTATATCCTGAAATACTTCAGCTTCGGCAACAAGCACAAAATGCTACAGTTTATAATAACCCTGAATCTTATAAATTAACTCCAGAATATAATCAAGCAGTTGATGAATTTTCTCGTTTAGATACTTATACTCAACATCTCGAAGGTCAGCTTATGCGGCCCGATAATCGTTTTGTGCCTATAAATCAAGATGCTAATGGCAATCCGGTTGCTGGTGCTGAAGTAGAAATTACAGAGCAAGATAGAATGCAGGTCCGGCAAACTATAGAACAACTTAAAAACCAACAGAATCAATACCTAACTTCTGTTGATAATATTAAATCTCAATTCCAAACACAACACTCTCAACGCAAGAATCAAGTCATGGGTTTGCTTTCTAAGTTTGATTCTGAATCTTTACGACAAGATACTCCTGAATATCAATCTGTTAATAAATACTTAAGTGAGATGGGTTTAAATAAAGATATTCTAGCCCCTATCGTAGGTGTATATCATAATAAATTAGTTGCTACTTTACGTGAGAATGTTGCTCTTAAGCAAAAGATGTCTTCTACTAGTAGTTTAGATGCTGAGCAAAATGCTGCCGGACCTACTAAAGCACAATCAGGTGGAGATCAAAATTCTGTTGCTTCTGGTCCTGGTAATAATGAAGATTACACAGCCGCCGACATGGCAACAAATCTCGCAATCTAGCATAAGAAATCGCCAGCTATCTTATCACTCGAAAACTGGCACATTTCTTGCTTATATAATCTTATTAATCACTTAGAGTTTTTTCTAATGTTTTTAATGTTTGTTTTCATCGAACAAAGCTTCTAACATCCGATCAAGGGCATGATCGTTTAACTATTGCTTCTTATTATTTGGTAGGGCAGCCAGTGTGCATGTGGAATTGTGAGTTTTAATAGTCCTCATGGTGGATTTCACAAAAACCTAATCCATAATAATATTACAGAAAGATAAACGATCATGCCCGTTCAAACTGATCTCCCCAGGATTCAGAATCAGGAATGGAGTAATATTCAAGCAAATGATCTTTACCGGAAACTTCCGTTCTGGATTGCTGCTAATAACTCTAAAATGATGACCAAGTATTCTACTTGGCAAAAACTCACAGGAACACTTGCTTGGAAACCCAAACAAGGAACACAAGTTAAAGGTGTTCGTGCTGAACCTACCCCCGTCGTAAGACAATTCCTTCATCCTAATCGAATTACAACCACTCCTGTTAAAGATGTGTTTGAGGTTCGAGAAACTGAAGAGGATGAGTTCCTCTATCGTCAGAACTTTGAGTCTAAAGCTATTCACTTTCTGGATAGTTTTGAAGCATGGCGTGATGATCAAGTTGGTTTCGCTCTAAAAGATATCTCTGCACAAATTGCTTGTGCTCAAGATCTTTTTATTCGCTCTCACATGTGGTATAAATCACCTGCTGTTATGTTTGCAGGTTCTGATGGATCTATTGCTAGTGCTTCTGAATATGAGATTGATGTTCCTGTTAATTTAGGTAATGCTGCAAATACTGTAGCTGGATCTAAAAACAATGATTGGCTTGGAACTAATCTTCCTGGTGTTAAATCTAATCTCTCTCTTCGCACTGTTATGCGAGCACTTGCTATCATCTCAGAAGATGTTCAAGCTCCTCCTTACGAATCTACTGCTATGATCCCTGTTGAAGATGAAGGTCTTAAAGGATTGTATTGTTTGATTGGTTCTACTGAAGCGCATTGTGCTTTATGGGATGATCCTGAGCTTCGCACTCGTATGAAATCAGATAATGAAGATATCATTCATTCTGGTTGGGGTGGAAAAATTGGTGGTCTTACAAGATGGAAATTTGAACGTTATCCAATGCGTATTCAATACACTGCTGTTGCAGGTGGTTCTCCTACAATTGCATTCCCCGCTCCGCAAATTATAGCAGACGGTGGATATAATGACGGAGAAACTGTTCCTAATCCTGATTACACTAATCCTAACGTAGCACAGTATGAAGTTGCATGGCTGATGGGTGCAGATTCTTATCGCACTCTTAAAGTTGGTCCTGCTCCTGCTGATTTCTCTGCTGCGGAGCGTGGTACTATGTCTCAAGGTGCTTTCAAAGCTTTGCGATGGAATGGTGAAGTTCGAGTTACTAAAGACTTCTTAGTTGATTATGCTACACCTAATGGTGGAGTTGAAAAATCAACTAATATGTATGGTGACTTCTTGAAGCTTATCTCTGATGTTACGTTTGGTTCTCTTCCAATCAATCGTAGATATTGCTTGCCAATTATCTTCAAGCGAACACGAGTAGCGCAGACTGCTGCTTCTGCTTCTGGAGCTAACCAAACTTCAACATAATTTATATCATTATATCATTATGAAAAGATTATATTCTATGTTGCTTGCCACAGCGTTCTTAGTGGCTTCTATCATCCCATCTTATGGGGCTTCTGTAGCTGTAACTGCTACTGGTGGTGCAACTCCTACTTCTTTACTATCTACTGGTGGTTTAGTTAATGAGGTTGTTATTGCTAACAGCACTGCATCTGTTATGGCGTTCAAACTTTTTGATTCGCCTGTTGCTGGTGTAACTTATACAAATGTTGGTTATACAGTTCGGTCTTCTAGTGTAGTCTCAATCACTAATGCGATTGTTACTATTACCGGAGTGACTAACACTACTATATATCCTGCACTTCAAACAACCGAGGTAACTTATACGGGCGGCACTAATATTAACTACGGCACTGTAGTTGCTATTACTGTTCCTGCAAGTGGAACTGTGAGTTGGGTTCCGATTGCTGGTTATCGTGCTACTCTTGGTCTGACATGCACGAATGATCAAACAGGTATAATCACAATTGATTATAGCCCTAATTAATAACTTATAGAAACTTTTTATCGAAGGTGATAAAAATGCAAAAGTTAGTGTTGGTTATACTAGTGGTTTTGGGGTCGGTGCTTAACACACCGGCCCCAATTTATATGGTTCCTGATGGTTCTGGTGGTTCGGCTTTAGTAAATTATGCTGTTCCGAACATAGCAGAGCTTCAGCTTCTTTCGATTCCAGATGTGAATCAACTTCAGTATGCTGTTGTTGCAGGACAGGTGGACCCAGGTGATGACTTGGGTTTTATTTGTGTTCTGACTAATACAGTAAGTGGCATTGATTTTCTTAAGAGATTTCCTTCTTCTGCTAGTGGGTATTCTTGGGATAAGATAACTTCTACTATAGCAGACTTAGTTGCTAAACCAGAATCCTATTCAGAACTTAGTGATGTTGATGACAGCGCAAAAGCTGAAGGATTCTTAAATGTTTATGATAACGTAACCGGTAATTGGTTATCTTTTGACATTCAGGTAGCAACCATCCAAAACATGAAGGATGCGGACACTTCTAAGTTTGATTTGATATTTGTTACTGAGGATGGACGTTCGGGGCAGTTTAGATTGGATGATGCTTCAAGTTATACTGCTGCACAGATTGATGAAGGAACCGTGTTTGCCAGTGATTTCAACGCTGCTAAAGTTTGGGTCCGTAATTACGATGGTCCAATCATGGCTAGATGGTATGGCATGGATGACACAGGGGTTACGAATGCTACCACACTTTTACAGCTTGCTATTAATTCAGCAGATACGTGGAATAAAGCTCTCGATCTTGAATTTGGTTCTTACCTAACCAGTGCAACTATTACTAATGTAGCTGATATGTTTGGCACATTTGCCACTATACTTGTTAATCAAACTAATATTGTCGGAATACAAGCTGGATTTGATGACGGAGATCAAAACACATTACTGCGAAGAAAAACTATATGGCTTCCAATAGTCCACGATAATACTAAACCAGCTACTGGTTGGAATGCAGGTGGGGTGGGAATAAGACTTACTAGCATACTTGAGAGCGAAATTCACATTCCTTGGGTTAGGGGATTTGAAACCGGGGTTAAAACAGTAGGCTCAAATACAAATGGTTTTGCTTACAACAATGTTTACATTGGCCATATTCATAATAATAAAACTAATTTAATGCTCTATGCGGAATCAGGTGGTTGGTGCAATGAAAATAATTTCTATGGTGGGAGGTTGTCGCATATATCAACGGAGGGAACTGCCGTATCGGGAACGAAGCATATTTTATTGAACACGGAAACATCACACTACCCTAACAATAATAAATTTTGGGGGAATAGTATTGAAGGTAATGTTGCAGAATATGAAATTTACTGCTTTGGTCAAGACAATCTATTTAATGGTTTACGCTATGAAACAGCGGGAGGGGCAAATATTACTTTTGATGGATCTAATGCGAAACGAAATGTTATTCAGTATGGATTTCAAATAGATGCTGCGACAGTAACTAATGTTAACAGTGCGATTCAGAATACAGTTTATACTCCTTTAGATATTAGGATAGATGGTGGGAGTTCGACGGCAACTATAGCATTAAAGAATGCAGGTTCTAGTACATATCCTTTGCTATTTTTAACGGAAGCGGCAACCGATATTCATAATTTGGCTAATGATGATTTCACTTTAGCGATGACCGCAAACAACAGTTATTATAAAGGAATAGCGGATACAACTAACAGATTTCATATCAATCATGGAAATGGTGTTTTAACTTGGGGGAATGGCTCTGCTGTTGATACTACGCTTCAACGTAGTGGAGGGGGACTATTAACAACAGGGGCGGATTTTAGAGTTGACGATGATTTAATAGTCAATGATGAAATAGAATTTACCACTGGTGGACCAACTATAAGAATAGGAACTGGTGCACCGGCATTAAGTGAACCTAATGGTTCATTGTTTTTAAGAACTGACGGAACTGGCCCTAATCTTTATGTTAGAGAAAACGGAGCATGGGTTGCAAAATAATGAGATACTTACTTATATTGTTTTTATCCATCATCACAGTTCATGGGCAAAATATCATTGCTACCACAAAAGGGCGTGATAATCCACTCATATCTTCACAGCACATCCAAAATGGTAGAATTAAACTAACTAATCTTGCTCGTACAGATTTATTGAATAATCCTCTCACAATAGGCACAACGCCAATCGCTTATGAACTTAGTGGTTCGATAACGAATCATCTCCTTGTTGCTTCTTTACCATCCACAATAGACATTACTCCAGGTCGGTCTAGGAAAGCATTCATAGTATTAACCAATGGAGTTCCTTTTACTACTAATGCTACATATAACTTCAATATTATAGTAAATGGTGATCTTTATTTAATTGGAGTAACAACTAATATCCCTCCCGGCGAGGTTGAACCACCAACACAGAAGACAGTTAAGTTACAATGGGATGCAAACACTGAGAACGACCTTGCTGGTTACTTTTTATACCAAGGTTCTAGTAGTGGGGTTTATGATACCACAAATGATGTTGGATTCGTAACATCGTTTATTATAAATGGACTAACAGCCGGATCTACTAATTTTTATGCTGTGAAAGCATACACCACAGCAGCACTTGAAAGTGTAAGTTTTAGCAATGAAGTTTCTGAAAACAATTAGCATATTACCACTTCTAGCATTAAATGCTTTTGGTGTTGACCATCATGTTCATAGTGGTGCAGTTGGCTCTAATAATGGAGAGAGTTGGAATGATGCTTATACTTCTATTCCTGCGACGTTGACACGAGGGGATACCTATTATGTTGCTGATGGTTCTTATTCTGGATATGTGTTTGATGATCCAGAATCTGGGTCTTCTGTTATCACTATAAAGAAAGCAACTCCCAACGAGCATGGTTCAAGTAATGGATGGGTGGATAGTCTTGGGGATGGGCAAGCTATCTTTACGAGCGGGTTAGGGTTTATTAAGGATAATTATGTTTTTGATGGAGTGTATCGTAATGAAGCTGATTGGAGAGATGAGCCAGCTTATGGCTTTAGAGTTAAAGGTGCTTTAACATGGAATACAGCTTGGTATTCTGAGGTTGGGCATAATATTGTAGTTAGGTATTGTGATGTTGGAGGAACACCAAGCGAGAACTTTGATGAAGCACATCCAACGAATGCTTTTTACTTTGGTGGGTTTGGTGAAAATGTGACAAATATCACAGTATCAAGATGCCACATTCATAATGTTGATGTGGGATTTCAAATAGCTGGTGGTGATGGGATGCTTATTGAGTATAATCACATTGGGCCTACCTGGAATAAGGAAGTCATTCGTGGACAGAATACAGCAAAGAATATAATCATCCGTTATAACATCTTTTTAAATGGTTGTCAGAAAGTAGTAGGCGATCCTCCTGATGGTAGAGCGGGTTGCACAGCACAGATTGGCATATGGGACGGTGTAGCTGGTGGATTTGATAATAATGAAATTTATGGGAATGTTATAGCGACTGAAAAGACAGATAATCACAGTGATGCTGCCTTATTTGTTGGTGGGAATTTTTCTGATTTAGCTGGTCCTGGTGGTGATAATACAAAAGTGTATAATAACACAATTGTAGGTATAGCGGTTGGGCAAGCTGACATTGATCTAAATGGTAACAACACTCATGCTTTTAATAACATGTGGTATGATATATCTGCTAGTGGGGTTGGAGCAACTGCTACATTTACGGGTAGTAATGGTGAGGAGGGTTCAGATCCGTTTGTAAATTATGTTGGAAATAATTATCGTTTAATAGCTGCTGTTGCAGGAACTGCATTAGGGGCTGGTTTTAGTGCTCAAGATATTATTGGCACAGTAAGGGGCAATGACGGGGTATGGGACAGAGGAGCGTATGAGTTTGAATCTGGTGGAGTAGATGTAACTCCTCCAATTATATCAAGCATAGCGTCATTAACAACCGACACAACAGCAACGATTACTTGGACTACAAACGAGCCAGCCTCTAGTCAAGTTAATTATGGTCTTACAGATAGTTATGGGAGTGCTTTCGGTGATGCAGGATTTAGAACTTCACATAACCTTACTATCACAGGATTATCAGCAACTACAACATACCATTATCAGGTTGTTTCATTAGATCCTTCTTTGAATATGTCTTCTTCTTCTGATGCTACGTTCTTAACTAAGACTGTTGTTCCTCCAGATGCTGCCATCCCAACATTCTCACCAAGTGGTGGAAGTTACCTTGAGAGTGTTAATGTAGATATTACAACAACGCTCAATGGTGCTTTAATTTATTATACTACAGATGGGAATGAACCAACTGAGTCATCAACTTTGTATGGCGGGACGCTTAGTCTTGGAGAGACTACTGAACTTAAAGCAAAAGCATTTAAGACAGGGTTTACTCCAAGTCAAACAGTTCGTGAGTATTATCAATTTAATTTCTTTGAAGCAACAAGCCCGGATGTTACCGGAACATACTGGCATAATATTAGATTCAATGAACGTACGGAACCATTCACGATACAATATGATGTTGGAGTTTTGCTGACTAACATGGATTTTGTTATGGGATTAAGTGATGTTATTGGTGATGATTTTGGGGATAATGCTGTTAAGGTTCGATTCTTCACTAATAATGTAGTGGAAGCAATTCATGGGGGTTTCAATTACTATACAAACGAGAATGTGTTTAATTACACTGACACTAATGATTACACTCTTTACAATACAATTGATGCTACTAATTTCACTTACAGCACAGTTATAGGATTACAGGGAAATACAAACTTAACGGTGATTGCTACCAATTATCCATTTGCTACTGAACAACCGGCGTTAGCGGAGTTTAATTACTTTAACATGATCGTTGACTTTGGCATTGATGACATACCATCAGCGGGAGTCAGTAATTTTGTATTTGGGCTACCTTCAGCGCCGCCAGTAATCCCACCTGTTCCAATAGCACCGGCTACAACCCAAAACTTAAGAATCATATCAACAAGCTTACAATGAAATATTTCTTACTACTTATCTTATGTGCTGGTTGTTCTACGACAGAGCTTGTAACTCCTAGTGGAGCACGTTATATCTCAAAGCGACCCCCTTTTGTTAAGCTAGATATTGCCAAAGTTGTTATAACTAAAGATGGTGATGATTACTTGTTTGAGATGGAAGGTATGTCACATGATATGACAGGTTATGAAAGAGTAGCCAATCATGCTATAGATGCAGCTATGAGTGCTATTAAACCTACTCCTTAGAAATGAAATTAGATTTAGATAATGGATTTTTATTAAAATTAGTCTGCACTTTTGCCGGTTTGGTTATTGCTTACGCCACTTTGTTTTTTAAAATCGAAGCTATTGAGAAGGAATTGGCTAAAAATGATCGAGAGCAAATCATGATAGAGTTTCGTCTTCTTCAGCAACAGGTAACAGCACAAGATGAAGATTTATCTGAAGTTATGAAAGTTGTTAACAAGATAATGTTTGATGTTGAGAAGATTAAAACTAGAATAGAAATAATTCATTAAATAAAATGAAAGATATAAGGTTATGGCAGAAGGGACACCTTGCGAACCACGTGAATGCATTTGTGAATGCATGCAAAAACAAAGATTAACTGCTATGGAAGAAAAGCTTGATACACTTAGTACTATAGTTAGTGGAAATGGGAATCCAACTAAAGGTTTAGTTATGCAAAATGCTAAACTTTGGGATTGGATGGTTCAATGTAGATGGGCTATTAGTATTATTTTTGTTTCTATTTTAGGTATTATGGCATCTAGTTATAAAACATATAACACGCATCAAAATAATAAACAACTTCAAGAACATATTCAAAAAATGGATGTTCTAATTAATAAATTCATTATTTTAGCAGAAACTCCTAAATAATGCAAGACTTAATACCACAAGGACATAGACAGATAACAATAGAGATTATATCTTTGGTTGCTATTATTGTTGTTGTTTATGGCTATTTAATTATTACACGACCACCTGATGCCAGCACGGTTATCTTAACTGCTTTGGGTGCGATTAGTGGGAATCGTGCGGTTGGTTCTTGGAACTCTAGTGTGCAACATAAAGTAAAAGATAAATAATGCCTTTATTAACTCCAGTAACATTAGAAACTCCTCCTCAGCTTATAACGCCGGTTGGTGTTGTTAGGCGTATCAAGAATAGTTTGGTATTCTCTGAGTTTAGTTATGATACATATCTATTCGCCGATGTGCGAACATCTTATATTGTTACTGAGTTCGTAATGGACCCGCTTGAAGTTTTAAATAACTTCACTCTTGTTTTACCAATCATCCCACCGGATCCAGCTGTAAACTTTATGATCGCCGTAAGAATTCCGAACGGCACAGCTTGGCCTACGCGACGTAAACTCTATGCAACTGTTGGTGAGAATTTAGTTTATCCACAATATAATGGCGAAGTTATAACACCGGACAGTGTATTTGAAATTTGGACTGCTGATGATTCACCTACTACCCTTACAGTTCCTTTTTCTCTCTTAACATCTTTAACAACTTCAACAGAAACTGATTGCTGTTGTGTTTCAGAAAACCAAGATAATGAAGATGCTCTTGATGAAGATTGTGCAATTTGGACAGATGACTTAGCTCTTCCTATAGTTTTTGATACTTGCTATGGTGGAGTTGGTCCTAGTGCTCCTTCTGTGCCTGCTCCTACTCTGTTAGTTGCTGAATTTTCTGGCACTCCTTTGACTGGTAGTGATCCTTTGAGCGTGACATTCACGGATCTATCAACAGGAAGCCCTACAGGTTGGAACTGGTATTTTGGTTTTGCTGGCGTTGGTAATACTTCTATACTACAAAATCCTGTAGTTACTTTCCCGACTACAGGCACATATACTATAATGCTCACCGTAAATGATGGTGTTGGCAATGACACAGAAACAAAAGTAGGTTATATAACCGTAATAGTTTAAAATGAAATATTTACTTATATTACTCCTTTCTCTCGTAGTTGGCTTTGGCCAAGTTGTTACAGATAATGTAACAGGGTTGCCAATGATAAAAATTGGCGCTGGTGCATCTGATGCTAGTGCTCTTAAAGTAGCACGCGGGCTGGTTCCGGGACAATCTTCTGTTAATAAATTTGGGCGTAATATAGAAATTGATGCTAGTATTACTGCGGATATTTGGGATGGTGGGCATACTCTATCATCAGGTGGAACTTCTCTTATATGGGTAGCTCCTACTCAGGCTAGAACTCATGTTATAGCAAGTACAGATGCTGGAGATACTGCTGGTGGCGCTGGTGCTAGAACTCTGCGGGTGTATGGCCTTCCAGATGATTGGGATAGTCCAGAAGTTAGTGAAGATATTATACTTGATACAGGATCTCCTCCTGTAACAACTAATTCTTATGTTATTATACAAAGAATGTATGTTCTTACAAAAGGGGCAACTAGTTCTAATATAGGTATTATTACTGCGACCGCTACGACAGATGGAACTATTACTGCTAAGATTCGAGCAGGACAAGGTCAAACACAAATGATTATCTATGGTGTTCCGTCTACGCAAACTTTTTATATGAGTAGACTTTATGCTAATATGAATAAAGCTAGTGGTAGTGCGACTGGTTATGTAGACATGGAGCTGAAGTTTAATCCTGAACCACAAGATGAATTAACTAATTTTCTCACTAAGCATACATTTAGTATTTCTTTGGATGGAACTTCAGCATTTTCTATACCATACAATTTATATAAATCTTTTCCTGGTCCTTGTATTTTAAAGTTACAAGGTTCTAGTGCTACAGCTAACATGGATGTATCAGCAGGATTTGATGGAATTTTAGTAGACAATTAAGAAATGAAATGTATCATGAGCTTTTGGTCGAAGCCTTTTTTAAATAGACCGAATTTTAATTTAGACGGCAAACATATGGAGAATACTTTAGCATGTTGGTCATTATCTACTGCTTTAGCTAAGCAGCATTTCTCTAGTGTGGAGTTATATACAGATTCTATTGGTTCTTCTATACTTTGTGATAAACTTCAATTACCTTTTGATAAAGTTCATGTGGTGTTAGATACTGCTTTAAAATATGTAAGTGATAGAATGTGGTGTGCTGGTAAGCTAGTGGCGCAAAGTTTTGCTGAAGCTCCTTATGTTCATATAGATAACGATCATTTTCAACTCACGCCTTTTAAAGAAGAGTTTAAAGATATTTTAGGATTTTGTGTTGCGGGTTTTCCTGAGTCTTGTTTTTATCATCATACAATAAAATTTCTTAAAAATCAGAACTTTCCCTTCACACAAGATGAATTGGCAGATATAGATGATATTACAAACTTCAGTGCGATAAGTTGTGGTGTCGTAGGGTTTCAAGATAATAAACAAAAAGAACTCTATATACAACATGCTTGGGATTTCTTAAGCCGTCTTCAAGCAACTCCGGAATATATACATTACGCGGAAGGAAATAGTAATGATTTTAATTGCTTAGTTGAGCAGTGGATGTTGGCTTTGGTTGCTAAAGTTTATGATCTAGATGTTGTGGGTTTGGTGAAAGGTTTAAAACGCGCCGCACAAACACGGGCTGGCATTTATCATCCTTATGCTGAAGCTAAACAAAAACCATCTGCTCAGAAATTTATACGAGATCTTCTTATAGAGAAGTTTCCACATTATTACATGAATTTTCAACTTAATACATTAAGGTAACATTATGGCAGTAGAATATGATTTAGATGGAGGCTTTGATCCTACCGCATTATCAGTTATTACTGGTAGCGAACTTCTTCAACTTATAGAACAAGCATTACCGAAGTCAATTCGTGGATTTGTTGTATTTTCTGCAACACAGCCAGATATAATTAATAACCCGCATTTGGTTAGATATTTGTGGATAGATACAAGTGCCGCCGCTCCTTATATTGTGCGGGCTTACAATGTTACTGGCGGGAGTTGGGATGCTTTGGAGATAGAAGATAATGCAGTCACTACAGCAAAGATTTTAGATGGTGCTGTTACTGTGGCTAAGCTTAATGCTGCTGCGGGGAGTGCTGATGATTTGCTTAAAATCAATGCAGGAGGGACTGCTTTTGAATATATTTCTCTTGCAAACTTAATGTTGGCCGCTACCATCCCACTCACTTCTATACAACAAGGCGGGGCTTCTACGAATCATATCTTATACTGGAATGGTTCAGCTTGGACTGCTGCTGCTTTTGATGCAGATGATATAATTCCTGCTAATACTTTAGATCCTACTGCGAATAAGAATTCAGCACTTCCTTATTCATTTTTAGTGAGTAATGCTTTAAATATCTTCACTGCAAGGGTAATGATCCCTAGTACAGATATCCCAGATAACACTATTCCTGGCTCTAAAATATTAACTGGAAGTATAACAGCAGATAAACTTGCTTCTGTTCCAGGAAGTTATAATGATTTTCCTGTTAAACTTTATGTTGAGTATGTATCTGCTGTTATTAATGATAATTTCACAGCAGTTATTGCAGCAATAGCTAATGTTGTGGGTGGTTTTACTAACTTACTGCATGTTAATACAGTGCCGACCGGCTACAGTATTGATATGAAAGCAGTAGATGCGGTTTTTGATCAAACTGAACTTGATGTTGCTACTGGTTCTCCTGGTAGTGTAGACATAGATGATATTACAGAACTTATTTGTCTTGTCCAATATGATGTTGTTGATCCAAGACCACTTGCTGGTTTGTTTTACTACGATGGCACAACTTATCGTATTGCACATGCTTGGCTTAGTGGTGATCCTTCTGGAACAGATCATGAGACACCTTCTGTTCAAGTCACGATCCCTAAATTAGAAGCTGGTGTTATTAATTTACGCTTAGGTGCTAGCCATACTACAATCGACAGTATGGGATTTAAAATCCTAGGTTATAAAATTTAAAATATTATGAGTTACTCAAATATATTAGAAGATATTTTAGCATATACAGGAAAAAGCATATCTACTGATGCTGAGAAAGCTAAATATAAACGTAATATTAATAAAAATGCGTTTGAGCTTTATAGGGATTATGATCTTGTGGGGAGTTTAAGAGAGCAGTTCTTTCTTGTAGATCCTGATGAAGATCAAATAACTTTGCCTTGGTATATATGGCAGGTGAGGGGTGTGAGATTTAAAGATGGTCGATATAAGATAGATCAACTTGATATGCGGCCTAGGTATCAATCCAATGCCTGGGAACCTACCATGTTCACCGAGTGGCGTAAGTTGCATAGAGTTCCTTTAGCTAAGACTCCTGTTAGTGATGGGCCTTTCACTATATCTATTCCTATCGTGGAGAGTGAAGATATTATAATCTATATTACTGGAGCAACTGCTACTTCCTCTCGATTTGTAGAGACCCTTACTATAGTAGCAGGAACCTTAAGTGTGACAAGCTCTACAACATTTGTAGCAGGAAATAATAATTTTGGCATAGAATCTATTTCAAAAAATCGCACAACTACCCAAGATTTAATAATCAAAGATGTTACAGGGGTTGAGATAGCTGTGCTTCCAAATTCTAACTCTCACACCACATATTACCTTTATGCCATTTCGAGTATGTTTGGCGAAGGTAATCATGAGTGTGAGGTTTTTGAAGTTTTATATAAAACTGCTTTTGTTCCGTTTTTTAATGACACAGATGAATATCCTTGTGATGCTTATGATGATGCTATAGTGGAGAAATATCTTCATTGGTGGTTTTTGCACATACAACCTGATACTGAGAAATCTATACTTCATAATCAAAAAATGATAGATATTGTTTTAAAGAATGAGAGAGATTCTAATATAGGTATTAGGATGAAAACTGATTTTGGCAGGAATCGTTTTATAGAAGCACAAGCGAATTCATATAATTATCCTCGTGATACTTATTATTCGAATTACCCTTTTAACCGGACCTAACATAAGAAGCTAATGGGTTTTATAAAAAAAGTTAATTTCGGAGGTTTGAATTTACTTTCAGCTGAAAGTAAGTTATTACCAGAAGAATATCCCTTATTAATAAATGGAAGAGTTAGATACAATCAAATCGAATCCATCCTCAAACCATTACTTATCTCGACTGGATTACCTGCTGGAAACTATCAGAGCATTGCCAGCCTTGGTGATATACTCTTTGTTTTTATCGACGGCCGCTGCTATTATACTCAGTTCCCTACTATTGCGTGGGTTAATTTACCTGGGTTCTTGCTCGATGCGAGTGTTACGGAAATTTTCACACAAGGTGTCCCTGTTTCTACTTCTAATTATGTTCGCAAACCAGTAGATCCAGATAATAAGAAAGGTGGAGTAACATTAGAAGACTCCGTAACATCGTCTGCGCGGGGAATTGTTTGTCAGGATGGAATTAATCAACCACATTTTATAACTCCTGATGTAACATCTAAGGTGTTGGGGACTTATGGTAGTTGGAGTTTAATTAGTAGAGAATATGTTCCGGTGGGGAGGCAAATGGCTTTTGTTAATGGGATCTTATATGTTGTAGCCCCAGAAAGAAAAGAAATTTACCGTAGTGTTACCGGTCGGCCATTAGATTTTATGGTCAATATAGATATTGATGGCAATAAAACTGGTTCGGAGTTAGAAGGTGGTGCTCCTTCGGTTTCTCATGCTGTTGACTTTAATGATATAACTTCTATAGCAGCGTTGAAGTCAAAAACCGGTGAATTTTTTGTAGGAACTTTACGCTCTAGCTATGTTGTTATTCCGAATTTCAACTCTACAATATTTGCAGAACCTACTTTTATAAATGACCCTACTGCAGAAACTGGTCCAACAAATCATTACTCTCTCACTTCTGCTATAGATGGAGATATGGTTTTTATAGATAGCTTTGGTGTTAGAAGTATTAAAGCAATCTTATCGCTGGAGGAGGATGGTGTTAACTCCCCCTTCTCTTCTGCCGTTCAGAAACTTTTCGAGGACATAACACAAGACATCACGGCTTGTATTAATTTCAATAATTATATATATTTTGCAGTCGATACAATTTACGGCCCGGCGTCTTTGGTATATGATACTATAACACAAGCTTTTGTTGGAATAGATATTTATGAAGGTGTTGCAGCTATTCGGCAATATATTGTTTTAGAATACTCTAACTCCCGTGTGTTGATTTTCATAACAACAGATGGAAGAGTTTATCAAAGTTTTGCTTCCACTGAAAGAGAAACTGTTAAATATCTTGTTTCAGGTATTTCAACACTTCAAGCTGATTCTTATAGCACATTGCAAAAATTATATGTTAGTTTCTCAGACATAAGAGGAGCCGGCGATGTGCAAGTTGAATATTATGCAAATAGAAAACTCATAGCAACTGGTGTCAAGAGCTTGTCGAATATTGGTCCGGTTCCTACATTTCCGCACAACATTCCTTACAGTGTTCCGTATGTTGAAACTAGTGAATGTCTTACTTTTCAATTCTCTGATGAAAAGATCACAGCTTGGGAATCTAGTGCTTTGATAAGTTGGAATGCTGATGCTGCTTTAAATACAATATATGCCCTTACTGATGAGCAACTTAGAGATAATACAAATCACTTAGAAGAAGTTGTGTTGAGTGATTCTGAACTTACCATAGCTTTAACAGCAGATGGGGGTTTATTAACATCGAGCATACAGCTTGTTGTAAATGCTATAGCTGCACATAGTCCAGATTATATCTTTAATATAGGTGATACAGTATATGCTCCAGATACATTTAATACAATAGTTCGAAATGGTCCTTGGAAGAAATTTTTTGATTCAGGGGTTTATATAGATTCGTTAGGAA
>Ga0255048_10000628_pt1 | contig 26566 bp, 30 predicted proteins | sample JV7_2_2_MG_FD_183619 | JGI IMG/M metagenome (GOLD analysis project Ga0255048, IMG submission 183619) | Seawater microbial communities from Jervis Inlet, British Columbia, Canada - JV7_2_2 | ecosystem: Environmental > Aquatic > Marine > Inlet | place: Canada: British Columbia | collected 2016-10-06
TTACAGATATTTGGGATAACTCTCCAGAATCTGTTATCATGTAGGTGTACCTATGTTAATAGCTAGTGTGGCGTAACCGGGGAAAAATATAATGGCGAATATTGGAATATCTGGAAAAGATTTAACGACAGGTCAATTCAAACCTGTTCTTAGCACAGATGTTGCTTGTGATGCTTCTGGAGTCCCTATAGGAGATCATAAAGTATTTTTAAGTGCGAGAGCGTCTACTGGTGCTTCTCCTGTAGATTGGGATACTGTAGATATCAACGAAGGCCTTTTTGTCCTTGCGGGAGGAACTACTATAACTTTCCCTTCTACAGGGAAGTATCTAATAATGACCTCTTTGAACGGGGCCGCAGGATTTGGGATGTCAGCCTCTATTGTTATAGGGGGCACTACCTTTAACACGCAAACTAGTAATGAAAATGTGGGCGGAAACCCAGCTGTCACGCCTTCATATATAGCTAGTATTACAAATACGGGCACTGAAACTTTACAAATTACAGGGGGCCCTTTTATAGGGGGAGTAACTAACATGTCTTTACAGATTATAAAGTTGAGTAACTAATGTTTTACTTAGACCCTCTGAGAATTATTGCTTTAGAAGCTGCTGCGGTCATTGCAGCTGCACATATAGCTGATGTGACTACTAACCCGCATGACGTGGACTTGGCCAACTTAGGGTCCGGTACTTTTGCGGAGCTGGGTGCTTTAGTAACAGATGAGACTCTAGTTTCTTCAGGAAATATAGTTAACGCAGATATCGATGCGGCAGCTGCAATAGTGGAGTCTAAGCTAAACTTAAATTTTGCTACTCACAGTAATGCTTTAGATCACGCTAATACAAACGACCCTACTGCTGATGAAAAAGCAGCGTTAGTAGGGACTGACGGTTCTCCGGGTGCTGCCAATAAATATGTAACCGATTCGGACCCTAGGCTAGGCACAACTACTGTCGTAAAAGTTCTAGGTACGGTGTCTACCGTAAATATGTTCGCTGCATCCAACCCTCTTCTATTTTCGGTAACCTCTGGCAAAACTGCCGTGGTTACTTCCATTATTATTAAAGTGACTACAGCTCCAGGATCTGTATCTACAATTCCTGAGGCTGGGATTGAAATAGGCGCAGCTGCTGGCACTTTCGACATCATCTCTAAACAAGCTCTTATAGGCCTGGGTGTATCCACGGAAGCTTTCATGCTTACTCCCGCAGGTGGAGGTTTTCGCTTAGCTGACAGTTTAGAGGAGATCTACTTAAATGTGGGCACTTCTGGGATCGGAACAGGCACTTTTGAATGCCAGGTAGATCTTCTAGGGTACGAATACTAATCCCCTGAAATATCTCGTAAATTTGTTATAAGTAAGATGAAGACTTTATTAGGTCTTCCTTAATTTTTTAGCTTTAAGGAGCTGCTATGGCTAAGATAGCGATAGTTACGATAATGCCTAACTTTTTACGTAACTTGTTACCGGCACTAAAAGAAGCCGGACATGAGTATAGAAGCTACATCCCTACCACAGACGCTACTAGAAATATATGGGGCCTAGCTTCTCTCTGTGACTGGGCTGATTTAATCTTCTGTGAATTTTGCCAACATCCTATGGAGATAATCACAGACCATATAGAGAATAAGCCTCTACTCGCACGCTTGTGGCGGATAGAAACTTTCAACTCAGGGTTTATTCAAAAGGTAGACTGGAGTAAAGTATCAAAGCTTTACCTGCCTACTGCAAATATTAAGGATAGATTTTTAAAGCTTAGAGAGAAGAAGCTGAAGCCTAAAGAGATCAAACTCTTTAAAGGGCCTTACGTGGACTTGGCAAAGTTCAATACCGAAGGTAGGTCTATTAGTGATAAAGTGCGTATCACTTTAGCGGGAAATGTTATCCCCCGTAAAAGAGCTTTTGCCGCTTGTCAATTATTGTACGAATTGCCTCCAGAGTACGAGCTGACTTTAGCTGGAGCTCTCAGGGATAATGAGTATGCTACCCATATTAAAGATTATTGTAAAAGTGTAGACTTAGTAGACAGAGTCCGCATTCTCCAAGAGATACCCCATGATTCTATGGCAGATCTATTCAGAGATACGGACATTATTTTGGGGTTAAGTGCCGAGGAAACTGCGCACTATGCTCTAGGCGAGGGGATGGCTTGTGGGGCTTTTCCTGTAATGTCTTATTGGCCTGGGTGTGAAACTCTTTATCCTGACTGGGCTGTCCATAAAGGGATTGGAAGTATAGCTAAAACCCTGTGGCAGTATGGTAAGTTGAATCCTTCGGTGAAAGAACATCGTTCTAAAGCCGCATGGGACTGGGCACGTCAAAACTTTGACTGCTACTACGAGCAAGAAATGATCTTAGAAGATATTAACGAGTTAGTGTGAAACTCACAAGTAACCCTCCGTAATAGCAATAGCTGGGGTTTCGGACGGTAGTTACTCGTGAGATAAGATTTAAGAAATTAGTACGAAGAACGAGACAAAGACAAACAGAAGGATTGGTATGAATAATAGTTATGACTGAATTAAAACCCTGCCCCTTTTGTGGCTCGGAAGCAGAGCTTATAGACTTAAATCCCCATAATATTGGAGGGCAAAATTGTGGGATTTCTAAACCGGCTGTGGCTTGTAGAGGTAATGGCACTTGTGGTGCCTACCTAAGTCACAGAAGTAAACACGCCACAATAGTGGCATGGAATATGAGGACTGACCATAAATAACAAATATGAGCGTGAAATCGCTTTGGATCCCGATAACAATTGGACAAAGATCCGTGCAGAGAATGAGCGCCGCCGTACTCAAGGTGAAGCTTTCTGGGGTGGCGAGGATGTAAGAGATAAATATGTTTATATCGAAGGTCCGATCTACCACTACACAGGCCAGGTAAAAAAGATCGCCTTTGGCGTGATCTGGCTAGCAGACGCAAAAAAAGCCCTGGACAACGATAGTGATAGTATTACCAGAGCAGAGGATATGGGTCGTATTTCAATCCCTATCACTGCTGTAATGTGTCTAGGGATCAAAGGCGAAGTGACTTTTTACAAGTAACCGTTAAGGCAGGAGTTATACCTACAATTATAACTCCTGCTCTAACAGTATTAGGAGTTACGGATGTTAGTAACCCATAGGATGAAATATAGGCGCAGGAGCAGGAACTGGGGCTGTAGCTGGAGCTATGGCTGTAGCTGGAGCTGGAGTTACGGATGTTAGTAACTAGAAAGATGAGATTCAGGAACTGGCGCAGGAGCAGGAACTGGGGCTGTAGCTGGAGCTATGGCTGTAGCTGGAGCTATGGCTGGAGCTGTAGCTGGGGCAGGAGCTGGAGCTGTAGCAGGAGCAGGGGCTTTAGCTGTAGCTGGAACAGGAGCAGGAGCAGGGGTTACGGATGGTAGTAACTAGAAAGATGAGATTCAGGAACACGAGCAGGGGCTGGAGCAGGGGCTGGAGCAGGGGCTGGAGCAGGGACAGGAGCTTTGGCTGGAGCAGGAGCTATGGCTGTAGCTGGAGCAGGAGTTTCGGATGTTAGTAACCCGTCGGATGAAATATAGGCGCAAGAGCAGGAGATGGATCTGGAGCTTGAGCTTGAGCTGGGGCAGGAGCAGGAGCTGGAGCTGGAGCTGGAGCAGGAGCTGGAGTTACGGATGTTAGTTACTCGGAGGATGAGATTCAGGAACAATAGCAGGAGCTGGAACAGGAACTGGAGCTGGAACAGTAGCTGTAGCTGGAGCTGGAGCTATGGCTGTAGCTGGAGCTGGGACAGGGGCTGGAACTGGAGATAATGTTGTTTCCATAAACACGTTACAAGGGGGTAGTATGGAAGAAGATCAATTCATCTGCAAAAAGTGTGGAGCTTTTTGGCCTTCATTACAAAATAGATGTAAATGCGGAGCACATAGTGCTTGGATAAAGAAACCAAAAGAAAGTGTTTGAAAGTGGAGGAATTAGAAAATCCTTTCGAGGATATAATTTTTAAGAAAGAGCCTCTTGGTGAGTTAAGCGAAGAGGCTCAGGAGAGGCATCGTGAATTTATGGATCATTGGGTGCGTGTGACGGCCTTTCATTCGAGTGTAGATCTATTTGCGGAGGAGTTATCTTGAAGCTCTGCCACCTAATGCCTTTTACTCCTCATAGGTCAGGACTTTATGAGACTGCTCGTGAGATAGTAGAAGCAGAAAACAAACTCGGACACGAAGCCAGATTTTTAGATAGTAAGGGGGCATATCACCCTTATCTAAGAGATCGTGGAATTCAAAGCTGTGGATTAGATTACCTCCAAGAAGCCGAAGCCGTTGTGCTGCACCAGATGCCTGCTTTGGATGTGTTTAAGTCTATTAAAGTCCCTATTGTCCTTGTGCTTCATGGCACCCCTAAGGATTGTTTTTGGGGCGACTTGTACGAAGGTATGAATTCATACAAGACTATTTTGGCTCTAGTGGATGACTTGCGAGTAAGTTTCATTACTTTGTGGGAACGCCATCTAGAGTTCTGGAAGCCTATTATGGGTAACAAGGTAACTTATGCTCCTAGCTGCGTTAATCTTACTGATTTTAATCTTGGTGTTAAGCCCTATGACTTTCGTGGGTCTAGTCAAGGGAGCCCTAACATTTTGTTTGGGGATACTTGGCGGATTGATAAAAACCCTTACGAAATAATCCATGCTTTTAAGTATTTCAAGGATACTGAGCTCGGACAAAATGCTAGACTACATATATATTGTAAAAGCACACGTAACCAAGATCTTTGGAGCAGTTTCTTGTATAAGATCTTAGATAACAAAGATTGCTATTTAGGAGAGTACTCAGGTATGATCCAAGACTTCCCAAATGTTATCCGAGCCTGTGACTTTGTAGTAACCCCGCAAAGAGATGCTACTCGAGTCATTCGTGAGAGTTTAGCCTTGGGTACCCCTGTGGTAGCGTTAAACGGGTGTAAGTATACCCTTTATAAAGCAGACCACTATTACCCAAAGAAAATGGCCGATGCTATGTGGCGTTGTTGGAGAAGCATTAAAGTTAACAGAGAGTACGAAGAACAATTTGCGAGAAGAACAGCTGAGCGGGAATTCGATCCTAAGAATACAGCTGTTAAAGTAATAGAACATATCAAGGAGAGATTATGCGAAAAATAGTACATAGCTTGTTGTTAGCCTTACTGTTATTGCCTTTGGCTTGTACAATTCCACAGTCAATTAAGGACTCTGACAAGTTATCCAGTAAGCTTCAAATCAAGTTTGAGAGTAACGCAGGAGACTTAGTACTGGAGTGCCTAGAAGCATACGTGAAAGAATCTAGAGCTCACGTTCAGTTTAGAGCTCAAGTAGCTCGTAGAGGAGATACTCCGGAATCAGAGATTGTAGCGTTTATTAAAAGAAGTAACCTAGCCATTAGTGCTCAGGCCTCGAATGCAGCTCGTAAGTATAGAGAGATCCGTGGAGACTATAAGAAGTCTCTACGTCTCAGGTTGAAAGTTTCCGAGTATCTCGATAGTAAAGCTAGCTCAGAAGACATAGTAAAAGAACTGGAGAGAAAATGAGCGAAGATTTTAATCCGTTAGAGTATAAACCTACTCAGCTTGAAGTAGACAAGATTCTACCTTTGGCTTTACCCTCGGACGCTGTAGATAGATTATTAGATAAAATAGAACAAGAGGTCCAAAGTGCGGGATCAGTTAAAGAAATTTTGGGAGTCTTAGGAGCGGCAGGTAAGTTCGCTATTAAGCTAGGTATAGAAGCAGCAGCTTCTAAACTCTCAGGCGGTTTAGGGGATATCTTATAGGAGGATAGTATGTTTGAATCAATTTTACAAATAGCTCTGACTTTGGTGCCAGGAATAGCGGCTGCTATCTGGGCCTGGTTTAAGAGGAAAGACTATGTGAATGAATCTGTAGAAAAAGCTCTAGAAGTAGGAGTTAGTAAAGCATGGACTACATTCGGAAAAGAGCGTAAGACCGAGTTGGCTAAAAAGAAAATGGATCCTGAGGATTTAGCTACGGATTCTAAGTTTTCCCAAGAAGATCAAGAGACTTTGAAGAACATAGCTAAGACCACTGCCAGCCAAGTGCTTATGGGCGAAGGTCTAGGTTCTCTAACTAGCTTGATTAAGTCAGAAGAGCTCCAAGACTTAGCAATTAAGAAGATCGTGGATAGCTTCAAGAAGCGTTAAAAACAAGCCTCTAAGTGGTATAAGTATTATGTTCAGAGAGAAATACCTATTTCTTTCTGGGCATTTTTTCTTTTCTAAACTTTACATACGAGGTAAATACCATGGTTGCAAAGATTTTCAGTACGAAGCATTTTCTCCTTCTCTCCGACGGGCAAGACGGAGTTTGTATTTTTGGTAGCACAATCGATGGGTCAGAAGTTAAGGACGGAGGCCGCGTGGCTCCTGTCCGTTTAAGTAGCGAATCAGGTCAGCCAGTCCGGTTGACTGAAGTTCCTTGGAAGCCAGTGCGAAGTAACTGCGTAAAGCAGTCAATGATTGAGTTGAAGAGCACTATTAAAGAACTTCTCTCCGGAGAAGAAGCCGTCGAGACAGCTGACCTTCGGGTTGGCGACTTCTGTACCATTTCGGTCTCGAAGGGCACATTCGATCAAGCCGAGATCGATAAGGCTTTCTTGAAGGATACCAGCCACATCTCAACAGCTCGCTACCGGAATTTTTCTAAGGACTTCCGGACTGCACGTGGCACAAAAGATCTGACAGACATCCTGGCCCGCAATGGCCTTACGGTGACTGTCAAGACAGACATATAAGAACGCGAAAGCGATGGGGGAGTTGCTAATCCCCCATTTCTTTTACCTATTGGAGAATAAATGTACTTACGATTTGAAAATGGACGTATTAATGCCTATAGCTCTTTTAAAGAAAAGGATAGATTACGTAAAGTAGGTTTCCGCTGGACCTCTAAGTTGAAAGCCTGGGGCATAAAGCCTACTGCCTTAAAAATGCAAATGTTCTTCTCTGAGTTCAGACAAGATTCTATGCAAATGGACGAAGGATGTAAAGATCTCATCAAGAAAGCTAAGAGCCAAGTCAAAGCTAGAGAAAACAAGCAAGCAACTTTACAGAAACTGAAAGAAGATCTTTTTAGGAACCCTTCTTTAATAGATGTAACGCCTTATGCTATCCCAAAAGGGATTACTTTGTATGATCACCAGAAAATAGCACTCGAGTATTTTTATAGCTCTAACTCGGGTAACCTATACGGTGACTGTGGTGTAGGTAAGACGGCTATAATGTTACTTCTTACTGAAAGGCTCATACGGGAGAACAAAGTACAAAAAGTTTTAGTAGTTTGCCCAAAGTCAATCATGCGTGCAGCTTGGGAAGAAGATGCCCAAAAGTTCACTCCTAATTTATCTTTGTGCGTATTAGATAAAGGAACAAAGCTTAACAAAGCTATCCTTAAGAAAGATTTTCACTCTCATCCTAAGTTGAAAAAGCTTTATGACAACCCTTACGATATCTACGTTATCAACTACGAAAGCTTACACGGTCTTAAGAAAGACATACCTTATTATGGATTTGATCTACTTATTTTGGACGAAGCCTCTAAAGTGAAAGGTCATAAAACTAAAGTTAGTAAAACATGCGTAGAACTCTCTAAGTTCTTTCCTAGAAGGTATATCATGAGCGGTACGCCTGCCCCTAACTCCGAGCTAGAGTATTTCTCACAGATGAACATAGTAGATCCTACTTTATTTGGAGACAGCTTCTTTAGCTTTAGGGAGGACTGGTTCCGAAGCTACGGTTTCATGGGGTTTCAATTCGAGCTCCTTGAGAGTCTAAGAACAGACTTTATAAAGAAGCTCTATACGTACGGTCTAAGATTTAAACAAAAAGACTGTGTGGACTTACCTAGCAGACAATATCTTGAGTTACCTAGTTACATGAGCCAAAAGCTCTCAAAAGCATATAGGACTTTACAGAAAGAAAAAGTCCTTGAGATGCAGAATAGCGTAGTTCCTGTGTCTAACCCTTTGGCAGAACTTACTAAGCTGAGACAGCTGTGTTCTTCTCACTGTAAGAATGAAGAAGGCGAACTAGTTACATTCGAGAATCATAAGATCAAGACTGCGGAAGAATTTCTGGAAAGCATACCTGAGGAGCAGGTTATTATCTGGGCAGTGTTTATACATGATATAGAGAGCCTGAAAGAACTACTTGGGGATAAGGCAGGGGCTTTATACGGCAAGACTTCTTCTTCTGAGATGACTAGGATTACCCAAGAGTTCAAGGCGGGTAAGCTCCAGTACATTATAGCTAACCCTAAGTCAGTGGCTCATGGGCATACTTGGGTGAATGCCAGAGTCAACTTATTTTATAGTTTGGATTATAGTTCCGAAGCATACGAGCAAGCTTGCAAGAGAACTCACAGAATCGGTCAGTTAGAAAAGGTTCTTTATTACCATATGATGTCCCGGACCGATATTGGGGACAAGACTATAGATAGTATTATCTACGCAGCTGTCAGAGGTAAGCTCAAGAACTCTTACGAAGTTATGGACGCGTTCAAAGAACTTGCTCTTGGCTGACGTAGCTTATCAAATCTCAAGCCTAGTTTGTTATAAGTATATTGTGAGAGGTGTTTTATGCTTGAGAAGACTGTAGTGGCTAAAGTTAAAAAATATTTTAAGTCCACTTTTAAGACTTCTGATTTCAACAAGATTCATGTCAGCCCTCTGCACAACAGAGGGTTTCCTGACTTAGTTATAATCACAGACCGAAGAACTTTCTTCATTGAAGTGAAAGCTCCTGGGAAAACCCTTACGGTGATACAAAGAGCTAAATTGAACCTGATAAAAACTAGTGCCGGAGATTCCGGTACTAAAGCCTATTGGGTAACTTACAAAAAAGGGGAAGGACTTATCTTCATGGACCCTGAGGACGATGAAATAGTATGGATAGTGCCAGGATAAGAATTTTCACAGACGGCTCTGTACAACCCAAGAACCCTGGTGATGGGGGAAGTGGTGCTGTAATCTTATACGATGATAAGGCGATAGCTGTAGGGCGTTACTTAGGCTATAATGTAACGAACAACCAAGCTGAGTTATATGGGATACAAGATGCTTTCAAAGAGATAATCTCGTTAGGACTCCAGGATGAAAAAGTCATTCTTTATTCAGATTCTAAATATTCTTTAGGTGTTATAGGTGGCCAATATACAGTTCGTAAAAATAAAGAACTAGTTGATGGTATTATTACTCTAAGAAAAAAAATACCTGAGCTCCAACTCTTCTGGTGTAAAAGCCATAGGAAGATAAAAGAAGCTGAAAATGAGAAGCACCGAGAATTAATTCTCTGGAATGACGTTGCTGACAGGATAGCAAAGTATTCCGCTAAAACTAAAAATTACTCCTGGCATGAAGAAATGCCTGAAAAGGAGTTCTTAGAAGAGTTCAAGAGGATTTTCTAATGGACATTAAGATTATAGATAGTGATAAACCAGTGCGCTCCTGGAGTCAATTTTCTACTTATATGCGTTGCCCTTCAATGTACAAGGCTCTGTACATAGACAAGTCTATTCCTAGATCAAAGTCTAGCTCTGCCTTGCTAGGATCCACGATTCACTTTGCTCATGAGAAGCTCGCTGAGTTTAAAAAGAACGGACGACTTTTAACTCTGGAGGATGCTCTTCTATTTGCTGAAGGCTATTGGGAATCCCAAGAAGATAGTCTAGATGACAAAGAGAACGGTCCTCGAACTAAAGCTGAAATTAAGAGACTCACCGAGGCCTATTATGACTTCTTTGTAAAGCAAGATATCGAGCCTAAAGTGACAGAACAAAATCTACTATGGTTCCCTAAAGGTCATGATTTTGGAATAAGAGGTATAGTCGATAGGATAGATTCAGATGATTCTGTTATAGACCTTAAGACTTCTAAGAAGTCCCCTTCGAAGAGTAAGAAAACTTCTAACTACGTAGTGGATATACGTAGTGGGTATCGAATGCAGCTAGATATTTATATATTGCTAGCTCGGGCTAACAATTACGATCCTCCTAGCGCTGGCCTTGAAGTAGTTGTAAAAACTAAAAATCCTAAAGTGATAGCCGTCGACTATCCTATCAATGAAGACGTACTAAAATCTACTATGGATTTAATGGCTCATTTAAACGAAAACATTGTAGCCGGAAATTTCCCAAAGAACAGGTTAGGTAATTTCTGTAGTCCCACGTGGTGTAAGAATTGGCTCCCATGCACCGGAATTGATCCGGAAGCATATAACTTCTGATACAAGGTAAGAACTATGTCAAATATTCGCGGAAAAGACTCAAAAGATAAAAAAGCTAAGTCATACGCAGAAGAAAATGACTTTAGGCATATTAGTATCGCTAAGCTTCCTTTACAGATCGAGCTTGCCTACCATGCTCGTCAGCCTATCAATGTCGTTGGAGATTCGGGTATCGGAAAGACAGCTATGGTTAACCAAGCTGGGTTGTCATTAGGTGAGCATTTTGGAGAAGAGTTTAAGGTCACTACTTTAATCGTGTCCCAGCTCGTTCCAGAAGATCTCATGGGCATTCCAATGCCTGACGCTGAGAAGAAGTTTGTTAAGTTCTTGAAGATGGCCTGCCTTCCTACCGAAGGTAGAGGAATTCTATTCTTGGACGAGTGGAACCAGGCGGATCCTAGTGTCCAGAAGCCTTTGTTTCAACTCCTAGGAGAGGGCCGTATTGGTGACTATGTGCTTCCAGAGGGATGGTCAGTTGTTGCGGCCTGTAATCCCGATGGTGGAGTTTATCGTACTACGCCTCCGACTCCTGCCTTCCGTCGACGTTTAAGTTGGTTTGAGGTTCAGTTCGATCACAAAGCATTTATTGACTACATTGAGACTTCTGGCTGGAATGAAGTCTTGATTGACTTTCTCCGTCGCAGGCCGGAGATGTGTTACAACAAGTCATCAGAACAAGCTAATCGAGTGTTTGCTAATCCAGCTTCTTGGGATAAGTGCAATACTTTCATGAGCTTGTTAAAAGCTACTGATTCTTTTGGGAATATTTCTACCTTGTGCGCCGGTCTTGTTGGCTGGGGATACTGGAAAGAATTCTCGAACTATTTCAAGAAGCATGGAAATCTCGTAGATCCTCGTGAAGTTTTGACTAACTACCCTAAAGTGCGTAAGAGCGTCCAAGCTCTTTCAACCAAAGGTAAGGTCGGACAACTTGCTCAGATCTGCGCCGCCTTAATTACTTATATGTTAGATATCGAGCCCGGTTCTGACGACTTTAAGAAATACTCGGACAACATAGCTAAGTTCTATTTCGACTTACTTGATGATACAGCTGTTATGTTCGTCAAAGAGATCGAGGAGAAGTTCAATGAGAATGGCAAGCAAGACGCTGCTCGCAAGTGGACAATGGTGTTTGCTAATAATCCTGAATCTCTGGCTAAGATGATTAAATTAACAAGTACTTATATTACTAGTCATAAAGAGAAGCAAAAGCAGTCAAAGAAGAAATGATAGAGGGGCAAATGATAGAAACTACTGCTATAAACCCATTGGAAGTTCTTTCAGGTGGGAATTATACCCTGCCTGAGGATCCTAAGTTGCTCAGAGTCTTGGTGGTTCAAACTGCTAGGATGGTGGCGGGGAAGATTCTCCGTCAAAAGGACGCTTATGAGGAACACCTCGCCACTTTCTTAGATAAATTAGACTCCGATCACGTGGAGCTGTTTAATAGTAAATTTCGTCAGAATATTGACCATTCTGTAGAAATGCTTGAGTCGGAGATAACACTTCTTACTAAGTACAGACGAGATTGGATGCTAGGTATGGCTCAGAGTAAGGCGGGGCTTAAATTACTGGAAGGGCTTAAAGGCTTAAAGAAGAAGGAAAAATGATATCTTTACTCATGGTTTTAGGAGGGTTCATCTACACCAATTTCTTGGAGTGGGTTTTCCACAGATACTTATTGCATGGTCTTGGTAAAAAGAAAGGAAGCCCTTGGGCTTTTCATCTAGGACACCACAGAGAATGTTTCAGGTATAAGAACTATGATAAAGATTACAAACGCATTTTCGATTCTCAGAATTTCAATGAATTGAAATCACTAGGGTTAGTGGCATTGTTACATTTGCCTCTGGCTTTAGTGAGTTTTTATTTTTATCTAGGAGCCGCTCTAGGGGGAGTACTTTATTTTGTACTCCATAGAAAAAGTCACATAGATACTAAATGGGGTAAGAAGTACATGCCTTGGCATTACGTACATCATATGCAAAAGTCAAATATGAACTGGTGTGTGACTTATCCTTTATTTGACAAGTTATTAGGAACTTATTTACCTTATGAAGAAAAAAATACACATAAATCAGCACGTAATAAAAGCAAACCGGAAGACGGGGTCTCGGGATCCAGTGATCACAGTTAAGACGTATAAAAGTAATACCTATGCTCACGAGGTTCTTATTGAAGGGCCTTGTAAAGTAGTCTACCGCCCAGATAAACCTTTGAGTTGTGGGGCTCGAGTATGGATAGAGACAGATTCAGAAGTAACGCTTCTAAGTAAAATACTTACGTAGTTGTTTCTGGATGTGATCCCGCTTCAGTTTAGTATGAAGCTCTACCTTCTTCAGCTTGACCTTTTGCGAAGCTAATACCTTCGTCATTAGGTCCGGTGAGACGTAGTCTTCTATTTTATATTTTTTAGCTATCCCACAGAACTGTAAATGAGGAGGGGCGATCATGTACCCATGTAATCTAAGAGTCTGCCTAGTGTACTCACGTATCTCTTCCGAGAACTCTTCGGGAGTCTCGTCTATCAAGTGAGCTTCTGCTACGCCCCAGGAACATTCTTCCACGGACATAGGGGTTAGATACTCAAAGCCTGGTGAGTGGCAGTTAAAGGACTTACATATACCTTCGAAGACATTAAAGTTCTCCCAGAAAGTATTAGTGGCTACTAAAGTAATAGCTGCCTGTAACTTATCTTTACAGCATTCGTGTGCGTCAGTCTTGAACTCGTCTTGGATTTCCATCCAGAGGGTCTCAGGCTCCCACTCATGTATCTCCACTCCGAACTTAGCTACACAAATAGAGTAAAGTACGAACGCCGATGTATGCTCGTCTTTAAACGCTGCTGCTACTAAAGTGTCAGGGAGTAATTCCATTTAGAATTTACCTTGGTCGATCATCTCTGAGAGTTTGGAGATTACTTCTGCTTTTTTCTCCTGCTCTTCTTCTTTTTTCTTCTTAGGTCTGCCGTGCATATACGCTGTCTCTGCTGCTGAAGCTCCTCCTAAGATTTTAGCAGCACCTTTGCCATAGTGGCCTTGCATAATCTGGCCCATATCCGAATTTCGGACTCCTTGGTTTTGGTGATGTTGAGCTAGTCCGTGAAGTCCTCCACCTAAAGCTCCGCCTGCAGCTCCACGTAACGCTCCTTTGAGAACTCCTTTTCCCCGGTGTGTTCCTTCATTATCTGATCTACTATACCCCGCGAGAGCTCCGATTCCTGCTCCGATAGCAGTTCCCCCCGCAGCGTGTCTCAGCACAGTTTTCCCGAATGAGTCATTGATATTTCCCCTTAAAACAGAGGCTTGTTTGGTATGTCCCGACATATACTCAGATAACATTTGAGCTTCTGGAATATGGGGGTTAGACTGTAAAGCCTTTAGCCAAGTGCTGGCTTTCTTCTCTTGTTCTTCTTTTTTCTTAGTTTTAGCGGCGTTGTACCCTGCTTTCGCGGCTGCTACTGTACCTACAGTACCTACTACTGCCTTACCCGCGTTTGTTACATGCTTCATAACCTTCCCTTCATCTTTAGCGAATCCGGATGCTGTGCCGTGGTGCAACCCCGTGAGGCCCCCTATCAAAGCTCCTGGGACCAGAGCTTTCTTAGCCCCTTCCCATTTACTTTTACCTTCTTGGTGGGCTCTGTAAGCTCCTCCAGCTCCGGATACACCTGTCCCGATGACTGCTCCTGCTGCGGTGTGGCCTAGTAGATTCGCTGCAGATCCTGCTTCGGCTTGCTTAGTATGCCCTGACATATACTCTGATAACATTTGAGCTTCTGGTAATGGGAGAGTAGACGCGATGTCTATTGCTTTACCGTAATCAAAAGATCCGCCTGAACTGGCGGCTTTTACAAAGTCTTGCCCTAAAGCTTCTGCGTACTTCTCTATAGGGAGGTTTTTAAAGTCTTCTTCAGTGAACTCTTTGCCCGCGAGTTTAACTCCAGCTGTCTTCTCTATAAGAGCCTTATTAAAGATAGTGTTATGCCCGTCTGGAATAGTGCCTCTTCGGACTAAGTGACTAGTACCTACTACGTCGTCGTAATGATCGATGAAGCTAGCGATCTTTTCAAAGTCAAGCTGCCCTTCTGGGAGAACAAGCATCGCTTGAGCTGCTTTAACCATTACTGTTTTGAGACTCTCGTGCTTAGAGCGTTTAGCCCTATAAAGCATAAGCTCAGCTGCTTTTTGAAGATCTACTCCTCTTAGTCCAGCGTAAGCATCTATTTTATCTGAGTTTAGATCTAAGCCGTACCTGGTAGCTTTTTTGCATAAGTTTAAAGCAGCTTCTTTTTTAAGACGAGCGCTTAGCTTGTCGCACTCGTTTACAAAAACTTCTGCGGACTTCATAAGTTCCTCGGGACTATTCATTGGGTAGGCACGAATTCTTTCGTCGTAGACAGTTACGTCTAGAGCATAATCTGTAGGCGCAGAAGCAGTCTTCATAAGATCCCCCGCGTAAGCTTCATGAGCTAATCGCTGGTAATCTTCTACAACGTTATGTGCTATAGACGCTGCTTTAATAACGTCGTGAACTTCTTCGTCTTTATCTTTACCGAAAGAAGCTTTTTTATTTAAGAAAAAGACAGCACTCATTAAGGTGTCTTCAGGAGTATGTACTGGGAACAGTCTTGCCTCAGGGTACGCAAATTGGCTACTTGCCACTTTATCTAAAGAACGATTATGGAATGTCATATCGGCTAGGTTTACTGGTAAATTGTGAGCGGCAGCTATCTTCTCAAGCTTAGCTCCGCAGGGGTCGTTGTACTGGTCCATGATGTCTCCTATTACGGAATTATAACCGGGTCTCTAACTTTGTGGCTACTTTTATTCTTTATCTGGTTAGACTTACTTAAAGGGCTTAATCTCTTTCCTTTAATTGGTATAAGTAATGTGTACAGACATTTTACCTCGGAGGCGCTATGAAAACCACGTTACAATTAGGTCCCTTGTTAACTTCTTTCCTTAGGGATTACGAGGTGGACCTTGATATTCTAAATGCTATGCGTGAAGCAGCTATTGATCACGCGACTTTATCCAAAGGGTTTGTCCCCGAAGAGTTCTCCACTATCCTCATTGAAAAGTGGTTGGATGACGGGGTAATCGTCAGAGACCGAACTTTTTCAGAGATGAAAGGTCTCACAGATGAGGAAAATTTACTAGGCATTTTGTGTGACCTGGACAAAAAACAACTTGAAAATTTTATTGAAAATTTTGCCGAATCAGTAATGGGAGTAGTGAAGCATGGAAATCAAAAGACCGAAGATAAAGGTTAACGATATAGAAGAGGCTATCAGCAGACTACTGCATACAGATAGTTTCTTTGCAGTTGTCATAGCAAGTATTACTCGCAGACCAGTGGACGCTAAAATTTGTCCTACTATGGCGGTCTGCTGTAATCCCGAGGAGCGCATCGGTATTGAAATGATTTACAACCCAGAGTTCATAGAATCTATTGACGATCTAGCTCTTTTCAAGTTCTTCGTAGAGCATGAATGTACGCATATTATTCAAAAACATATCAAACGCTTTTGGGACGACGAAAGAGTAAAGTCCGAGAATCATAGTAGGTTTAACATTGGCGCAGACATGGCAACCAATAGCGCTATATCTGCGCATTATGACAGTGATGTAGTAGACGTAATTAAATCTAAATATTGGATGCCTGAGAAGAAAGATTTTGAACCTAAGTTGTCTATGGAAATGTATATCCAAATGCTTTCAGAAGATGAGGACTTCGAGGAACAGCAGGTGAACCCTCACCTTTGGGGGTATAAAGTTGACCCTGGCAATTGTGAAGGTGAAGGTGAAGGTGAAGGTGAAGGTGAAGGGGGAAAATTAGTCCCTATCACTGACGGTGATCTGGCTGAATCCACGAATAATCAAGATATGAATCTCAATGATTTTGTCCGTGACTGTATCGAGAAGTTTGAAGCTTCACGTGGGTCTCTCCCAGGCTACTTGCAAGATCTTCTCGAAGGTTTCAAAGAAGTTAAGACAAAGATCTCTTGGCAACAAATACTTCAAAGCAGAGTGAAGACCGGGGCTCTTGCTAAGAGAGTCAGGACTATTCGGCGCCCCAACCGTAGACTTCATGGATTTCCAGGGATTATTCCTTTCCCGGGAGTGTTTCGTGATCATGTTTATAGAATCACTATGATTTTAGACGTATCGGGATCTGTCACTAACAACGACGTTATGGCAGCATTTGGGGTCCTTAAAAGCCTCAAAGAACATATGTCTAATGTGGCTATCCATTTCGTCCAAGCAGACACTGAAGTTAAGAGTACTGTGGAGATGAGAGAGTTAGCTGACTTTGACTTTAATATCCATGGCAGAGGAGGCACTGACTTCTGCGAACCGTTAAGAGAAGTAGAAGAAAAACTTAAGCCTGATATTATCTTATACTTCACCGATGGCTGGGGCCCCTGTCCTATTGAGCCTCCTTCGGCGGAGATAATCTGGTTTATTACTCCCCAAGGGCAACATCCTTGTGAGTATAGCGGTCATCCAAAGAAATATGGTGAGGAGATTCGTCTTGATTACAATTGATAAAGATAGCATTTTACACTTAAAGATAGACCTGCCTACTCTCCCTAAGGATATCTACTTGGTGGGGAGTGAGGAAACTGCGCGTAAAGAGTTCAAGAACGCGTATATTTTGTACTATGTGGACTGGCACAAGGTATCTGGGATATTTGATTTCTTTACAGGTCTCAACATAGAGAGAGAAATTAAAGGGACAGCTAATCACGCTAAGACTCTAGAAATAAGAGAAGCTGTTAGGGCGCCACTACAGGAGCTCCAAGAGGTTGTTAGCCGGATGGTAACGGTTATCCCTTTTACTCCTGTAAAGTACATTGGAGCTAAGCCTATAACTCCGGACGAAGATGCCTGGTCTATTCACGAAGGAAGACTAGCTTTAAGAGGAGTTAAAACGTGGAGCAACTCTAGCCCCAGGACAGAGTTACTTAATTTTTACAACATGCTTTTTGAGACCGCTAGCACTATGGGTATTATCCTTAGAGGGGTTTTCTATGATAGTCCTTGTGTATTCTGTAGCTCTATCTTTTCTAAAATCGCTAGTAAGTGTGAAATATACAATACAGAAAATTTCTATAATAAACTATGCTCTCCGCGTATATTCTTCGCTTCACACGTGATGGACATAGAGTCCGAGGGAGAGTCTACTTTGGACTACTCCTCGCCCGCCGTTAAAAAATCCATGAAGATTGAGGTATGACTAATAACCTAAATGAAGATGACCTTTTCTCCTATTGGGAAAAAACATGGCCTAAAGACTTAGGGTACAAAGACTTAAAGAGTTCTCAGTACCTTTTCTGTCCAGAGATGAAATTTTGTACATTCGCAACGACTTCTTGTTACGGATGCCCTCTGGGAAGAAATGAAAGATGCTCTAAGTTATTGGAACTAATAAGGTTAGAGCCCGCTATTATAAAAGAACTGTACAAGCCTGTTGCAGAGCTGATCACAGAGAAGTATACTGGCGGGTTCCTACTTTACGAAGACCAATTTTTTAAGGTGGACAGCACTCCTAAATTTCGCAAGGACAAGTCTGTCTATTTCGTTAGAGGGAAGTACAGCGCTACAGTGAGGTTCATTCCAAAATATGAAAAGTATACTTGCGAGTTACCCCTGAAGAATTTCTTTCATTTAGCTAAAGCTAAAGTTCTTGATTTTGAGGAGCTCTGCACCGCAATATCAACAGGGGATATCGTCTACTCTTTAGAGAAAGATGATCGAAAAAGACTAATAGTCGAAGAATACAGGAAAATATTCAAATGACGTTCGAAATTGCTAAAATTGAAATAAAAGACTCTGAGGTTAAAAAGCGGGTAACAGCTTTATTCGCTCCTCCTAAGAAAAGGGCAGGTAGCCTTTTCACCACAGAAGTAGCTGACAACAAGCTAGACTATATCTCTATCTACCAGCCTACTACTACTTCCGTTGAAGCTAAGGACATTTACCAAGGTATGAATATGGGAGATATGTACTCACGTAAAGGCCTTATAGGTAATAACGTGACAATGATTCCATTGGTCATGTGGGGTAGCCGCAATTACTTTGATAAAAACCTCAAGAAGTCTGTTTGCCGTTCACCTGATGGTGAGATCCCGGTGCATGACAGAATCTCAAAGAAGTGTGAGGGATGCCCTAAAGCTAGGTATAGTAAGGGTAATCCTAGCTCATGTGCTGAAGGTATTAACATCTTGGCTATACCTGCCGACTTTTCATCTCGCCCCGTTGTCTTTCAGTTCAGTAAGACAAGTTACCAGGTAGGCAAGAACATCGCTCTCCAAGCTAATCAATTTGGCGATGAGGTGTACGATAGCTGCTTTAGCTTAGAAACTCAGCGAGCCGATGGGAAGGCTTACTTTGTGTATAAGATAGCAAGAGTTGCGGAAACAAAGAAAAAGTTCCGTCCACTTTTGAAAGCTCTTCAGGATCACTTTTCTGAGGATATCACTAAACGTATTACTCGTCACAGAGCTGATCTTACCGTGAGTACCGAGGTGCAGAAAATTGACGCTCTCGATGACATAGATTGATAACTGCCCATAAGGGGCTACGGCAAGGACTATGAAGAAAAACAAGAACTTTTTACGCAATGTCAGCCTTCCTGAGGTTGTGAGAGTCATAAGTCCCACTACATATATCACCAGCCGGGGTAAAACCCGGTGCCCCTTGCACGACGATAAGCATCCTTCATTTGTCCACCGAACCGTAGACGGCGTGGACAGATGGAAATGCTACGCTGGGTGTGGTAGTGGTACTGTAATTGACTTTATTGTAAAGTCTGGAGCTTGTAAGACACATGCAGATGCGTTCAAGTGGTTACTTGAAAAAGAACTCTTAGACGCTTCTCTTTTTAGCTCTGACGATTCACAGAAGCATGCTTTGGCTAAGTACGAGAAGTACACTTTAAGCCAGTTACTCTATTCTCGTCTGAACATTCTATGTAAGAAGCGATTGTTGGAATCTGATGATGATGCTCAAAAGGTTAGAGACTATTTCTTCTCCCGAGGTATTCAAGATATAGAGACTATATTGTCCAAGTATGACGTAGGGTTCTTCGACCCTGAGGCTTTGGATAAGGAATTTAAGAAGACCGAATTACGTAGCTTAGCTTTGCTCGAGAAAGGCAAGTCTTCTTTTAAGTACGGAAAATCTATCGTCTTCTTTTATCGAAGGGCATTTGATGAGTACTCCGGGTACAAGCTAAGAGCTCTAGGTAAAGACTTTAAGCCCTTAGCGGACAAGAAGTTTACCTGGGTGTGTAACTACATAGACAAGGGTCTAGATATAGGCTTCTTCGGACTTAACTGTTTAGAGGGATCCAACCTAGAGGCTGTGCAAAATAGTGACCTAGTCTTAGTAGAGGGGGAGTTCGATGTTCTAGTCCCACAGTACAAAGCTCTCTCTTTTTACGGGGATGTTCTATCCCTGATATGTCGTAGCGGGGGGTCTGCAGCTACGCCCCAAGCTTTTGAGAACTTGTATCAGCAAGGTATCAAAAGTATAGCTATTTTTCCGGACTGTGATGACGCAGGTAGAGAGTTTATACGAGGGTGCTCAAATTCAGCGGCAATGCACAATATCTCAGTAGAGGTAGTGTGGCCCGCAGTGTATGAAACTAAGAAAGGCACAGATCCTGCTGAGTTAGCTCAGTCATTAAACGCTAATGAGATACGAAACCTCATCAGTGGTAACCGGAAACCTATTTCTTCTTACTTAGCAGATGAATCTTATAGGGATATGCTTGAGCTCTCTAAAAGTTTTTCAGATGCAGTTGCTTTGAGGTTGCGTAGTATTAATGTGTTTGTAGATAAAGCTAATGACTTTAGCTTGACTGACTCTATACGTATGGAGTATGCACAGTGCTTAGCTAACCTGATTCAAGACCCTCTTATGTCTTACGAACGTATACTTTCTGAACTTACTAGGAAGTCAGGTAGGTATAAGACTATACGCGTCAAAGATAGGCAGTACATAGCTGGGGACGTAGGTTATGAGATTCTAATCAATGCCAGTGGGGATAGTGAAAAGAGTTTCTATCAAAGGGTTACTAACTTCATAGTCAGGTATGACAAGATTATTAGGTTCAAACAGAAAGAAGGTTTTGAGGTAGAAGGATCTATTTTAGTTAATGGTAAGAAAAAGGGAGGTGACTTTATTATTAACAGTAAAGAGCTCTCTACGCCAGAGCACTTTAATAATCTTATCCGGGAACGTCATCCTATTGGAATTGAAGGACTCTCGTCTATCAAACCGATTCTTCCTGATATTGTGTCTATGAGTAATTCAGAGGTTTCCATCTACGAAGGAATAGATCGAGTAGGTTATGTCCCAGGTACTCGGACTTTCGTAACGCCGTCTACTGTTATACAAAACGGATCCTTCTCAAAGAACAATGAGTATAGTGTCCCTAAGTCGGATATCACAGTTAATAGATTCTTTAATGCTGTAGACTTTCCCGAAGCAGATATGGATAAGAATCCCCCTGAAAGATGTGTGGAGGTGTTGATAGGAGACTATCTTAATTGTACTAACAGAGGAAATGCTTTACTTACCTTAGGCCATATCTACAGCAGTGTTCTGACTCCTTACTTTCGTATAAAGATGCCTCCTCATGCGCTCTTTTTTAGAGGTCTTGCGGGATCGTATAAGAGTACTTTCGCTCAAGTATCTATGGGTCTCTTTTATAAGAAGCCCTTCGATATCAAGTGGTTACACGCTAGAGATACTCCCAACTCTATAGAAATGATTCTATCTTATGTGAACAACGCTCCTATGGTCTTGGACGATATTAAAATCGAAAGAGCAAACGCAGAAGAAGTGTTGATGATCATTCAGAGTCTTTACGACGAGCAGGGGCGTTCCCGTCTCAAGAAAGACATGACAGTCCGTGAAGGGCGCGAAGTATCTAATCAGGCTTTGATAGTGACTGGGGAAGTAGTACCTACGTCTCAGCTTAGTGTTCTATCTAGGATGGTTCAACTAGAATTTATTAGAGACGAGTCTGATATAGACAGGTTTGACAACATAAAAGGTAATTTAGGTGCTTTGAGAGGCTTAACTCCTTTATTTATACGCTGGTTACAGGATAAGTATAAAGGAGAGTATGTTACGCTCACTAATGTCCCTTGTGCCGAAAAGTTTAGACAGGAAAGAACTTATTTCCAACTTACTAAGATGCTGACAGGGCTTAAAGAGTTTCTTACCTTCTTAGAAGAGTCATCCTTGATTACTGTTCTAGACTCCGACAGGCTTATCAAAGAATCCCTTGAGTTTTCTAAGGACGTCTTACTTAAGAATGTTAGAACTATGAAGAGCTTGTCTAAGGATACCTGTTTGTTAGAAGATATCTCTACGCTAATCCGCCTCAAGCTTTTTAGCTTAAACGGTCCTCAAATGAACTCCACAGAGATAGGACGTATTAATGATAAAGGTGAAGTAGTTTTAGATATTCCACAGCTAACCCATGGTTTAAAGGTAAATGGGAAGAAACTGGATAGAAGTACTGTTTCACAGATATTTCTAGACTTAGAGACTAAGAATAAGTGTCGCGTCAAAGGGCGCCATGCATATGTAAGTAAGAGTACTCTTCTAAAAGAGACAAAGCCTAAAGAAAGCACCACTAATGCCAGTACCTCTGTTACCGAACCACAGTCCCCCTGAAGATATAAATGACCTTAGGGATCCGGCTACTTTTTTTAAGCAATGCCGAGGCCAGACTCAAGATAAGTTTTACGAATGCCAAGGATGTCCTTACTTTAGTAAACCCCGTACCCGCGAGCAAGAAATCATGTCTACCGGAGTAGATCTACTAATAGTCTCTGACAGGCCTTACGAAGGGGACATTCCTTTCCCTGCTGCAGATGAGGATGATGTAGGGTCAGAGTTCGCGGCTAAATCTTGGTGGCCTATTAAACAGTATATCCGTAACAACCACGTGAGAGGTGCTAAAAACATTCGATATGGCTTGACTACTGCGGTTATGTGTTACGACAAAGAGAAGTTAACTAGTGACTATAAAGTCACTGCTATTAGGCAATGTAGCTCTATCCTCCGTAGGAAGATATTTCACTGCAAGACTAAGGTAGTTGTCCTTATGGGTCGTCAAAGCTGTAAAGCTTCAGGTGTCCCAGGTCTGGATAAAGTCACGTCCATTGATCAAGTCCGAGGAAAGCTCTATAAGCACCGTCTTGGGGATAGGGACATCTGGTATTTACCTACTCACAGCTTGAAAGATATCAGCAAGGCTCCTGATCTGTGGTCTACAGTGTTGTTGGACTTTAGTAAAGCAGAACGAGTCTTTCGGAAAGGATTTGTTAAGCCTCCTCTAGAGACTCTAACTAAAGACTACGTTTACCCAGTTAACACTGCAGAAGTGAAGGCAGTCCTTGAACCTTTAATAGATAGTAAGAAGTTAATAGCTTTCGACCTCGAGACGACAGGGTTAGACCCTAGAGCTCCTGACTTTAAAATCACGGTAATCTCTTTTGCCTGGGGCAAGGGTAAAGCGTGTGCAATAAACACTTTGAAATGCTCTAGAGAATCTCTCGAAATTATAAAGAGGTTATTACTTAGCAGTACGAAGAAGACAGCTCACAACGGGTACTTCGACAAAGGTTGCATCGAGGAGACATGGGGTATTAAAGTAAATGCTTTCTATATTGACACGATGTTATTCCACTATATCTTGGATGAGAATCGCTCCGGTGGGGAGGAGAGAACTCTCAAAGGCGAGTACACTCTAAAGAAGTTTGTACATGATTTTATTCCTGAGTATGGGGGCTACGAAGAAGGAGTTTCTCATTTCTTTAAGAGCGGTAAGGGAGGAGAGATTCCTGAGAAGGATCTACTTAGGTATGCCGCTGTTGACTCAGACGTTACTCGCCAGATTGTATACAAGCAGCTTAGGCTTTTGTTCGGACTTGACTTAGACGCGGATTCATCTGAGTTAAAGAAAAAGCTGAACTGTATTGACAGTTTACCTGAGAAGAAACTATACAAACTAGCTGTAGAATTTATGCCAAGAGCTTCGCATGCTATAAACCATATGACCAGAGCAGGTATGCAGCTAGACGTAGTCTATTTAAATAAGCTCCTTAAAGAGATACCTTTTAAGATGAAGACTATTGAAGCGTTTGTAAATTCTAATACAGGTCTAGTTCCTGTCACTAAGAAGAAGACGGTTGCTAAGCAAAAGATTACCTACGTAGAGAAAGTGAAAGCTTGCCTAACTAATAATAAGCATATAGCTTACATTATTTATACTCTGCCCAACCGTAAGGCTAAGATAAAAACAGCCACAGGCGCTCCTTCGACTGCTCAGAAGACTCTACAGTATTTATTTGAGGAGACTCAAGATCCTATAGTAGAGGCTATTCTCACGTATAAAAAGTTAAGCAAGCTCCACAAGAGTTTTCTAACCAATCTGCGTGATCTAAAGTCTAGTAAAACAGGACGTGTACATCCCCAGTATAGGCTTACTGGTACTGTTACTGGAAGACTAAGCTGCAGTTCACCTAACTTGCAGCAGATGCCTATGTATATTAAACTCCCTGACAAGAGTCGAATCAACTTGAAGAAAGTCTTTCAGGCGGCTCCCGGTAATGTGTTCGTTTACTCTGATTATAGCCAAATGGAAATGGTTATCTTGGCGAGTATGGCTGCTAGGTACGGGGACACCCGACTCAAGGACGCTATTATAAAGGGCCTAGATATCCACTGTTACATTGCTAGCCAGGTGTTTAATATTTCATATAAGACAATGTTTCAAAAGGCAAAGGTAGAGGAAGTTAAAGAATATGTAGAATACCGTAACAGGGCTAAAACCGTAGGATTTGCTCTAGTTTATGGATCAACTGCTTGGGGTATGGCTAAGAAGCAAGGTATAGCCATACAAGAGGCTCAAGATTTAATAGATAACTTTTTTCACAGTTTTCCAGGCGTGAAAAAGTACATCACTCGAGCTCACCAAGAGGCGCGTGATTGCGGGTACGTTACTAGTGAGTTTGGAAGAAGAAGAAGATTTCCTATCACTCAAGTGCGCAATTATATAGATGGTAGTGTTAAGAGAAAAGCTCAGAACTACAAGATCCAAAGTTGTGCTAGTGACATTTGCCTAAAAGCAGTTACTGACTTGACTGAAAACGTGCACTTGGTAGGAGGTAAAGTAGTAGTTACAGTCCATGATAGTATCATTGTAGAGGTCAGAGACGATCCTATAATTATACAAAAGACTGTAGATATGATGAAAAAGTATATGCTTGAAAAGCCTATGCAGGAATATGACTTCCTAGAAGGAACACCTCTTAAATCTGATTATGAAGTTGGGTACAACTGGGGTGAGATGAAAAAATATGAGGACTATTTCAATGAGCTCGACTCGACTACGTAAGGTAGGGTCTAACCAGACTACCTTAAAAAATAAATGTATTGAGGTGTTTTACAGCTATTCTACTCCAGTAGTGATTAAAGATACTTTCTTAAAGAAGGTGTATTATACCTCTGAAAGATTTTCTCAAACGACTACAAAACATGTGAGTAGGTACTTACGTAGAGCAGAACTAGTAGGTTATAAATCGTTTGAAATAAGCCAAGAAGAGCTGGTTTTTGCCGCGAGTAGTTCTTCCGGGGCGAATAAAAAAGTAAGGAATATTTTACGTGAAAGCCTCAAACCATCCGTTTCCTGAATTCAGGGACGATCAGGTTAAGGCTATAGGCGATTGTTTAAAGGCTGTTAAGTCAGGAACTAAGTTTATAGTCTTAGAAGCTCCTACAGGTGCAGGTAAAAGTGCTATAGCTGTGGAGCTACTTAGAAAACTAAATGGGGGAAGAATACTGACTAGTCAGGTAATTCTCCAAAATCAGTATAAGAAGGATTATCCCGAGTTCAAACTACTCAAAGGATCATCGAGGTACAGTTGTAATTTTGAAGGTCCTCCCCAGGAGGTAACTACCAAGAAAGGCCCTAGGCCCTGCTTGGAGAAAGACTGGCTTAAGGTAGGGTTTAAAAGGACATGTGGTGAAGGTCAAAAGTATTTGCACAAGTATATGGGTATATTTTCTAGATGTGGTGATTGTCCTTACGTTAGTGCTGTGGATGCAGTGTCTAAAGGCAAGTACAGCATAGTTAACTACCATACTTTCTACTATCAGAATAAGATGCGTAAAGGAGTTTTGAATGATACTAACTTAGTGTTAGATGAAGCGCATAATCTGAACAAGGTCACTACTAATCTATACACTCGAAAGTTTCCTGAGCCTTCTGGGTTTAAGTTTGCCCCTCCCAACTTAGATCAATGTCGCGGAGGGAGAATAGGTAAAGTCACGGGACTTGTTGATAAGCAGTATGTTCATGACTCTTTACAGGATTACTTATTCTTCGTAGATAATCAGATAAACTACCCGGGCAGCACTACTGAATCTAAGAAAAAGCTTGAGCGACTTAAAGAGAAGCGTCGGGAAGCCGAGTTTCAATTGAAGCACTGCATGTCTGATTACTTTACTTTCTCAATGGAGTCCTCAGACAATGCTAATGAGCTAGTGTGTACCCCTATAGATGTAAGGTTGCTAGCTAGGAAAGCTTTCTACACCTCCAACAAAACTATAATCTTCATGAGTGCCACTATCTTGGACCTAGAAGTATTTTGTAAAGAGGCTGGGGTGAAGCCTAGCGAAGTGTTTCACTGTAAGATGCCTGAAGTTTTTCCTGCGAAAAATCACAGTATAGTTTATATACCTGAGCCAAAGAGTATGGCCTTTAAACACAGGAAAACTTCTCTACCTATAGTCATGGATCATATAAACGATATCATTGATGCGCACCCGGGACAGAAGGGTATCATCCACGGTCAAACATATGACATATGTGACTATGTGTATAAAAAATGTAGGTCTCCGAGAATTACGTACGCTAACCAAGCGGGTAAAGCTATTAGGAAGCACCTGGCTAAGCCAGGCTCTGTGCTGCTATCCCCTGCTGTTAAAGAGGGAGTGTCTTTCCCTGGAGCAGATTCAGAGTTCCAAATTCTCATGTGTGTTCCTTATCCAGTGTTTGACTTACATGCTGAGAAGAAGATCAAAATCAATGGTAAGTTTTACTTCTGGGAAGCATGTGTAGACTTTATTCAAAGCTTAGGTAGATCGGTTAGGTCCCCTACTGACAAGTGTACTACTTACTTAGTAGACGCTAGGTTTGAAGAACTCGCTATAAGCTTGAAGTCTAAGAACCCTAAGTCCAAGGCTTTAAGCAGGCTTCCGTGCCTTACTTACGATTAAGACTTTATTTGTTTTTGTTATA
>Ga0255048_10000629_pt1 | contig 26517 bp, 23 predicted proteins | sample JV7_2_2_MG_FD_183619 | JGI IMG/M metagenome (GOLD analysis project Ga0255048, IMG submission 183619) | Seawater microbial communities from Jervis Inlet, British Columbia, Canada - JV7_2_2 | ecosystem: Environmental > Aquatic > Marine > Inlet | place: Canada: British Columbia | collected 2016-10-06
GAGCTGAGGCTGGTGCTCGAGCCCCTTGCAATGAGGCAGGCCGTCGACAATGTGAGCAGTTCTCTGATCGAGCGTCTGCGCCGGCTCCACACCCACATGCTCGACGAGCCCCACTCCGCAGAATGGGTTGATCGCAACCGCGTCTTCCACATGGCCGTGTACGAGACGGCAGCGTCGCCACGTCTGGCGGCCATCATCCGCAATCTCCAGGATGCCTCGGTGATGTACATAGGTGCGTCTCTTCAACACCAGCCGTCCCTGCGCGAGGGCGCCAACGAGGACCATGCGGCGATTCTCGACGCCCTCGAGCGTCGTGACGTGGAGGCGGCTGTCAAGGCCGTCGAGGAGCATCTGAGGACGTCGATAGTCGCATTCGAAAACGACGAATCGGCAGGTATCTAGGGGTCGAGGGCTTCAGCGACTTCGCTTGAGTCGCTGAGAACATTGAGAGCCACTCCGGCGAGGATCATCCCCATCCCCAGGAGAAGGGCGGTCGTGATCTCCTCCCCGAGGATGATCGCCGACGAAACAACCCCGACCACCGGAACGGCCATGAGGGTGAGATTGGCCGAGACCGCTGCCAGGTTCCTCAGGATCACGATCGTGGCCCAGAAGGCGACACCGGTGGCCAACATCCCCTGGTAGGCGACGATGGCAGCCAGCTGAGGAGTCCAGTCGATCACCGGCGAGCCCTCGACCAGGAGAGCGGTGACGATCAGAATCAGCCCGGCACCCGCCAGTTGCCAGGGAATTGCCTGAAGTGGCGTGATGGTCCAGCGGTGGGCTTTGATATGCACCGATGTTGCGGCCAGGGTGATAGCAGCGAGGATCAGGAGACCGTGACCCGCAGCCACTCCGGGCTCACCCCAATCGCTTCCCCATGGTTCCGCGATGAGAACAACGCCGAGGATTCCGATGACAAGGCCGGTCCATCTTCGAGCGCTCATCTTCTCGCCAAGCCAGACGGCGGCGATAGGCACCGTCCAAAGTGAGGTAGTCCATACCACCACTGACGACCGACCGGCAGGGACCAGTTGCAGGGCGGTGAAGACCAGAACGAACACCAGCGACAGTCGGAAGACTGCTAGCGAGACGATTATGGGGAGATCACGTCGAGGCGGCAGCTTGATGTTGCCTGTGGTGGCGCTGATGAAAAGAATCACCAAGAAAGCTCCGGCAACTCTGAAGACACCCAGCCAAATCGGAGTGATCGATTTCAGTCCCGTGGCCATGATCGGCCAGTTGAGGCCTAGCAATAGGACCACCGTTGCCAGCAGCAGGTAGATCGCTGGTCTGGTCAAACGACGCTCATGACGTGGTTCGTTACCCGACGTCCAGATCATGTCTCTAACCGGGCCTGTCACGAGAATCGGCTGCCCTCATCGTCGGGCGTTATGGTGCCCGAACCCTCTACGAGAAGAGTGCGAACACCATGAAGACGATCGACATCCACTGCCATCTCGCCACACCCGCGAGCCGTGCTCCTATCGAGGCTCATCGTCGTGGTGAGTACGAGCACTACGACTACTTCATGGGCGAGGACTCCAAAGAGCACAACACGGTCATGTTCCCCTCGATCCGTGACAGCCTGACCGACCCTGCTTCTCGAATCGAGCACATGGATCGGATGGGAGTGGACCTCCAGGGTCTCGCCACTTTCGTGTCTGAGTACTTCTACTGGGCGCCCGGGGCCGCAGCGGCCGAGTCGGCGAGAATTCAGAACGAAAATCTTGCGGCTGCGGCGGCAGACAACCCCGATCGGTTTGTCCCGTTGGGAGCGACCGTCCCGCTTCAGGACGTCGATCTTGCCATCGCCGAGATGGACCGCGTCATCGACGACCTCGGCTTCAAGGGTCTCCAGATTGGTGGGACGGTCGACGGCCATAACCTCGATGAGCCTCGTTTCCGTCCTTTCTGGGCGGCAGTCGAGGCCAGGGCCATTCCCGTGATCCTCCACCCCAGTGGTTACCCGGAAAGCCAGCGGCTCTCTGACTACTTCCTGGTCAATTGCATCGGCAACCCGCTGGAGACAATGGTCGCGGCGACCCGCATGATCTTCAGTGGCCTCTTCGAGGAGCATCCCGGGATCAAGCTGGTTCTCCTTCATGGGGGCGGGTATCTCCCGTTTTACAGCTCCCGGGCCGACCACACCTGGGAGGTCCGGCCCGAGACCAGGGTGAAGATCCCAGATCACACGCCCAGCCATTACATGAAACGACTCTTCTACGACACCATGGTGTTTCAGCCTCTGTATCTCCGTCATCTCGTGGAGGTTGTGGGGGTTGACCATGTCATGCTCGGCACCGACTTCCCCTTCGATATGAGCGAGACCGATCCGCTTGCGCTGATCGGTGCTACCGAGGGAATCAACGACGACGATCGGGCCGCAATCTCGGGCGGAAACGCCGCTTCTCTCTACGGTCTCGACTGAAGCAAGAGGGCTCATGGGTTGGCCGGCGCCGCGACTTCGGGCTCGTCGGGGTCGTATTCATAGTTGAGGAAGCTGGGTGCCCAGCGGGCAATGCCCCATGCCGCCAGCACGCAGGCAAGGCCCCCGGAGACTATGGAGATCCTGACCGAAGTCAGCGCTGCTACCACACCTGCCTCGAGATCCCCGAGCCTTGGCCCTCCGGCCACCACGGCCATGTGCATCGAAGACAGCCTTCCCCGCAACGAATCGGGCACCGACAGTTGGACTATCGAACCGCGGAATATGGCCGAAACAACATCCGCCGCCCCGGCCACGGCCAGCGCGAGCAATGAAACGACCAGTGTTGAGCTGAGACCGAAGATCGCGATGGCAAAACCCCATCCGATGACGGCCACCACGACCGCTCTTCCCTGCCTGCGGACCAGCGGCACCCAACCAGATGTCAGGGCCCCGATGAGGGCTCCGATGCCGGGAGCGGCAAAGAGAAGGCCGACGGTGAAGTCATTACCGCCAAGCACATCCTTTCCGAAAGCGGGGAACAGTGCGGTGGGCATCCCAAAGACCATTGCAGCGAGGTCGATGAGAAGTGCCGCCTGGATCAGACGCCGCGGCCTGAGGAACTGAAACCCTTCCATGATGGAGGACAGCGAGAAGGGGCGACCTCCTCCTTCGGTTTCCACATTCGGGACCCGGAAGATGAGCAACACGCTGACGATGAGCGCAAACGTCTCCAGGGCGTAAGTGACGGGGAAACCGCTCACGGCGATCAAGAAGCCACCAAGAGCGGGGATGGCCGCCTTGGCGATGTTGGTCTGGGTTTGGTTCAGCGCGAGGGCGGAGGGAAGGAGTGCTCGTCCAACAAGGCCAGGTAGGAGAGCCGTGCGGGCCGGCGAAACGATGGCCGAGATGCCGGCGTTGAATGCGCCGAGTACATACAGAGGCCAGAGCGCAGGGCTGTCAGCGAGGGAGTTCCAGAGCAACCCGGCTGCGGTGAGGGCCATAACCATCTGGGAGAACGCCATGAGCCGGCGCCGGTCGACGGCATCGGCGAGCGCGCCCCCAATGAGGGACACCAGGAGCAGGGGAATTAGCTGTGCGAGTCCAAGCAAACCGACGGCAAGCGTCGATCCGGTCATGTCGTAGATCTGGAGCGGGACCGCGACCACAGAGAGCTGCCGTCCCACTTGCATGGCGAACATGCCGGCGAACAGCCAGCGATACCCGGAAACCTGACGCAGCGGAGTTGTGTCCACCACGGCAAGACGGCCCAACTTGCGCAGACGACCCATCAGTGATCACCAAATCTGTGGTCTCGCCCGCGCGAACATTCACGAAATCACCCCGTTGGGGCGGTTCGGCACGACGGGAAGCTGACCCGAGATCCCCCAGTCTACGGGACTAGCCGCCGGCCCGTTCTTGCAGTGTCTGAAAAACCCACTCCGGGCTGATCGGGTAGTGATTGACGATGACTGCGGAATCGGACAGGGCGTGCTCGACCGCCGATGCCACCGCTGCGGCGGCCGGGATGGTGCCCCCCTCCCCGGCCCCCTTGGCCCCGAGCGGGTTGTTCGGGGAGGGTGTCTCACGGTGCACCTTGACCAACTCCGGCATGTCCACTGCAGACATCAACCGGTAGTCCATGAATGATGTCGTCAGCGGTTGTCCCGAATCTCCGTATCGCACCTGCTCCATGAGGACATTGCCCAGCCCGTGGGCAACACCGCCATCGATCTGGCCGTCCACGATCATTGGGTTGAGGAGATTGCCGCAGTCGTGCACGACCACATAGCTCACGACAGCTATGTGACCGGTATCGGGGTCCACTTCAACCTCGGCAATGTGGGTGCCGTAGGTGAAGGCTTGTCCGCCAAACGGGAGGACCCGTTCGACGGACAGTCCAGGGCTCTGCTGGCCCTCGGGAACCGATCCTCCGAACTTCGGTTGGGCGTCGGACGCCAACTCACCTACCGGTATCTCGGTTCCGGGCTGACCGACGACCATCGCGGCGCCGTCGGCAAGGACGATGTCTTCGACCGCCGCCTCCAGTCTCGAGGCAGCGAGATTCCTGATGTTCTGAGCCAGATCGATCGAAGCCACATGGACCGCCGAGGTTGTGGTCTGGCCTGTCCTGCTGGCGACGGTGCCGATTCCCTGGCCATATCTGGCCGTGTCGCCGCTGTGGACCCGCACCCGGGTCGGATCGACTCCGGTGTGCTCGGCGACGATCTGGGAGAGAACTGTGGAGTGACCTTGGCCTTGGGCGCCCGGCCCGACCTCGACCACAACGTCACCGTTGGTGAGCACCTCGACCCGGGCTCCGTCATATGGCCCGAGTCCGGTGTCTTCGACGTAGGAGGCAATTCCGTATCCTCGCCTCCGACCCAACCCGGCTGAGCGGGCCCGGCGTGTCTCGAAGTCGTCGATGCCGGCCGCTTCCAGGGCCGCCTCCAGTGCTTCGGAATAGTCGCCGCTGTCGTAGGTGATCGGACGCCCGTCGTTGCCTGTTATGTCCAGCGAATAAGGAAGCGATGACGGCTCGATCATGTTGCGAAGACGCACCTCGGCTCGATCTACGTCGATTTCGGCGGCGATCGCATCCATCATCCGCTCTACCGCAAATGTGGCGTTTGGTCTGCCTGCACCCCGTATCGCTCCCGTCGGAGTGGCGTTGGTGAACACGCACTCGACTGTGGCCTCCAGAGCCGGTATGACATAGGGACCCGACATCAGTCGAATCGTGGTGAGCGGGACAACCACTCCATAAGGCACGTATGCGCCGCAGTCGTGAGTGAATCGGGCGCGGAACCCAAGGATGATTCCGTCGTCTTTGAAGGCTGCCTCGACGGTCCCCGTTTGCCCACGCTGTTGGATTGTCGCGATGAAATGCTCTCTGCGGAGCTCGGTCCACTTCACGGGTCGGCGTAGGTGCAACGCCAGTGCAGGCACAACGAATTCCTCGGGGTGGACAACTGCCTTGGGACCAAATCCGCCTCCCACGTCTGGTGCGACGACTCGCATATCGTCAGGCGAGAAGCCCAAATACGAAGTGACCAGACTCCGGACGGCGTGTGGTGCCTGGGTCGAGGTCCACACCGTCAGCTGCCGGTCTACGTCGTCGTAACGGGCGACGAGTCCTCTGCCCTCCAAGGATGCAAGGGCCCCGCGATGCTGGTCGACCGTGATGCTCAACGTCCGCGGTGCGTTGGCGAAAGCGTCGTCTACATCGCCGAATCCGACAGCGAGCGTGGCGATCAAGTTCGAGTCCGATCCCTGATGGGCCGACGGGGCGTCCGCGTCTAGAGCCCTCCGGTGGTCGATGATGACCGAGATCGGCTCGTACTCGACTTCCACCATGTCGGCCGCGTCGATGGCCTCTTGGACGGTTGGCGCAACCACGACTGCGATTGGCTGGCCGACGTAACAGACCTCCTCGACCGCCAGTGGTGGGGAGGTGAACGGCTGTTTGACGATGGCCGAGGGATTCTGGATGGGCATCGGCAGCTCAAGCCCGAGGCTCGATGCGGTGAACAGAGTGGCTCGCCCCGAGTAGTCAGGGTCGAGGGACACCGACCCGATGAGTGCGTGCGCCTCCACACTGCGAACGAATACGGCGTGCAGCATCCCTTCGGTCGAGATGTCGTCCACGTAGCGTCCTTGCCCAGTGATGAGGCGGTGGTCCTCGACTCTGCGGAGCGATCGGCCTATCAACGGGTGATCCCGGACTGCTTTTCGAGGTATCTGCACAGCGCTGCCGCGTCCAGGTCTCCAAGGCCCGCCTCGCTCGATGCGGCATATACGGGGAGGGCGGCGTCGAGCAGTGGAGTCAGTGCGCCGGAGCCCTCAGCGAAGTCCTTTATCAGCCTCCCGTCCTTCATGATGATGTCGAGACGGGCAGCCGCCGGATAGTCGTCGGAGACCATCATTGGCCCGCGGATCTCGAAGATCTTCGAAGAGCCCACGCCGTCTTCCATCACCTTCTGGACCAGGGCCGGGTCCATCCCTGCCGCCATGCCCAGAACGTGTGCTTCCGCAGTGGCGAGGTTGTGCACCGCCACCAAGAGGTTGGCGATGTACTTCATCCGCGACCCGTTTCCGAACTCTCCCAGATAGTGAGTCGAGCGGCCGATCGACTCGAACACCGGAGCTGCCCGCTCGCAGTCTTCCTGGTTTCCAGAGGCGAAGACCACAAGCGTGCCTTCTTCTGCTTGCAGGCCTGTGCCGGATAGTGGAGTGTCGAGCAATTCGACGCTGGCCTCGCTTAGGACATTGCGGGCTGCAAACTTGGCGGCGAGGGGAAAAGTCCCGGTTTCAAGACAGATGAGGCCGGTGGTGGCTTGCTCGGCGATCTCTGCGGAAACCTCTGCGAGTGAGGAAATGGAAGGCAAGGAGAGAACCAGTAGATCAGAGCTCTCCGCAAGGGCACCAGCAGACGAGAAGATCGTGACCCCCATGGCGGCGGCAGCCGATTCTTTTTCCTGGTCGATGTCGTGCCCGGACACCTTATGCCCTGCCCCGAGGAGGCTCCTTGACATGGCTGACCCCATGACTCCCAACCCGATCACACCGATCCTCTCAGGCATCGTCATCTCCCTACGACCGGCTGATAGGCAGAGTTCAGGCGCCGGCTGCCGAGCATTGTGGCCGAAGTCAAAATGGACATGCAATATGTTGTCTTGTAGCGCCCTGCCCCTGGTAGCATTTTTCAGGCCGCACCCGGTGGAGGCCGCGAATACTCGCTCCTAAAGCCAGCGTATAGTCGCTTCCCGGGTGGTGACACGGCTCACTCTCACCTGGTCGGACCGCCTCTTCGACCGACTCTCGACCCCACAGGCGATAGGACGCCGCTTGGTCGAAGGAGAGACCGGCAATTCACGTAGAACTTCCCCATCCCGGGGATCCAGGAGTAATTCATGACGACTACATTCGCCCAACTTGGGCTGCCCGATCCGCTTGTCCGCGCCCTCAAAGAGCGCGATATCGTCGAGCCTTTCCCCGTCCAGGCAGCCACCATCCCCGATGCCCTTTCGGGCAAGGACGTGTGTGGCAAGGCTCCCACAGGCTCGGGCAAGACCCTTGCCTTTGGTCTGCCCTTGCTCGCCAACGTCGATAAGGCCGCACGGCATCGACCCCGTGCCCTGATCCTTGCTCCTACGCGGGAATTGGCCGAGCAGATCAAACAGGAGCTCGCCCCACTGGCAAAAGCGGCCGGCCGTTACGTCCATGCCATCTACGGCGGCGTCGGATACGGAGGCCAGAAGAGCGCATTGCGCCGAGGTGTCGATGTTCTGGTGGCCACACCCGGACGACTCGAGGACCTCATGGAGCAAGGGTCGGTTGATCTGGCCGACGTTGACGTCGTCGTGATCGACGAAGCAGACCGGATGGCCGACATGGGCTTCCTTCCTGCAGTGCGAAGGATCCTTGATCGCACAACACGGCGTCGGCAGACCATGCTGTTCTCGGCGACTCTTGATGGAGACGTCGCCGTGCTGAGCCGTGATTATCAGCAGGATCCAGTTCGTCATGAGGCCGGAACCGTTGAGCCCGAGACGATCGAAGCCCAGCATCACTTTTGGCTCGTCCAACACCATGACCGTGTTCAGCACACGGCCGACGTTGTCGGCACAGCAGGACGCTCGATCGTGTTTACCCGCACCCGTCACGGCGCCGACCGGCTCGCCCGGCAATTGCACAAGCTGGGGATTGGCGCAGTTGCCATGCATGGGGGACGCTCCCAGAACCAGCGAAACAGGGCCCTCCAGGCGTTTTCGAACGGTGGGGCTCAGGCGTTGATCGCAACCGACGTCGCCGCACGAGGGATTCACATCGATGCGGTTGCTTCGGTGATTCACTTCGACCCACCCGCCGACCACAAGGACTATCTCCACCGGTCGGGACGGACGGCCCGTGCCGGCGCAGCCGGCCATGTGGTCAGCCTGGTCACGGGAGAACAACGGAAGGCCGCCCGCCGCATGCAGCAGGACCTCGATCTGCGGACACCTATTGAGGCTCCAAGTCTTGATGCACTCGACCAGGGTGGGCACCGCATCGGTGACCCAGCTCCCTCCGGTCCACGGCGAGAGACTTCATCAACACGACCGGCGGCCCGGCCCCGGAACCGGAAGGCCCGAGCCCAAGCACATGGAAAGACGAATGGCGAACAGAGCGTCTATGTCGGCAATCTCCCCTGGCGGGCAACCACCAAACAGATCGAGGAGTTGTTTGGTCGTCACGGCAAGGTTCGCCAGGCCACGATCATCACCGATCGACGCACAGGCCGTTCCAAAGGGTTCGGATTTGTCGACATGTCCTCCAGCGCCGCCGAGACCGCGGTCGAGGCTCTCAATGGCTCGTCGATGGGCGGTCGCGACCTCAAGGTTCGTCTCGCCTTTCCCCAGAAGAAGCGTCACTGAGAGCCGCTGACTTCTAGGAGGAACTCGCCGCCATTTCGACCCATTGCAGCGCAAGGTCGATGCGTCTCTTGGTAGCCGTCGGCCACACGTTCTCCTGAACACGGAACGGGCCTGTCGCCAGTCCGAGAATCACTGCCGCCGTTCGCAATCTCAGCGAGCGCGGGTCGGTCTGCTTGTCGAATGCCTCGATCAAGGCGGTCCCGTATCCGCTCATGCTCTTTCGCTTTGACGATGTGAGTGAAAGGGTGGCTAGATGACCGAGGAGGCCGGCCAAGTCGTCTGCCCGGAGCCCGGCCCCCGCAGAGTCGACGTCAACGAGACCGACAATGTGGTCTCCCCTAACCAGGATCTGCGAAGAGTGAAAGTCCCCATGGACCGGAACCGGCTCATGGTCTTCAGCCGCGGCTACAGCCTCGATTATCCCTTCGATGTCACCGGACAGGTCGGGTGCGATCGCCCTGAGCAGCCGGGCATGGCCCGATGCTGCTGCAACAGGGCCGGCTACAACATCGTCGTCGGCCGGCATGGGGAGAGCGTCGAGCAGCTCCAGGATCCGTTCGGGTCCGGGAAGCCGTCGCGACCCGCTTTCGAGGACACTTCGGAGGGTCTTTCCCGCCATGGCCTGAAGCGCGATCAGACCCAGGTCGGCCGACCAGCCATAACTGTGTGGCACCGGAACCTGTCCGGCGAGTGTCACGTGCTTGCTCTGGATCCTGGCGATCCGACCGGGCCTCACGACTTTTATGAAGATCCTCGTGGACGGTGAGACTGCCTCGATCACCGCACGCCGCCCCGGGCGATAAGCCCGTCGTCGCAGATTGGTCCCTTGCTGAGGCGAACCCAGATCGGCGAGCAGTTTCATGACTCGAGAGGGATCGGCCGCAGCTTCCAGACCCGGGAGAAAGGGATCCCGGGGGTAACGCCAAACCGCCATGCGATTGTCGTCCACCTCGAGTTGCAGAGTTTCCTCCGGAACATCCACTCCGGATGCGATTACGAGTGTTTCCTTGGAAGTGTGGTCGGTCCACTCCACGTCGCCCTGATACTGGACGATGACGGAACGCCCTGGCACGTATCTGACCTGAACCGGCTTGACGTCGCTGGTCCGCGCACCGACTTCACCGAGTAGGACGTCGAGGATGGCCCTGCTGTCCTGTGAGAGGAGAAGCTCGATGGGGACACCGAGGTCGGAGACAAGAGGTGTTTCTGGCGGCACTGATTCGCTATCGGCGGGACTCGAAGACACTGTAGGGGTGCTGGATCTTGCGTCGCTGTCTGTGGTTGATAGAGTGCTGGCAGTGGTTTTTGACGTAACCAGTCATGAATCAGGCTGGGGCCGACGCGAGTCGGGGGAAGTCAAATACAAGCCCGGACCGGATGAATCGGGGCGATTCCCGGTCTAGCGGAGAGAAAGCAAGATATGGAATTCTCAAAGCGAATCAAGATCGTCAGCGGCACAGCCGCGGTGGCCATAGCGCTTGGCGCAGGAGCAGCCCTCGCAGCCGATGACGGAGCCACCGGAGACATCGACCTCGACGACTCGACGAAGATCGAGGCGCCGGCGCAGACACCGGCGGTTGATGCCGGCTCCACCGACGTCAACGATGTCGACGACTCTGTAGCGACTCCGTTCGGAATCGCACCCGAGGAGTCGGTGGCATCAGCAGACGTAACCGAGCCCGATGACAGCCCCGTCTCCGTTGAGAGCGTGGAGAGCGTCGATTCGGTTGACTCGGTCGATTCGGTTGACTCGGTGGACGAATCGCTAGACAGCGTCGACGAAGACATCGATGAGGACGTCGACGAGTAAGAACGAAGGCAAACAGAGGCTTGCAGAGAGCGACCCCCGATGGGGGTCGCTCTTCTTTGCGCCGACCCGCGATGACACGGGAATGCACCACCGCTCGCAGCGGCTTGAATTGGTGACAATGCACACAACCGCAACTACCTGACAATGGCCACGACTCTGGCCGACGGACTTGTCCTCTTTGGCATCACCGGGGACCTGGCACGGAGACGCCTCTTCCCGGCCCTCTACGCACTGGCCGCTTCTGGTGCCCTCGACATGCCGCTAGTAGGTGTCGGCAGGACGACTCTCGACGACGCCGATCTGCGCAATCGGGCTCGAGATGCCCTCGCCGCCGCGGACGTAGAAGTCGACCCCGCTGTGTTCGAACGTCTCGCAGCCAATCTGATGTATGTCTCCGGCGACTATCACGACGCCGCCACCTACACCGCGATCAGCGAGCGGATCGGTGACAGGGAATGCGTCGTGGCCTACCTCGCGATCCCACCCGAAGTGTTCGACGACGTGGTGAGGGGTCTGGCCGGGGCGGGTCTTCACAAAGGCGGCCGCCTGGTCGTGGAGAAGCCTTTCGGAAGGGATTCCAAAAGTGCGGCGGACCTCAACGAGATCATCCACCGGCACTATTCGGAATCACGGGTCTTTCGGATCGACCACTTCCTTGGCAAGGAGCCGGTGCAGAATCTGATGGTGTATCGGTTCTCCAACACGATGCTCGAGCCGATCTGGAACCGCCACTACATCCGCGGCGTCCAGATCACGATGGCCGAGGATTTCGGGATCGAAGACCGGGGCAGCTTCTACGACTCGGTTGGTGCTTTGCGAGACGTCGTACAGAACCATCTGCTCCAGATCCTCTCCCTGCTGGCGATGGAGCCTCCCGTCTCAGACATGCCCGACGCCTTGCGGGACGAACGGGTCAAGGTGTTCACCGCGACGAGAGCGCTGCGCCCCGAGGACGTGATCCGTGGCCAGTACGCCGGATACCTAGATGAAGGCGAGATCGCCCCGGACTCGGATACCGAGACCTTCTTCGCAGCAAGACTCGAGATCGACTCGTGGAGATGGGCCGGTGTGCCCTGGGTCATTCGCGCCGGCAAGGGTCTGAAGTCGACGGTTACCGAGGCCGTTGTCGAGTTCCACCGACCTCCCCGCATGCTGTTCGCCGATGCTGACTCCGCTCCCGGGCCGAATCGACTTTCTTTCATGAGCAAACCGGACGATCGAATCGCGATGTCGATGCAGTCGAAGCGGCCCGGGTCGGAGATGGTGAGCGGACCGGTCGACCTGGCCCTCGACTACGAGGACGAAGAGGGAGAGGGACGTGATGCCTATCACCGTCTTCTCGGGGATGCACTCCGTGGCGACCCGTCGCTGTTTGCGAGGGAAGACGGCGTGATGGAGGCCTGGCGGATCGTCCAACCGGTGATCGAAGAGGCCCCACCGGTCTTGAGTTATGAGAAGGGAACCTGGGGCCCGGACGAGACCGCCGCCCTCCTCGGTGAAGACTGGGAGTGGATCACCAGGTGACGACGTCCTCGTTCGTCACGGCTGGCGGAGTGGTGCTCCCGGCTGTGACAGCGGACGAGATGAGAGAGATTGACCGGATCGCCATCGAGGAGACCGGACCCAACCTCTACCAGATGATGGAGAACGCGGGGCGCAGTCTTGCCACCACTGCCATCGATTCTCTCGGCTCCGCCTGGCAGACCAAGTCGATCGTGATCCTGGCAGGCTCGGGTGGCAACGGTGGTGGCGGTATCTGCGCCGGGAGACATATCGCCAACAGGGGAGGAAAAGTGGCCCTGGTCATCACCGACGAGTACCGCCTGGGGCCGGTCCCTGCCCAACAACTGGCCATCTACAAAGGAACCGCCGGTGAATTGCACGGTCCCGGAGACATCGAGAGCCTCGATCCGTCGCTGATCATCGACGCACTGATCGGTTACAGCCTCGCCGGGCCACCACGAGGAGCTGCCCGGGATCTCATCGCATGGTCCGGTGAGTCCGGGGGGCGAACCCTGTCTCTCGATGTGCCCTCTGGGATCGACTCGACGACGGGTGAGACCCCGGGGGTTCATGTCACGGCACAGGAGACCTTGACCCTCGCCCTTCCCAAGACGGGACTCGACGTGATGGGCGTCGGTGACCTCCGGCTAGCCGATATTGGAATTCAGGCCGAGGTCTACCGCCGGGCCGGAGTCGAGGTGCCCACCGGGCTGTTTGGCAACGGGTTCACCGTTTCGATCCGTGCCGGCGTGGCACCGGAGTAATTGACGCAGGGAGCCGATCGAGGTCAAGGCCCGCGCGTGCGTGGGATGGATTGGCACCCGTCAGACGTCAGGACGGTTAGGACCATGGGACGACACGTGATACCGGGTGATGTCCCGCGTCGCCAGCCCGGAGGCTTGCATCACCTTGTAGAAAGCCGCCAGGTGCGCGGTTTCGAAGTGGGCGAGGAGCGAGGCTTCGTCCTCCCACTCTTCGAAGAGATGGAAACGTCCGGGCGCGGTCAGATCGGCGAAGAACTCATAGCTGATGCATCCGGCTTCGCTGCGTGTCGCCGCGACGACGACTTGGGCCGCCTCGGCCATCTGGCCCTGGTGGGCTGGGTCGAAGGTAATCGTTCCTGCGACGACGAGCATCAGTCCTCCTCGGGTAGCTGCGGTTGTCTGCGCCGTGAAGGCATCCTATAGGGTCGATCAGACCCGTCGGTCGATCGGCGAAATGGGAGGAACGGGCAATGTTCGGGTACAGGATCCATCAGTGGGGGACGACTCCGATTTGGGAGGAGATAGCCGATCCGACTCCCGGTCCCGGCGAGGTGGCGATCGAAGTCGAGGCTTGCGGCGTCGGCCGTACTGTCCTCAACTGCATAAACGGCGATCTCAACGACGGACGGGCGTCCTTGCCCCGGGTCCCTGGCCACGAACTGGTCGGACGGGTGACCGGGCTTGGTGGCGATGCGCCCGCCGACCTGCTCGGACGGCGCGTTGTCGGCTACTTCTACTTGATCTGTGGCGTCTGCCCCTCTTGCACTCAGGGGCGGGAGCCGTGGTGCGAACAGCTCGGCGGCTTTGTAGGCGTGCATCGCGACGGAGGCTATGCCCCACGTGTCGTGCTCCCGGCCCGCAACGCCCTGCCCATACCCGACAGCCTCGATCCGGTAGAGGCGACGGTGGTCGCCGATGCCGTAGCCACTCCGGTTCACGTGGCCAATCGAGCAGGCATCGAGGCTCGTGATCGGATCGCCGTGATCGGGGCAGGCGGTGGCGTCGGGATCCACATGATTCAGGTCGCAGCTGCACGGGGCGCCGTGGTCGTGGGTCTCGATGTGGGAGCAGAGAAGCTGGCCGCCGTCGAGCGCAACGGCGCTTTGGCGGTCGACTCGTCACATTTCGAGGAGGTGGATGCGGACGAATTGTTCCCGGCGGGACCGCCGACGGTGATCGTTGACCTGATTGGGACTGACGAGTCGACCCGATGGGGCCTCGAAGCGTTGGGGATGGGTGGACGCTTCGTGGTGCTCACGACATTCCCGGACAGATTTCACAACTTCGAGCCGCGGCGCTTGGTATTTCTAGAGGGAGCAGTGCTCGGCTCCAGGTACGCCTCCCGGACGGAGGTGATCGAGGCTGCTCGACTGGTTGCACGGGGCGATGTCACTCCGGTGATTGGAACCGTGCGCGGACCAGCCGACGTGCTGGACATCCACGAGCAGTTGAATGCCGGCAGCTTGATTGGACGGGGCGCCCTTGATTGGAGGCAAGCTTGATCTCATCGGAGGCCTACGACGAAATCTTCGTTCGCGCCGGTCATAACTCTTTGGTGTGACGCTTTAGTTCCATCTTTGGAGAAGGTGGTCGCCTGATGGAGGAATCCGTCGACGTGCACAGTCATCGCTTCGATCGAGACCAGCCTTTCGAGGACATCGGGATCAAGACCGGGGGAACCCCTCACCCGTCACTGTTCGGTTCGGCCTCAGCCGTATTTTCGGACTGCATGCTTTGAGCCTCCTCGCGCTTCTTCGTCATGTCATCGGTAAGGCTAGGCCCGGCCACTAAGAGTCCTCGCCCGGGGTGTAGCGTCGGTGGTCCTATGACTTCAGACATGCATATCGACTGGGACCTCCCCATTGAGATGGACGATGGGCTGGTGCTGCGAGCCGATCTCTTCAGACCAGATCACGCCGGCACCTTCCCGGTGATCCTGACTTACGGTCCCTACGCCAAGGGTCTTTCGTTCCAGGAGGGCTATCCGGACCAGTGGCGGATCATGATCGAGCAGCATCCCGACGTTGCTATCGGCTCGAGTGGCAAGTACCAGAACTGGGAGGTCGTGGACCCCGAGAAGTGGGTGCCGGACGGCTACGCCCTGCTGCGGGTCGACTCGAGAGGCTGTGGCAGATCGCCCGGTTACATAGACATCTTCTCCGAAAGGGAGACCGACGACCTTGAGGCTTGCATCGAGTGGGCGGGCACACAGGAATGGAGTAGCGGAAAGGTGGGCCTGAACGGGATTTCCTACTACGCGATCAACCAGTGGCACGTCGCTTCCCGGCAACCCGAGCATCTCGCAGCCATGTGCGTCTGGGAGGGCGCTGCGGATTTTTACAGGGATATGAGCCACCACGGCGGCATCCCTTCGACCTTCTGGGCCAATTGGTACGACATGCAGGTCAGGACCGTCCAATTCGGTCTCGGCGACCGGGGCCCGGTCAGCCAGGTGACCGGAGTAGCAGTTTGCGGGGACGTCACGTTGAGCGAAGCCGAACTGGAGGAAAACCGGTCTGACTTTGGCAGCGACATCAGGGCGCATCCCCTTGACGACGAGTATCACCGGGTTCGCTCGCCCGACTGGTCGAAGGTGACCGCGCCGCTTCTCACGGCAGGCAACTGGGGCGGGCAGGGTTTGCATCTACGCGGCAACGTAGAGGGCTTCGTACGAGCCGCCTCGACAGAGAAGTGGCTCGAGCTGCACGGCCTCGAGCACTGGACACACTTTTACACCGATTACGGCGTGGACCTGCAGAAACGTTTCTTCGCCTATTACCTGAAGGATGAGCCGAATGGGTGGGATGCCGAGCCCCCGGTGCGTCTCCAGATTCGCCACCTCGACCGCTTCGAGGAGAGGGTGGAGCCGGTCTGGCCGTTGCAGGACACGATGTGGACCAGGTTCTATCTGGATGCCGGAACGGCCCAGCTCGGCTCTGGTTTGCCGGAGAATGGGCAGGTGGAGTACGACGCTTTGGGCGATGGGGTGACCCTTCTCACCGACCCCCTCGAATCAGAGACGGAGATAACCGGCCCTGCCGCCTTGAAATTGTTCCTTGCTTCCAGCACCGAAGACGCCGACGTGTTCGCAGTGGTGCGGGTGTTCGACCCGGATGGGGATGAGGTCACTTTCCAGGGGGCTGTCGACCCCCATACTCCGATCGCCCAGGGCTGGCTCCGGGCCTCCCACCGGGCCCTGGACCCGGAGCTGACGTTGCCATACCGCCCCTATCACAGTCACGTCCGGACCGAGCCAATGATCCCCGGCACCAGGTACGAGCTCGACGTCGAGATATGGCCCACATCGATCGTGATCCCCGCCGGATACCGGATCGGTCTGACCGTGCGAGGCCGGGACTACGAGTACGGGGGAGACCTCGGCCGGGCCCGGCTCGCCTCGTTCAAGAACCGGCTCACCGGATCCGGGCCCTTCCTCCATGATGATGATCGAGTCCGCCCGAAGGAGGTGTTCGGGGGACGCATCAGCCTCCACACCGGACCCGACTCTCCATCGCATCTTCTCCTGCCGGTCATTGATCGGGCCGGTTAGCCTGTCCGCCGCACGGAGAGGAAAATGAGCACGTCACGACACCAGACCCTCACCAACTGGGGCGCCTACGAGATCGAAACCGACGGCCATGACATCACCGCCGTGCACCCGTTCGCGAAGGACCCCGATCCATCGTTGATCGGGCAGTCGATGAAGGCTGTGAGGAAGAGCCGGGTGGCACGGCCGGCGATACGTGAGTCCTGGTATCGAAACGGCCACGGCTCCAATCCCGAACGTCGCGGACAGGAGCCCTTTGTCGAGGTGGAGTGGGATGTCGCCCTGGACCTGTTGGCTGCAGAGCTGGACCGCGTCCGCTCCGAGTACGGGAACCAGGCGATCTTCGGCGGCAGCTACGGATGGGCTAGCGCCGGCCGGTTTCATCATGCCCTGAGCCAGATTCACCGTTTTCTCAACTCGATTGGCGGATATACGTACTCGGTGGACGACTACTCGATCGCCGCCGGCCATGTGATCACACCCCACATCTTCGGATTCTCGTTCGATGACTTCCTGGACGAGCAACCATCCTTCGTCGAAATCGCCGAGAACACAGAGTTGGTGCTGGCTTTTGGGGGCATGCCGATCAAGAACAGTCAGGTCAGTTATGGAGGACAGGGCCGCCACATGCTCTCCGCTCGTCTCGAGACGTGTCGCGACCGCGGTGTCGCGTTCGTCAATTTGTCCCCACTGGGTGAGGACATCATCGAGGCAGTCGAGGCCGAGTGGATACCGGTCCGCCCCAGCACCGACACTGCGCTCATGCTTGGTCTCGCCCACAGCCTCCTTGTGGCGGGGGAACACGACGAGGAGTTTCTCAAGACCTACTGCGTAGGCTGGGATCGTCTCCGCTCCTACCTTTTGGGCGAGTCGGATGGCACGCCGAAGACCGCCGAATGGGCCGGTCACATCTCTGGTGTCGATCCAGGTCGGCTCCGATCGCTCGCCTCCGAGATGGCGCGGGCGCGGACGATGATCACCGTGAGCTGGTCGGTGCAAAGGAACGACCACGGCGAACAGCCCTACTGGATGGCCGCGGCTCTGGCTGCAATGCTCGGCCAGATCGGACTTCCCGGCGGCGGCGTCGGCTATGGATATGGGGCAGTGGGAGTGAACGGGCACGGTGTGGGCTATCACGAGCTGCCCAGGCTCGGTCAGGGCAAAAACGAGGTGGCCGACTTCATACCCGTGGCGAGGATCTCAGACTTGCTCCTACATGGGGGTGAGGAGTTCGACTACGACGGGAAACGTCTTACCTATCCGGAGACCAAGCTTGTGTACTGGGCCGGCGGGAACCCGTTCCACCATCACCAGGATCTCAACCGTCTGGCGAAGGCCTGGCAGACCCCGGATACCATCGTTTGTCACGAGCCGTTCTGGAACGCGCTGGCCCGGTACTCCGACATCGTCCTGCCGGCTACCACCCCGCTGGAACGCAACGACGTAGGTGGCAGCGGGATGGACGACTTCCTCTTCTGGATGGAGCAAGTGATTGATCCTGTGGGCGAGGCGAGGAACGATTACGACATCTTCTCCGAACTCGCGGAGCGGCTCGAGGCCGGCGAGACGTTCACAGAGGGGAGGACGTCCGACGAGTGGATCGAGTATCTCTACGAGAGGTTCCACTCATATCACGGCGACTATCCCACGCTGGACGAGCTGAAGCACCTCGGTCATTTCCAGATTCCCGAGGATTTGGTGCCGCCGACCCAATCTCAACTCGTGGCGTTCAGGAAGAATCCAGAGGGTGCGGCCTTGAAGACACCCTCGGGTCGCATCGAGTTGTTCTCGGAGACCATCGAGAGCTTTGGCTACGCCGACTGCCCGCCCCACCCCTCCTGGCTCGAGCCGTCGGAGTGGCTGGGGAATGCCAACGGATACCCGCTGCACATGATCTCGAATCAGCCAAAGACCCGTCTTCATTCGCAATGGGACCACGGCGAGACCAGCCTGAACGGCAAGGTTGACGGCAGAGAGCAAATCGGGATCACGCCCCTTGACGCCGAAGCCCGGGGGTTGGCTCGAGGCGATCTTGTACGGGTGTTCAACGATCGTGGCGCATGTTTGGCTTCGGTGGCGATCAGGGACGACCTGGTTGACGGTGTGGTCCAGCTGCCGACCGGGGCGTGGTGGGATCCGGTTGAGCCCGGAGGCTTGTGCCGGGCGGGGAACCCCAACGTCCTGACCCGGGATGCCGGCACATCATCTTTGGCTCAGGGTCCCAGCGCGCAGACCTGTTTGGTCGAGGTCGAGCCGTTCGTCGGCCAGGCGCCGGCGGTTCGCTCTCACGATTTCCCAACCCTCCTGGCCGACTAGCCGAACTGCTGGCCTTTCTCAATCCAGGGTCTTGTACCAGTCGGCAAGGGCGGTACCGATTTCGTGGGGGCTGTCCTCCTGGACGTAGTGCAGGCCCTCGACCGTCACCTCGGTCTGGCTAGGGAAAGTGCGAACATGATCCAGCACATGTCCTTTCATGACCGTCTCCGGCTCGACATGGATATAGAGCTTCGGGATCGGGCTCTCGGCCAGCCAACGGTTGTTGTCCTCGATCACGGCGAGCACATCAGCCGGTTTTCCCTCCACCGGGATCTCGCGCGGCCAGGTCAGTGTGGGACGTCGGTCCTCGCCGGGATTGCGGTACGGCCGCCGGTACTCGTTCCAGACTTCCTCGGGTAGGTCGCGGATCACCAGTGCGGGCAGCACCTTTTCCACGAACAGGTTCTGCTCGAGGATCAATGCCTCGCCATCATCGGTCCTGAGGCGCCGCATGAAAGCCGACACCTCCTCGTTCCAGAATCCCCAATTGAGATCACCCATCAGCCCTTGCATATGGGCGATTCCCTTGAGTCGTTCCCGGTTCCTGTTGCCCCAAGTGAGGCCGAGCTGAACACCCCAGTCGTGCATCATCAGGGTCACCCGGTTGCCGGGATCCACCTGGTCGAGGAAGCCGTCGATGTAGCGCTGATGCTCCGCAAGCCGGTAGCTGCCGGGCCCTGAATTGTCGAGCTTCTCCGAATCTCCCTGGCCGATATTGTCGACGGCGATACAGCGAGCCAAATGCTCGACATGGGGGAGGATGTTCCGCCACATATATGACTGGGTGATGTTGCCGTGCAGGAACAGGATCGGATCGCCGGTGCCGCCAGTATCGACGTAGGCCATCCGCTTGCCGTGCACCGTGACATATCGCTTGTGGTAGCGCATTGTCGACTCGATTCAGCCATGGTATTGCAACATAAGGCCTACAGTCCCGGTCCATGACAGACAGTTTTCACCAGATCAGGATCGGCAACACCGAGGTCATCGCACTCCAAGACTCATGGATCAGACGCCCGCCCGAGGGGTTCTTCGTCGATGTTGGGGCTGAGGACTGGGCGCCTTACCCGGAGTGGCTCAACGAAGACGGCCTCATCGATCACAACTTCGGCTGCTTTGCCATCCGCAGCCTTGGGAAGACGATCCTGGTGGACACCGGACTCGGTCAATGGCCCAACGAAATGCCGCTCCAGGAGGAGTCCTCCCTGTTGGAGACGATGGAGCAAGCCGGGATCTCGCCCGCTGAGGTCGACCTCGTCCTATTCACCCACCTGCACTTCGACCATGTTGGGTGGAATACCCGGGGCGAAGAAGGAGCGCTCGAGCCAACTTTCCCCAATGCGAGATACGTCGCCCAGAAGAAAGAGTTCGACTTCTGGATGAGTCCAGGCGAAAAGCCGGGTAATCGCCCCGACTACGACAAAGTGCTCGCTCCGATCATCGACGCCGGCCTCCTCGATCTCGTCGATAGCGACTACACCGCAACGAGCGAGATTGCCACTGTGCCGACACCGGGCCACACACCCGGTCACGTGTCATATGCCATTGTCAGCGGAGGCGACTACGCCTATGTTCTCGGCGACGCTATCCACAAACCGGTTCAGGCGACCGAACCGGACTGGTACCCGGGATTCGATATGGATCCGATCCTTTCTACCAAGAGCCGGCATATGATCCTCGACCGCGCCGAGAGCGAGGAAGCCTTGCTCGCAGCCGGTCACTTCGCGTTCCCGAGTATGGGGCGCATGCAACGAATCGACGGTCGGCGTACGTTCGCATACGTGTCGTAGCGGCAGGCGGGACGGCCGCCATCTCCGTTAGTCGTTGGGGCCGACCTGCACAGTTCGCATAAACACCTGCATCCCATAGTGGATTGCGATCATGCCGCCGAGTTCCACGATCGGCGGTGACGAGCTCAGCGAGAATCCGGTCGACGTGGTCAGCGAGCAGCCAGGTCTCCGCGTGCCGTACCCGTCCTTCTTTGTCTACGACATAGGACATGTTGGGCAGGTTGCCCAGGGTCTTGTGGTGGTGCTGGTCCATGCCGTCCACTACCACCGGTATGTCCATGTCCTTGGTCTCAACAAGCTCTTTGGCATAGGCCATCTTGTGCTCGTAGGTCTCGTGCTGGTGATATCCCCGGAATCCTCGTTCTTCCGGATGAGGCTCACGAACGTACATCGACACGAACTCGACGTCGCGGTCTGCGTACTTGTCCTTCAACTGTTGCATAGGCGACAACTGTCGCCGGAAGGGCGGTCAGGTGATGGCGCCCGTGAACAGGACGAAGTGTTTTTGACCCCTGAACGATCTGGTGTCGATGGTGCGCCCGTCAGTTGTCTCGAGCACGATCTGAGGAAACTTCGATCCTGGTGGGAAGAGATCAGGGAATTCGCGGTAGAAGCCCTTGACCCGTCGGCTCATCACCATCCGGGCGGTTCGGACGAGGTCGAGATACTTCCAGGACCAAAAACCGGCATAGGGCCCATGGGGCGGATGTACGCCGGCGAGCAATGCGAGGCGTCGCGCGATCTTCCACATTTACTCCACCTCCTCGTCATCCTCTTAGACGACGCTGCTCCTAGTCAACGCGACCTGGAACCCTGATTCTTCCCACAGAAGATCCGGCGACCGAAGATTTCTGGGTAGGCAAACGACGGGTGACCATGGGACCAAGGTCGCCGTCGATCCTGACGTTCGGCAGTGTCATCGCTGTCGGTTGAGTGGGTTAACGTCCCTTGCCCCCAACACGAGGTGAACTTGGCTAAGGATTTCGACGGTGTTGTCAATGTGGATATCCGGGACTCGGTCCAGGATTGGACTCCCTATCTGCAGCCTCAGGCTCCCGAAGGCGCACCCAATGTGTTGATGATTGTTTGGGACGACGTTGGGTATGCAGCGTTGGACGTGATGGGGGGTCCCATTGAAGCGCCGGCAATGCGACGGATCGCTGACAGCGGGCTTCGCTACTCGAACTTCCACACGACAGCCCTGTGCTCGCCGACCCGATCGAGCATGCTCACCGGACGAAACGCAACCAGCAACAACATGGCTTGCATCACTGAGGCCTCTTCAGGGTTCCCCGGTTTTTCGGCACGGATTCCGTTCGAGAATGGGCTCATCTCCGAAGTCCTCAACGAAAGAGGTTGGAACACCTACGCCGTCGGAAAGTGGCACCTGACGCCCGGCGAGGAAACTGACCTATCCAGTTGGAAAGGGCGCTGGCCGCTCGGTCGGGGATTCGAGAGGTTCTACGGGTTCCTCGGAGGCGAAACCAACCAGTGGTACCCCGATCTCGTCTACGACAACCACCCGATCGAGGCACCTGCAACACCGGAGGAGGGCTATCACCTGTCGACGGATCTGGCCGACATGGCCATCCGATTCGTCAAAGACTCCAAGGTGGTGGCGCCGGATAAGCCATGGTTCATGTACTTCTGCCCGGGCGCCGGCCACGCACCTCATCATGTCGCCAAGGAGTGGGCCGACAAGTACCAGGGCAAGTTCGATCAGGGCTACGAGGAGATTCGCCAGACCATCCTCAGCCGGCAGAAGGAAATGGGTTTGCTTCCCGAGAGCACGGTTCTGTCACCGATAAACCCGCACGGTGAGCCGGATGGAATCACCGGCCCGGAAGGCCAGCCCTGGCCCCAACTCGACTTCGTCAAGCCATGGGACTCACTGAGCGACGACGAGAAGAAGCTGTTCAGCCGTATGGCAGAGGTGTTTGCCGGCTTCATCTCACACACTGACTACGAAATCGGCCGGATGCTCGACTACCTCGACGAGTCAGAGCAAATGGACAACACGATCATCGTTGTCATTTCCGACAACGGGTCCAGCGGAGAGGGTGGGCCCAACGGCACCTACAACGAGGCCCGGTTCTTCAACAACATCCCCGACACGATCGAGGAGAACATGAAGCACCTCGACAACCTCGGTGATCCGACCACCTACAACCACTACAACACCGGATGGGCCTGGGCGCTCGACACTCCCTTCCCCTACTGGAAGAGATTCGCGGGTTATGAGGGCGGGACAGCCGACGTTTGCCTGATCTCGTGGCCGGCGGGCATCGAGGCGAGAGGCGAGATCCGCCATCAGTACGCCCATGCCGTCGACATCGTGCCCACGGTGTACGACCTCCTCGAGGTGACCCCACCGGAAGTTCTCAAGGGGTACACCCAGAGCGCCATCGAAGGCGAAAGCCTCGTGGACTCTATGACCGACGCCGCCGCGCCGGAACGGGAAACGCAGTTCTATTCGATGCTGGGCCAGAGAGCCATCTATCACAAGGGGTGGCTGGCCAACACTGTCCATCCCCCACTGTCGGGTTGGTCAGGATTCGAGAAGGACAGGTGGGAGCTGTACAACCTGGCCGAAGATCGCACTCAGTCGACCGATCTCGCCGATGAGTTCCCCGAGAAATTGGAGGAGCTGAAGGGTCTCTGGTTCTTCAACGCCGGCAAATACGACGGGCTTCCTCTAGACGACAGATCCGCGGCCGAGATCTTGACATCGGAACGCCCACAGCCATCGCAACCACGAAGCCGTTACGTCTACTACCCGAACACCGCCGACGTTCCCGAGTCTGTGGCTGTGAACGTTCGTCGTCGCTCCTTCACGATCGCCGCGGGAGCAACAGTGAGAGCAGGGGCGGAAGGAGTCCTGTTTGCACATGGCGGTACCGCGGGAGGCCACTCCCTGTACCTCCAGGACGGTCACCTGCACTACATGTACAACTGGCTTGCCGAGGAACATCAGAAGGTCACCTCCGACCGGCAGATCGAGGAAGGCAAGCACCTCTTCGTCGCCGAGTTCAAAAAGACCGGTGACGATCCTGAAACCAGGAGCGCCCTCGGGACGCTGACTTTGTACATCGACACCGAGCCGGTCGGCAAAGCCGAGATTCGGACCCAACCCGGCACCTTCGCCCTCACCGGTGACGGGCTCTGTGTAGGTCGGGACTCGGCTTCACCGGTGTCTCCTGACTACGAGGCGCCCTACGAACTCGCCGGCGGTGAGATCGAACGGGTGGTCATCGACGTCAGTGGCGATGCCTTTGTCGATCATGAGAAAGAGGCCGTCGCCTGGCTCATGCGGGACTGAGCCAGCCCGACCAATACGCATGGGACCAAGGTCCCTGCCGGGTGGTCTTCGGCGGCATCCTCGACGACGAGGGAAAGATGCCGGCCGGAGACCGAATTCGGCCCGATCGGGCTGTTGATCAACAACTCCGGTGATCGAGCTTCCGGAGGAGTAACCGAAGCTCCGCCTCGGGGGACGACGTCAGGGTCCGTCCCCCGGGGTGCCACCGCATCTTCAATAGGATGTCCAGCCTGATATTCCGGACGGAGTTCGTGTGGACGTCGCTGCCTATCTGGCACGTATCGGTGTGAAGGGTGAAGTCGAGCCGGGTCTCCCTGATCTGGAGAGGCTGCAGCGAGCCCATCTCACCGCAGTGCCTTTCGAAAACCTGGATCTGTTCTATCGCCGCGGCGTCAGAACAGATGTCGACTGGTCGCTGCCGAAGATCATCGAACGGGGTCGCGGTGGCTGGTGCTTCGAGCTAAACGGTGCCTTCGCCTCCCTGCTCGATGCTCTGGGATTCTCGGTGAAACGACTCGGCGCGGCGGTCTTGCTGGACCCTCCGTCCTCCGAGATCACCCATCTGACCCTGGAGGTTGCGCTGGATCGTCCCTATCTGGTCGACGTCGGATTCGGCGACACATTCATCAGACCACTCCCACTCGACTCGGAAGGTCCCCACGATGGGGGGATTGGTCAGTTCCGGTTTGTATTCGACGGCGATGACACCACGCTTGTTGCGCTTGGTAGCGACGACACAGTGGAAGAGCAGTATCGATTCGATTCGACGCCCCGAACTGCCTCTGATTTCAATCCAGCTAGCGATCGATTCCAGACGCAACCGGGTGTGCAATGGACCCAGGCTCCTTTCGCCACCCGGCTGATTGACGGTGGTCCGGATCGTGTGACCCTTCTCAAAGACCGGATCAGGTTCCGAAATTCAGGGGATTGGAAAGAGCATCCGGTCGCGGAGGACGAGTGGCCGGCGATGCTGGAACACTGGTTTGGCATGACACCCTGAGCAGTTCGGCGTAGGTTGTGACGATGCCTCCACAGCAATCTCTGGAGATGATTCTCCTCCGTCAACTGGCGAGCTACCTCGCTACCCCGATCTGGATCATGGACGACTCGGGAGATCTCCTCTACTACAACGAACCGGCCGAGAAGCTTCTCGGAGTGCAATTCGATAATGCCGGACCAATACAGGCCAATGAACTGGCCTCGATGTTCGAAGTCACCCATCTCGACGGTGAGCCTCTCAGTGATTTTGAGCTGCCGGTTGTAGTCGCCCTGACCAAGCGTCTGCCGGCGCATCTCGCCGTTCGCTTCCATGGTCTAGACGGGATTTGGCGGGAGGTCGAAGTGACCGCGACGCCGGTCATAGGCCAGGGAGACCGTTTCCTCGGTGCCTTCGCCACCTTCTGGGAGCGGGAAGGTTGAGAGTCAATCTCTGGGGGACCAGAGGGTCAATTGCCAGTGCCGGGCCGGACACGGTGAAGTACGGCGGCGACACGGCCTGCGTCGAAATCAGAGACGCCGACGAGAGATTGCTCATTCTCGATGGCGGTAGCGGAATCCGTGCCCTGGGATCGGCATGTGGAGAATTTGAGCGTGCCGATGTCCTTCTCACTCATCTCCACATGGATCACGTCCAGGGTCTGCCGTTCTTCGGACCTCTTCTCGATCCCGAAGCCGAGATCCACCTTTGGGGGCCGGTATCGACCACCAAGACACTCCGAGAGCGCTTGGCCCGGTATCTGTCACCACCCCTTTTCCCAATAAGGGTCCGCGATCTGAAGAACGTCTACTTCCACGACGTGATACCCGGAGAATTCAGTCTTGGTTCGATCAATGTCACCGCTGATCTGATATGTCATCCCGGTTCAACTCTGGGGTATCGGCTCGAGGAAAAGGGCTCGGTCCTCGCCTACATGCCGGATCACGAGCCATCCCTCGGCAACAGCATGTTCCCGAGCGACCCCGATTGGACCTCTGGCTACGAGATCGCGGAGGGCGCCGCAGTCTTGATTCACGATTCGCAGTACACCGATGAGGAATACGAAGCTCGGGTCGGTTGGGGTCACACCTCTTTTTCCCAGCTCGTTGAATTCACACGCATGACCAAGGCGGAACGACTGGTGACCTTCCATCATGATCCTTCCCACACCGACGACATGCTCGACGAACTTCACGCCGATATGGCGACCCATGGCTTTGAGCTGGTTCCAGGAACAGCGGGGCTATCAATCGAGGTCTGAGTCCGTCTCAGACCGCTAACCAACAATCGCTACTGACGATGCCAGTGGGAACGGCCTGCCGTCGCGCTGACTTCTTTGGAAATTGGGTCGAGCACGTACTTGGTGAGGCCACTGAGACTCCCCAATCCGACACCCTGAGGTAGGGCCTGTTTGGCCAGTGTCGAGCTGGTGGAAGAGGACGAGGTCGATGTCGAGGTCGATGTCGATGAGGACGGGGTTGATGTCGATGTGGTCGAGGTCGATGAAGACGTCGATGACGTTGATGTCGACGTCGAAGAGGGCGGTGGCGGCGGCGGAGGTGGCGGCGGCGGAGGTGGCGGTGGCGGCGGCGGCGGTGGCGGCGGCGGAGGTGGCGGTGGTGGCGGTGGAGGTGGCGGCGGCGGTGGA
>Ga0255048_10000630_pt1 | contig 26495 bp, 23 predicted proteins | sample JV7_2_2_MG_FD_183619 | JGI IMG/M metagenome (GOLD analysis project Ga0255048, IMG submission 183619) | Seawater microbial communities from Jervis Inlet, British Columbia, Canada - JV7_2_2 | ecosystem: Environmental > Aquatic > Marine > Inlet | place: Canada: British Columbia | collected 2016-10-06
AGATCGGCCTCTGACCAGACGAGACCACCTAGAAATCGAAATCCCTTGCGGTGCAAGAGGTTTCGTTCGTAGCGGGGGCAGGATTTGAACCTGCGACCTTCGGGTTATGAGCCCGACGAGCTACCAGACTGCTCCACCCCGCGTCGTGGGGCGCAGTATACGAACGCCGGCCTGCGTAGCGCTTCTCACTTTGCGGGGAGGCTCTCGGCGTAAGCCATGCCCTGGTCGACCCACGAAGCCAGCGTCGCATCGTCGGCAAAGCCGTCCGGCGTCACCATGATCCAGCCTCGCATCGGACGCGACGTGAAATCCATGATCCGGGCCCCGGGCCGGGCGGCGGCTTCGTCGTGGCCGTCCTTGCCCACCCGGACGCAGAGTTCTTCGCCGATGACCCCGACCGACATGTTGCCGCCGATGAGGAAGCTCAGGCCGCCGAACATCTCCTTCTCGACCAACGCCGGATGGTCGCCGATCTGGGCGCGAATGCGCTCTGCCAGTCCGTCGTCGTATGCCATGTCCGCAGGATACCGAGGTCGAACGTCGCCATTCCTGAGCACGGACGGGCGTTCAGCGGCAGGCGGCGACCAGGGTGGCGTGGGGGTTGGCGGTGTCCTGGCCACGCCCCGGGTGCACCTGGAAGTGGAGATGGGTGCTGGTTCCATGGGCATTGCCGGTGTTGCCGACCGTTCCGATGACGTCTCCCGCCGCTACGTCCCCCGGCTTGGCGAGGCTGTCGAGGTGCGATCCGAAGTAGGTGACGCCATCGTGCCCGAACAGGGAGAACTGCAGACCGCCGATCTCGCCGTCGTCGTGGTGGATGTGCCCGCCGACCGGGGCCAGGATCGGCGTCCCCCTGGGAGCGAACAGGTCGATACCCTCATGCGTCCGGCCGTCTGGCTTGATCAGGCCCCAGGTGCGCGCGAAGGTCGCCCCAGACACAGGACACCGCCACCCTGTCCCGGTGACAACCTCGGCGCCGGCGACAATGCGGTCGGGATCTGCGATGTCGTTGAGAACCAGAAGCTGACCTACGGTCGTGTGGTGATCGACGGCGATGACCGACAGCGACTCGCCGGGCTTCACGGTGTGAACGTGCGCAGGAGTCGGGGAGAACGGAACCGCCGTCGGTGTCAGGCGGATCCGGTTGCCGGCAATGAGGTAGCCGTCCGGGAGGTTGTTGGCTGCCAGCAACGTCGCCACGTCGGTGCCGTGGGCGACGGCGATCCTCCGCAGCGACTCCCCAGGCAGGACGATATGTGTGTTCGCGACGATCGGGGCTGCGGCCACACCGCGGGGCAGCGCCTCGGCAGGAAGAGACAGGTGCTGCCCGACCTGGATGAGGTCAGGATCGGCCAGGTCGTTGAGGGCGATGATCTCGCCGACGGAAACGTCGAAGTGGGCGGCGATGGACGACAGCGTGTCACCGGGCTTGACGACGTAGGTCGCCATCCCGGCGGCGATCAGCAGAGCAACGGCGACGAGGCGCGTCGCCGCGGAGAACCATCGATGCATCGTTTCCACCACCTGGCCGGCGGCCACGGTACGACAGCTACGGCCCGATCCCGAGGATTACCGACGTTCCTGCGTAACTAGACGGCGTATTACGCCGCGCGCCTACGCAAGAACGACGGCGGGGGGCCGATCAGGCCTCGGTGGCCGCGGCGACAGCGGCTTCGAGGAGTGCGGTGGCCTGACGCACGGCGCTCTCGGCCTCCTCGATCTTCGTTGCCCACTCCACCAGGTCGCCGCGTTCCAGGGCCGCCTGTGCATCCCGGAACGCCTGGTCGGCTTGCAGGAGGAGGGCCGCGATCTCTTCGGACACGTCGCCGGTCGGCGGATCGGCCCCCCCGCCGTCTGTCCCTCCGTCCGTGCCGTCGCCATCTCCCTCCGGCGACCCGAACAGGGCGACCAGCGCCTCATCCAGGGTGTCAGCGATCTCGATCTGCCGGTTGAACGACGCGATCACCCGTTTGAACTGTGGAATCCCGGTCTCCGAGCCCTGACCGGCCGCCTGGATGTACACCGGCTGCACGTAGAGCAGCGACTCCTCGATGGGAATCACCAACATGTTCCCCTGAATCACTTCGGAGCCCTGCTGGTCGAGCAGAGTGAACTCCGCAGCGATCTCCGGCTTCTGATTGATGAAGTCCCCGACCTGGCCCGGGCCGTCGATCTGGTTGTCTGCAGGCAGGGCGAAGTCGATGATGTCGCCGTATTCCTCGAGGGTCGGCCCCGACTTGGCGACCATGAACGACACCATGTTCGGCCGATCCCGCGGCGTGAACGGCTGCACCAGCAGGAACGACAGACTGTCTTCCCCAGGCAGCTCCATCAGCAGGTAGTACGGCAGCATCGGGTTGTAGCGCTGGCCGGCGGAATCCTGGAACACCCCGCGCAGTTCGGGGCGGGGTGAGTTCGATGGGTCGCGGGCGATCTGCCACGGGTCGGATGTGTTGAAGAACACCCGAGGATCCGTCACGTGGTACAGCCGGTAGATGTCGGTCTGCACCCGAAACAGGTCCTCCGGATACCGCAGATGCTCCCGAATCTCCTGAGGCAGCTCCTCGCCATCGCGAAACACCCCAGGGAAGATCGCCCGGTTGGCCGCGATGAGCGGATCCTCAGCGTCGATGACGTACAAGTCGACGGAGCCGTCGTAGGCGTCGACGACCGCCTTGACCGAGTTGCGGATGTAGTTGAAGCGATTGGGGAGGCTGCCGCTGTCCCGGTTCAGACGGCGGGTGTCTGCGAAGTTGGAGTACGGGAACTGATCCGTCAGCGTGTAGAGATCCTGAACCCACTTCAGCCTTCCCTCGACGATCACGAGGTAGGGGTCGGCATCAGCGAAGAGGAACGGTGCCAGTGACTTGATCCTGGCCTGGATGTTGCGTTGCAGGAGGATCTTGCTGTCCGATCCAACCTGACCCGAGATCAAGGTGTCGAGATCGCCAAACCGCAGCGCCCAGGCGAGACGCTGGAAGAAGTTCCCGACCGGCACTCCACCCGAACCGTCGTAGGTGTTGTTCGCCACCTCGGACGTTCCGACCGGGAAGTCCACCTCAGGCTCGTTGGTGCCGACGATCAGGAAATCGGTCTCGGCGCTGTCCGAGAAGTACAGCCGAGGCTGGTCGATGTCGAGTACAGGGTCCCCGGCGATGTTCTCCGGGGGAATATCCTTGACGACGAAGTCGGGCTCGCCTTCGCTGGTCACGTCGTTGGCCGGGCTGACGATGCTGCCGAATCCGTGGGTGTAGACCAGTCGCTCGTTGACCCAGCCGCCACCAGGGATGTTGTCTTCGTCGAGCTCGCGCGCGGACACCATCACCTGGGTGAGCTCACCGTCGATCACGTACCGATCGACATCGACATCCTCGATGCCGTAGAAGGTACGGATCTCCTGGAGCTGGCGGTACGTCGTATTGAGAACTCCCGGATCCCACAGACGGATGTTGTTGATCGTTCCGGCGTTCTCAACCAGCTGGTTCGCCGACAGGTCGCTGGACGCGGCGAAATCGCGCACCTCCACCGACTCGAGGCCGTAGGCGTACCTGGTGAACTCGATGTTGTGTTCGACATATGGCTGTTCCTTCGTGACCTCGTCCGGTGCGACGCTGAAGCGCTGGATGGCTGCCGGATACAGGCCGCCGACCGCCAGCGACGTGACCAGCCACAGGCCGAGGGCCACCAACGGCAGCGTCCATCCGCGGAACCACAGGTTCACGATGAGGATGATCGCGGCAACGATCGAGATGATGATGAGCAGGTTGAGGGCAGGCACCTGGGCGTTGACGTCGGTGAACGACGCCCCGAACACCTGGCCGCGCGGCGAGTAGAGCAGCTCCCACTTGTCCAGCTGATAGCCGAAGGCCTTCAACAGGGCGAGCAACGCAAGCAGGATCGAGATGTGGGCCTTGACTCCAGGGCTGGTGCGGCGCGGGCCCTGGACGGAGATGCCTCCGTTGAGGTAGTGAACGGCGGCCACGACGAGGGTCAGCACCAAGAGCAGCTGGAACAGCCACCCGAAGATGTCCCGCAGGAATGGCAGATCGAACACGTAGAGCCCGAGATCGTGACCGAAGATGGGGTCGGCGATGCCGAAGCTGCCGCCGTGGCGGAACAGCAGCCAGTCCTGCCACCACGCCGCGGCGCCGAGACCGATCAAGATCCCGAAGAACGCGGCAACCGCGAACCGCACCCGGCCGGCGCGCGGCTCCACCCACAGCTGGAAGCGCTCCAAGAGCTCTTCGTCCGGGCTCCCCGCGCCGATGCCGAGCCGTGGCGACAGGCGGTCGACGAGCAGCAGATTCAGGTAGAAGAGCGTGAACGCGACGATCGCTCCAACCACGACCAGGACGACGCGCGTAAGCACCAGGGTGTTCCACACCGACGTCGAGTCGAGCGAGGCATACCACAAGTAATCGGTCCACAGCGTCGACACCCAGCGGAACGTGAGGAGCACCACGAAGATGGCGATCGCCAGGATCACGAGGATGCGCCTGCCGCGCGATCGAGGGCGCAGGGTGATGGGCTCGCGATTGATCACCCGCGGAGTCTATGCGTCACGCGGTGTATGACTGCGAGGAGCTACGCCGGCGTCGCCTCCAGGTCGTCGCGACCCGCCTGCAGACCGGTCGCATAGGCGGCTTCGGCGACCGCACGGACCCGGCGCTCTGCTTCGTCAGTGCGCCAGGTGCGGAATACTCGGCTGACGGCAGCGGCGGTCGCCCGTCCCTCGCTCCCCGAGGCCCGGGAGCGGTCGATCGCTGCCGAAACCGCGCTGTTGAGGCCGTCGGCGAACTCAGCCGCACCTGAGGGTGCGGACACGCCGGACGGGTGCGGCGCGGTTGCAGCTCCAGCAAGCTCTCCCGCGGCGACAAAGCCGGCAACGAGGCTCTCGTGCGCCAGGGCATCGAGGTCGCTGTCGAAGGCGGCGGAGAACAGGGCGGCATCGGGGATCCAATCCTCGGACACACGGAGCTCCTCGAGCGCCCGGTTCTGGAGATCGACGATGCGCCGCTTGATGGAACGCAGCGCACGATTCTCCACGGGGAGCAACAGACGCTCCCTGATCTCGAGGGCGGCGTCGTCCCCGGCCCGATCCAGCGGCTCAGCGTGGGGCGGCCCTGGTTCGGATGACTGCGCCGCAGTCGCCGGCCCCTCAGCTGACTCGTCTCGCCGCGGACGGGGCGCGACCACCACGGCCGCCGGCTCCGGACTCGTGCGCAGGGCGGCGAACAGCCCAGACAACCCGTCGTCCTCACGCTGCGTGGACTCCAGCTCGGGTTCCGGTTCCGGCACTGGCACCGGCTCCGGGACCGGCTCCGGTTCCGGCACTGGCTCCGGGAGCGGCTCGGGTTCCGGCACCGGCACGGCTTCCTTCTGGGGGTCCGGTGCGGAGGCGATCGGGGCCTGCAGCGCCTCGACTTCTGCGGCGATTTCGAGGGCGTCCACCGGTGCCGCCGGCACCGCCCTGGTTCCAGATACGACCTTGACGGAGCCACCCTCGTTCTCGCCCCACACGACCTGGTCGTCCCCGGCATCCTCCCCAGGCTCCAGCTCCCGCTGCTTGGTCTCGATCTCGCTCTCCAGCTCCCCGATCGACGACCGGGCCGCCTCGAGTTCGGTCATCAGTTCACTACGCCGCTCCTCGAGGGCACGGGCCCGCTCCTGGGCGGCTTCTGCCTGGTGCCGAGCAGACGTCAGCAGGGTGTCGGCCTCCTGGCGCGCCGTTGCGACGATCCGTTCCCCCTCCTCACGGATCCGGCGCAGCTCCTCGTCACGCTCTCTGCGGGCGTCGCTCGTGAGCCGCAACGCCTCACGCTCGGCCTCTGCGCGGATGAAGAGGGCATCCTGACGAGCAGTGTCGATCAGCTCGGAAGCGGCCGCGTCCGCCGACTCAACGAGCTCGGTTCCCGCCTCCCACGCATCCCCGCGCGCTTGGGTCGCGGCGGCATCTGCCTCGCTGACGAGTCGCTTCGCTTCGGCGTCTGCCGTCGCCCGCCACTCCGCGGCATCTGCCGCGGCCCTGGTACGGAGATGCTCTGCGGCCGTTCGAGCCTCATGCAGGATCCTGCGGACGTCGTCCGCGACCGCGTCGAGCTCGCCGGCAAGATCGCGGGGATCCTCGAAACCGGCCTGGCGCAACGCCGCAGTCAACCGTTCGATCTCACCGCTGAGCGCGGCAACGGCGGCTGCCGCCTCTCGTTGATAGGCGTCGACCTCAGAACGGTCGTATCCCCGTCGGCCCACCGTGAACTCGCGGGCGCGCACGACGTCGGGGAGCGCATCCTCCATGGGATCGAGCGTACCGCCGGGCATCGCCAGTCCGACGGATTGTGGGGCGCGACGCCCGTTTCAGATCGGGGTCAGTACAGGCAGATCGGGGTCAGGACAAGCAGAGCACGGTCAGGAGAGCGTCGCCAAGAAGGCCAGTGAATCGTCGATGGTCTCCACACGAACGACCTCGATGTCATCGCCGGCAGCGAGCACGGCATCGTCGAAGTTGCCTGCCGGTACCAGCACGGCGCGTGCCCCGGCGTCGATCGCGGCGAACACCTTCTGCTGCACACCGCCGATAGCGCCAACCGTGCCATCACGCCGGATGGTCCCAGTCCCCGCGATGCGGAATCCGTGGGTCACGGGATCGTCAGTCAACTGGTCCATGATCTGCAGAGTGAACATCATCCCCGCCGACGGTCCACCGATGTTCTGAGTGTCGATCTCGATGTCGACAGGAAACTCGATGATGGGGTCGTTGTTGCCGAGCAGCACGCCGATCATCGGCAGCTCCGGGTCGTCCACATGCGGGCCGAGAACGATCTCGAGCTCGAGCATCTCGGCCTCGCCGCCATCCGGGTCGGGACGCTCCACCACTAGAACAACCGGGTCGCCGATCTGCTTGCCGCCGAGTTGGTCGATGACATCGGTACGAAACTCAACCGGCTTGCCGTCGATTTCGATGATGACGTCTTCGGCGAGGAGGACGCCGTGGGCCGCACTGCCTTCGACGGTTTCGATGACGAGGGCCCCCGTCCCGATGAGCACCGGCTCGTAGCCGAGCTGGGTGAGGGCAACGAACTTGGCGTCGGTCTTCGACTGCTCCATCGCGGCTAGATTCTCTCGGCGCAGCTGCTCGTTGCTGACCCCAACGGGACGGATGTTCTCGCGAGGAGCGATCTCGACCGTCGGATCGATCAGCCCGCCGACGTACTCGAAGACGTTGGCTTCCTTCACTCGCACCGTGAGGAAGAACAACTCCCCTTCGGGTGCCGGTGCGCCGTCGACGACGGTGATGAAGTCCGACGTGTCGTACACGGGACCCGGTGACAGCGTGTAGTAGGGAACGCTGATCGGCCACACCGCGGCGATGGCAATGCCGATGAGCAGGAGGACCCCGGCGAGGACGAAGGGCCACTTGGGGTACTTCCGCGGCGGCGTCACTCCCGCCGGGTCGCCGGGAGGGCCGTCCGCTGGGCGGTCGTCGGTGAGGGTGGTGTCGTGGTCCATTCGCTTTCGAGGTTACCGATCGGTGATAAACAGAACGTCAAGCGATCTTGCCGTATGCCACGAGATCCGCCTGGACAACGATCCGGTAGCGAGCAGAGCCCTTGGGGTGGCAAGCGAACATCGTCACCATGGCGCTGTCCCCGAAGTCGTACGTGATCCACACATCAGAAGGATCGACCACGAAGGTGCCGGACACCCGGTACATGATCTCGTAGCCGTAGCCGCTGCCGAGGAAGATCAAGTCGCCGGGCTGGAGCCGATCGAGGTCGTGGAATGGCGCCGTGCGCGTCGTGCGATGGCCGGCGAGCACGACGTTGCCGACCGCGCCGGGCCGGGCCGTGCCCGCCCATTGGGCAACGCCCTGGTCGATCACGCCGAGCGCAACACCCGCGCGGATGGTCTCGTCCACACCGATCGCCGGGATGCGCAACGATCCGAGTGGGACGCCGCTGGACTGGGCCTCGGAGAAGGACGGCAGACGCGTCGGAGACGGAACCGCATCAGCCGGGGGCGACGATGCTGCTGCCGGCACCACGCCGACGACGGCGAGCCCGGCGCAGAGGGCCGCGACGATCGATGTTCTCCGCATACTCACCGAGTATCGGCCTCGATCGGCGCCGTCTGGACCCGTACACTCACCGCCGCAACGGTAGTTGGCCACGGTGGCCGGGGAGTTGGGAGTCGAAGTGCAGGTCACGCATCCATCGTCCGTGCTCGCCGGGGCAGTGTTCCCTCGTCGCACCGCAGTCACGATCACTCTCATGGTCGGATTTGCCTTGCTGACCGCGCTGGCGGCACAGATCGTCATCCCGCTGCCGTTCACGCCGGTGCCGATCACGGGCCAGACGTTCGCCGTGCTCCTCGCCGGCGCCGCTCTCGGCAGCTGGGCGGGAGCGGGAAGCCAGCTGGTCTACGTCCTTCTCGGCGGACTCGGCCTCCCGTTCTTTGCGGATGGCTCCTCGGGCTGGACCGTGGTGACCGGCGCCACGGGTGGCTACCTCATCGGCTTCATCGTCGCGGCCTGGGTGGTCGGAGCGCTCGCCGAGCGCAAGCAGGATCGCAGCATCGTCTCGGCGATCGGCGCCTTCTTCATCGGCAGTGCGATCATCTACGGCTTCGGGGTCACCTGGCTCTATGCGTCTGTCGGGTCGATCACGACCTGGGAAGCGGCGTTCACTGCGGGGGTCATCCCGTTCCTCATCGGCGACGGCATCAAGATCGCCCTCGCCGGCCTGCTGCTTCCGGCAGCCTGGAAGCTCGTCGGCGCGGCCCATCGCAGCGTCTGACTCCCAGTCGCGACAACCGAACACTGAACCCCCAACCGAGCAGCAAGACGCACGCGGGCGACCGGCGGGTCGCCCGCTACGTTATGGACCATGACCAGGGACACTCGCATCCGCGAGCTCTTCACACAGGACGAATTCGCCGATCACCTCGGCATGCGGCTCATCGGTACGGACCCCGTCGTCGTCGAGATGCCGCTCACCACCCGACACCACAACTTCCATCAAGGCACCCATGGCGGCGCCGCCTTCTCCGTGGCCGACTGCGCCTTCTCGCTGGCATCCAACGCCGCAGGACGCGCGGCCGTGGCCATCGACACCCACCTGGTGTTCACCGCTCGCACGGAAGCCGGGGATGTGCTGACGGCGACGGCGGAGGAGATGACTCGCGGCCGCACACTGGCGACCTATCGCGTGGTGGTGCAGCGCGGCGACGGCCGCACGTGCGGGCTGTTCACGGGAACCGTCTCCATCTCCCCGGATGGCACGGACTAGGCCAGGTCCTCACCCAGGTAGGCCTTGATGACTTCGGGATTGCGCTGCACGTCTGCCGGCAGCCCCGTGGCGATCTCTCTGCCGAAGTCGAGAACCATCACACGGTCGGCAATGTCCATCACCAGGCTCATGTCATGCTCGACGAGGACGATCGCGATCCCGAGCTCGTCGCGAATGTCCAGGATGAACCGGGCCATGTCTTCGGTCTCTTCGAGGTTCATCCCGGCGACGGGCTCGTCGAGGAGGAGCAACTCCGGTTCCATCGCCAGTGCCCTGCCTAGCTCGACTCGCTTCTGGATGCCGTACGGCAGCAGGGCCACGGGGTATGAGCGCCAGGACTCGATCTCGAGCAACTCGATGATGTCTTCGACCTTGGACCGAACCAGCATCTCCTCTTTCTTGGCGCGGCCGAGCCAGAAGGCGCCGGCGATCCAGCCGGTCTTGGTGCGGACGTGCTGGCCGATGGAGAGGTTCTCCCGAACGGTCATGTGGGGGAACAGCTCGATGTTCTGGAACGTGCGGGCGATGCCGAGGCGGGCAACCCGATCTGGGCGGGTTCCGAGGAGACTCTGTCCCTTCCAGCGGATGTCTCCGTCTTGCGGTTTGTAGACGCCGTTGATGCAGTTGAACGCCGAGGTCTTGCCGGCACCGTTGGGACCGATGATGGCAAACAACTCGCCGTCGTCCACGGAAAAGCTGACGTCATCGAGCGCCCGGACCCCCTTGAAGGACAGGCTCACGTTGGAGACGTCGATGAGATGCTCGTAGTCGCGGCGTCCTTCGCGGTGTCGCGCCCACGCCAGACCGGTGCCGCGCCGCGACGTCACGACAACCACCGCTTCCTGCGCTTGTAGTGCTTGACGTCACGGAACGACTTCCGTTCCCCTTCGCCGTGGAGCCCAAGGTAGAACTCCTGGACATCCTCGTCCTTGAGCAACTTCTGGGGATCGCCGTCCATGACGACCTTGCCGACCTCCATGATGTAGCCGTAATCGGCGATCGACAATGCCATCGAGGCGTTCTGCTCGATCAGCAGGACACTCGTGCCCTGCCGGTTGATGTCGGCGATGATGTCGCGGATCTGCTGCACGAGCATCGGAGCCAGACCCAGCGACGGTTCATCGAGGATCAACAGCCGAGGATCTGCCATGAGCGCCCGCCCGATGGCCAGCATCTGCTGTTCACCGCCGGACAGGTAGCCGGCGGTCGACTTGCGCCGACCCTGGAGGAGCGGAAACAACTCCATCACTCGCTCGTAGGCGTCTTTCGATTTCGCACGATTGGTGTAGCCACCGGTCCTCAAGTTCTCGTCGACCGACAGCTCGGCGAAGACCCGCCGCCCTTCGAGAACCTGAGCGATTCCTGCGCGGACGATGTCTGCCGGGTTCTTGCCGTCGATGCGCCTGCCGTCCAGCTCGACCGAGCCCTTGGTCACGTCACCTTCGTGGATGTCGAGCAGGCCGGTGACCGCACGCAGCGTGGTGGTCTTCCCTGCCCCGTTGGATCCAAGCAACGCGACGATCTGGCCGTCGCGCACCTCGAGCGAGAGACCGCGCAGCACGAGCACAACGTCGTTGTACACCACCTCGAGGTTGGCGATGGTGAGCATGTCCCCGATTCGGTAGGGAGGGGGTGGCCCTGAGGCCACCCCCTCGATGGTCACGATTCGATTACAGCGAGAAGCAGGCCTCCTCGAACACGAACGATTGGGCCGTTGGGCCCGAGTAGTTGCTCTCCAGGATGACGGTCCCTGAGCCACCGGCTGCCAGGTCTTCCAGGCTCGGCTTCGTGATGTAGCCGATCCGCTGCAGCTGCTCGTCCGGCGTACCCACGTAGTTCTCCGGGGGAGCCAGGCCATCGAATTCGAGCGCCTCGAAGCTCTTGACCGCAGCCAGAACGCCTGCCTGGGTCATGTCGCCGTTCTCCATAGCCCGCAGCAGGCCGCGATGGAGAATGGTCGCCTCGACCACGCCTTCGCCGTAGTAGTCGAAGGGCCCGAGGTCGGGCCGCTGCTCGGCCATCAGGTCGCGCACTGCCTGGGCGCCTGCGGACTCACCGCCCCAGACCTCGTAGTAGCTGAACCCATACCAATCCCTTTCGAACTCCTCAGCGAAGTCCGAGGTCAGGAACTGCGTGCTGTACGTTGGCGCAGCACCGGTCCACACGGCCTCGAATCCCTGGGCGATGGCGCCCTGGTAGATGGCCGGGAAGGTCAGGTTCGGTTCCGTCGTCACGAAGACGATGTCCGCTCCGCTGGCGACGATCTGGTCCGCGATCGGCTTCATGTCCTCACCGGGAATGATCCCGCCGGACAGGTCGAGCACGACCTCGAGGCCCAGCGCTGCGGTCGCCAGCGTGGCTCCCGCCGCTGAATCGAGGCCGTAGTCACCAGGTAGCGACGCGATCGCGACCTTGGCGTCCGCCATCCCCATGTCTCCCGCGAGGTAGTCGAGGATGTTCATCGCCTCGACGCAGTACGGGGCGCCGTGGTGGATCAGGGCTGAAGAGAACCGGGGGTCGGTCCACCCCGAGTACCACGTCAGTGGAATGGCCAGAATGCCGTCCTCCTCGAGATCGGGCTGGATGCCGACCGTCTGCGGTGAGCCCACCGAGTGCCCGAAGGCGACGACTTGATCCTTCAACTCCTGGTAGCCGATCACGGTCTGATCCGCCTGATAGGACGTATCGAAGACCTCGACGTCGACCATGAGCCCGTTGACACCGCCCGAGGCGTTCACGTCCTCCCAGTAGGCCACGTAGGCATCGACGATGCCCTGGACCAGGAACGCAAAGACGCCCGTCAGGTCGGTGAGGAGACCGATGGTGATGGTTCCTGCCTCCAGATCGACACCGACGTCGGTGGCGATCTCCGTCGGCGGCGGCGTCGTCGTCGTCGTCGTGTCGTCACCACCGCCGCTCGCCTGGGTCGTCGTCGTGGTCGCAGCCGTTGTCGTCGTGGTGTCGTCACTGTCACTGCCGCACGCCGCTGCGACCAGCGCAAACGCCAACAGCAATGCAATTACTGATACTCGTCTCACTCGTCCTCCTCTGATTCGCTTTGCTCCCTTACGGGAGACCTCTTTCAGATTGGCTGGGATGCCTTCCTCATACGGTGGGTATCCCACTTTCTAGTACGTGAAGGGCCAGGACTTCCAATAGTTCTTGATACGGATCCAGATCCCGAACAGCCCGAGCGGCTCGAAGATCAAGAATACGACGAGCAACAGGCCGTAGAGGATCAGGTTCATCTGGAAGATCGTCAGGCCAGGCGAGGTCCCGGGAAGGGTGGAGATCAACCCGCCGTCCTCGAGCCCGGTCGCCACGAAGAGGTCCGCGATGGGGGCGAAGAGCCCGCCTCCTTCCGCCGTTGACCCGAGAAGCTCTGTGAAGTCCTCGACGATCCGCGGCAAGAGCGTCACGAACGCGGCTCCCAACAGGGTACCGGTGACGGTGCCGAGCCCGCCGATGAGGAGGATCGCCAGGAACTGCACCGACAGGAACAGGCTGAAGCCTTCCGGGATCAGCCTGCCGATGAACGCCGCCCACAACGCCCCGCACACGCCGGCATAGAACGACGAGATCGCAAAGGCGATCGCCTTGTTCTTCGCCTCGGCAACCCCCATGACCTCTGCAGCCACATCGCGATCGCGGATCGCCATGAACGCCCTGCCGACCCTGGTGCGCTGAATGTTCTTGGCCAGCACGGCGAAGATGATCACGAGGGCGAGCAGCAGGAGGTACGTCTTGACCTCTCCCGTCAGCTCGACCCCGAACCACTTCCCGTCAGACGTGAAGTCGAGAAGCGGCTCCCCTTCCTCACCCCACATCCGTAGTTCCAGATCGGGGAACCGCCTGCCGGATTGGGAGCCACCGGTGACCCTCCCCAGGTTGATGAACAACCACTCGCCGATGAAGACCAAGCCCAGGGTGACGATGGCGAGGTAGATCCCGCGCACGCGCACGGCGGTTGGTGCGACCAGGGCCCCGGCGATGGCGGCGACGACCCCCGCGGCGGGCAGCCAGACCCAGATCGGCAGACCCATGCCGAACAGACTCGAACCAGACTCGCCACCGAGGACGGCAGCGGTATAGGCCCCCAGGCCCATGAAGAACGCGTGGCCCAGCGACACCTGGCCACCGAGACCTGACAGGATGTGGAGTCCGAGGGCACCGATGGCGAAGATGGCGACGAGCCCGAGGAGGGTCATCCAGTCGCTGTCTCCGAGAAACTTGAGTCCCGGCACGACTTGGAGGGGAATCAGGACCGCCAGGAAGACGACGAGCACGACGATGCCGATGCGCTGCGTCCAGGTCGGAACCAGCGCCTGTTCGGCCTCGTAGGACACGTAAAGGTGCGGTCTGCCCCTCATACCCGGCGGATCTCCTCAGTCCCGAACAGCCCGTACGGCCGGACGAGCAGCACGATCATCATCACGAGGTACGGCCAGATCCTCGAAAACCCCACGCCGAGGAAGGACCAGGTCTCCCCGATCAGGTAGGCGCCGGCGTAGACCTCTGCCAATCCCACGATGAACCCGCCCAGTACCGCTCCGGAGATCGAGTCGAGACCGCCGATGATGACGGCCGGCAACGCACGGAAGGCGAAGAATGCCGTCTGGTCCACCGTCACCCCTCCCGACCGCGGGAAGAGCGATGAGAAGATCCCGCCAAGAGCAGCGAGCCCGGCTCCGATCATCCACGCGATGGCGAAGATCCTGCCGGCGTTGATGCCCTGGGCCATGGCGGCCTCTTGGTCGAACGCAGTCGCCCGCATGGCAACACCGATCCTCGTGCGGAAGAACCAGGCGACCAGAGCAAGCGTCACGAGCGTCACGACGATCGTGGCGATCTCCGTCTTGGCGATGGTCACCGCACCAAAGTCGACCACGTCGGTTCCCCACGGGCTCGCCAGGCTACGTGTTGCCTGGCCAATGAGGTCGTTCGTAAGCGTGCGGATGATGATGTCGAGGGCGATCGTGATCATCACGACGGCAAATAGGGGCTCTCCGATCATCGGCTGGATCGTGAGGCGCTCGACCAGGTACCCCACCGCAGCGGTGAGGACCACCGCAAAGAGGGCGGACAGTGCCCACTGCATGGTCAGCGGTACGGCTTCGAGATACCTCCCAGGGAAGTTGAGCGTCACGACGAAGTAGGCAGCGAAGTAGGCACCGAGGGCGGCGAGGGCACCGTGTGCGAAGTTGAGCACCTGGGTGGCCTTGTAGATCAGCACGAGCCCGAGCGCCAGCAGGGCATAGATCGCACCCAGCGCCAGGCCGGATGCGGTGGCGTCTGCGAACTTGTCCACCGCGGTTGCCGGCTCGACCTGGGCAAACACGATCAGGGCCGTCATCACGGCCGATCTCCTTCACACGAGCACGCGACTCCCCCTGGAGCCGGGCAATCGGGTGGGCCCAGCATCAGTACATCGACTCCACGAGGTCGCCGAACATGTCGATCATCGCCGTCCGCTTCAGCTTCTGCGTCGCGGTGAGCTCGCCGTCCTCGTGGTCGAGCTCTTTCGGGATCATGCGGAACTTCTTGATCTGCTCGACCGAGGCGAACTTGTCGTTGGTGGCGGTGACGATGCCCTGCACCAACTCGACCACCTCGGGCTTCTCCGACAGGTCGCGGTAGGTCGTGTACGGAATCCCTTTGCGCAGCGCCCAGTTGCCCACGGTGTCGTATTCGATGCCGACGAGCGCCGACACGAACTTGCGCCCGTCGCCGATGACCATCGCTTCCTTGATGTAGGGAGAGGCCTTGAGGCTGTTCTCGATCTCCGAAGGGGAGATGTTCTTGCCGCCTGACGTGATGATGATGTCCTTCATCCGGTCAACGATCTTGACGTGGGTGCCGTCGACCCACACCGCAACGTCCCCCGTACGCAGCCAGCCGTCATCGGTGAAGGTCTCCCTCGTCTTCTCCGGCTTGTTCCAGTACCCGGCGAAGACGCCGGGATGCTTCGTCTGCACCTCGCCGGTCGCCTCGTCGATCCGGAAGCCGATGCCGGGGTACGGCTCGCCGACGGTCCCCAGCATGATCCTGCCGTCGAAGTTGCACGTGGCGATCGCGGCGTTCTCGGTCATGCCGTAGAGCTCGTAGACCGGCACGCCGAGGCCCATGAAGAACTCCAGGACTTCCGGAGCGATTGGAGCAGCGCCCGATCCGGCCCACCGGCAGCGCCGCAACCCGATCCGTTCCTTGAGTGACCGGAAGAACAACGGGCTGAAGACCCAATAGAGCAGGCGGGCACCGACGGTGAAGTCACCGCCGTTGGCCACGCGCGACTTGCCGATCGACTGTGCGGCCTTGAGCGAGAGCCCGGAGATCGTGCGCTTGAGCCACGTGGCGTCCTGGAGCCGGATCAGCACCGCAGCGTGGATCCGCTCCCAGATTCGAGGAACCGCAAAGAACAGGGTGGGCTGGATCTCCCTGAGGTTCTGCTGCACCGTCTCGATGGACTCGGCGAAGTTCAACATCACGCCGTTGGAGCACATCGTCCACGTCGAGAAGATGCGCTCCGCCACGTGGCACAGGGGCAGATAGGTGAGGACGAGGTCATCGCTGTTCGGAGGACCGGTCTTGACGCGACCTGGCGTGTTGATCACCTGGTCCATGCAGTACGCCGAGTTCTCGTTGGTGAGCATGGCGCCCTTGGGGGGACCGGTCGTCCCGGACGTGTACACCAGCGTCATCACATCGTCTGGTTCTGCAGCCAGCATGATCTCTTCGACCATGCCTTGGTGCTCCTCGCGGTGCCGGCTCCCCTGCTCCAAGAAGTCGTCCCAGAACATGAGCCGGCTGTCGTCGTATTGCTTCCTCACGCCGCGCGGCTCGACGTACACGATGGTCTCAACCGCGGGGAAGGTGTCCCGACCGAAGTCCATCAGCTTGTCGATCTGCTCCTGATCCTCCGCGAAGTGGAAGCGGGCACCCGAGTCGTTGACCAGGTACTGCACCTCGGCAGCCGGGTTCGTGGGATACAACCCGGTGGTGATCCCGCGGATGGCGACCGTCGCCATGTCCAGAATCACCCACTCCGGTCGATCCTCGGAGTGGATCGAGACCACATCGCCCCTGCTCAAGCCGAGCGCCAGGAGACCGTGGGAGACGGTGAGGATCTCGTCCCAGAGCTCGACCCACGTGCGCTCAACCCAGACGCCGTAGTCCTTGTGGCGCATCGCAACGGCATCCGGCTTCTGCCTGGCCCACTCGCGCACCCGCCAGGCGACGGTCGGATTGGCAGCCGAGAGATCTGGCCAGTCCGTGCGTTCCAGCGTCGACGTCATCGCGGCCTCCCCGTCCTCCAGCAACATCGCTTCGAACGTCGGAGGGACAATAGGGAAACCATCCGCGGCCTGCAGGAAGTCCGCCAGAGAGGCGGCGCAGCAGCGCTCAGGATCACTGGGTACGGACGCCGATGACCCGGAATCGATTGGCGACGAACGCCGGATCGGTGAGCGAGGCGTTGCCGGCAGGATTCGCACCGGTCACATGAAAATCGGAGAACGCCGCGGACTGGTTGACGTACAGGCCGCCGGTCAGATTGAACGCCACAGACACTCCGGCATCGACCGCGGCATCGACAGCCCGGCTGGTCACATCGTCGTCGGTGGTGTAGACCAGCCAGGTGATCGCTCCCCTGGTCTGCGCCGACTGCACGGCCAGGTCCAGGCTCTGTTCGGTGGAATCGGTCGCGACCACGAAGATCACTGGGCCGAACATCTCGCGCATGTAGCGGTCGCGGTTGGCGGCATCCACCTTGACGATGACAGGCGTGCGCACCGTGGCATCGGGAAACTCGTCGTTGGGCACATCGCGGGACTCCAACAGAACGTCGCCGGACGCCGCCGCCTCTTCGATCCTGTTCAGCGTCGCCTCAGACTTGATCGCTCCCAGGATCGCGGCCGCCCTGGCGTCGTCTCCGAGGAGGCCGCCGACCGCTCCGGCGAACCCCGCAGCGACGTCGTCGAACGAGACCCGCTCACCGGCGACATCGATCCCGTCCCGAGGCACGTAGATATTCTGGGGAGTGGTGCACATCTGACCGGAGTACATGGTCATGGAGACGGAGAGATTGGAGAAGACCGGCTTCAGCGCCTCGGCGGAGTCGAGCACGACCGAGTTGACCCCGGCCTTTTCGGTGTACACCTGGGCGTGGGCCACGTTGGCCTCCAGCCAATCCCCAAACGCCGAGCCGCCCGTGTAGTCCACGATGGCGACCCGGGGATCCATGACGAGATCCTTCGTCACGGGCGCCTCCGGCGTGTCTGCGGCGAGCGTGATCAGGTTCGGGTCGAACCCGCCCTCGGCGAAGACGGCCCGTGCGGTCTCCACGAGCATGGCAAGGGGCAAGATGGTTTCGGGGTGCGGCTTGACGATCACGGCGTTGCCGGTGGCCAAGCTGGCGAAGATGCCCGGGTAGCCGTTCCAGGTCGGGAAGGTGCTCACGCCGATGGTCACCGCGACTCCGCGAGGCCGCACGATCCACTCCTTGGCGATCACCAGCGGATCCCGGCTGCCCTGCGGCTTCTCCCAGGTCATCGCCGCCGGGAGGCGGGTCTGTTCGGCATAGGCGTAGGCGACGGCTTCGAGCGCCCGGTCGAGGGCATGGGGCCCACCGGCCTGGAAGGCCATGAGAAAGGACTGCCCTGTGGTGTGCATCACCGCACCGGCCATCTCGAGACTCCGCGCTGCGAGCCGGTCGAGGACTTCCAGGAGAATGCCGGCTCGGGTGTCCGGCGACGCCTTGCCCCACGCCACCATCGCTGCGGCAGCCGCCGTGACGAGCGCGTCAGGATCGCTCTTGGGATAGCTGACACCCAACTCGAGGCCGAACGGGGAGCGTTCGGCGACTTCGACGAAGCCCTCGGCTGGCTGATCGAGCTCGAAGGGCCGACCGAGCCTGGCCCGGAACGCGACCTCGCCTTCGGCAGGGGCTTGCGCTCCATAGGCCTTGGGATGCTCGGGATACGGGCTCCAATACTCGCGCGAGGCGATGGCCGCCACCGCCTGCTGCAAGGTGGCGTGGTGTTGAACGAAGAAGTCGGTCATGTCGCGAGACTAGAGAAGAAGCGCGAGGTGAGAGGTAGGAGGTGACAAGGACGTACCTCTCCCAGCGAGCGCAGCGAAGGTCTGAGGTGTGAACGCGACCAGCAGCGAGCGCTACTCGCCGGTGAACCTTGGTTCTCGCTTCTCGACGAACGCCGCCACGCCTTCGCGGTAGTCCGCGGACCTGCCCAGCTCGCGCTGCAGGTCGCGCTCGAGATCCAGTTGCTCAACGAGGGTGTTCGTGGCAGCCGCGTCGATCCCCCGTTTGATGGCGGCATAGGCCAGGGTCGGGCCTGCCGCCAGCGTGATCGCCACCGACCGGGCCTCATCGGCCAGCGCTTCATCGTCGACAACGGCCCAGATCATGCCCCACCCCTCAGCTCGCTCCGCCGAGATGGGATCAGCGAACAGGCTCATCCCCAGCGCCCGCGCCTCGCCGACCAGCCGGGGCAGCACCCAGGTGCCTCCCGAGTCCGGCATCAAGGCGATCTTGGCAAAGGCCTGGATGAAGCTCGCGGAACGGGCGGCGATCACGATGTCGCCGGAGAGAGCCAGGTTGGCCCCTGCTCCCGCGGCCGTTCCGTTGACCGCAACCACCACCGGCTTGGGCAGCGTTCGCAGGCCGCGCACCACCGCGTTCCAACGCTCCTCGAGGAGCGCCCCGAGATCCGGGTTGTCCCCTGACACGATGGGATCGTCCAGGTCCTGACCAGCGCAGAACGCCCGACCGGCGCCGGTGAGCAGCACGGCACGCACCTCGTCGTCTGCACCTGCCTCGCTGACCGCAGCCAGGAGGTCGCGCAGCATGTGGGAATCTGCCGCGTTCAGCTTGTCCGGCCGATGCAACGTGATCGTGGCCACGCCTTCGGCGACCTCGAAGAGAACCGTGTCGGACATGGAGTCAGCCTACCGATCGCCGCCGTGCGCGCACGACCCCCTGCGGCCGCCGGGTAGCCTCGCCTCATGCCCGAAGCCTTCATCGTCGACTACACCCGCACCCCCATCGGACGGTTTGGCGGCGCGCTCGCCCCGATCCGACCGGACGACCTCGCGGCGCTGGTCATCGCCGAGCTGCGCCGGCGGAACCCGTCGACCGACTGGGACACCGTCGACGACGTCTACCTCGGATGTGCCAACCAGGCTGGGGAGGACAACCGCAACGTGGCCCGCATGTCCTTGCTCCTCGCCGGGCTCTCCGTCGAGGTGCCGGGGGCCACGATCAACCGGCTCTGCGGATCGGGCATGGAGGCCATCGGCATGGCAGCGCGCGCCGTCAAGGTCGGCGAGGCGGATGTGATCGTCGCCGGCGGTGTCGAGTCCATGAGCCGGGCCCCCAAGGTCATGGCCAAGGCCCAGTCTTCGTACGACCGCAGCGTGCAGGTCCATGACAGCACGATCGGCTGGCGGTTCGTGAACCCCGCGATGAAGGAGCGTTTCGGCATCGACGAGATGACCGGGACGGCGGAGAACGTCGCCAGGGAGTTCGCGGTGTCCCGGGAGGATCAAGACGAATTCGCCCTTCGCAGTCAGCAGCGGGCAACCGTGGCCATCGAGAGTGGTCGGCTCGCCAGAGAGATCACCCCGGTGACCGTGCCCCAGCGCAAGGCGGACCCGATCGTGGTGGCCATCGACGAGCACCCGCGGCCCGAGTCGACGATCGAGGGGCTCCGCAAGCTCCGCGCCCTCACACCCGACGGCACGGTGACCGCAGGCAACGCGTCCGGAATCAACGACGGAGCGGCCGCCACCCTGGTGATGTCGGAACGAGCCGTCGTCGCCGCCGGGGCTACCCCTCTGGCCCGAGTGGTGGCGATGGCTACGGCAGGCGTCCCACCCCGGATCATGGGAGTCGGACCGGTCCCGGCCACCCGCAAGCTGCTCGACCGGACCGGCACCAGCCTGGCAGACATCGACGTCATGGAACTGAACGAGGCGTTCGCCTCCCAGTCGCTGGCGTGCTTGCGCCAGCTTGGCCTCCCAGACGACGCCGAGCACGTCAACCCCAACGGCGGCGCCATCGCCCTGGGCCATCCGCTGGGAATGACCGGGACCCGCCTCGTGGGAACCGCGGTGACCGAGCTGATCGAGCGGGATGCTCGTACGGCGCTCGCCACCCAGTGCATCGGCGTCGGCCAGGGCATCGCGATGCTGGTCCAGCGGCCCGAGTGAGTGCGCCGGACGTCCGCCGGGATCTGGCACGCCTCGTTGCCGAACCCACCTCGTTCCTGACGCACCCAGATCCGCATCTGCGGCGCCTCGCCGTGTCGGCGCTCACCGGGACCCGCACCGGGACCATCGACCAGTTCGCCTCAGCGCTGGCCGATGAGGTTCCGACCGTACGCGCCGAGGCTGCCGAAGCGCTCGGACACTGCGGGGCCGGCGCCTTGCCAGCCCTCGATGGTGCCCGCCGCGACGTGGATACGCGCGTCGTGGAGGCGACGGCCACCGCCTACGGCGAGATCGGCGACCCGATCGCGGTCGACTGGCTGATCCAGCAAGCTGAAGACGCAGACGACCGCGGGGTTCGGGAGGCGGCGGTCGCCGCATTGGGCGCCATCGGAGATGAACGCGCTCGATCCGTTCTGATCGCGCTCACCGCATCGGGCCCACCCCAGATCAGGAGGCGGGCCGTGGTGGCGCTCACCGTCTTCGACGGCGCAGACGTCGAGACGGCAATCGCGGGTGCCGGAGAGGATCGCAATCCAATGGTGCGGGAAGCTGCGCAGATGATCGTCGGCCGCTCGGTGCCAGAGGCCGGCTGAGCGACACGCCTCAGCGAGGCGTCACGCCCCTTCGACCCATTCAGCACCGCCCGACCAGTGTTCCTTTTTCCAGATCGGCGCCCTGGATTTGAGCTCGTCGATGACGTACCGCGCGGCAGGGAACGCATCGACCCTGTGGGCCGTCGAGACGGCAACGCCGACGCTCACCTCACCGACGGCAAGGTCGCCGATCCGATGCAGGGCGGCGACTCTCATGAGGGGCCACCGTGAACGAGCTTCCGCGACGATCTCGATGATCTTCGGCTCCACCTGCTCGGCGTACGCCTCGTATTCCAGGTGCGATACCCCATCACGGCCAGGAGCATGATCACGCACCGTGCCCAGGAAGACGACGGTCGCGCCGGTGGCCGGATCTTCGACGAATTCCGCAAGTGCTGCTGGCTCGATGACCTGCCGACCGACCTCCACCCAATCACCGTCCATGGCAGCCACGGTAGACCCTTGCGCACCCGGATCTTGCGTCGGGATAGGGGGCCTCAGGCCATACAATCGAGTCGTGGACGGTTTCGATCGCAACCCACCATCCGACGCGACCCCCGGGGATGCCACCGAGCAGCCGGTGGGACCCGCGCCCTGGCCGGCGCACGACGAACCCATCGCAGATCCCCCCGCCACGCCAGGAGACCCCAAACCCGAGCCCTTCGAGCCATGGTCGTCCGCAGCGCCCGAGGAGTTCGATCCGTGGCTCGATTCGCCTTCCCCGCCACCAGCTGCGACTCCTCTGGCAGTCGCAACGACGACACGGCGCCGCACTGGCTGGCTGGTGTTCGCAGGAGCCTTCGCTGCGGCGTTCTTCGGTGCCCTCGCCGCTGTGGGTGTCCTCGCCGTCGCCGGCCTGCTCACGAGTACGGAGGAGCCCGTGGTCGCCGCACCATCACCACCGACGACCGTGATCGAGCGCGTGACCACAGAGATCATCACGCAGGAGGTGCCGGCGGACACGGCGGAAGCCGTGGCCCGCAAAGTGATCCCTTCGATCGTGACCGTCGAAGTCGGTGAGCTCGTCAACGGAGCATGTTCGCCGTTCGCCTCCGGATCCGGCGTGATCCTCGACGCCGCCGGCCGCATCGCGACGAACCATCACGTCGTCGACGGCTCGGAGTGCAGCACGGTGCAGTTCCAGGACGGGCGGATCTACGAGGCTGTGCTCCTCGGCAGTGACCCCCTCACCGATCTCGCCGTCCTCGACATCGACGCCGACGGCTTGATCGCCATCGAGATCGGGAGCACGACTGAATTGGCGATCGGTCAGGTGACCATTGCCGTCGGCAATCCACTCGGCCAATCCGGCGGCTCCTCGCTGACCGTCGGAGTTCTGTCCGCGATCAACCGCGAGGTCTCGTTTGGAGACGGCTCCACGCTGTTCGGCATGCTGCAGACGGACGCTCCCATCACGCAGGGCAGCTCCGGGGGTGCCCTGGTCGATTCGAACGGGAAACTCATCGGCATCACCTCGGCGATCGGAGTCAGCGCGTCCGGCGCCGAAGGCATCGGATACGCCATTCCGATGGAGCTCGTCGAACGCATCACCGGCGAGATCATCGAAAGCGGGACGGTTCGTCACGCATTCCTTGGCATCGAGGGCGACACGCTCCTGCTGGAGCGCACGGACGGGGCGCTTGCTCCCGGAGGGGCAGAAGTCCGCACCGTTCTTGACGAGACAACCGCGGCGACGCTGGGACTCGTGGCAGGAGACGTCATCGTCGGAGTCGACGACCGACCGATCATCACGATGGACGACCTGGTCATCGGGCTGCGGCTGTACCGAGCGGGAGACGAGGTGACGTTCCGCATCCTGCGCGACGGTGAGGTGCAGGTGTTCACCGTTGCGCTCGGTCAACGACCGGACGACCTCGATGGATGACGAGAGCATCTTCGACCAACTCTTCCGCCTGCTGCAATCCTCCGGTCCGGTGAACTGGAAGATCGCTCGGGAAGTCACCAAGAGCCTCGCCGGCAGCGTCGAGCCCGTTGAACCTGCGGTGGCCGAGGAGTACCGCGAGCTGGCGCACATGGCGGAGCTCCGCATCGACGCAACCAGCGACCTTCCCGCCAGAGCGGCCGCCGAAGAGCTCAACCCCACCGATCGGGCGACGTGGGCTGCGGACAACCAGCAGGCGTTCCGGCTGCTGGTAGAACCCCTTGCGGACAAACTCGGCGCCGGCATGGAGATCCCAGGAGCGACGGGATCGATGGGTGCCATGCTCCAGCCGCTGGGGCCGGCACTGCTCGGCATGCAGGCCGGAACGATGATCGGCTTCATGTCGCAACGCATCCTCGGCCAATTCGATTCGGGCATTCCGGCCATGGATCACGAACGGCCGTACCTCGTGGTTCCCAACGTGGCCCAGTTCTCCTTCGAGAACAGCTTCGACGATCGCCAAGTCCGGCTGTGGGCGGCGATGCACGAGATGGCGTTCCACCGTCTGATGGCGATCGAATGGCTGCGCGGCCACTTCGTGTCGCTCATCACGTCGTTCTACGACACGGTCGAGTTCGACGTGAGTGGGCTGATGGGTCGGCTCGGCAACCTCGAAGACCCGGCGCAGATGGATGCGCTCCTCAGCGCGGAGGGCGAGTCTGGGGTGCCTCCGTTGCTCAGGGGAGACGCCGACCCGGACCGCCTGGCCGCGGTGCAGGCGTTCATCGCCTTCGTGGAGGGATACGGCGATCACCTGGTTCGCGCGGCAGGCGCTCAGCTCATGCACGACCTCGATCACATCGAAGCGGCGTATTCGCTGCGTCGCTCCGAACCCGATCAAGCCGAGCAATTCCTCCAGCAGATGGCCGGTCTCGAGCTCCAACGCCACCGGGCGAGCGACGCCGCGGCGTTCTGCGTCGAGGTGAAACATCGCTGGGGCGAGGACGCCCTGGCTCGAGTGTGGGAAGAGCCCGATCGCCTCCCCACGCGTGATGAGCTCACCGATCCCGTGGGCTGGGCCGCACGCGTGCTGCTCGACTGACGCACCGCCATCAACCCTCTTCCGGCCGTCTACGCTCCGGCGTCCGCTCTGAGGAGATGCCCATGACCATCGCCGTCGGCGATCCCGCCCCAGATTTCGAGCTGCGGTCCCAGGAGCGCGCGACCGTGTCCCCTGCCGACCTGCGTGGCTCCAAGGCACTGATCGTGTTCATCCCATTCCCGTTCACCGGCATCTGCGACGGCGAAGGCTGTGCCTTTCGCGACAACCTCGCACAGCTCAACGAACTAGGCGCCAAGGTCGTCGTGATCACGGTGCACGCAATCCCCACCAACAAGAAGTGGGCAGACGAACACGGCTTTGCCTTCCCGGTGCTCTCCGACTTCTGGCCACACGGCGAGACCGCCACGGCCTACGGTGCCTTCAACGAGACCCTGGGTGTCGCCAACCGGCGCACCGTGGTCCTCGATGCAGACGGAGTGATCCGTCAGATCATCGAAACAGACTCACTCGGTGTCGGCCGCGAGTTCGACGAGTACGTCGCGGCGCTCGAGACGTGAGCAGCAAGACATAGGAACCACGAGGTAGGAAGCAAGAAGAGCGTCTCGCTTCCTCCAGCAAGCACCAGCGAGCGGCGGCGAACCGGCTCCACGGTACAGTCGCAGCGACACAGCCGTCCCCCAGCAACACCCCGTGACCCCAACCCCTCCAGATCCTGTGCCCGCGCGCACCAAGCGCTCCATGCCGACATGGGTCCGCGCCACGCTGGTCGTGGGCCTGCTCTACCTGTTCTTGGTCGGCGTCCGGCTCCTGGAGACGGGCGTCAAGGTGCTCGGCGAAGATTCGGCTGAAGGGCTCTTCAACGGCGTCACCCATCCGATCGCCGCTCTGTTCGTCGGGGTCCTCGCCACGGTCCTCGTCCAATCGTCGTCGGTGACCACGGCAACCATCGTCGGATTGGTCGCAGGCGGGGTGCTGCCCATCCCGACCGCGGTGCCGATGATCATGGGCGCCAACATCGGAACGACCGTCACGAACACCGTCGTTTCGCTCGGCCACGTGCGCCGCTCCGAAGAGTTCCGCCGCGCCTTCTCCGCAGCGACGATGCATGACTTCTTCAACCTGATCGCGGTGGCGATCCTGCTCCCGCTCGAACTCGCCACCGGGGTCCTCTCGAAGACCGCAGCCGCCATCGCCGAGCGGGTGTCCGGCGGCGGGTTGGGGGGCACGTTCGACAGCCCGATCAAGGGGGCCGTCAAGTGGGGGGCCGGACATGTCGAATCGGCGGTAGAGCGCGTCGTCAGCAACCCGACTGCGCTCGGCGTTGCGCTCATCTTGGTGGGCGTCGGCTTCATCTTCTTCACTCTCGTCTACATCACCAAGAACATGAAGGTGCTGGTCGCCAAGCGCATCGAGCAGTCGCTGAACGCTGCGCTGGCCAAGAGCGGCATCATCGCCATGGCCACTGGTGCCGTCATCACCTTCGCCGTGCAGTCGTCGAGCATCACGACGTCGATCCTGATCCCTCTGGTCGCGTCGGGGATCCTGCTGATCCGCAACGCCTACCCGATCACACTCGGCGCCAATGTGGGGACCACCATCACCGCGCTGCTCGCGGCACTCGCCGCCGGCACGGTCGACGGCCTGACCATCGCCTTCGTCCACGTGTTGTTCAACATCGCAGGGATCCTGCTCCTCTACCCATTGCCAGCGATGCGGTTTGTTCCGGTCCGGATCGCCGAGCGCCTTGCCGACGTTGCCATCCGGCGGCGGTGGCTCGCGGTCACATATGTCGCGCTCGCCTTCATCGTGGTGCCGCTGCTCGGTATCGTTGTTCTTACCTAGGAGGAACCCATGGTCTTCGATTTCTTCCGTTCACCAGGGCACAGTGCCCTCGAGGAGGTGGAGGCACAGCTCGTCGAGATGCTCCGCGACGGACACACCGTGTACGTCACCGCCATGGAAGCCCTCTTCGGAGGCGGCAAGTCGAAGGAAGCCAAGAAGGAGGTGAAGACCACCGACCGCGGCATCAACAAGATGCAGAAGGAGGTGCGCCGCTTGCTGATGGTGCACGCCTCCGTGAACGAGAACGTTGATCTTCCGTTGGTACTCACGTACATGAGCGTGGTCAAAGACATCGAACGTGCCGGCGACTACGCCAAGAACATCTACGACCTCGTCAAGTACGGTGAGGACTTCTCGACAGCCCCCGATCACGACGAGTTGGCTTCCTACCGCGACGCGGTCGGCCAACTGATGCTCGATGCCGCAGACGTCTTCGAGCAGCGGGACAACGACGCAGCCCAGAAGCTCGTGTCCAAGGCGGACGGATTCCTCGACATCTACGAGGACCATGTGCGCATGGCGTACGAGTCGGACGGTCCTGCCGCCGTTGCGGTGAGTAGGGCGCTCTACTACCGGTGGCTCAAGCGGATCACGGCACACACCATGAA
>Ga0255048_10000631_pt1 | contig 26458 bp, 19 predicted proteins | sample JV7_2_2_MG_FD_183619 | JGI IMG/M metagenome (GOLD analysis project Ga0255048, IMG submission 183619) | Seawater microbial communities from Jervis Inlet, British Columbia, Canada - JV7_2_2 | ecosystem: Environmental > Aquatic > Marine > Inlet | place: Canada: British Columbia | collected 2016-10-06
AATGCAGCCTTCCAGGACCGCCCCAGTCTTACCCGCCCATCCTTGAAACGCGTCGATTGCGATGTCGACACGGTAAATGCGCGCGCATGACCGATAAGCATGAGCTGCCAGGTACTCAGGTTGTAGCGGATCGTCTCGGCACTGCGCGAATTGTTCGCCGCGAGCATGTCGAAAATCGTCATGCTGGTCCATTGCACAGGTAATGGGCACCATGCACCGCCGCCCGCCCTCGTAACCTGCCGCTGTGCCTCATCTATCCACTTGACCGGTACGAACTGCAAAGAACCTTTTTCGCCATCAATTTCGCGCACGACGGTCACCGGAACCATGTCGAGTTTGAGCAGGCGATCAAGCCGGTATGCAGCAACTTCCGGGTAAATATCAACCCGCAATTGCTGGGTGAACATAGCGTCAATCGTCTGCTCGCCATTGGTCACGGACAGGTGCTCCTCCTCCTCGCCGCCGACGATAATTTCACCGGTGCGCAGCAACTCCTCGATTTCTTCTGCAAGCATCGGCTGGCCGGGACGCATACCGACCTGGCGTGGGGCAGGCATGGGCCGTACAGCCTCGGAACCGTCTTCGTTGATAACCAGCACACTACCGTTTTCCATCACCAGGGCGTTACCGCTGCCCTTGTAGTAGCTACTCAACATGCCAGTGTCGATTTCAATAACCCGACCGCCGAGACGCTCGAGCACCCGGCGAGAAGGCGTCGGTGTATGTCCGATCACAACTCTTGCCGCACCTATTTTTTGCAATGCCGACTGTATGCGGTCGCCTTCAATAATCTCGCTGCAGTAGGAATGGCCGCGATACCAGTGCGGACTGTCAATGGCGAACAGCGGATCGTTAAGTTGCCGTATGTCTGACACGGCCTCGATGACTGCCGGCCGATCGGCCAGCAAGGGGCTGAATCTTGCGAGCTGGGCAACGTGCTTCGCGTTGCCATCGGTCGGCAACAGCAATTGCTCTTCGATGAGCACCCCGAGTTGCCGCACGTACAAGGAGACATCATTTACGAGCTCGATATTTACACCCGGCAGTCCGGTTTCCGCGACACCAGGCGACAGGCCGCCGTGCACAAATGCCGTGCCGTTGATAACGGCCATGACAGGCTTCGATAACAACCATTTGCCGTATTTGCCGTCTGCCGCAAACGCGCTGCGCTGCGCAAAGAAACCGGCGGGAAACTTGATATCGAATGCTGCACGCGACTCTTCGACACTTTGACCAGGCAATTCGCGCAGCGATCGGTAGGCGTCGAACCAGCGATCACGATCCGCAATGGTCTCATCGATCGCAAAAGCCGCGTACTCTGATTTCGAAACATAGCGCATGTCGCCAACCAGGTTCATGACCTCGTGATTGCCGATCAAGACATGCACCTTTCCTCCGGCAGGAACGGCCTCTTCCTCAAGACGCATCAGCAAATCCATCACATCACGCGAGTCCGGACCGCGATCGAGTATGTCGCCCACAATAACGAGGTGAGTGCCGGCACCTGACCAGCCCAGCGTTTCGTCGATGACATGCGCATTTTGCAACGTCGCGATCATGGCAGCGTACGCACCATGTATATCGCTGATCGCGACCACCCGATCAATATCGTTGTAATGCCACTCGTCTGCCGCGACAGGTTGAACGATTGCCGCCAATGCGAGCAATAAGTAGCCGCTTTTTGTGAGGGTTGTGCTCAATTCAGTTCCAGTGCCGCCCGCAATGCCAGCTCAAACATTGCCCTATGTTAGACTCTTCGTGCAACAAGGAGTGCCTGATAGCGGTGTAAGTAAATGATTTCTAGAGCATGTCTGAATTCGATAGTTGCGGCCATTCTGTTGGCCGGACCATCAGCCGCGACGCACGCGGCCGATCCGGACCCCCTGTTTGCTGACGACAGCATCATCGACGTCAGGCTCTCCGGTCCCTTCAAACAGATAATGAAAGAGCGGCCCGACGAGGAAGAACTCAAGGGAAATTTCGAATATATCGCTGCGGACGGCCGGCCGGTCAGTCTTGAAGTCAATATTCGTACGCGTGGCAATTACAGACGTCGCACGGAGGTTTGCCCATTTGCGCCGTTGCGCCTTAATTTCAAGAAAAAAGATCTCGACGAGACGATTTTCGACAAGCAGGACAAACTCAAGCTTGTTACGCATTGCGATAATGGCTCACGCGCGTACAAGCAATCCATTCACAAGGAATATCTCGCATATCGAATACTCAATGTGATGACGCCCATGAGTTTTCGAGTTCGTTTGCTGCGCATCACCTACGTGTACACCGACGATAACAATGATGAAGAACTTACCTATGCCTTCCTGATCGAGAGCAAGGACCGGCTTGCGAAACGCATCAACATGGAAGAGCAGGAGGTCAACGCGATGAGCGTGACTTTGTTGCAACCGGAATACACCAATATGACGTCTGTTTTTCAATTCCTGATTGGCAACCTCGATTTTTCACCGGTCATGGGAGCCACCGGTGAACAGTGTTGTCACAATCACACGCTATTCAGCGCGGACAAGAAGGTGTATTGGTCCATACCTTACGACTTCGACTTGGCCGGATTCGTCGAGGCGCCACACGCAAAACCCAATCCCAAGTACAGGCAGCGATCGGTGCGACAACGCTTCTATCGCGGGCGCTGCTTTAATACGGAATTACTGCCCGCCACGCTGCAACAATTTCGTGACAAGCGCGCGGATATTGGGGCCGTGGTCACAGGGCATACGGAAATGGAGGCGGGCAGACGAAAATCGCTTGAATCCTACATCGAGGACTTCTACAAGCAGATTGAAAAGGACGGCGCGGCCGACAAGCTAACTAAAGCGTGTATATAGGGTCCGTCACCATAGCCGGGGCCTGCGCCCAATCAACAATAATTTTGCTCATGCGCGGGTGGATGTAATAACCGATGGAACTGTGTGGATTAGACTTGCCATAGCGCACCGCCAGGTTATAGACGCGAAAATCCTGCACGGCACTTACGACGCGCTGCTCCAGCATGTTCTTGAAATCATCGGCCAACGTATTGTCGTGACAGGTGTAGTCGTCTTCGGCTGAAACGTTGTGCCAGGTAATGACGTTTTTCGGATAGGAGACCGGCTCACCGTCTGCCCCCATCAGCTGTTTGCGAACATAGTTGTCGCCAAGTGGCGCGCCCAGCGTGACCCATGTATCCACCTTCGCATCACTGTACTTTTCCGCAAAACGCTCTTCGTTCGATAACTGCCAAAGCACATCGTATGCGATTACGCTGCCGGTTCCGTGCGTCACCAGCATGATGCGATCGCCACGATCGAGCAACACACACAGCTCATTACGCACGCGTTCACGCACTTCTTCCGCGTATTCGGATTGCTTGAACAGATATTCGGCAAAATCGGGCGACATTCGCGTTAGCAGCCATTTGGTCATGCCCAGCACGCCGCACAACGGCGCGATGATATTGGCAAAAAACTCCGGCACTGCAGACTTGCCAGGCAAACGGTCGTACTGACGTATGCCGAACCGTTTTCGCGCACCAATACTGCGCAATTCCGTCAGTGCATTGCTTCGATCGCCGATGTCGATTTGAGAATCGTATTGCCTCTCCCGTTCATCAAGGAACGCGTTACTCAAGTCGCCGTAGTAGGCAAGGTTTACGGCCACCTTGTCCCAGGCATTCAGGCACTCGGGATAGTCTCTTTCTACCCCCGCTCGCAACGCCGCAGCCGAAATATCGGCTAGCGATTCTGCGGGCGGTTTGCAGTCTCTACCATGAACGATGAGTAAGCTATTCGAGCTAATCGTAATCTTCCTCGCCGGCATCGCGCCTGGTAATCATGGTCAGGAAAGGGCCCGACAAAGTCTTACCGTATTCCAGCCGCCAGATAATCAGCGTTGCAATAACGAAGGCAAACGAAATAACTGTCGCAACGCCCAGCGCCCCGATTCCCGAGCCAAGGCCGATTGCGATCGCAACAAATATGTACATCGCATCCGACGGTTGCCGCAGTGTGAATCGAAAGCGCACGGCCGCAACGACGCCGGCAAGACTAAAAGCAAGCGCGAGGCTGTTTAGCACGATCATCGAAATACCGGTTACGACAACCGGAAGAATCATGATCGTTTGCAGAAACGATTGGTCGATAGTGCGCACCCTGCTCGTGATGAAATAGACCCAGGATACCGGCACCGCGAGAATGATCGCACCGAAACTCGCTATGAGTAATCGAATAGGGCCATGCGTCGAATAAACGCGCTCCTCGACGCTCGAATATATCGGCTCGAATGAATCGCTCATCCCAGCCAGCTCCTCGACTCCGCCAACTGGAAAATAGGCTGCGAGCATCGGCAATCGGTCCAGCAAGTAGCTCATCGCCGCAACCAGAATGACGTAGTACAGGATGATCATTGTCAACGGTATCAGCAGACCACCGGATTTTCGCATCGATTTACTCCACTTGCAGAAACAACAAGATACCGCCGCAATATGGTGACATCAAATCGCAAGCGCTGCCGGTTTTTCGATGCTAGGCTAGGCGGCGTTTTTGGGACCGAATCCACTACCATGACCAAACCTACACAATTGCTCGGCATCAGCAATGCCATCGTCGATATTCTCGCGCACGTAGACCATGAACTCATCGAGGAGATGGGAATCGTGCCTGGCTCGATGAACCTGATTGATGAGCCACGGGCGGCCGAGATTTACGAGTTGATGGGCCCGGCGACAGAAATGTCCGGTGGCTCTGTGGCTAATTCCATCGCTGGTTTCGCGAACCTGGGCGGCACTGCTGCTTACATCGGGCGAGTCAAGGCGGACCAGTTCGGCGATATCTTCAATCATGATATGCGCTCGCTCGGCATCGATGTTCGTCTCGAACCCGGTACCGATGGCGCGCCGACCGCGCGCAGTCATGTACTGATTACCGATGACGGTCAACGCACGATGAACACCTATCTCGGCGCCTGCACGGAGCTTTCCGTTGACGACATTACGCCGGCAACGGTGGGTAGCCCAAAAGCGATCCTGCTTGAGGGCTATGTCTGGGATTTGCCTGAAGGACCGGCATTAGCAAGAAAAGCAATGGATATTGCGCGCGAGCAAGGTGCCGCGGTTGCACTGTCCTTGTCTGATTCGTTTTGCGTCGAACGCCATCGCGCTTCGTTTGCTGATGCCGTAGGTAATGGCGTCGATATCGTCCTGGCCGACGAAGAAGAGGTTTTCGAGCTATTGGAAACAGATTCTATCGACGCCACTGTCGATGCTCTCAAGAGCTATGACAATCTGTTCGCGGTGACGCGCTCGGAAAAAGGCTCAGTCGTTGTGCATGGTGGCCAGATGATCACACAGGCGGCGGACGACGTTGCTGAGCTAATAGATACAACCGGCGCTGGTGATGCTTATTCGGCCGGCTTCATGTTTGGCTGGGTGAATGATTATGCGCTGGCCGATTGCGCAAAACTGGGCACGTATTGCGCAACGACGGTCATTCAACAGCTTGGCGCACGCATCGAGCCCGGAGTGCTCGAGAACTACGTGTAGGAGGGCCTTTAGGCCCGACACCTAATAGGGTCTTTTAGGCCCGACACCTAATCGGGCCTAAAGGCCCTCCTACAAGCCGCTCCTACGTCCCAATCGGATGCCAGGTCGTTTTGACTTCCTGTATGGCTCTTGCGATCTTCTTGTCGCCGTCACAATAAATGACTGCGTTGACGCCAACTTCATCGACGGCGGGTACCCGGCTAAGGTCAGGCAATTTGTTGTCAATCAATTCCATCTCAGGCGACAACTGTTTCCAGGGCCACAACGATCATCTCGTCGAAGGTCGTCTGACGATCATCCGTCGACAACGCGTCGCCGGTCATGATGTCATCGCTAACAGTACAGATCGCCAGTGCCTCGGCACCGTTCTCTGCAGCGATGGGATAGATGCCGGCGGCTTCCATTTCGAGGCCATACACATTGTACTTGGCCAGCGTTTCGAACATACCGGGGTCGGGCGTATAGAAAAGGTCGGACGAAAAGATATTACCAACGTGATAACGCACTTTGTTTTGCTCGGCGACCGCTACGGCCTTCCTGACGAGATCGTAGCTCGCGAGAGCAGCGTAATCGTAACCGCCAAAGCGCATGCGATTACAATTCGAGTCGGTTGACGCGCCCATCGCAATGATGATGTCGCGTAATTTGACGTCAGGGTGCGTCGTACCGCAGCTGCCAACGCGAATAACGCGCTTGACGTTGTATTCGGTGATCAGTTCAGTGCAATAAATGGAGACTGACGGAATTCCCATGCCGTGCGCCATAATTGAAACCGGCGTCCCTTTATAGGCGCCGGTAAAGCCCCACATGTTGCGGACATCGGTGACGCGTCGAACGTCATCGAGGTAGGTATCTGCGATGTATTGTGCCCGCAACGGGTCACCGGGCATCAGCACAGTCTCGGCAAAATCGCCGGGTGCTGCATTCATATGTTTGGTAGCCATAAATCTCGCTTCTGATGTGGGTCTGCGCCACACTTGATCCTTTCAACAACAATACCCCGGAGCGTGTTGTGCGTCTATTGATCTGTATCCCGCTATTGCTCGCAGCCTGCTCGACCAGCGGCGACGATGTGCAATCCAGTTCTGCGATCCAGGTTGCAGGCAAGCTGGAAAATGGCAAATTGAATGAGGCTAGTGGTCTGGCGCGGTCCGTTCAGCACCCCGAAACTCTATGGGCGATTAACGATGACGGGCCTGCTGTCGTTCACGCCATGGATCACACGGGCAAAAAGCGCGGCCAGGTCCGGATTATCAATGCCATGAACACGGACTGGGAGGATATTGGGTCTTTTACTCACGACGGTTTGCCATACCTTGTAGTCGCTGACATCGGCGACAACGAAAGCAAACGCGAGAGTGTCAACTTGTATGTGATTGCGGAGCCCGACCCGGCAGACGATGACGTTGCTATCGCCTGGCGCATTAACTTCAAATACCCGGACGGCCCACGCGACGCGGAGTCGCTTAGCGTCGATGCTGCTGGTCAACATATTTACGTGCTCAGCAAACGCGACATTCCGGCCGTATTGTACAGATTGCCCTTGCTGCCAGGCAGTGAAGAAACCGTTGTCGCAACCCGCGTGGCCGAGATCGACAACCTGCCGCAGCCCACCAGGCGGCAACAGAAAAACGCCGCTGGCAGTGGCTGGGCCTGGCAACCGACTGGCATGGACTTTTCGGCCGATGGTCGCAGCGCCCTTATCCTGACTTACGCCGGCGTGTATTTTTTCCTACGAGCTGGCGATCAGGCATGGCACGAAGCTTTGAGTGGTCCTGCCCTGGAACTCAAGCTCGGCAAGTATAAGGACGCCGAATCGATAACGTTTGACCCGGGCGGCAAGTCGGCCTTTGTGACGGTCGAGAAGAAACACGCTCCATTGCTGAAAATCGACCTCGGCACCGCAGCAAATCCTGAACAACCATCCGTCACGATCATGACCTTCAATGTGGAAAACCTGTTCGACACTCTTGACGATCCGGGCAAAGACGACAAAGCCTACCTGCCGATCGAGGACAAGCAGAGAGCTGCGCACATTGCCGAATGCGAGGAAATCGAAGTCGCGTCGTGGCGTAACGATTGTCTGCAGCTGGACTGGAACGATGCGGTTGTGGCGCACAAACTCAGCGTGCTGGCCGCGACGATCCTGCAGCTCAACGACGGGCGCGGCGCGGACGTCATCGCGTTCCAGGAAGTCGAGAATGCGGCCATCCTCGATCGACTCAGGCTCGAATACCTGGCCGAGGCCGAATACGGGCCCGCCATATTGATCGAGGGCGATGACTCTCGCGGTATCGACGTCGCTTTCCTGTCGCGCCTGCCATTGACCGGCGCGGCAACACTGCACCCGTTGTTGATTGAAGGATTTGGAGCGCGCATCGGCGATACACGTGGCGTACTGCAAGCGTCCTTTGAGCTGCCGGACGGATCGACCCTGACTGGTTTCTCCGTGCACTTCCCGGCCCCGTATCATCCCACCGGCATGCGCGTTGCGGCGTATGAGCACCTGAACAAACTGCGTAATAATCTGCCGGACGATCATCATGTTTTCGCCGCCGGCGACTTCAATACAACCAGCGGCGAAAATCAGCGCGTAGATCTGCTCGGGCGTTTCGCCAGACCGCTCTGGACGGTGGCACACGATAGCTGCACTGACTGCCCCGGGACGCACTACTACGGGCGGGACAAGAACTGGTCCTTCCTCGATATTATTCTCTATTCACCGGCCCGTGGCGAAAAAACAACATGGGGAATTCGCGCTGATTCGGTGCAAATTGTGAATCGAACCGACGCCCAGGTGCAGCCGCCCGGCATACCGCTGCGTTATGACGCGGCCAGGAAGGCCGGCGTTTCGGACCATTGGCCTCTCGCTGTAACCATTGAACTAACACAAAAACAATAGCTTGGGAGCGTTTCGTGACCTACCTTCTAGTTGGGTTATAAGAGGCACTCTTATGCGTTTCATGCAAGTTTGGGAAACACGCGCAAACCCTTATTGCACAAGCATTTTCGCTGCGTTAGATTTGTTCGAACCAATATCAAGCAATGGCTCTGTCGGCCTGCACAAACTGCCGAGATTGCCGCCCAAACCGGCGTAGTCAAAATGTCACAAGAGTGACCTGGGGCCTCGCCATAATATTGAAACTCGGGGAACAACCATGAAAAACAACTTTCGATTGCAACAATCGACCCGGATACATTTCCTGCAACGAGGACTCATGGCCATCATGGCCGTGGCACTCCTGGCAGTGTCTGTTGTATCAAACGCACAAGAAATTTCTACCACCGTCCGCGGCAGCCTAACCGCGCCGGATGGCAGTCCCGCAGTGGGCGCGTCGGTAACGATCACCGATACCCGAACCGGATCCGTTCGCAGGACCACCACCAATGACGCCGGCTCATTTGCAGTGCGCGGCTTGCCCGTCGGCGGTCCCTACACGCTTCGCGTGCAGTCGTCCCAGTATCAGGGCACACAGGTAACTGATGTGTACACCGACCTCTCGAGCGCCGCGACATTCGACCTCACGCTGGGAGCGGCCGACGAAACCATCGAGGAAATAATCACAGTAGCGTCGGCGGTTCAGAGCATGGATATGGCGATCGGCCCTGGCACCTCCTTCAGCCTCGAAGAAATCGAGGCCATGCCGAGTTCGGCACGGCAGATTCGCGACATCGTTCGCATGGATCCGCGCGTTTCCATCGGTCGTAGCGGCGCCGGCAACGGCCCGGGCATAAATTGTATGGGTGGCTCTCCCCGAAATAACGCCATCACGATCGACGGCACCATCGCCAACGACGGCTTCGGGCTGAATGCGAGCTCGGGAACAGGCGCCAGATTCTCGATGCCGGTTCCCTTCGACACGATAGCCTCGGCGGCGGTTGAATTTGCGCCGCTCGACGTGCAGTACAGCCAGTTCACCGGTTGCGCCGTCAACATCGTGACCAAGCCGGGTACAAACGAATTCCATGGCTCCGCGTTTTACCTGTTCAATGATGACAGTCTGACGGGCAGCAAGCTCGAGGGCAGAACAGTTATCAGCGATCCCTTCGAGGACACTAACTTTGGCTTCAACGTCAGCGGTCCGATCATCAAGGACAAGCTGTTCTTCACGGTCGCTTACGAAGAGGTTGATGACATCGGCACGCAAAACACCGGACCAGCCGGTGCCGGATTCGCGAATGACAGCTCTAACGGGATTGACATCGACACCGCCAACCAGATCAAGGACATCCTGCTAACCCAGTATGATCGTGACGTCGGGTTCCTCGTCAGGCAGCTGCCCTTTACCAGCGAGAGCACCTTTTTGCGACTGGACTGGAACATCAACGATTCGCATCGCGCTGAATTTACCTACAGCGATCTGGAAGAGGGCAACCTGGATCCCGACGATTGCTGCGGTTTCTTCGGTTTCACCTTTTCGGACAACTTCGAGATTGAAGGTACTGAAAGAGATACGACCTCTGTGCGCCTGTTCTCGAACTGGACCGACAATTTGTCGACCCTCTTTTCTTATTCGAAAACCGACGTAGTGGATATTCAAGGACCGCTTGCTGGTGGTGAGAAACAGGATCCGAACCCGATTACGCGTATCGAGGTCCAGGATGGTGGCGGGGACACTATTTTTATCAGTGGCCCAGGGTTTAGCCGGTCCGCGAATGACCTGGATTACGAGGTCGAACAGATCAAGCTGTCCGCGGATTTCGTCGTCGGCGACCATACGTTGACGTTCGGCGTCGAGCGGGAATCACGAGATTTCTTCAACCTGTTTATCCAGGACGCGACGGGTACGATTACGTTTCCCGATGTGGCTGCGTTGACAGCGGGTGCGGCCAGCGGAATTAACATCAACGGCTCGTTTACCCGCATCCCAGACGATGCGGCGGCTATATTCGGTCGCGACGTTGACAGCTTTTACGTGCAGGACGAATGGCAGGTAAACGATGCCGTGACGCTGATTGCCGGTGTGCGATTCGACGAGTACTCGTCCAGCGACACGCCGATTGCGAACCCCGTTTTCGAGTCGCGCTATGGATTTGGCAACTCGCAGACCTTCGACGGCCTTGACCTCTTCCAGCCGCGCATCGGCGTGACCTGGGACCTGCCAACGAGCAAGTGGGGTTCGACCCAGCTTAGCGCCGGATTTGGTATTTTCGGTGGCGGCGATCCGACCGTCCACTTCGCCAACGCTTACCAGAACTTCGGTGGTGCGATTGGCAATGGTAGTTTCGGGTCTGGCCCGTTCGACGGTCAGGACCCGCCGTGTACGGCTGCTGATTTACAGGTCCTCGATGCTGGCGGCAATTTCACGGACTTTCCGGCCTGTGCTGAAATAGCGGCTCAAAACGACGCACTTAACAATACCGCGGCGGTCGCTGCTGTTGATCCTGATTACGATCTGCCATCGAATGAACGCTGGAGTTTAGGTCTGCATCACATCACCGAATTTGACAGCAGTTTCTTTAGCGACTGGGAAATCCGGCTCGACTACATCTTCACGACTCACAAGGACCCGATCGACTATGTTGACCTGCGGCTGACCCCTAACGGCGTTATTTTGCCGGACGGACGGCAGCAGTTCTTCGAGGTCGATCCTTTACAGGCCGGATGTACCGCGACCTTCAGCGGCATACGTGATGGGTTCGCCAACGCAGGCACGAATGGTGGCGCGTGCGATGATACTGGCAACAGTAATCAGGATATCCTGCTGACCAATGGAGTTGACGGTGAAACCACTTCAGTCTCGCTGCAACTGGCCAAGACGTTCGATTACTCCGACCGGACGTCACTCAGTCTTGGTCTCGGCTATTCCTACCTGGACACGGAGATCGGCAACCCGGTCACCAGTTTCACCGCTGGCTCGAGCTATGAAAACTCAGCGAAACGGAACGTCAATGACATCGGACTCGGCCCTTCACTTTGGAGCAGCGAGCACAATATCGTGCTCTCGGCGCGGTTCAAGCACCACTGGAACGATACCAACGCAACCTCCGTTGGACTGTTCTTCAACCGACGCTCCGGTCGTCCATTCAGTTATACCTATGAGGATGACACCGTTGAGAACCTGTTCGGCGATTCAGACGACGAAGAAAGCATCTTGATCTATGTCCCGACCGGACCCGGCGATCCTGTGATGGATTTCACCACCAATCTTGGGGACGATTTCAGTCAAGCCCAGGTTGACGATTTCTTCGCGTTTCTGGACAGCTCCGGTCTGAGCAAGTACGCCGGTGGCATCCCACCGAAGAACGCGTTTGAGGGTTCATGGTCGACCGATCTCGATCTGCGCATCAGCCAGGAAATTGGCTTATGGAAAGAGCATCAACTGCAGATTTTCCTGGATATCGACAATGTTCTGAACATGTTCTCGCAAAGCGAAAACCTGCGGCGATATAATGGTGCCGGTGATGTACCGGAAGCGCTCCGGGTTCTGGAGTTTGCCGACGATGTAACGGATGTATTTGAGGTCACGGACATCTTCATCCCAAGCGTTGTACGAACCGATACTGATGACTCGGTCTATCGCATCCAGCTTGGAGTTCGTTACAACTTCTAAGAAACGAAGTGCTACAAGAACTGAGGGCGGCCGCGAGGCCGCCCTTTTTTGTTGGAGCGCTTCCTTGGAGCGCGATCGGGCCTGAAGGCCCTCCTACAAGGCGCTCCAACAGGATTCACGGTCCGGGCCCAGCGCAACGAATCTCGGATTTGCCGGGTCAACCTTGTGCCCGATCTCTTCGCCCTTCGCGTACAAATCCGCCACCGCATCAAGCACCAGTTGTTTGATCTCCGGCCCTATCGGCGAGACTGATTCTCTTGCACTTTGCGGCATCACGTAGCCGTCCTGGTCGCCGAATAAAAAATCGGGCAGGACAACGGTGTAAATCTGACTGGCGTCTATTTCGCTCCAGCCGGCGGTACCCGGTAATTGTAGACTCACAATCCTGCTGTGATCCGGCAAGTTGTAATCGACACAAACACGAAAGCCGGATATCTGCGGAAAATAGCCTTCACCTCTGCGCCCGCCGCGATAGCCCGCTTCGAGTAGCGCTACGAACTCAGCGCCTGTTACAGAAAATCGGCGAACCTGCGACGGGAAGCCGAACGTTCGCTCAACATCTTCGCGGGTAATATCACCGGCGATATAGTCATCGATACGAATCGAGCCGCTGTTGATGAAAGCGAGATCCGCCTGCGGCTCGCCAAACGCGCCGCGCGCCTGATCGACCAGGAAATTAGCCCAACCGCTTTCCTCGTTTCGTACGAATTCCTCCGTGACATTGAATCGATGCCCCGCCTCGCCGAGCTTTTCCTCAATGTCGGGGAATTCCGCAATGAGTGTCTTTCGCCAGCTAGCTGAAATCTTTGCATAACTTTCGTCTTTCACAACGGTTGCGTCCAACGGCAACAAGTCAGCATGCATCGACGCATTCCCGTGCTCGTCGAAATCGACGTCGATACGCCAGATATCGCGTGCGTTGGACGAGCCTTTGAAAATCGCCGCCGCTTCTTCACTCTGTGCCTGCTGCTGAACTTCATGTTCGTGCCCGCCCACAATGAATTCGAGTTTCGGATGCTCCGCACGTAATTTTGAGATCTGCACATCGTCAGTCATGTGCAGGTGCGTTAGCCCAATAATCACGTCGACGCCCTGTGTTTCGAACTGCTCGATTGTCCATTCGGCAACGGTCGCGTAATTGCGCCCTGCTTCCACGTAGTCGCGATCGTTCCCACTGTCCCTGGCTTCCAGAGTCAGTGAGAAAATACCGATCGTCTTGCCAGCGTGCTCGTAGGTGAATACGGGTTGTATTGCGCTGTCGACGTCTGCCGCCCCGGTATTGAAATAGTAGTTGTCCCCAAGCCAGTCAAACTGCGAAGCCCTGACGGCGTTGATCAGGTGTTCCGGCGTGCTACGGTCAAATTCATGATTGCCCGCCGTGAGATACAGCGGTGCGACCTCGTCCAGGTAGTTGAGTGCTTCGACCATTTGCTGGCCGTTCCACAACTGGCTTTCGAGCGATGGATACAGAAAATCGCCGCCGTGCAATATGCGCACATCCCTGCCCTCGCTTTGTGCCTGCCGAATCACGGTGATGACACGAGCAAATCCACCCCTGGTTCCGTCCTCAACATCTGCAACGCGGTAGGTGTCGTTGAGGTGGATAAAGGTCAGCCCGGCCGATTTGCTTGCAGTAGACTCAGGACTGGCAGGACATGCCGATAGCACTACAGGAATTAGCAGAAGGAGAAGTTTGATGCCCGTTCGTTTCATTGTTGTTCTCATGTCAGTTCTGGCGCTTGCCGGATGTGAGCGGTCGCAGTCGCCGCCGGTCGGGTGGACTGCCGAAAAAGACCAGGGCCTTGCGTGGGTCAAACATGCCGCCGAATTCCAGGCGTTGTCGTTGCAAGCTTACCATCAGGCCGAACGCGCATTGCCAGGATTCATCGAGGATAAATCATGGAGTGCACTGCCAGGTCAGAGCAATGCCGGGGACCTCGCGCCGGCGATTATTTTCGACGTTGATGAAACCGTCGTCACGGGTGTTAGTTTCCAGTTGTCAGTTGAGCGACCGGTTAATCAAACAAAACTCAACCAATGGAATAGCACACACGAAGCACAGGCCGTTGAAGGGTTCGCGCGATTCGCCAACGCGGCGCATGCTGCAGGCGTCGAATTGTTTTTTTTGACCAATCGCCCCTGTGAGCGAATCGACGGCGTGGATGACCCTTGTCCATACAAAACCACGGTTATTAACGACATACGTGAAGCAGGCTTCGACGTTGCTGCGGATCATGTACAGCTGTCCTATGAGCAGGATGACTGGACTAAAGAAAAACTCGTGCGCCGCGAACTATTGGCTCAGAGATATCGCATCATCATGTTGCTCGGCGACGATCTCAGTGACTTCATTCCGTGCGTGCGGTCGAAACCAGCGACGCCCTGCACGGAGCCGGGAACTGTGGATGGCCGAAAACGATCAGTCGCGGAGTACGCAGACTATTGGGGCAACGGCTGGTACATTCTGCCGAATCCCATGCATGGCTCCTGGTTGTCCATCAGATAGTGTAGGCGGCGGCCATGCCGGCGAAAAGGTCGCCCGCATGGCCGCCGCCTACACGGTGATTTTGCTGCAAAAAAAGCGTATCCTGAGGGCTTAGAAAAAACTGATAACACCTTGATTAAAGGTGAATTGTTCTCAGGGGGTTGGCATGGCAAAGCTTAAATGTGGCCTGATCCAGATGGGCCTCAAGGGCGACGGTTCGATGACGCCGGATGAAATCCGCGACCGGATGATCGAAGCCCACATTCCGTACATCGAAGAGGCCGCAAAGCAGAAGGTACAGGTGCTTTGCTTCCAGGAAGTGTTTACTCAGCCGTACTTTTGTCCGAGCCAGGACAGGAAGTGGTACGCAGCGGCCGAGACCATTCCCGACGGCTATACAACCAAGCTCATGCAGGAGTATGCGAAGAAGCACAGCATGGTCATCGTTGTGCCAATTTACGAAGAGGCGATGCCCGGTGTCTATTACAACACCGCAGCCGTTATTGATGCTGACGGCTCCTACCTCGGCAAGTATCGCAAGACACACATTCCACAGGTCGATCCGGGCTTCTACGAGAAGTTTTTCTTCAAACCCGGCGATACAGGCTGGCCGGTATTCGACACTGCGTACGTAAAACTCGGCGTCTACATATGTTACGACCGGCACTTCCCGGAAGGCTGGCGAGCACTTGCCCTGAATGGCGCCGAGTACATCGTCAATCCGTCCGCAACCGTAGCCGGGCTCAGCAAGTACCTGTGGGAACTCGAACAGCCAGCGTCGGCGGCAGCCAACGGCGTGTTCATCGGCGCGATCAATCGTGTAGGTAAAGAGGAACCCTGGGCATCGACACACAATATGGGTGAATTCTACGGCTCGACTTACATCGTCAATCCGCGCGGCGCAATTGAGGCGCAGGCGAGCTACGGGGACGATGAATTACTCGTACACGAGATCGATCTCGATATGGTGCGCGAAGTCCGCGACACCTGGCAGTTCTTCCGTGATCGCCGCCCCGAAACTTACGGTCCGCTAACCGAATGAATGCGGCGGTAAGCCAGCTACGCACGGTCGGCGAGCACGTCGAACTCGACGTCGGCGACGATATCGCGAACAGCCCGCGTTACAACGAAGACATCGCACCGACGCGTGCGTCGCAACGTACCTGGACGAAATGGAATGTCGCATCGCTCTGGGTCGGCATGGCGATTTGCGTGCCGACTTACATACTGGGCGGCGTATTGACCGCCGGATTCGGTCTGTCAGTATCGGAAGCGCTCTGGACCATACTGATCGCCAATATCGTCGTCCTGATTCCGCTGACGCTGAATGCGTTTCCCGGTACGCGCTATGGCATACCCTGCCCCGTCGTGTTGCGCGCCTCATTCGGCATCATTGGTTCGAACGTGCCATCACTGGTGCGCGCACTGGTCGCCTGTGGCTGGTTTGGCATACAAACCCTTTTTGGCGGCATCGCTATCCATATCCTGTTGTCGGCCATGTTCGACGGCTGGGCCGCACTCGGCGGCACAGGCGAAGTTTTGGGATTCTTTATTTTCTGGATCGCGAACATCGCAGTGGTCATCCGCGGTTCGGAGTCGATCAAGCACCTTGAAGCGCTGGCGGCGCCGCTGCTCCTGATCGTCGCACTCGGTTTGATGTTCTGGGCGCTGCCGAAAATTTCTGTAGACGAACTGCTGGCAGTGCCCGCGACCCGGCCAGAAGGCGCCCCGTTCTTCGGTTATTTCATGGCTGGCCTGACGGCGATGGTTGGCTTTTGGGCCACGTTGTCGCTGAACATCCCGGACTTTAGTCGCTTCGCAAAATCACAACGTGCACAGGTGGTCGGCCAGATCATCGGACTACCGCTGACGATGTTCCTGTTTGCCGGCCTCGGTGTCGTCCTGACCGCCGCCTCCGTTGAACTTGTCGGTGAAACGATATCGGACCCGATTAACCTGATCGGCAAGATCGACAGTCCATTGTGGGTCGCATTGTCGATGGCGATGATTATTCTTGCGACGATTTCAACCAATACGGCGGCCAATATCGTGTCGCCGACCAATGTATTTCAGAACGTGGCACCGAAACTGATTAACGAGAATCGTGGTGTCATTCTCACCGGTGTTATCGGTATTGTGTTGATGAGCTGGGAGCTGTTGAAGCGGCTCGGCTGGCTCGAAACCGACGTTAGCGTTGAGAGCCTTTATTCCAACTGGCTTATTGGTTACTCGAGCCTGCTCGGCCCAATTGCCGGCATCATGATCGTCGACTATTTTCTGGTCAAGAAGCAGTCCTACGATGTGCTTGCGCTGTATCAGGACAACGCCGGCTACCCGGCATGGAACAAAGCCGGTTTCGCTGCGTTCCTGGTACCAGTGGGTTTGACGCTTATCGCGATTACGACGGGCAAACTGAGCTGGTTCTATGATTACGGCTGGTTTACGGGGTCTATACTCGGTGGCCTGATTTATTACATCGTAGCCAGGAAAGATTGAGGAGTTAACGATGGCGGTACTTATTAAGGGCGGCACCGTGGTCAACGCAGACCGCTCATTTCGCGCCGACGTGGTGTGCCAGGACGGACTGATTACAGCGGTTGGCGATGGGCTCGACGCCCCGCAGGATGCAACGGTAGTAGACGCTGGCGGGCAATACGTGATGCCGGGCGGCATCGATCCGCATACACATATGCAGCTACCGTTCATGGGCACGGTGGCGAGCGAAGATTTTTACTCCGGGACCGCGGCCGGGCTTGCCGGTGGCACCACGATGATTATCGACTTCGTTATCCCGGGCCCGCAGCAAAACATCATGGAAGCCTACAATCAGTGGCGCGAGTGGGCTGAAAAATCGGTGGCCGATTACTCATTCCATGTTGCCATCACATGGTGGGACGAATCGGTCCACGCTGACATGGGCACGCTCGTCGATGAATACGGCGTCAACAGCTTCAAGCACTTCATGGCCTACAAGAACGCGATCATGGCCGATGACGAAATACTCGTGAACAGCTTCACCCGCGCCCGCGAACTTGGTGCGATTGTCACTGTGCATGCAGAGAATGGCGAGCTCGTATACCGCCTACAGCAGGAGATTTTCGATAAGGGCGTTACCGGGCCGGAAGGTCATCCGCTGTCACGTCCGCCCGAAGTAGAGGGCGAAGCGGCGAATCGTGCGATTCGCATCGCCGAGGTTCTTAAGGTGCCGTTATACGTGGTACACAACTCCTGCAAGCAGTCCCTCGAAGCCATTACGCGAGCACGCAACGAAGGACAACGCGTGTTTGGCGAGGTTCTGGCCGGCCACCTGCTCGTTGACGACAGCGTGTACCGTGACAAGAATTTCGAGACGGCCGCCGCACATGTCATGAGTCCACCATTTCGTTCCGAGGAACACCAGGCTGCGCTGTGGCGCGGGCTGCAGTCGGGCAATTTGCAAACAACCGCGACCGATCACTGCTGTTTTTGCGCGGACCAGAAAGCCGCCGGCAAGGATGACTTCCGCCTGATACCGAATGGCACGGGCGGCGTCGAAAACCGGCTAGAGGTGCTGTGGCATCACGGCGTAAGCGCGGGCAAGCTGACGATGAACGAATTTGTTCGTGTCACATCGACCAACACGGCACAAATCTTCAACATCTATCCACGCAAAGGCAGCATCTCGGTCGGCGCAGATGCAGACATCGTGGTTTGGGATCCAGCAGCAACAAAAACGATATCGGCGAAAACTCACAAGCAGCAGGTTGACTACAACATCTTTGAAGGCATGACCGTCACAGGATGCGCGTCGCATACGATCAGCCAGGGAAAAGTCGTATTCGCGGACGGCGAACTCAATGTTGAGCGCGGCGCCGGTCGCTATGTCGACCGCCCCGCATACGCGTCTTATTACGACGCGCTCAAGCTGCAGTCGCAACTAGCTGAGCCCGTAGCAGTCGAACGCTAGCGCAGGCAACTCCTATGGCCAAACAGAAACCCTCCCAGAGTATTCGCAGCAGCCGGCTCGAAAAATCCGAAATCGATCATAATTTTGGTGATTTGCATCCACCGCTATCACGTTCCGAGGCACTCATCGAAGCTGACCGCTGTTATTTCTGTTTCGACGCGCCGTGCACAACCGCCTGCCCGACTGGCATCGACATTCCCGGCTTCATCCAGAGAATTCGCAGCGACAACATTCGTGGCGCAGCGCACACTATTCTGCGCGAGAACATCATGGGCGGGATGTGCGCACGTGTATGCCCAACTGAAATTCTTTGCGAAGAGGCGTGTGTGCGAAATTCGCATGAGGAAAAACCGGTCGGCATCGGGCTGTTGCAACGCTACGCAACCGATCCTGTTTTCGATGCGAACACACAGTTGTTCATGCGAGCTGACAGCAGCGATAAGAAAGTGGCTGTAGTCGGCGGCGGGCCAGCCGGTTTGTCGTGCGCGCACCGCCTCGCGATGCTTGGCCATGATGTTGACGTTTACAATCGCGACGGCAAACCTGGCGGCCTGAACGAATACGGCATCGCAGCGTACAAGACGGTCAACGACTTTGCGCAAAAAGAAGTGGACTACATTCTGTCAATCGGTGGCATCGAGGTTAAGAACAACGTAACACTTGGCACTGACTTCACACTCGCCGAATTACGCGACAAGTATGACGCAGTGTTTCTCGGCATCGGCCTCGGCTCGGTCAACGAACTGGGGTTAGACAATGAAGGCCTGCAGGGTGTCGAGAGTGCTATCGACTACATCGCCGAGCTCCGCCAGTCCAGCGATAAAAGTACATTACCGGTGGGTCGCAACGTCGTCGTTATCGGCGGCGGCATGACGGCAATCGATATCGCCGTGCAAAGCAAACGACTGGGCGCGGAGCAAGTGGTTATCGCGTACCGTCGCGGTCCCGAGCAAATGGGGGCGAGCGAATTTGAGCAACAACTAGCACAAACCAATGGCGTTACGATCCATCACTGGGTTCAACCGGTCGGCTTGCAAGGTGATAACGGCGTTGTCGCCATTGAGCTTGAGAAGACCTCGCTTGGTAAAGATGGCAAATTGTCAGCCACGGGTGAGACTTTCGTGCTCGATGCCGATGTCGTCTTCAAGGCGATCGGCCAGAAGCTTGCCGGCCACCACCTGGGCGACGATCTCGACGGATTGCAGTTACAAAGCGGTCGGATTGTCGTCGATGACTCGCATGCGACGACGCTCGAACACGTCTGGGCCGGCGGCGACTGTGTGGTCGGCGGCGATGACCTGACCGTATCTGCGGTGCAACACGGCAAAATCGCGGCGATCGCGATCGACAGGAGCTTGCGGCATGGCTGACCTGACCTCTGAATTTCTCGGCATTCGTTCGCCGAATCCTTTCTGGCTGGCATCCGCGCCACCGACCGACAAGGCGTATAACGTCAATCGCGCCTTTGAGGCCGGCTGGGGTGGCGTTGTCTGGAAGACACTCGGCGAAGACCCGCCCATCGTCAACGTCAACGGCCCGCGCTACAGCGCACTGCACAGCAATGAACGGCGTGTCATTGGCTTCAATAACATCGAACTGATTACCGATCGGCCACTGCAGACCAACCTGGACGAAATCAGGCAAATCAAGCGCGACTGGCCCGACCGCGCCCTTATCGCATCCGTCATGTTGCCGATGAATGAGGCGAGCTGGGCGAAGTACATACCGATCATCGAGGACACGGGCGCTGACGCGTTCGAGCTTAATTTTGGCTGCCCGCATGGCATGTCGGAACGCGGCATGGGCGCTGCTGTTGGGCAGGTTCCCGAATACATTCAGATGACCACCGAGTGGTGTAAGAAGGCCGCCTCGATTCCGGTCATCGTCAAACTGACGCCGAACGTAACGAACATCGTCCCGCCGGCGAAAGCCGCGGTCGACGGCGGAGCGAACGCGGTATCGCTAATAAACACGATCAACTCGATCATGCGAGTCAATTACGACACGCTGACGATGTTTCCCACAACTGACGGTATGGGAACGCACGGCGGTTATTGCGGCGAGGCGGTCAAGCCGATCGCGCTCAACATGGTTGCCGAAATTGCGCGCAATGCGGACACGGCCGACATTCCAATCTCGGGCATTGGTGGCATAACGAATTGGCGCGATGCCGTCGATTTTCTAGCGCTGGGTGCTTCCAATGTGCAGGTCTGCACGGCGGCGATGGTTTACGGCTTCAAGATTATCGATGACCTCACCGACGGACTTAGCGTGTTCCTCGACGATAAAGGCCTGAACTCGGTCGCCGATCTGGTGGGCAGGGCCGTTCCCAGTGTGACCGATTGGCAGTACCTGAACCTCAACCATGTATCGAAGGCAGTCATCGATCAGGACCTGTGCATCAAGTGCGGTCGCTGCCATATTGTCTGCGAAGACACGTCGCATCAGGCAATCACGAATACGGTCAATGGCGAGCGGCGCTTCGAGGTCATTGATGAAGAGTGCGTTGGCTGCAATCTTTGTGTCAGTGTTTGTCCGGTCGATAGCTGCATCACGATGCAGCCGATGACCGAAGGCATCGACGCACGCACCGGCAAGCCGATCGCAAGTGGCGAGGCGAACTGGACGACGCACCCGAATAACCCGATGCGCAAATCGTAGGAGGGCCTTGAGGCCCGGTAGGAGGGCCTTGAGGCCCGGTAGGAGGGCCTTGAGGCCCGGTAGGAGGGCCTTGAGGCCCGGTAGGAGGGCCTTGAGGCCCGAAGGACAACTGAATCGATGAATGACGAAGAGCTACTCGACGCCGCACGCACAGTTCGTGAACTGGCTTACTGTCCGTACTCGGAGTTTCGTGTCGGTGCGGCCATCATCGATGAAAACGGCAATGTGCATGTCGGCTGCAATGTCGAAAACGCCGCTTACCCGCAGGGCAGTTGCGCCGAAGCGGGTGCCATCGGCGCGATGGTCGCCGCGGGCGGGCAACGCATCGTAACGATTGCGATCGCCGGTGGCGGCAACAAGACTCGCGCCTGCACACCGTGTGGTGGCTGCCGGCAACGCATCCATGAGTTCTCAGACAGTGAGACGCGGATAATCGTCAAGGACAATGACGAAGAGTGGCACAAGTTCTCGATGGCAGACCTGCTGCCGTCGTCGTTTCACCTGTAGGAGGCCGCCATGGAAAATCGGGCCTGAAGGCCCTCCTACAAGATCGCCATTATCTCTGAACGAGTAGGCAGTGACGGCTGCGCGCCCATCTTCGTCGCCGCCACCGCACCTGCAGCGCAGGCGAAGTTGAGCGCATCTTCAGGCGACTGACCTTCCACTAATGCGACCGTCAGCGCCGCTGTGAACGTATCACCCGCCGCGGTCGTGTCCGCAGCATCTACTCTTGGTGGCTTCGCGCGCGCGAGGTCCTCACCATTTTTCGTCAGCACTGCGCCTGCTGCCCCGAACGTAGTCGCTATCATGCCCGAGCAGGCACTCAGGCTATCGCCATACCAGGCAGCTTCGGTTTCATTAACGACTACGAGGTCAGCGCGCTGCAAAACCGTGACGTCCACATGCCTGGCCGGCGCGAGGTTCACACAGAAGAAGCCCGCAAAATTTTCAGCCGCATACGCGATCGTCTCGGTTGGCACTTCGAGCTGGCAAATGAGCGCATCGGCTGGTGGAACAACGAGCGCTTCCGGCGACAGCATGCGATTCGCACCCGGTGCCACGACGATCTGGTTCTCGCCTGACTTGGCCACCGATATCAGCGCTACGCCGGTGAGAGCATCATCAACCGCGATGCAGGCATCAAGATCGACACCACCTTCGCGCAATAACGCCAGCGCCTCATCGGCGGCCGGATCCCTGCCGACACGCGCCACCAGGCAAACATCGGCACCCAGCCGAGCCGCAGCCAGCGCCTGGTTGGCTCCTTTGCCACCCGGGTAATGATTGAGCTCTGCTCCGGTTACGGTCTCACCCGGGGCCGGCAGGCGATCCGCGGCGGCAACGATGTCGAGATTTACAGAGCCTATGACGACGATCGAAGGCATGCCCGATTATTCCCCGAAGCGGGCCAGCCGCTCCAGCAACAAATCGTAGAATCCATCTGCATCGACGGTATAGATCCAGTTGACGTTGATGGGCCGATCGGTGACATGCCAAAAATCGACCGCCGTGTGCCCCATCGTCAACTCGGACTGCGTCTCGATGGAGATATTGCACTCCTTGCCTTCGAACAATTCCGGCCTAAGCAGCCAGGCAATCGTACAGGGGTCATGTAACGGCGCGCCTCTCGATGTGTATTTTTTCGTGTCATGGCGATCGAAGAAACTCAGCATGCCGGCCGTCGCGCTTGCGACCGGATTGTCCAGTGCTTTTATGCGCTCAACACGATCCTCGGTCGACAACACCTGGTGAGTGACATCGAGTCCCATTGCCGTGATTGGCCGGCCGCAGCGAAACACAATGTCGGCCGCCTGTGGGTCCACCAGGACATTGAATTCGGCAGACGGTGTGCGATTGCCGCCCTCACGCATCGCACCGCCCATGATAACCAGTTGCTCAATGCGCGACAGGATTGCGGGCTCTTTGTTGATCGCTGTCGCGATGTTAGTCAGCGGACCCACTGGCACAAGCGTCACTGATGCCTCGTCGGCCGCCATCAACGTATCGATGATGAAATCGACCGCATGCTCGGACTGCAACGGCGTTACCGGCTCAAAAACATCAAGGCCGTTGATGCCGGTTTGGCCGTGGATAGCTTCGGCCGTCTTGAGTTTTCGAACCAGTGGCTCGGCGCAACCTGCGTAGACGGGGACATCCTGCTTGCCGGCGATATCACACATCATGCGTGCATTGCGATGCGTCAGCTCAAGCGGCACATTGCCGGCCACCGTCGTTATGCCAAGCAAATCAAGCTCGTCCGGCGAAGCGAATGCCAGCAGCAAGGCAACAGCGTCGTCCTGCCCCGGATCGCAGTCGATAATGATCTTGCGAGCCACGTTAGAAAGTCAGCATCAGTCCGGCGAGAGCGGCACTCATGAGATTGGACAACGACGCCGCCAGCACGCACTTCATACCAAACCGCCCGATCAGCTCTTTTTTCTCAGGTACCAGCACGCCCAGACCGCCGAGCAGAATCGCAATCGATGAGAGATTCGCGAATCCGCACAGCGAGAAAGTCGTAACCGCGATCGTGCGTGGACTCGCACCCTTTAGAACGTCTGTCAGATGCGAAAATGCAACAAACTCATTGAGGATGATCTTTTCACCGAACAACGCACCCGCCTTATCAGCCTCCTCCCAGGGCACGCTGAGCAGGTACATCAATGGCTGGAACACCTTGCCAAGTATGGACTGCATGGTTACACCGTCGATACCGGCCAGACTGAATAGCCAGCCAACAAGGCCGTTGAACAACGCGATCAGGGCAACAAAAGCGACCAGCATGGCACCAATGTTTACGGCAAGGCGCAGGCCATCAGAGGTACCCGAAGCAGCCGCCAGGATTACGTTACCGTGCTTGCTACGCTCCATTTGCAGTTTCTCGTGCCCGCCCGCCGGAACCGCCTCCGTGTCCGGCATTATTATTTTGGCCATGAGCAGGCCACCGGGCGCTGCCATAAAGGCCGCTGCGAGCAGGTAATTGATATTGGCGCCCAGGAGCACATAACCCGCGAGAACCGTACCCGCGATGGAGGCAAGGCCCGAGACCATGACGGCGAAAAACTGCGGCTCCGTCAGATTCCTTAGATAGGGTTTGACGACCAGCGGCGCCTCAGTCTGGCCCACGAAAATGTTGGCCGCCGCGTTCATCGATTCGATTGCCCCGGTTCCAATGATCCTGTGCAGTGCACCGCCGACAATTTTTACAAGCCACTCCATGATACGCAGGTGGTACAACACGGACATCAGGGCAGCAAAAAAGATGATGATCGGCAGCACGTTAATTGCAAACGAGAAAGCGACCTCTGTGACTGTGTCCGATCCCGGTACAGGGGTCGGCGGGACTATGTGATACTCCTTGTCCAGCACGTCGCGCATTGGGGCGAAAATATCGGACAGCGGGCCGAACACCATTTTGATGCCATCATCTGCGAATCCAATAATTGCGAGCACACCCTCACTAAGCGCCCTAATAGCCTTCTGACCGCTGGTCCAGAACAGGACAGTCGCCGCGATCGCTGCCTGCAGAGCAAACGCAGCACTCACGACGCGCAGGTTGATCGCCTTGCGATTACTCGAAAACGCAACGGCGATTCCTAAAATCACGAGAACGCCGAGAATTCCGATGTAGTTGCCCATGCTGGTCCCCCACCTTTTTTCTTGTTCTTGTAAATGCGCTACCTAAGGATACCGCATTGTTCAGGTCTTTCCCGTCAGAATCTCACTGATTACCGGCATTGTTTCCGGTACGTCTGCACTGGTCGCGCAGGCCGCGAGCAACATCGCTTCCGCCTGTGATGCATCATCCTCGGACGCGGCATGCACAACTGCCAACGGTGTCTGGTCGTCAAGCAGCGTACCGATTGACGCGATGTCGCTGAGGCCAACTGAAAGATCGAGCACCTCGCCCACGTGGTGGCGACCACCACCGAGTTCAATAATGGAATGTCCTACACCACGCACATCTACGGTTGTAAGGTAGCCTGCCGCGTACACGGGTCGAACGACAGGCGCGACCGCAAGGTATTTCGCGCTGTTGTCGACAAAGTCGGTCGGGCCGCCAAGCGCTGCGACCATCCTGCCGAATATTTCCAGCGCGCGACCACTACTCACAGCCTCATCGCATTTTTGCCTGGCCGCCTCGCGATCGAGCTCGATCCCCGATACAACCAGCATTTCGGCACACAATCCGAGTACGACGTCGTCAAGCCTCGGTTCCCGATCCTCATCACGCAGGTATCGCAGAGCCTCATCGATTTCCAGTGCGTTGCCTGCTGTACGACCGAGCCCTTCATTCATATCGGTAATAAGCACATGGGTGTTGACGTCAGCCATCGCGGCCGTCGCAATAATGCTTTCGGCCAACTTGCGCGCTCGTTGCAGCGTTTTCATAAAGGCGCCCGAGCCAATCTTGATGTCCATGACCAGGGCATCAAGGCCAGCGGCGATTTTTTTCGACAGGATCGATGCCGTAATTAACGGTACGGACTCCACCGTGGCCGTGACGTCCCGAATTGCATACAAGCGCCGGTCAGCCGGCGCAAGATCCGCTGTCTGGCCGATGATTGCGCAGCCGACGTCCTTGACGACCTGGCGAAATGTCGCGAAATCGGGGGCCGTGTTGTAGCCCGGTATCGCCTCCGCTTTGTCAGTCGTGCCACCGGTGTGGCCGAGGCCACGGCCCGAAATCATCGGCACATAACAACCGCAGGCGGCCGCAATTGGTGCCAGCATGAAACTGACTTTGTCGCCGACACCACCAGTCGAATGCTTGTCAACGACCGGGCCATCGAGTTGCAGGTCCTGCCATTCGAGCACGGTACCCGATGACGACATCCCGAGCGTCAGTTTGGCCGCCTCGTCGAAGGTCATTGAATTGAAAACGATCGCCATCGCCAGCGCAGAAACCTGCTCGGCGGGAATGCTCTCGTCAGCGAGGCCGTCAACGAAGAACCGGATTTGCTCGTTGGTAAGCTCGCCGCCGTCTCGCTTGCTACGAATGACATCGGTGAACAACATCAGCGGGTAAACCCGCGCAACGGGAGGCCGGCATCGCGTTGCAGCCAGTTTTCAGCAGGATAATGCGATTGCTTGTCGATGACGTGCAGTGTGTACGCGTGACGCGACTTGTCAGACAGGTTCGGACCACTCAGATGCGGCGCACGGCCATCAAATATGACCAGCGTGCCAGCCTTCGCTTCGGCGGCCACGGTCGCACCTTCAGGCCATGGCGTGTCATCCAGCGTCTTGTACGTCATCTTGCCGTCGTCAGCACGATA
>Ga0255048_10000632_pt1 | contig 26449 bp, 24 predicted proteins | sample JV7_2_2_MG_FD_183619 | JGI IMG/M metagenome (GOLD analysis project Ga0255048, IMG submission 183619) | Seawater microbial communities from Jervis Inlet, British Columbia, Canada - JV7_2_2 | ecosystem: Environmental > Aquatic > Marine > Inlet | place: Canada: British Columbia | collected 2016-10-06
TATATCTAAGATTGATTTATTAAGGGCAACTGTTTCAGGAGTAACCAGTTTATGAAAATTATTGGCGCAGGACTAAGTGGACTACTGGCTGGGTGTTTGTTCCCCGGCTCTACGATCTACGAGCGACAATCGCAGCTACCAAATAATCACGGCGCAATTCTGCGCTTCCGATCCCCGAAGATTGGAGAGGCTCTGGGGATACCTTTCAAGAAGGTGCGGGTATATAAGGAGATCAATTACACCGTTGGCGGCACGTACTATAACAATATCAATCCCACGCCACAAATCCAGAATATGTACAGCTTCAAAGTAACCGGAGAATATCGCAGCCGCAGTATCGGCAATATTGACCCGGTGGATCGCTGGATTGCCCCTGATAATTTCATCGACCAACTAGCAGAACGGTGCCATATCGAGTATGATAGCAGGTTCCCATATGGGGAATCCGGGGGGGTTCCAGCAGGGCACCCAGTCATCAGCACCATCCCCATGCCAGTTATGCTGAAGCTTAAGTTCCATTCCTTAGCCGCAAACATTGAGTTTAAGCGTCGGCCAATCTGGACTCGGACCTTTACCTTTAATGAGACTGTGGACCTGTACCAGACCATTTATTTCCCGGGCAACGACACCTATCTATACCGCGCCTCGTTTACGGGCAATAGGCTGATCTGCGAGTATGTGCGTGATCCTGCTGAGGTTGGGGCGATGATCCCTATAAAGCAGTTTGGTTTAGAAAGCGTCATCGCTCATCGAGCTAGTGAAGCACCCGGAACTCACCAAGAATACGGCAAAATCATCGACATAGACAGCGACATCCGCAAATCAATCATGCGCCAGCTAACCGTAGCGCATAACATCTATAGCCTTGGGCGATTCGCGACTTGGCGGAATATATTGTTGGATGATGTTTGGGACGATATACACCGCATCCGCGAAATGACGCGGATGGATTCTTATTCACGTGACATAGCACTATCTGAGGGGAAATGAAATGAAAGTTAAACTGATAAACCGCACCAATAATGCTTTATCATTGCTTCTGTATACTAAAAACACCCGGCTACAAGGTGGTGAGACATTTGATGATGTTCAGCAATGGTCTCACGTAAAGCAGATGGAGCACCTAGCGTATATGCGCGACACGATTAAGTCATCGTGGGAGTTCGTCAATTATACCTTCGAGATAAGCGGCGTCACCCGGGCCTTTACCCACCAGTTAGTTCGCACGAGGAATGGGCGCTATGCGCAGGAGTCTATGCGTACTGTTGATGTAAGTGGGGCTGAGATCAAACAGCCTGAAGACCCGGGCGATCCAGCAGCATTAAAGATGTGGAAAAAATATGCTAATGAAACTATGAACGTATATATTGATTTATTAGGTTGCGGCATGCCTCCGCAGGATGCCCGGGGAATCCTCCCCACTAACGTATGTACCTCAATCATCGCTCAATTTTCATTAAGAACACTGCACGAGATGGCATCGGTCAGGCTGTGTACTCGGACGCAAGGCGAATACCAAGATGTGTTCCGAGCTATGAAAGCAGCGGTGGTTGAGGTGCACCCTTGGGCAGATGACTTTATCCAAGTCGCATGCGTCAATACCGGAGTCTGCGTGTTCCCCCGGTATACTGAGTGCCCTATTCAAAAGTTTACGGTTAATGGCGATGCATTCTATCCTGAATTAAAAAATAGAATTAAAAAAGCATGGTCAGAAATCCGCCACGAAGCTGTGCCAGTAGTTAAAGACGGGAGAACGATGTGAGTGATTCTAAGCAATTGTTTGATGATCAAATTCATGCCCTGGCGAAAATTTTTAACTCCAAGAATGAACAGTACGGAGACAGTGCCTTCTATATCGGCGCGCCAAAGTCTCCTTTTAAATGGTGGATGAGATTTTCGGACGTATCCCGGAAGTACACCCGGCTAGAGCAACTGACGCAATTAGCCGCAGGACCAATCAGAACGGAAACTGAACGAGTAATCAGGGGAAATGCTAGACTGAAACTCATCGACGATTACAGAGACCTAGCAATCTACGCGATCATAGCAGTCGCAGTACTGGAGGAGAACTAAGATGTTATTTTTTGATACTGAGACCACAGGACTAATTCGCAACGCGGCACTGAGCCTAGATAAACAGCCGTACATAATCGAGATTGGTATAATACGCGACCCTGAGATAAAGGGTAGAGATAAGCACTTCCACACTACCCTAAAGCCGCCAGTTATGTTGCCGCCAATTATCACCAAGATCACCGGGCTGACTGACGACGATTTGGATGACAGTCCTGTCTTTGGTAATATCTATGATGAGCTTTGCGAGTTTGTCGAGGGAGAGACGCATTGGTGCGCCCACAACGTGCCTTTCGATAAGGGCATGCTGGAGTTTGAAATCAGGCGACTGGGCGAGGAACTTTGGGAAGGTTTGAAATGGTCTGATACGGTGCAGCTTGCTAAGCCGCATTACAATGGACGGTATATGAAGCTGATTAAATTGTACGAGGATTTGGTTGGGCCGTATGAGCAGAAGCACAGGGCAATCGACGATGCTGAGATGCTGATGAAAGTCTACCACGCTCTAATGGCGAAGGGTTAATGGAAATAGCTGCACGAACTGAGTTCACCTTCCGGGAAGTATACGGCCCCATTAAGCAGGTTGTGGCTGCTGGAGCGCGAGGGATTGCTGACGGGAATAGCTGGGGCCATATCTTCTTTTGGAAGGAGTGCCGGAAGCAAGGCTTTAATCCGCTGCTCGGGGTTCGGTTCAATGTGTTCGCTGAGTTCGAGGCTACCCGGGAGCGAGGCGACGAGTGGATCGCTTACGCTAAAGGATCGGCGGGATTGCCGGCTTTGTATCGGCTTGTTGAGAGGTCCGAGGCACAGTTCTACTACCGTCCGAGGCTCCTGTATAGCGACCTAGCCGAAAACGCTGAGGCACTGTGCCTAATAGGTGCTCCATGGTCCTATAAGCCGGGGTTCTCCTACTACACACACCGACATCCGGGAAACGACGGTATACAATGCCTAAGCCCCGTAGCAGTCTCATCGGATAACTTCTATCCTACCCCCGGGGATGAGGAGGTCTATCGATTGATGGCCTTTAGGGGTGGTGTCCTACGAGGTGAGCCTATGCACCTCCTCGGGACCGAGGAACTGCTAAACCGATACGGATTCGAGGCTGTGGATAATTCAGTTCAGATTTGGGAGGATTATCAGGTTGACGAGCTACCTGTAGCGACCAATGTTAAGTTCGGTAGTAAGCACCCAATGGAAGACATCGTCACCCAATGTATGAATGAAATGCAGCGTCGGGGGTTCGATGAGGATGAGGAATATAATGATAGATTGGAACACGAACTGGAGTTGATAGATGAAAAAGGTTTCGCAGATTACTTTTTGGTCATCGCTGATATGTGTCGCTTTGCCAAGTCTAAAATGCTTGTCGGCCCCGCGAGAGGTAGTTCTGCTGGTAGTCTCGTTTGCTATCTTCTCAGTATCACGGAGGTTGACCCGATACCACATGGACTTATCTTTGAACGATTCATCGATGTTAACAGGTTTGACTTCCCGGACATTGACATTGATTTCCCTGACGACTACCGTGATCTGGTATTCAATTATCTTAGTGATAAGTATGGCGATAATCGGGTTGCTAGACTTGGGACAATTATGCGCTACAAACCGAAGTCTGCTCTAACGGACTTCTCTAAGGTACTCGACATACCCGACTGGGAGATTAAAGCAGTAAAGGACGCCATCATTGAACGATCCGGGGGTGACGCGAGACTGGGCTTCTGCTTAGAGGATACGCTGAACCTGCTCGATGTGGGAAAGGAACTCAAGCTGAAGTATCCGCAAATTGCTTTAGCGGGTCGGATAGAGATGCACGCCCGACAGACCGGACAGCACGCAGCCGGGTTAATAATTTGTAATGAACCAATCACTGACTTCTGCGGTAAGTCTAGGAACGGAGTGGCGCAGGTAGAAAAGAAAGGCAGCGAGCTACTCAACATGCTTAAGATCGACGCACTAGGTCTGCGTACTCTTACGGTGTTACAGGACGCTTGCGAGGTTGCGGGCATTCCGTATGAAGGATTCTATGAACTACCACTAGATGATCAGGAGGCTTTTGATGTTCTCAATGACGAAAAATATGCCGGCATCTTCCAGTTTGAAGGTCCGAGCCTACAAGGTGTCGTCAGACAGACTGGAGTTAAGAATTTCAATGACATTTCAGCTGCAACAGCTTTGGCTAGACCGGGACCACTTAACAGCGGTGGAACTGCAGAATATATTGAACGAAGAACTGGGGAAAAAAGCATTACCTATCTTCATCCGCTTCTGGAAAGCATTACACAAGAGACTTTCGGAGTCATTGTCTACCAAGAGCAAGTGATGATCTGTACCCGGCAACTAGGCAACTTCAGTTGGGCCGATACCGCAAACATCCGCAAGCTAATGTCGAACCGGGAGGGCGATGAATCATTTATGGGCTTTGAGGAATTGTTCATAACTGGCGCTATCAGTAACGGCATGCCCAAGAAAGAGGCGCAAAAGATTTGGGATAGTTTCGTGACCTTTGGCTCGTGGGCGTTTAATAAGTCTCATGCGGTCAGCTACGGAATGGTAAGCTATTGGTGCTGCTGGATGAAGGCGCATTATCCCGGGGAGTTCGCGGTGGGTTGCCTCCGGCATACTCGCGACCCGGAACAAGCACTGCGTCTGCTCCGGGAACTAAGCAAGGAGGGATTGAATTATGTCCCGGTAGACCCCGAGAATTCAGATCTTAATTGGACGCTTCATGACGGTAAGCTACTGGGTGGGCTACTCAATGTCAAAGGAATCGGAGAGAAGCATGCCATGACCATAATCAACTGCCGGGATAACGATATCAAGATGCCAGCCGGGATACAAAAGAAAATGGACAACCCCAGCACTCCCTACGATGAGCTTTGGCCCGTTACCGATAAGTTCAGGCCAGTATACGAGAACCCCAAGGCCCACAAGATTGGCGATGTTCCGTTATGCTTTACGCACGATGTGCAGGAGGATGGGACGGAGCACGAGCACGTGGTCATTGGGCGACTGGTCCGCAAGAGCATCCGCGATCTAAATGAGGAGTCGTCAGTGCTGAAGCGCGGCGGCAAGATATTGAAAGAGAATACGATGAAGATGACGTTCTTAATGGAGGATGATACTGGGATGCTACTCTGTAGTATCGGACGTTACAAGTATAAGCAGATGGGCAAGCCCATGATCGAGTCAGTATCCCCGGGAGAATTTCTGGTTGTTAAGGGCAAGATACTCCCGGGGTACAGCCGCATATTTTTCGTGAGCACTTGGTACAGGGTATATAAGCCAGAGGACTTTCTGCTATTGAAGAAGGATCAACACTTGGGAGTAGTTAATGGCTGAGAAAAGTCTCTGGAGTTATCTTAGCAAAGGGATGCGAGGTCGCTGGCACCACGCCAAGAGGCACGAGGACTTGCTGGGCGGTGGTACGAGCGACGTATCCTACTATCATCACGGCAATAGCTGGATTGAATTGAAGGAGGTCAAAGAGTTACCAAAACGAACCACAACCGGGATCAGGCTGGGCCAGTACCATAACGAGGAGAACCAGCGCCACTTTCTCATAATGCGTAAGGGCTGGCTATTGATCCGGGTAAACTATCCAAAGCGTACATACATTCTATTTGATTGGAATGACCTGCCACCCTATGAGAAACCCTATTGGACCTATGCTGAAATGATAGGACACTGTAAGATGTTTTGGGATAATAGAATAAACTTCAACCAGATGGACAACATGCTGAGGCACCCAGAATGAGATACTCCAAGAAGCACGTCAACGAAATCATCGAGCAGATATTGACTTCTGTACACGAAGACATTAGTAATGAAATGGTAGTTAATCACGACGCCATTAAGCTAATCAAAGAAGAACATCTGCTAATAGATCGCCGCCTCAGTTCCATACCGGAATACCGCAGCGACATACTGCGGGACTTCATGACCCTGAAGCTATCCTATAAGGAACTGATGGGCAAGTACCATTGCTCCGAGCGCACCGTCAAAAAGCTACTACTGGAGTGCGCTGAGGATGACGAGCGAGTGTACGCCGAGATAGAGTTCAGGCGTCATTAGCCACCTGTGACATCTGTGCGAGCAACCCCGAGTCGCTTCTCATATGTACGCAGTCCACCCAGACCAAGCATGCCGAGGAGAATAGTGGTAAGTTGACCTGTGTCAAGTGTAGGCATTCCAGCCAGATCAATTCCACCGATGAAGGCTGCCCAAGAAGCAATCGGCTGTATAATAAAATTCCACCCGAGGGCAATACCACAAATCCATCCGATTGCGGGTCGCCATCCAGCCACAAAGATACTTCCATGCTGGGCCTCCATCTTATTGATTTCCAGTTGACCTTCTACTAGCGAGGTCATCGCAGTTAGCATCTGGCCTTCCAGTTGTTCCTTTGCCTCCTCCCGTTTGTTCTTGTCCGGGATAAACTTCAGGAACCCGTCAACGATAGGCCCAAGCACTCCTTTCAGTAATGTACCAAGCATTATTTCTTCCCCTTCTTAAACCATTGCCAGCCAGTAAAGAAATGCGGGATCAACCAAGCGAATCCCGCCGCTAATCCTACCCGGAAGAACCAGTTGATCCCGGATCGCTCTGACCCGGTTCCGATTAACTTCCATATCTGAGCGCTGAGTGTGTCACCCTCAATACCATTCGTAAGAGCAATGAACTCAATGATACAGAACGCAGCCGCCCACGCAATCCATAACCAAGAAAAGATAGTCATATCAGTCATCCTTTATTTCACGAAGTGCTTCTTGAAATGCTTCTAGTTCAATCCGGGAATCATTCAACCGATCCGCATCAGCCTCAGTCCAATCCTCAGGCTTGTGCTCCTCTTTGTATTCCAATCTGGAAATGGTTCGCTTGAGTCGGTTAATGTCGGACTGGAGTATGGCCTCGAATGCTCCGATGATAGGCCGAGTCTTTGTATCAATGGTATCTTCAATCTCCCCGGCCATAGCAACGCTGATCTGCGATATCATTAACGGCTGCATAACAAACCATAACATCGAGCCCAGTGCGCCCATAGATACTAATGAACTAATGGATATGTTCATCCCTTGTTTAGCATAATCATTTGGTTCAGGCATCAGTCACACTCCTTTGGTTTCTTACCATCACTGCAAGGCAAACGGGAAAACTGCTTCCACATTGATTTCATCTGTAACTCAACAGTCAGCAACCGTCTATCTATTTTCCATAGAATAACTGCAAAGAAGATCATAGCGGCATCAGCGCCACTAGATAAAAATTGAATAAGATCAGCTTCAGCCATCATTAAATTCCTTTAAGTTATCAACTAATAAGTCAATCGCAATCTCTCGGTTCTCAATTATTAGTTCTGAGTGGTGTACAAACTCAGGCTCAATGATAACTGCCGGACACTTAGTTCGGGCGAGAAAAAAGTCAGGGCCGCGCTTTGGGTCCATCCTGTACCAACCCTCCTTAACTCCCCGGGAAGGCGGGAAACACTGTTCTAAGGCTTGCTGGCACAGCTGAGCAATGTGTAGACCGGATTCGCTACCGGGATAGTATAGAGTTTCACACCCTCGGCCTACGTGTTTACCGTCTTTCATTGCGCTATTAAAATGAATCTCTATAGCAATATCACCGTTCATTAGTCGGGCATTGATGAAGTTTACTTTGGATTGTAGGGTTCCGGGAGGCACCATCACACAGTCAATGCCCATCTTGATATCAAATGTGTCAGCCCAGATGACTGCCTCATCATGCTCGATGAATCGCTCGTGGGTCGCGCCCGGGGAACCGGGGTGGTGTCCTGCGGAAATGAAGATCATGGGTTCACCCAGCGCCATAGCGCCCAGTCGATGTCGATGTGAAGATGCGTAGTATTGACGACGCTTGTGCCTTGGAAAGTCCAGTGTTCTATTTTGGTTCCCATAAACGAATAACTGGCTGTGTTAGAGAAAGTGGCTACGTTTAAGAAGTCAGAATATATTGTCCAATCAATGGAATTAGGTATCGCTAGTTGCGAGGCCCAAAGACCTGTACCAGCGCCGGGAACATGTAATGATTTTTTGCCGACTGTTTCAAACTCAATAAAAGTCGATTCCACATTCGAGTAACTGGTGACCCGGTAACGAACATTCACAGCTAGACCAGAGCCATGGATAATAGGCACTAGCTTATTGTTGAATAATGTCTTAGCGAATGTTCCATTAGAACCCGGGTCAGTAATCTGATCTATTTCCAATATGTGACTGCCCCCGCTACCTAGATCATCAGACGTAACCTCAAAGGATGTTCTGCCCTTGCCGGATGTGAAGGATGACCCCGTGGTGGACCAGAATGAAGCATCACCAAACCCTCGCTTAGTCTGCTCGAAACTAGGATCATGATTGACTCCTATATGATCCCCAGCCCAGACCCCAACCTCACCCGAGTATTGGTGCGGAGTCGGTGAGCTAACATCACCAACAAAGTTCCTAGAACGCAACCAATAGTAATACAGCACACTCTGCTTAGGTGTATCTAAAAATTGAGACACTCTCGAAAGGTCTATCATCTCAGCAAAAACGGAATCAAAAGTGTTAACTGAGTTGCGCCAAATCTCCGTGCCATCCTGTAACCGGGCAGCAGCTGGCGTCCAGTTGAGCCTTATGCCTTCCGGGACATTGTTGACGGAGAAACTGGTTGGCGCCGGGACTCCGGGGCTGTTCTTGGTGTAGACTCCTTGCGAGCTAACTGTGTACTCACCCGTAGCCACATCAGTATATGCGCCGCTGTTATCCTCCTGTAGCACTAGGTCAATTCCCTTCAGGTCATTGATCTTATAATTGGTCACCCGGAAGGTATCATTCACCCAGCCCATCTTAGCATTTGACAGCATAATGGTGCCGCCGATTTCTACGGCCAGAGTCTTAAAATTGCTCGGATAGATTACTTCACGCTGCAAATCACTCTGTTCTAGTAAACCAAAGGCCAACCGCTGCGCCATATATACATCAGTCGTCATAGGCAACTGAGTATCTTTATGTAGCACTTCAGCATTATCCCGAGCAACATACTCACTGGCGGTAACTGATGGTGCTTGTTGTGCTTGGTACCTGCGGTCTCTGTCTATGAAGTATGGCCTGACGGTATTGTATCGCTTCTCCTCTGCTGATGATAGGGCTATCTGGATATCACCGCGCAAGTCATCATCATCAAATGCTAAGGCAGGAGTTTCATACTCCCATCCGCGCAAGACCCATTGACCTTGTACTAGAGCCATAGTCATATTGCCTGAGGATAAGATTGACTCCAGATTTTGTTGATGGGTATGCCCTGTGTTTAGTCGGCCATTACACCGGAACCGTTCAGTAGTGGCACTGTTCGGAGTTGCAACAGAAGCAGAGCAAATCGCAGCAACCGAAGCAACGTAGTTGTACCTAATTCTAGCAGAGTCTTCACCAAACCCGAGACTAGCATCAATCATATAGTCAGCCCAACACAATGCTGGGTTGTCGCTATACTCCCAAGTGGCCTCACTGTTGACCCGATGTGGCCCTGTGCCCCAAGCTTGACTGCTATCACTGTTCGGATTATAGACTAATTTGCCTTTGGCTAAGGCTTTATAGTTCCGGGGAGCACCCCCAGACCATACATCAGTCTGCCCATCAAAGAAGTCAAGCCGCACCAGGAACCACGCTATATTGCGGCCTTGGTGCTGTGATGATATTTCAGAGAATGCCGCAACCAAATCTGCAGATGCGCTCTGGTCATCCAGCCCGAGGAACTTATCAAAGTAAGCAGTAGTCTGTTCGCCAACATCACCGCGCAACCACCCGCTATCTACCGAACCATCACCAGCCCAATCAATAGCAGCATTAGGAATGATCTCATCATCCAACCATACGTCAGTTATGTCCTCGATCTGGTGACCTGCTAGGACTATGGCGTGGTACAGAGATTGGTTATGAGTCCCGGCTGTATTTACATACCAGAGTGGCCCGGTGATCAATGTCTCGCCATACAGAATGTGCTGGTGTTCTAGGGTTCCACGGATAGTGATCAGATTTGACCTAGCTGTATCATCCAGATCAGGGATATCAATTAGCTTATTAGCAATAGCGCCGAGCAGTGCCAGCCCTGCTAATTTTGCTCCTACAGAGATAATGAAAAATGCTGTACTGTAGGAAATGCCTGCACTTATAGCCGCGCCCAACAGGGCATTACCTATAGCAGCAAAGAACGCTGGTATTGCTTGTGGCATTATTTAATGCTCCATCCCAACCGACATTTAGCCAGTTCTATTTTGAGTACAGTTTTCTCACTTTTGAATAGCCCGCAACCGGCAAATACAAAGCCAAGAGCAATACCAGACCCGACAGAAGCACTAACCACATCGCCATCAACACAGGAAGTAGGGGCAATAGAATAACCCAATGTACCAGTTGTAAGTGCTTCAATACCGCCATGTGTTTTGATATACCTAAGTGCACTTGACTTGCTTTTATACGGGTGAAGTTTTCTGAAGTCTTTTCCATGCCATTCCTTTACTAAAGCATTTGTGAATGTAAAACAATCTGCAGAGCCGTGCTTGAAAGGCTCATCAGACAATTTGTTAATCAGTTTATTCATTTTACCTTTCATCGGTTTTGATTCCTTTGGCCACGACCACCTGGTGGACGATCACTGCCACCACCAATATTCTGATAACTCTTGAATCCTGTTCGCACCATCTCACCAGCCCAACTAACTTCAGCATCCATCAGTGCCGGGAGAAACTCAAAGAACAAATCCCCGGGATGATCCACTTGGTGATCCTCCAGCGTGTAGCGTTTGTTATTCCGCAGTCGCAGCCGACTAGCCCGGGACTGTAGCCTAATAGCCAATCCATCCTCAGACCCAATGATCAATTGTACTGTTTCCATATGCCCGGAGTACCAGTTATCAGGCGTACCGATCAATTGATAACCATCATCCAACACTCCGAGATACAAGTCAGCATCCCTACCAAACACATCGTCAGTCTTAACCGCATCAATTATCTCCGGGACAATTGAGCTCAAGGTCAATGTCACTGGCTTACTAACTAGGTCAAGAGTATCCTCCAGTACATCTATGCCGCCAAACCCTCCCACTCCGAGATAATCAAAGCCGCCAAAGGAATGAGTGCCTACTCCGTTGTGTAGGTAGACTGTGCCTGATGGGAATGCTAACTTAACAAGCACAACATACTTAAACTCAGCACTCTCAGCGCCAGCCTTCAGGTCAGCATCTATAGTACGATCAGTCATTCCGTCATGTCCTCCAGTACCTCGAAACTAATATCAGTAGCACGCAGCGGCTTATCCGTGTACTGGATTGTCCCAGATAGCAACCTGCCTTTCATTTCAGGATTGTGAAAGATTACCGGGTTGTGCATTGTTTCGCCAACAAATGAAGCCAGTACAGGAAACCTATCAGGCACAGGCGCATTACGGATAGGTGGATCGAAATCAATAATGGCGCTACCTTCCCTGTGCGTTTTAACTTCTTCGGTAATACGTTTGAACTCTGTTCGCTCGAAGTAACTGCTGTTAACATTATTAAATCTATTGACTACCTCGAATCTCTGACCAGCCTTTAATATATCGCCAGCCTCGAACCCATCAAGTATCAATCGGCTACCAGTTTGCGATCCCGTACCAACGATAGCTGCTGCACCAGTCTCGATATATGGCCCCATGTATGGGAATTTGCGTAACGATGCTCCAAAAATTTCTATACCACTAGAGCCATCCGCAGTATATTGCTGCGTGCCATCACTAGTTACTACAAATATCAACGCAGAAAGATTATTCAGACTAGATACCATTCCAGATAATTGGCAACGATAGGTATTGGAGCCTACAGGCCACGCCTTAGCGTGGGGCCGTGAACCTACTCCAGCATTGTTAAGATTCTGAATAGTGCCGCTAGCAGCATCAAACGTAGCAGTCACGCCGTTATTAACTGAGTCATACATTCTGAATAATACGCCCATATCAAAATCAGTAACCCTAGCATAACAAGCCATGGTATATATATCTTCAGTCATAGGCTTAGTGATGGCTTGTGTTATTCTGTGCTCTGTATTGACGCTAGTGTTACCATAAATTTTCCAGCCGCCACTGTTGACTCCTACCGGGGAAGCATCCCACCAACCAGATTCCACGTTAAGATTTATTGCGGTCCAATCTGCATGAGCGAAATCATTAGACCGAGTTAGCAACTGTTCCGAGTTAGCAATCAGAGCGCATCGCTGTAGACGGTAGTCAGCATAGTAAAAATGCTCACCAATTTTTGGAGGGCCAGCATTGGAATCCTGAACGTAGACTATATAGGAATTGTTTGTCGTATAGAATGGTGCCGTAATTGAATCATCACTTGCCACTAGGGTTGGTGCATGCTGTACGCCAAATAAATCTACAGCATCAGAACCAACCTGAAAATTGAATGACCTTGGGCCCACTCCATTGAATGACTTTATGCGCTGAACGTAGGTCGCACCTGCTTGAAATGAATTTACTTGGACGCCGCCGCCATGGCCTTTCCATCCAATGTTAGATGTACCAGTCACCCTTCGCCATTCAAACCTTACTGATTCATCCTCATTAATATTGGCATCAAGTCTAGGACTTTTAGCAAACCAAGAATTGACGCTGGAATCATCAGCCCCAGCGTCAGCTATAAATGCTCCATACCCGGAGAATACGTCTATCCAGTCTGATACGGAACCCTTTGGCTCATAGTCTCCGGGGTCAGTGACTTTAAAAGTATTGACCGAGCCGCGACACTTCATCAGGAATGCATGAACGATGTCACGTTCACTATCACTCAAGTCCGTGTATTCATAAGTCCACTTCCAGACCGGGTTGCCCCGGGAGGCTACCTGCTGGACGTTGGTCAGTGGTGAACGGATAGTCTCATCCACCCGGGCCAGAGCAACCGTGAGTCGGGCTGGAGGGATTTGCGTCGGGAATTTAATCAGGCTCATATGGATACACTCCCAGTCTGAACTAACTGCTGCACCTTTAACATTAGCTGTTTGTCTCGCTGTTCCATTATACCCGGCAACCGAGCGATAAGCCCGGGATCAGCGCCTCGGGCATCGATGTTAGTGACAAATTGCATCTCTCCACCGGAGCCACCCGTAGCAGTGTTGTTTTTAATCCGGCCCGAGGCGTGAGGGATGAATAACTCCGGCCCTCTCTCACCAACTAGCACTGGCTGACCAGCTATTATCGGACCCCCGTCAGCCCTAGCACCTAGACCCTTCGAAAAGAAGGTGCCGAGGCCCGGGATCGACGTTAGGATTTGGAATGCTAACATCTCCGCTATCATCCTTCTCACTACGTCGATGAACCCTTTAAGCATTCCCTTGATGCCCTCTTCAAACGGATCGAACAAGAAGTCAGCAAAGGCATCTTGAATGTTCCTTGCTGCTTGCTCTGATAACTTCTCCATAAACGATTGCGTTGCTTTCAGTTTCTCGTTCATATCAAAGATAGCTTCTGCAGCTTCAGCATACGCAATTCTAGTTTCAAAAGAAGCATCTTTGGATAGTTCCTGTAACCGGAGGTTAATAAATGCTGCTTTCTCGGTAGCCTTTAACCAGTGTAGTTCCATCTGGATCGCGTTTAAAGCTGTAGCGTCTGCTTGAAAATTCTGCTTTACCTCAAGGGCGCGATTGAGCTCAACTATGTTGCCGCCCATAATCACAAGGTCAGCAGCAGCAGCAGCAGCACGAATCTTAACTTCGTTCAATACCGCATTATAGTCACGACCAGTTTCCGCAGCGATCTCAAATGCTAAGTGTTGCTGGAGAATCGTCGTTTTCATTTTTTGTAATTGATCTGTCGCCCTTTGTTGAGCATCTCGTTGCTTCTTACTAAGGCCGCCAGCAGGGTCATCAGAGTCATCTAAGCTGAAGAAGTCAGGAGCAAGTCTGGGGAAACCTCCCATGATTTCGCCCATCAACTGCATCGCATCAATAACTTGCATCCTGATGGCGTCCATTTCAGCATCTATAGGATCGACTGCCCAAATGTCCAACCATCGTTGATTAAAGTCGTCACCAATAGCTTGGAATTCATCTATGCCGCCGGGTTCAAATAGCACTGCTAGTTGCGCCATGGTAGCGCCGACAGCTTCATTTATCGACGTTGCGATTCTGCTGCTACCAATACCGAAACCTGATTTGAATATCTGGAAAGCTGTCCATGCACCAATAATACCAACTGCCAATCGCTGGAATGACGCTGACATTTCATCAGTTGGCTCTAATGTGCCAGTTAAAGCATCCGCCATCAATTCTATTTGGTCAGCAATATCAATCATCGCTTGAGCTAACGATGCCGAAAAGCCAGCAGCAGCATCCAGTCTGCCTATCGTTATAGTGATGGCGCTATTAAGATTGGTGAATCCTTGCGATACTAATGGGGCAAGTTGAGCGAACTCAGCTTGTATCTCTGGACCAGCATCTCTCAAAGCGGCCAGAACTCTGGTAGCAGTCAACTCACCAGCTTCACCCATCTCCCGGAGTTGCCCAATACCAACACCCATGCCTTCAGCAATAGCTTGCGCCAGCCGGGGCATCTGCTCCAGTACAGACCGAAGCTCATCACCGCTCAACCGGGAACTAGCAAGAGCCTGTCCGAACTGAATAACACCAGCCGCTGCTTCTTGGGCAGTGGAACCGGAGATTGTTATCGACTTGGAAACAGTCTCGGTGAAGTCAATTAGCTCCTGCTGGCTGAGTCCTAGCTCGCGAGACGATCTTGCGACTCGGGCGTACAGGTCAGCTGTGGACTGGAACGATGTTCTGCTTCTAAGAGAGACTTTTACCAGTTCATTGGTGACGACTTTTAATTCTTGAGACCCCTGCGTGACCAGCTTTAACCTATTCTGCAGCAGTCTATAAGTATCAGCTAACCTAGCAATCTCAGTTATGGAAGCAAGTGAGATTGCCGTAGCAGCTAGGCGTTTAAACGATCCTGCTAGCTTATCAGTCTCTTTGCTTATCCGTTGCAGATTAGCGGATGCGTCATCCCTAACCCCAACACGGAATTGTATTCTATTTCGCGCCATCGTTTATATCCTTGATCTTTTCGCCCAATATGATCTTCAGAATTTCCACAACACATTGCTCCTGTTCCATCAGTGGCCCACCATCAGGCCAGGCATTGAACTGAAACCCCTGCCTTGAAAATGAATATGTCTCCTCCATAAGACTGAGCCACGATGAACAATTGAATCCGCATAAGATTTCATCAGCATAATAGTGACCCCGGGCCGCTGCTCGAACCGCACGCTTGAGCAGCGTTATGCTTTTCCCCCGGGGACACCACTTTCTGAAATCACATCCAAAGCAATTAAGGAACACAGCCGCATGAAATACATCTCGTTCACAACCGTTTCGATCCCAATAGGATTGCCTTCAGTATCATTCAGCCCGGACATTTCTTTCACGTACCCGGGGAGAACATCAGCAATATTATTCAAGACCTCATTGACAGCTTCGCCATACTCTTCACTGCCTTCTTCAGCCTTGTTCAGCTTAAGGAAAGCAGGCAACACATTCAGCATATCCTTACGAAGCAATCTACTGAATGTAATGCTTATGTTGTCGCCATCATACTCGTACTCTTTATTCACCAGTGGTGTAAAATTGCTCATTGAGCTATCTCCTATTTAGAAGTTGTTTTGAGTATTGGTTAATGTGAACGCAATGCTAGTCGCAGAACCAACGTGGTAGTCACCTTTGCCTTCGAATGTTACCTGTAACTCGGATGGATCGGCAAACTCAACCGGGTAAGACAGATACTTGAATGCTGGAACAATGACATTGAATACGTCAAAGAATCCAGATCGAACTTCTTGAGTCCCGGTCATAGTTAACTGGAAAGCCTGTGTTGTACTGGCTAGGAACAAATCGTATTCAGTTTGATCCACAAACTTGATCGTTCCATTAACTCGAACCTGTCGCCGGGCATCACGCTTAACTCGGTCAGGGTCTTTGGATGTTTTCAAGACCCAACGAGCAGTGGCTTGTTCATCAACGACAATAGTTATGTCGCCAAAGTCAGTATTAGCTACGCCACCCAATTGAAGCGAAGTCACATCCCATGTCCATTTCTTACCAGTAGCAGCAGCCATAGTATCACTGGTCTGCTTAGTCGCTACAACACCCCCGGTAAATTGCGCCGTAGCCATAAGGAATTCACCATTGGCTATTTTAATCTCTAACCGGGTTGCAACCAAATTGTTGTATGTCGGAACTTGCCCGCCATCCGCCAGATTCTTATGCATCGTCATCGGGTTGCCAGTAACATTGACATCGAAGTCAGCAGTGCGAGGCTTGAACGTATGAGTCCAGAACTCACCAAGCGCAGTTGAATTCGATACTGTTACAGGATCGCCCATTAGAGCCTTCATCAAAACACCGACAGTAACGGGCTGTGCCTCGTTAGCGAGAGTGCCACCAACATTCCTCGCGCCAGAATAAGATTCGCCTTCATCAAAACGACCTTCCATGTTTTGGCTAAGCAACTCAGGCACTTCAGGGGTAACGGATTCACTTACAAATGGCATCAAGTAAAATGAACCAATATCTGTTACCACCACATCGTGACTATTCTGGAACGCAAGACCAACTTTTGCGTCTTGACCATACGGCATTTCATGTACTCCTATTTAACTTCAAAAGAAACTTCTGCTTCAAACGTAATGATCGCACCCTGAAAATACATTGTCTTTCGATCATCCTCCAGATATGTATACTCAACCGATATGCTTGCAAAATGATCCAGATAGGTACGCGGTATCTGGACCACTCGATCTATAATTCTTTTCGTGAATGCTTCCAAAGCATCCTCACAGTCTGCCCCGGAGGCAAGCCTAGACATCTGCGCTATGATGCCAAAGGACAAATCAGCATCATAGTTATTCGGCGGCACTCCTAGATTACGAGGATCATAGTCAACGCCGCGCCGGTATATGCCAATCCAACCGTTGCGGGCGCGACCAGCATCCTCGTTCACGAACTCACTACGCTCAACCGTAGCCCCATCCAGTTCAAAATCCGTCTCAAGCCATTCTTGAACCTGGATCATTATTGTCGATACATTAATCATCGCAATGCCTTACTGACGTGGGCCACATATATTTTCCTTATGCCGGCAATTACACCCGGGTCACTAGCGATAGGCAGCATCCGTCTAGCCGGAAGATTACGATGTGGGTAACCTAACTCATGAGTTATGGAGTAACGCAAACCTGAACCTATGCCGGCTTCAGTTTTACTGAAAAATGGATTAAACGATATTCGCAATCGTCCAGTATCTTGTAGGAGTTTTGCTGATGCGTCAATCGCGCCACCAGGCATCCGTCTACCTCCGTGCTTAAACGGTTTCCAGCCGCCCACCTTGCCACCTTGTGATTTGAAATTCTGATTCACCCATCGCACCAACCAGATTGATACTTTCCTATTCGCTGATCTTGTGTTCTTGATTCGCTTGGCGATGATCCGCAAAGAACGCTTAGCATCATCAGCGCCACCATTAATTGGTTCGACTATGATATCTCTAGCCACTGCGATCCTCCTCGGCATCCAATAGGTCTTGATCAATATGCCAGAGGTCCGGGGTCCGCATACCGAAGGATGAATGGTAACTTTCCGTGGTACTGTGTAGACCGATCTTTTGCTTAGTCTGTTCTATTCGGGTTCCAGTGTCGTCGATCATCACCACCTGGCCATCTTTAATCATGCCAATCGTTTCAAAGAATGAACTCTTAACTCCAGTAGCATCCTCCAACTTAAACCGAGCAGCCCTCCAGTAACAATAGTCAATAGACAAGTCCCGAATAATCATATTGTTGCTGCTAAAGGGTATGGTGTAATGATTCGCTAACAGTCCATCCACAAACGCTTCAGAATAAACTATGTATGAGGAGGATAGTTCATCAGCGCCACCAAGCGTATCCAGTGTAGGGTAACGATCAATTACATCCTCCCAATTAATATATCTGCCCATCAGTCAACCTCCCCACGTACAGCCTTAAACCGTCTGCGACGTTTATATGCTAATCCACCAATAGTTGCATCCCATTGGCTGACGTAATAGCCGGGGGTGTTAACACCGCCAGATACGTTGCGATAGAAATGACCATTCAAACTATTCACGCCAGCGCCCGAGGACACAATTGATTCGCTCCCATCAACGATGGACGCTACAATTACTGATGGATCGGTGCCGCTGGCAACGAATATCTGTTTGAACGTATCACCAACCAAAACATTCTTCATGTTAGCCATTATGTCTCTCTCGTAATCTTAGTCAAAATATTGAGTCTATCAACGCTGTGATCAACATTTAGTTTCTCAATGTCATGCTGAAAATTTCGTTTAACAAGTTGCTGAATCTTCAATGCCGTAACAAAATCAAATACGTCGAACTGATCCATCAGCAATATATCGTTGAGCGCACCTCCCTCTCGAATGTACGTAGCAATAACGCTATCGGTTATGGCTGGGTTGTCGGTGAGTATTCTAGCCCTTTTCAACAGTCCTATAAAGCCACCCTCAACATCAAGCGTATCCACCAACAGCCGAGGCTTATCTACGAGCGAGGCTATGCTATCGGTTGCTAGCAGGGAGTTCTGTGATAGCCTGTTTCGCTCCCGGAGTGTGTTTGATACGTCCTGTACAGTCGCCTCATCCGCGTTGAGCCTGTCCCGGAACCGTAGCGGCGTGCTGCTATCTATGGTATCAATCGTACTTAGCAACGTCCTGAAGGTTGCTGATATCCTGATTGAGATAGCATTATCAATTACTACGATTGAATCAAACAGTTCCCGGTTACGATGGCGCAGTTCAGTATGGCTATCGACTATATCAACTGAGTCTAGTAGGGTCCACATCCGATTGCGGAGTTCGATATGATTATCAATTAGCTCAATCGCATCCAACAGCGTCCTGAAGATTGCTGATATCCTAACTGCGATAGTGGTATCAGTAACCGCGACATCTTCAATCAGTTCCCGGAATCTCTGCCGGAGTCCGATAGTATCATCACCAACAGCAATAGCACTTAGCAGTTCCCGGAATCTCTGCCGGAGCTCAAAGTGGTCCTCACTGACAGCAATAGAGTCAGCGACCAATCTTGGTTTTATTTTCGACCCGGTGATTGAGTCAGTCATAACTATCAGACTGTCAATCAGTTGTCGCGTCCTGTCCCGCAGTTCTATATTAAAGTCAGCTACAACTGCGCTATCACTCTGTATCCGGTTTCGCTTACGGAGTTCGATAGCATTATCAACAGCGACCAAAGAATCAGCAATCTCTCGACCAGCGACCTTAAAGCTAACGTCATTATCAGTAGCAGTGATAGAGTCAGCAGCCTCGCGCAATCTTAACCGGAGACTAAGAAGCGCATCATCTACCGCAAAGTCAGACAAGGTTTCCCGGTCACGTAACCGCAGGAAGTCTGCCGGGTCGCTTACGACTGCGTTGTCACTAAGAGTGACGGTGTTGATTGTCGGGCCACCAGCTAAACTCGACAGTCGAATAACAGCAAATTGTGCTGATGAGTTAGTGATCGCCCCGACATTGCCTATAAGATCATTACGGCAATGGATTGAATCGTTAGCGGATAAGCCATTTAGCAATGTCGCACAAGATAAACTTGAGTGGTCTGCTGTTCCGTTGGCGCGGTGATAAGACGTACAGCCTACGTGCTCAACATCAGTCGTATTGATTCGGAACTGAAGGGCGGGCATGGCTCGTGTTGTCGTGGTACCAGCATCCGTAGAATCACCCATAGATGCCATGGCAATATAATCACCAGCATTATCTACGTCAATATTAGTTTGCCCGGAACTAAAGGTAAATGCCGCTGAATCTTCATAAGCGGAAGCATTGGGCCAGTTAAAGTTTGTCGCTGCCGTATTATAATTGCCAGCAGCACTTTCAACAATAATTGCTTCAGCACCAGCCGGGAGTTCAACTAATTGCAATGCTGCTTCAAAGTCCTCACCACCACCTTCCCGGGAAACAACACCAACATTGACGTCCCACCCGGAAGTCGGATTCAATAGAACTACACTGGATGACCCACCAAAGCCGGCATCTTGTGAACTTCTGCAATACTGATGATTCCACGATCCAGCAAGAACAGAACCATTCAGAAATAGGTTAGATTGAAACTCAGATCGCCCTGCTGCGCCCGCATCTTCAGACTTGATGCTATAGACCGCCAGAACTAGATTGCCAGTAGCAATGTCAACATTATTGGTTGAACGGGTGAATGGTGAATCTTGCTCATCCTGAGTCTGAATGTTCATTACCGTGCGAACATTATCCGTTGCGCTGGTAGCCGTTACTGCTGATGATTGGTAACGACCATATCCCAATGTATCATCCAATTTGATAATTGTGATACCAACACGATCATCAACCACCCTAACCGGGCCAGTTAAAATTACGTCGTCATTTCGAGCGCAACGAACTTCTAACTCATCACCATTCCCGGTGGTTGTAGTAACATTGATAATTGCTGCGCTAAACGTAATGTAATCAAGCAAATCAACATCATTCTTTCGTATATAAGCGTGGCTATATCCTTCGACCAGTTCCACACCAGCCAAAGTCAACGTCTGCTTATAGGCAATGCGCTCGTTATTAGTATTGTCTACTGAGTTGGCGTGATCCGAACACATTACTAAAAAGTGCCCAGTTTCTCCTAGCGTGATAACGCCAGCACTATGGGTAATCCCAGAACCAACATTAGCAATCGCTGTTGGCCATTCTAATAATAGATCGCTGCCCGTTGCCGGAATTACATCCGTGTTCGAGGCATTGCCGCGTATAATGTAATCACCAGTGGCCATTATATATCGACCTTGTGATCAATATCCAATACTGAGATACCATGAGTCACTGCGAAGTCAGCCATATGGAATATGTAATTGGCCTCTATGTTATCTGTTACTTCAATTGTATCAGTCTTGGTGATTGAGATTACAAGGATACCTTCTGCGAAGTAGGTTGGGAAAGAGAAGTCAACAATGTCAACGTCATCAAACAGCACCCGGGCGCGTATCGTCAGCCCTTCCAACGCGTCAGTTACTTCCAGTGAGTCTGATAGTGACCTTGGCCTATGTGCTGCTGATAGGTCAGTATCCGTAACGGGGATTGCGTCGGACTGGCCTCGGAACCGTTGTCGCAGTTCGATATGGTTATCAGCTATCTCCAGAATGTCTGAAGTAACTCGTGGCCGTAGTCTTAGCTCAATGCTGTTATCCGTAACGACCAATGAGTCAAATAGTATCGTCCCAATTCCCGGGATAGCCGCAAGATCAGTAAGCGTAATGCTATCGAACATCGTGCGGTCAGCTAGCTTAAACCAGTCCTCACTATCCGTAGTAACCAGCGAGTCAGCAGCAAGCCTGTTGCGATCCCGGAGCATAAACCGGAAGTCATTAACCTCCAACGAGTCAGTCAAGACAGTAAGGATTGCTGTGGTGATTCTTTCAGCGATAACATTATCAACGGCCACTAGCGAGTCAGCGAGTACCCGGAACCGCTGACGCAGTTCTATACTATCATCACCCATATCCAGTGAGTCAAATAGTATAGTGCCTATCTCCGGGATCAACGCCAAGTCAGTCAGAGCGATTGAATCAGATAGTGTCCGATCAGCTAGCTTGAACCAATCCTCAGCATCATTGACCTCTATGGAATCTGCACGTAACCGATCAGCTAGCTTGAACCAGTCTTCATTATCAGTAACAGTAATAGCATCCGGCAGCATCCGGTTGCGCTCTCGGAGGGTGATAATAGAATCCACTACCTCAATCGTGCTGAGTAGAGTCCTGAAGGCGGCGGAAATTCTTTGCGCGATAGCATTATCAGTAACAGCGAAGGAATCAAGCAGCACTCGAATCTCGATCCCTGTTTGCCCTGCTAGGGCAGTATCATTTACAGCGAAGGAATCAAGCAGCACTCGGAACCGATGGCGCAGTTCTATAGCAGCATCTATCATCTCCAGAGTGTCAGCTGCGCTTCTGCCTTTTACTGTGATGGCTGTGATGGCATCTGTAATGCTATTTGTGACGACGTTATTCAGTATTGTAACGGTGCGCTTGCGGATCGTGTCGTGCGAGTAGTCGGTGGCTAATGCGTCAGTCTGTACTCGTTCTCTCTCGCGCAGTTCATCATGCGGGTCAGCGACCACGATGCTATCCCCGAGAGTACGGAACTGAATGCCAGACTTTCCGAATATAACATTATCAGTAACTTCAGCAGTATCCAATAACTGGCGTATGCGCTGCCGGAGTTCAATGTGATTGTCAGTTACCGGGGCATCATCGCTAGTGGTGACATAACTGAATCCATGCCTATCTGCTATTGCGGCGTCAGTTATTTCTATCGCATCCAGTAGCTCGCTTATGCGCTGCCGGAGTTCAAAGTGAGTATCAGTTACCGGGACATCGTCGCTAAGTGTAACAAACTTATTACCAGCGACCAAAGTTATAATGTTATCAGCAACGGGTATTGAATCAAGCAATACTCTTATACGCTGCCGGAGTTCAATATGGTCATCGACCGTTTCAAGTGAATCAATTAGTACCGTACCAATCTCAGGGATCGCTGCAAGATCAGTTAATGCTATGGAGTCAGATAGACTTCGGTCAGCCAGTTTGAAGAAGTCATCAGCATCCGTTACTTCTGCGGAGTCAGTCTGTAACCTATTACGTTCACGCAGTTGTTCGTCAGCATCGACTGCTTCTAAAGAGTCAGCTTGCTCCCTATCTCGCAGTCGGAGTTCAATGCTGTCATCCGTTACTTCTGCGGAGTCAGACAGTATTCGATTTTGCGTCCCAGTCCTGATTGCTTCAGATGCATCAACTGCTTCTAGGGAATCAGTCTGTAGCCTATTGCGCAGCCTTAGTGATTCCAGAGCATCGACAACTGCAAAATCATTAGACTGTAATCGTTCACGCAGCCTTAGTGATTCCAGAGCGTCCGTTACTTCCAGTGAGTCTGATAATGTGCGTGGGCTAAGTGCTGATCGTTCTAACGCATCAGCCACTTCAGCAGAGTCTAGTTGCTCCCGGAAACGTAACCGCAGTTCAATGCTATCATCCGTTACTTCAACTGTATCCGTTATCAATACAGCATTAGGCGCTATGGACTTGACCGCAATAATACTATCAATGATCTGCGTTTCAATAACATTATTCAGTATCGTTACTGTACGTTTGCGGATTGTATCGTGCGAATAATCCAGAGCCAACGCGTCAGCTTGTCCTCTGTCTCTTAATCGTAGTTGCTCGTCAGCATCCGTAGCAGTAATCGAATCAGCTTGCTCTCTGTCCCGTAAGCGCAACGGCGTAGATGGATCAGCCACCACTAAGGATTCTGTCTTGGTGACCTCATTAATCGTTGGACCAAGGTTCGTGTCCTCAAAGGCATAGTAGCCAATAACCTCATCATCAGTCGCGCCAGTGGTATTCGGGTTCCACTCGATATCAACCGTAGCATCAGTAATTGCTTGTGGCGTACCGGAGAATTGAACTCCGCTAATATCTAGGTTATCTGATCCAAATAGGACTTCTCCGGTACGCGACCACGCTGCGCGATCTGCCGTACCACCGTCATCATTGGTTGTGCCGCAAGCGTGTCCCGTATCACCGTCATACGCACCGTGGAAGATCGCACCCGGGCCTTGTACGTTGATGGTTTCAAGATCACGGACTGCGGTGGCGAGATGATAGCCCATCGGCGTGAAGCCGAAAGAAGGCAATGTTTGAGTAGTCGGCGCAGCGGTTGTAGATTTCAGGAAATCACCGACAGCTACGCCAATTCCACCGAGGTCTAACCAGAGTGTTAAAACATCATCACCACCAGTACCACCCGTAAAGGTGAAGGTGGTCGAGCTCATTGCTGTACAGACGTTCGTCCAGTTGGTATACTCAAGGTTATATTGGCCAGCGCAGAAACCAGAAGCAAGACCTGAACCTGAATGAGTTTCGTTATTGTCGCCCCAATAGGACATCAATGCCCATTGGTTAATGCCGGAGGTGACTGCACCGAAAGATAAGAAGCTGTGCTGGGAACTGGCTGGATGTGCTTGGCCATTCGTCAGAATTAGGGCTAGATCAGGAACAGAACCCAAACCGTGCGAGTGCGGAGAGTCAGTTGCTGAGTTATCATTGCGCGTGGTGATGTTAGCGGAACCATCTAAGCCACCCCAAATCTCATAGTGAACAATACGATTGGCAGAGAACAACGTGTAACTGATCGTTACATCGTTGGTGTTCATCGCCGCTGTGGTGCCGACTACGAGCTTCGTTCCAGTAGCATCATTGGGATCAACCATGTTGATGATATTGTCAGCACCACCAACCGCGCCAATACCGTTACGATGATTCTCTGAAAATGCGTGTTGAGCAGTAACGCACATGGAGATGGCATCAGTGCCGTCGCCAAATCCATGGCCCATAGTTGCTGATAATTCTTCGGTGTCGTTTACGTCAGCGTGAGTCCACCAGACATGAATAGCAAACGGATTGGTGCCCTTATCGGTCGTTGATATGACCGTCGTACCGGACGCTGGTACTAAAAATGTCCCTGTTTTATACCAAACGTCAGCCATTACTGATTTTGGATACCATGCTCGATACAGATGTCAGCCGGGGGAAGCAAAGTGCCGCTTGAAGCGCGAAGGAAATCAACCAAGGATATGGTGTCCGCAGACAATGTGCTATTTAATATAGCAGTTCGAGTCACGAGAATATCATCGTTCATCGTCAGTGAATTATCATCAATTACTACCTCTGATAATTCATCCTGATTTAGAAAAAGACTCCTGTCTCTAATTGAAAATAGATCAGTTAGATCGCTAGTGCTTAATGGACTTATTGATGGCGTGACATTCCTACGTCTAACCGGAACCAGCGCATCTGTATTGCTTAACGTATCCAGAGTCTGCTGATGCCTGACTGCGTTAGCTAATGCTGAATCAATAACACCAGCCTCGCTAAGTGCTACCCGGTATCGGATGTGATTCAAAGTCAAGGCTTCACTTAGCGAAAGTGTGTCGCTAAACTCTCGATTGTTAATGCCATGGAATGCTAATTGCGGAGTGTCTTCTATGTTTAATATCTCCTCCAGCAATACCGCGAACGTCTGTTGCGATTCACCCACAGTAACAATTTTACTAAAAAAATCACTCAATGAAACTGAATCACCAACCACTCGCTGCCTCTCTAATAATTGGGCGAGACTATCGGACGATGACAGTGAATCGCTGCTTAGCCTAGCCAGCGCCACTGAAGTATTTACATTATCCCCTACAGCAATGGCAGTCGAGACTTGCCGGAAAACCTGTCGCATAATACTAAGGGCATCAGATAGATTAGAAGTTTCCAATAACTGATTGTCAATAATGCCCTTCAGCACAATAGCATCATTGACCTCGAAATTCTCAAACAGCAACCGACCCAGCGCCGTATAAAGGAATACGCCATCACTCAATAACTCGACACGATCCCCGGGAATCCTCTGCCGTAGAATTGTGCCCGGAACCGGATCAGTTATAGCAGTGGTCGAAGTCAGCACCCGGTTAATCACAACCCCACTAGCATCCTCGCCAATAAACATCATTGGCCATAAGTGCGTTACGACATCCACAGCAGTTATATCCGCATTAGCAACATCAAATCCATCAGCGGTCAGAGTGGGATTCGCCCAACGGTAGTTCAATGATTCGTCATCCGTAATTAGCACAAAGTCATCAGAAACTCTGTCCGCTGACCGCTGTGTTGTCGGGCTACCACTGGAACCAGAACCATCGTCAACCATCCAAGCTGTGGAGTGTTTATTGGGTGTGCCCGCATTGTCAAAAGCAAAACAAGAGAACAAGCCTGCCGTGTTGTTTGTTTCTCCGGCATTGATAATATCAAACTCGTTCATCATACCAATGACGCCTTGCGGCAAAAATGATGCGCCGTTCACATTCCAATCCACCGATGTTGAATCAGGCGAATTTTCAAGTACCAGATCAACGTCCTCAGTAATCAGCCCGACCAGGCCACAAAAAGAATCGCCTGTCATCGCGCTATCTTCAACTGTAAACGTAAGATTGGTGCCATCAACGCTAGTAAGTTTAATTGATTGATCAATCGTAGCTCCACTATCCAATCCACCACCGACCTTGTCATTGTGTATCAACCCATTGGCGAATACTGGATTACCAGTTGCAAAATGCATCATACAATACTGCACAATCACATCTAACTTATTAGTAAACATTCCAAACGACCATCTGCTAGTGGACGCCATCGTATCTATGGCGCTAATCTCATCAAAACCTATGAAGCCCAGGTTAGG
>Ga0255048_10000633_pt1 | contig 26394 bp, 23 predicted proteins | sample JV7_2_2_MG_FD_183619 | JGI IMG/M metagenome (GOLD analysis project Ga0255048, IMG submission 183619) | Seawater microbial communities from Jervis Inlet, British Columbia, Canada - JV7_2_2 | ecosystem: Environmental > Aquatic > Marine > Inlet | place: Canada: British Columbia | collected 2016-10-06
TCTTCTTCGGCGACCCCGCAGACCGCCTGGTAGCAGGAGACTGGGGCATCATCGACGGCATCGACACCCCAGCCGTCTACCGACCCTCCACCGCCACCTTCTACTTCCGGTTCACCAACACCGCCGGCAACGCCGACGCCACCCTCACCACCGGCAACACCACCTGGCTCCCCATCGCAGGAGACATCGGCCTGCTGCCCGAGCCAACGTGCACCATCCTGCCCGGAGACAACATCTGGAACGCACGAATCGACACGCTTCCGGTCGCCGTGCGTTCCGACCAGTACATCGCGACAATCGGCGCTGGTGCCACCGTGCATGCCGACTTCGGATCGGGCATATGGCCTCCAGGATCGAGCAGCCCGATCGGCATTCCATTCGTCGAAGTGGGTACGAACCAACCGGATGTCACCGTCACGTTCACGTCGTGGCCTGCAGAGAGCGATCCGGGCCCGTATCCCGTTCCTCCGAACGCACCTATCGAGGGCGGACCTGGCGCAACCGGCGATCGCCACGTGCTCGTGCTCGATCGCGATGGCTGCCTCCTCTACGAACTGTTCGCGGCGTACCCCAACGGTGACGGCACATGGCGAGCGGCCAACGGAGCGGTGCACGATCTGGCGAGCAACGCCCTGCGGCCGGAGGGCTGGACGTCCGCGGACGCGGCGGGTTTGCCGATCCTGCCGGGGCTCGTACGCTTCGAGGAGGTCGCCGCCGGAGCGATCACGCACGCCATCCGATTCACCGCCCCCCAGACCCGGGCTTCCCATGTCTGGCCGGCTCGGCATCACGCCTCCAATCTCACCGGATTGCAGTACCCGCCGATGGGTCAGCGATTCCGACTCACGGCCGGCTTCGACACCAGCGGGTACTCGCTGCAGGCACGCATCATCCTCGAAGCGATGAAGACCTACGGTCTGGTCCTCGCCGACAATGGATCACCCTGGTTCATCTCCGGTGCGCCCGACGAGCGTTGGGACAACGACGTCCTCCACGAGCTGCACGGCGTACCCGGCTCGGCGTTCGAGGCGGTCGACGTCTCTTCGCTCATGGTGGACCCGAACAGCGGTGCCGTCCCGTAGGGGTCACTGGGACGCAAAGAACTGCCAGATGAGCTCGGTCGCTGAGATGGAATCAGTGGTATCGAAGAACAGGTCGTTCGGTGGCCCGGGCCACGCGTGTCCGCCGTCGCGAATCCGGTAGAGCGCGACGGCTGCCCGGCATCCCGTCCATGACAGCCGATCGACATCGTCTGTGATGACCTCGGTGGCGGAGTCGGAGCATCCGTTGCCTGCGGCCCATTGCGCCGACCAACCCTCGACCGGCGGCAGCACCGACCCGGCGCCCTCGTAGGGAACGACTCGATCGGCAGTTCCGTGGAAGGCGAGTACCGGAATCGGCTCGGTTCGCTCGCATACGGCCCACCCAAAGTGAGCTGCGGACACGATGCCAATGGCTGTGAGAGCCCCTGGCGCATCACAGGCGATGCGGGCCGCCAACGCCCCTCCGTTGGAGAATCCGCTGGCAAACACCCGATCGACCGCCAGGCGTGCCGAGACGTCCGCGATGACTGCCAGACCGAACTCCACGTCTGGGGATCCGGCGAAGGGGTCCCACGCGTTGCCAATGAGGTTGGCTGCCGGCTGGGCAAGTGCAAAGCCGGCAGCGGCCGCCTGCGCCCGCATGGCGTTCTGACGGTCGTAGCGGTCTGGATCAGATGTGAACCCATGGAAATCGAGGACGAGCGGCACCGGGCCGGATGCGGCTTCTGGAGGAACGTACAGCGTGTAGCGGCGGGTAGCCGCGCCCACGGTGAGCGTGACGTCGGATACCCCGGGTGGGGGAGGGGGCACGGTCGTGGTCGTGGTCGTCGATGAGGTCGTGGTCGGGGCAGACGTCGTGGTCGTGGTCGTGGTCGTGGTCGGGGCAGACGTCGTGGTCGTCGATGAGGTCGTGGTCGTCGTGTGCGGAGGCGGAGGAGTGGTGCCAGGTGCGGAGGTCGTCGCCGGAACCGGGGGAGGGGAGGGGATCGTCGTGGTCGCCCCAGCACCGCCGCTGCACGCCGAGACGACGAGGCCGCCGGCAACCGCGAGGGCGATCCACTTCCTCATGACCGGCGAGCGTATGGGAGCGGTGCCGCTACCGGCCTGGTCCGAGCTCGTCAGCGGTTCCCACCCCCGACCAACGCGCAAGCTCCGCACCCAAGTCGAGATGCTCGACGACAGCTCGTTCCGGCACCTCGTCCCAGGCGGCACGGGGGAGCATCCACATGATCTCGAACTGGTTGCCATCAGGGTCGGCGCCGTAGATGCTCTTCGTTGTTCCGTGAGACGACTCACCTCCGAAGGCACCGGCGTCGCTGACGGCGGCGCGGAGTGCGGCGAGTTGGTCGATGGTGTCCACCTGCCAGGCGAGGTGGTACAGGCCCGTCTGGCCCTGTACCGGACCAGGGCTTCCCACTCCGAGGGCGAACAACCCGAGGTCGTGGTCGTTGCGCGAATCGGGCGTCGTCAGGAACGCGGCATTCATCCGCTCCACGGTGGTCATCACGGTGAAGCCCAGTACCTCGGAGTAGAACTCCAGGGCGCGGTCGAGATCGGACACGAACAGCACCGCGTGATTGAGCCGACGGATCCCCGTCGACACGGTCAGATCTCCATCGCCTTCGCCGGCGTCATCTTCTCGTAGAACTCGATGCGGCTGTTGGAGGTGATCTCCCGCAGCTTGGCGCTGAGCGGCTGCATCTCGTCGATGCTTGGCTGGCCGGTGCCGTATGGAGAGTCGATGGTGTCGGCATCCCACTGCATATACACCTGGTTGCGCTCGCCGGGCAACGTGCCGCCATTGAAGTAGACCGTCGTCGGTCCGCGACGCTCGTGCTCCTCATAGATCCGACCCATCTCGGCGAGCAAGGTCGCTGCCTTGCGAGCCTCCCGTGGCTCAACATCCCAGACACGGCGAATGACATACGACATGATGTGGCTCCTCGATGGTTGGCTGCGGCGACGGTAGCGGGGAGCGAGCGGCATCGGAGCGGCCCGGCGCACTGCGGCAGGATAGTGTGGTTCCCCTGTAACTTTACATAACGTGGTTTATGGGACAACGACCTGAGCAACCGGGGCGTGAGGACCCCGGCTCCCCTGGCGAACTCATGGTCTATGTTGCCCAGGTGGACGAGAAGCGCACCTCACCCTGGACCCTCGACCCCGACGTGACCTATCTCAACCACGGCGGGTTCGGCGCGGCACCGGCGCCGGTGCTCGCCGCCCAGGACACGTATCGAAGGCTGTTCGAGCGGAACCCGGTCCGATTCGTCCTCGAGACCTACCAGCCGGCTCTCGAGATCGCACGAAACCGACTCGGTGAATTCCTCGGAGCCGCACCAGCTGGCCTCGTCTTCGTCGACAACGCCACGTCTGGCGTCAACTCCGTGCTGCGCTCGCTCGAGGACCGGCTGCGTCCCGGCGACGAGATCGTGGTCACCAACCATGGGTACAACGCATGCAACAACGCAGCTGAAGTGACCGCCGCCATGACGGGAGCCGTGCTGGTCGTCGTCGAGATCCCGTTTCCTCTCGATGACTCGGACACGGTTCTCGCGGCGATCACCGGCGCTGTGACCGAACATACGCGACTGGTCATGGTGGACCACATCACTTCGCCCACCGCCTTGCGCTTTCCCATCGAACGAATCGTCGCGGCCCTCGAGCCGGACATCCCTGTCCTCGTCGACGGCGCTCACGCGCCTGGCATGGTGCCGTTGGCACTCGACGACTTGGGCGCATCGTATGTCGTCGGCAACTGCCACAAATGGATGTGTGCCGCCAAGGGAGCCGGGTACCTGTGGGCACGAGAGGATCGCCGCGACGGCCTACGCCACGCCGTGATCAGTCACGGATACAACGGACAGTGGCCGGGGAGCACGACCACGTTTCACGCTCAGTTCGATTGGGTCGGCACGACAGACCGGTCCGCCTGGCTCACCGTTCCGGTGGCGATCGACACCGTCGCAGCCATCCACCCCGACGGATGGCCCGGGGTCATGGCCGCCAACCACGCCCTGGTGGTGGCGGGTCGACAAGCCGTCCTCGCCACACTCGACAGCGATGCGCCCCCGGCCCCGGAAGAGATGCTGGGGTCGATGGCGTCGCCCCCGCTCCCCGATCCGGCGGTGCCGCCCGACAGCCTGTTCGACCCGCTCACCACGGCACTGCGCACGAATTGGTCGATCGAGGTACCCGTCTTCTCATGGCCGGAGTCGCCCCGTCGGCTCCTACGCATCTCGGCGCAGCGCTACAACGACCTCTCGGACTACGTCAGGCTCGGCGACGCCCTACACGCCGAGTTGCGCGGCCGCGCTCGGCTCGACTGAGATCTCCTGTAACTCGCGCACCGCCTCGGTGAGGTGCGCGATGGCTTCGACGTAGTCCGCCTTCGTCGTCCGTCCCGCAGCCAGATCGTGCGCCACGTCCTCGGCAGCCGCCTCGAGGCGATACAGCGCGTCGCGCAGCCGCTCCCAGGCGATCCTGCTCAGCAACACCTCGTCGGGACCGATCCCTCGTCGTGCCGCCTCTTTGCGGGCTTCGTACGCTCGCTGGCGGTGGCTCGGACGGCAGTACACCGAAGGGCGACCGACACCAGAACGAGCCAAGAAGGCTCCCCCGCACCATGCACAGTGGCGGGCGTATTTCGTCACGAGTGACGAAATGATAGCACCGTTGCCGGGTTCACGAACGACGACTGAGTCAGAGGAAGAACAGCAACGGCACGCCGACGCCGAGGAAGGCGAACCCGGCAACGACCAATCCGGTCTCGGTGACGCGCGGGGGGAGGAGCCGGTATACGGAATGGTCATCGCTCATGGCCAGAGCACCCAGGACAAGGCTCGCCATGCCAGCGAGGGCCAGGAGCATCCCAAGCGTCGACGTGGCGAACACGGCAAACGCCAGCACCATCACCACCGCGATCGATGCCAGGGTCCATTTCACCGTCGGTTTCCGGAACCGCCTACGCCACGTGTTCATCGAGAACTGGCGGCGAAGACGCACCACCAATCGGTCTTTGGGCTCCTTCGCAGCGCGCGCCCTGCGCCCCGTGCGACCCTGCTCGACGGGCTCTGCGGCTCCACTGACCGCCTCGACGAGGATCTCCGGATCGCGAACAGTCACCACCAGATCCTCGCCTTCGACGTGCAGCACCAGGCCATCGTCGGTCCGGTCGAGTTCGATGCCGTCGAGCGGCCACATCCCGATGTCGTGCTCCCCTGCCGTCACGCGCAGCGAGCCACCTCCGATCGCGAAGGTGGCTTCGAGGGATTCGGTTGATCCCTCGAGGCGCAACGAGCCCTCAAAGCGCTCCACCAACCCTGTATCGGCTCGTTCAACTCGCACCTTGATGATCCGTCGCGGGCTGTCGCCGGCGCCAGGCGGTGACGGAGCTACGCTCGCCGCGAGACATGGGAAGGAGGTGATGATGCGGCAACGGCTCACCACTCCCCTGGTTCGCGACCGCAGCTCGCTGCGACCGGCGACCTGGGAAGAGGCTCTCGGCCGGGTTGCGACGGCATTCGCCGCCCACCGGGGCTCCGAATTCGGCATGTTCTCGTGCTCCAAGGCAACGAACGAGACCAACTACCTCGCCCAGAAGTTCACGCGCCTGGTCCAGGGCTCGAATAACATCGACTCCTGCAACCGGACCTGACACGCTCCCTCCGTCGCCGGTCTGGCGGCAGTGTTCGGAGCTGGTGGCGGCACCTCGTCGTACGAGGAGATCGAAACCACAGACCTGATCATCCTCTGGGGCTCCAACGCGCGCGAAGCGCACCCCATTTTCTTCCACCACATCCTCAAAGGCGTGCGGCGCGGAGCCATGATGTACGCCGTCGACCCGAGGCTCACCGCTTCGGCGCGCTGGGCGGACACGTGGCTCGGCATCGACGTCGGGACCGACATCGCCCTCGCCAACGCCGTGGGCCGCGAGATCATCGCTGCGGGTCTCGTCAACGACGAGTTCGTCGGTAGGGCGACCTCCGGGTTCGATGACTACGCCGCTGCGGTCGATCCGTGGACGCTGGAGCGCGCGGCTGAAGTGACCGGAGTTCCAGCCGCGGAGATCGCCGCACTCGCGCACGACTATGCGTCGGCCGAGACCGCCCAACTGTGCTGGACCCTCGGAATCACCGAGCACCACAACGCCACAGACAACGTCCTGGCGCTGATCAGCCTGGCCCTCTTGACCGGCCATGTCGGTCGGTACGGGTCGGGCCTCGTGCCCATCCGCGGCCAGAACAACGTCCAGGGCGGTGGCGACATGGGTGCGCTCCCCAACAAGCTGCCCGGATTCCAGGACGTCGCAGACGACGACCTGCGCGGCAAGTTCGAAGCGGCCTGGGGCCATGAGGTCCCGGCGCAACCCGGATGGCACATCTCGCTCATGTTCGAGGCGATGGAGCGGGGGGATCTCACCTGTCTCTACGTCGTCGGAGAGAACCCGGTGCGCAGCGAAGCAGACGCAGGCAAGGTCACAGGACTCCTCGATGGGCTCGACTTCCTCGTGGTGCAGGACATGTACCTCACAGCAACCGCCGAACTGGCAGACGTCGTGCTCCCGGCGGCCGCCAACTGGGTTGAAGCCGCAGGAACCGTGACATCCAGTGAGCGCAGGGTCCAACTGGTCCGCAAGGCGGTCGAGCCCCCAGGCGAAGCCATGGACGACATCGAGATCATCGCGACCCTCGCCGGCCGACTGGGGCACAACTGGGGTGTCCCGACGGCCGAAGAGCTCTGGGACGAACTGCGCAGTCTGTCGCCGCTCCACGGCGGCATGTCCTACCAGCGGCTCGCCGATCACGGAGGGATCCAATGGCCGTGTCCCACAGACGATCACCCGGGGACGCTGTTCCTCCACGGATGGTTGTGGGAAGACCCCCTCACCCGCGATCCGGCTCCCTTCATCCCTACGGAGTGGGCTCCCCCCGTCGACGAGCTGACCGCCGAGTTCCCCATTCGGCTCACCACGGGGCGCAGGCTCGACTCCTACAACACCGGCGAGCAGTCCAATCGCTTCAGCTCGCCGATTCGGGCAGGGGGCATCATCGAGATCAGCGCAGACGATGCAGAGTCGCTCGGCATCGCTGAGGGAGCTGAGGTTCGCATCACGTCGCGACGCGGCTCGATCACGGCGCCGGCACACACGTCACCCTCCCTCCGCCCAGGGCTCGCCTTCATGGCGCTCCATTTCCCCGAGGAGGCCGACGTCAACCAGCTGACCATCGATGCCTGGGATCCGAAGTCGGGAACGGCCGAATTCAAGGCGACCGCCGTCCGCATCGAGCGCACGTGAGGAGGCGGCCATCGATCTGAACCTCATGGATGCAGTTGCCAGCGACGCCGAGCGTTCCGCCGTAGACGCCGCGATCGGAACCATGTCCGACCGACGTGTCGGACAGGTGGCTCACGGCGGACCACGACGAGCAGCCGGGCGGCGCACCCACCTCCTACCGGCGCTACACGCCCTCCAGGACGAGGCCGGATGGATTTCGCCCGGCGGCCTCACGTACGTGTGCGACCGACTCGATGTTCCCCCTGCCGAGGCATTCGGCGTAGCCACGTTCTACTCGCTCATCGCCACGGAGGAGCGCCCGCGGCAGGTCGCACATGTCTGCGACGACATCGTCTGTCTCGGCGCAGGCGCTGGCGAGGTGCTCGCCTCCCTGGACGATGACACCGAGGTGCACCGAAGTCCGTGTCTTGGACGCTGCGACCAGGCCCCCGCCGTCTTCGTGCAGAACGCAGGCGCGGCCAACATCGTGGTGGCACCGGCCGATACCGGCAGGGTGCGTCTGGTGCTCGACCCCCAACCAGGCACAACCCCGGTGACGTCGGCCCCGATGCCGGTGCAGGCCGGCGACGCCAGTACCCGGCTGCTCCGTGGAGTAGGGACCGGCCCCCCGGCCTCGTTCGATGCCTACCGCGCTCGTGGCGGCTGTAGCGCGCTCGAGCGAGCGCTGCGCATCGGCCGTGAGGCAGTGCTCGCTGAGGTCGATGCCTCCGGGCTGCGGGGACGCGGTGGCGCCGCATTTCCAGCAGACGTGAAGTGGCGGGCCGTCGCCGCGGCCACAGAGGCGACACGATATGTGATCTGCAACGCCGATGAGTCCGAGCCGGGAACGTTCAAGGACCGGGTGCTCCTCGAGCACGATCCGTTTGCCGTCATCGAAGCGCTCGTGATCGCCGGGTTCGCGGTCGCAGCTGCGCAGGGCTTCATCTACCTCCGCGGCGAGTATCCCGAGGCGGAGCGCGTGCTCGACGCGGCCCTCACCGAAGCACGGCTGGCCGGCATGCTCGGCGAATCCGTGCTGCGCAGCGGGTTTGCTTTCGACATCGAGTTGCGCCGCGGCGCCGGAGCGTACGTCTGCGGAGAAGAGACGGCGCTGTTCAACTCGATCGAGGGCCTCCGCGGCGAGCCCCGTCAGAAGCCGCCGTTTCCCACCGAGGCAGGGCTCTTCGGCAAGCCAACGCTCATCAACAATGTCGAGACCCTTGCCAACATCCCGTGGATCCTGCAGGAGGGCGGGGCCGCGTTTGCCGAACGAGGAACGGAAGACAGCTCGGGTTCGAAGCTATTCAGCGTGTCCGGTGCGGTTGCGGTTCCGGGCGTGTACGAGGTCGAGTTCGGAGCCACGCTCGGCGACGTCCTCGACCTCGCAGGCGGAGCATCCGATGATCTCGCCGCCGTCCTCGTCGGTGGCGCGGCGGGGGCCTTCGTCGGGCCAGACCGGCGCGACATCGTGATGACGTTCGCGGGAACCCGCGATGCCGGCATTCCCCTTGGCTCCGGGGCCATCGTGGCGTTCGATGCCTCTACCGATTTCACCGCGGTGGTCGCCAGAATCGCTCAATTCTTCGCAGACGAGTCCTGTGGCCAGTGCGTCCCGTGCCGGGTCGGCACGGTGCGTCAGGTCGAGGCGCTCGAGCGCCTGTCCTCGGGTGCCGACACCACGCAGACCCTTGGCGATCTCGACGTCGTTCTGCGCGACGCCTCGATCTGCGGGCTCGGCCAGTTCGCCTCCAACGCCGTGCAATCGGCCCTGCGCCTGGGTCTGATCGGAGCCGGACCGTGATCGAGCAGCGCATCGACCCGCCCCAGCCGCTCGTCGAGTTGACGATCGACGGCACGACCGTCGGGGTTCCCGTCGGGCGCACCGTCCTCGATGCCTGCCGCGAGTTGGGCATCGACCTGCCCACCTTGTGCTACCTCGAGACCCTGACACCGGTGAATGTGTGCCGAGTGTGTGTCGTGGAGGTCGAGGGTTCGCGAACGCTGGTCCCAGCGTGTTCCCGACGAGTCGAAGCAGGGATGGTCGTGGCGACAGGTTCCCCCCGGGTCGAGCACTCCCGCCGACTGGTCTTCGAGCTGCTCGCATCCTCGGTCGATCTGTCCCTTCTCGACCATACGACTGTGGCCTGGATGGAGGTTTCCGGTGTCGACGTTGACCGCTTCGACGCACCCCTCGCTACCCGCAGCCAGTCCGTCAAGATCCAAGACGACCTCTACGTTCGGGATTACGAGAAGTGCATCCTCTGCTACAAGTGCGTCCAGGCATGCGGTGACGAGGCGCAGAACACGTTCGCCATTGCCCTCGCAGGCCGGGGATTCACCGCGACCATCTCGACCGAGTTCGACGTGGCGCTCCCGGACTCGGCATGCGTCTACTGCGGCAACTGCGTCGGTGTGTGCCCGACTGGAGCGCTCATGGGCAAGGTCCAGTTCGACCTGCGTGCAGCCGGGTCGTGGGATGAGTCGCACCAGTCCGTCACGACGACGATCTGCCCCTTCTGCGGGGTGGGGTGCAATCTCGAGATGCGCGTCCAGGACGGCGCAATCGTCGACGTCACGTCCCCGCTCGACCACAGCGTGACGTCAGGCCACTTGTGCATCAAGGGTCGTTTCGGCTGGCAGCACATCTCGACCTGAACGCTGTTGGCGGGCGGGAAGCCTGATAGCTTCCGCAGCGCATGATCGAGCTGTCCCACGTCTCGAAGACCTACCCCGGCACGATCGCTCCTGCAGTCGGGGATCTCTCGTTGGCGGTGCCGGCCGGAGAGACCGTCGTCCTCGTCGGTCCCTCCGGCTGCGGCAAGACGACCACCCTGAAGATGATCAACCGGCTCATCGAGCCGACGTCTGGCACGATCACGGTCGGGGGGAGAAACGTGTTCGACATCGCGGCCCACGACCTGCGGCGCGAGATCGGGTACGTGATCCAGCAGATCGGGCTCTTTCCGCACCGCACGATCGCCGACAACATCGCCACTGTCCCCCGACTCCTCGGCTGGGACAAGCAACGCACAACGCGGCGGGTCGCCGAGCTGACAGAACTGGTCGACCTCGACGAGGAGATGCTTCCCCGCTATCCGGCGGAGTTGTCCGGAGGACAACGTCAGCGCGTCGGCGTTGCGCGCGCCCTCGCCGCGGATCCCCCTGTGCTCTTGATGGACGAGCCGTTCGGCGCGGTCGATCCCATCGTGCGGGCCCGGCTCCAAGACGAGCTGGTCGATCTCCAGGCCAGGCTCCGGAAGACGATCGTCCTGGTTACGCACGACATCGATGAAGCGATCAAGCTCGGTGACCGGGTGGCCATCCTCGACGTCGGGGGTGTGCTCGAACAGTACGCCCCGCCAGCCGACCTGCTGCGCGACCCGGCCAACGAGTTCGTCGCCGACTTCCTCGGCTCCGACCGAGGGATCAAGCGGCTCTCGTTGATCCCCGTCTCGAGCGTGGAATTGATCGACGGCCCGGTCCTCGGTCAGGGGGCCAGCCGCGACGACGCAGAGGCGATGATGCGCCGCTTCGAGATCGACTGGGTCGCGGTCGGTGGCGACGGCACGCTGGCCGGCTGGTTGGGACGCGACGATCTGGCCGGCAGGGACGACATCAGCGGCATCACGCTCCGGCCGTTCCGGACTCGGCTGGACGTCACGGATTCGCTGAAGGAAGCGCTCGACGCTGTGATCTCTTCGCATACGGCCGTCGCCGCCGTCTTCGAGCGCGACCGGTACGTGGGGATGATCACGACCGAGGCCATCAGCCGGGAGATCGTGCAATGATGCTGCTCCTCGCCCAGGTCGAATCCCAACCGTTCTTCCGATGGGACTGGGTGTTCCGCAACCTCGACGACATCTGGGACCGCACGGTGGAGCACGTGATGCTGACCCTCATCGCGGTGACGGTTGGATTCGTGATCAGCCTCGGCTTGTCGCTGGTGGCGATTCGCTGGCGGCGCGCCTACTCCCCCATCACCTGGGCCACCGGCATCATGTACACGATCCCCAGCCTCGCCCTGTTTGCGTTCCTGCTGCCGATCACGGGGCTCAGCGTGCTCACCGCCGAGATCGGACTCGTTTCGTACACGCTGCTCATCCTGATCCGCAACATCGTTGCCGGCGTGGACGGCGTCCCCCCCGACGTCCTGGAGTCGGCCACCGGCATGGGATACACGGCACGGCGCCGCTTCCTGGAGATCGAGCTCCCGCTCGCCCTGCCAGTGATCATCGCCGGGATCCGCATCGCCTCGGTGACCGTCATCGGGCTCGTGACCGTCACCGCGTTGATCGGGTTCGGCGGGTACGGCTTCTTCATCCTGCGGGGCCTCGGCCTCTTCTACAGCTCGATCGGGACGACGCAGATCATCGTGGGGACCGTCCTGTCGGTGACGCTGGCGGTGTCCGTCGACCTTGGGCTGGCGGCGACCGAGCGAGCCCTGACTCCGTGGGCGAGGAAGAAGGTCCCGGCATGATCGAATTCCTCGGCGAAGTCGCTGCGTGGTTCACCGATCCCGCCAACTGGACCGGAATCAACGGGATCCCCAACCGCATGTGGGAACACATCCAGATGTCGGCGGCGGCGACCACGGCCGCGGCGCTGGTGGCGATTCCGCCTGCGGTATACCTCGCTCATCACAGGCGTGGCGGTGTGCTCGCTGTGGCGAGCGTGAACGTCGCTCGCGCCGTCCCTTCATTCGCCATCGTGGCGGTGTTCCTCCCGATCTCGATTCGGCTGGGGCTCGGCCTCGGATTCTGGCCGACGTTTCTCGCACTGTTCTTCCTCGCGGTCCCTCCGATCTTCACCAACTCGTACACCGGCGTCGCTGGTGTCGACCCGGCTCTGACCGAGGCTGCTCGCGGCATGGGCATGACGGATGGTCAGGTGCTGCGCCGCATCGAGGTTCCTGTGGCGTCGCCGTTGATCATCGCCGCGTTGCGGGTCGCCACCGTCCAGGTGATCGCCACCGCCACGCTTGCCGCCCTGGTCGCGTGGGGAGGGCTGGGCCGCTACATCATCGACGGCTTTGCGACGCAGGACAGCGTGGAGGTGTTCGCGGGCGGTCTGCTCGTCGCCGCCTTGGCGCTGGCCACTGATGCCGTGTTCTCGATCGTCGAGCGGCGGATCACTCCTCGCGGTACGGGCACGGCAGCAGACGACGTCACGCGGGTGGCCGCCTGACCGTCGCAACAGGGTTCGGCAGCGGCCTACCGTTGCGCCCTGACCGGCCCTCTCGGGCAGGCCCACATGGAAGGGAGATACCCATGCGGAAATCCCGCAACCGAGCCATCGGGGCGACGGTGCTCGCAATTGCATTGTTGGCAAGCGCGTGCTCGTCGGGTGGTGACTCGACTGATGGACCAACAATCGTGATCGGATCGGCGAACTTCTCAGAGGCTGCCTTGGTGGCCGAGATCTATGCCCAGGCGCTCGAGGCCGACGGCATCAGTGTCGAACGGAAGCTCAATACAGGAAGCCGCGAGATCTACGCGCCTGCCCTCGAGGCCGGCGAACTCGACCTCGTCCCCGAATACGTCGGCACCGCGCTGACGTTCCTCGGCGGAACGGCGAGCGGCGACACGGATGCAACCGCGGAGGCTTTGGCCGAGACCTGGGGTGCCAACGGCATCGCCGTGCTCGACCCGGCACCCGCACAGGACAAGAACGGAATCGTTGTCCGTGCGGACACCGCGGCGGACCTGGGTTTGACGAAGACCAGCGACCTCGCCGCCCACAACGGCACTCTCGTGTTCGGCGGACCGCCCGAGTGTCCGGAACGCGAGTTCTGCCTCATCGGACTGACCGACGTCTACGGCCTCCAATTCGCCGAGTTCAAACCGCTCGACGTCGGCGGACCGCTGACGGTTGCGGCGCTGGAAGGCGATGAGATTCAAGTGGCCCTGCTGTTCACGTCAGACGGTGTGATCTCCGCGAAGGGCTTCGTGCTCTTGGAGGACGACCTCGGTCTCCAACCTGCGGAGAACCTGGTACCCGCCGTGCGTCAGGAGATCATCGACGCCTACGGCGGAGCCGTGGAGCGGGTCCTCAACGCGGTGAGCGCCAAGCTCACCACGGACCAGCTGTCGCTGATGAACAAGCAGATCGGCATCGATGGCCTGGACCCAGATACGGTGGCCTCCGACTGGCTCGAGGCCAATGGGCTCAAGTAGAACTCCGCACTGAGAACCCAGAACTCAGTGAGAACGGGAGGGCATCGGCCCTCCCGTTCTCGTACTCGGCTGCCGTTGCCTATCTCGGTTCTCGAGTCCCGGTTCAGAACAGGCCGACGATCTTGCCGTCGTCATCGATATCGACGTTCATGTATGCCGGCGTGCTGCCGAGGCCCGGCATGGTGCGCATGTCCCCCACCAGCGGATAGATGAACCCGGCACCGACCGAGGCCCTGACCTCTCGCACCGGGAGCGTGAAGTTGCGCGGATCGTTCTTCGGGCGGGGGTCGTGGCTGATCGATAGGTGGGTCTTTGCCATGCAGATCGGGAGACCGCCGAATCCTGCGGACTCGAATCCTCGGATCTGGCGCAACGCCCGCGGCGTGTACTCCACCCGTCCGGCGTGGTAGATACGCGTGGCGATGACCTCGATCTTCTCTTCGATGGTCATCTCGAGGTCATAGAGGAACGAGAACTCTGCGGGCTGCTCACAGGCTGCCACGACTGCTTCGGCCAATGCCTCGGCGCCCGCTCCCCCACGGCCCCAGTGGTCTGCAGGAACGGCCGCACTCGCTCCGGCGTCGAGGGCAGCGGACACGACGAGATCGACCTCAGCCGGCGAGTCGGTCGGGAACGAGTTGACCGCGACGACCACAGGCAGGCCATATTGTCGAGCATTGCCGATATGGGAGCGCAGGTTGTCGAGCCCTGCCGCCACGAGTTCCACGTTCTCGTCGGTGTACGCCGCATCGAGCGGCCGCCCGGGGACGACCCGGGGCCCGCCGCCGTGCATCTTCAGGGCCCGGATCGTGGCCACCAGTACGACGCAGTCGGGGACGAGGCCTGAAGTGCGGCACTTGATGCCGAAGAACTTCTCCATTCCCATGTCGGCACCGAAGCCGGACTCGGTGACGACGAAGTCACCGAGCTGGAGCGCCAGCCGATCGGCGAGAATCGACGAGTTGCCGTGGGCGATGTTGGCGAATGGTCCGGCATGGACAAATGCCGCTTGGCCCTCCAGGGTCTGCATGAGGGTCGGGTGCAGCGTGTCCCTCATCAGCACGGTGGCGGCTCCTGCGACCCGCAAATCATCCAGTGTCACCGGCTCTCCTGAGCGGTCGAGGCCCACGATGACCCGGCCAATCCTCGTCCTGAGATCCTGCAAGGCGCTTCGGTAGTCGTGACCATCGGTCAGGGCAAGGATGGCCATCAACTCACTTGCCACCGTGATGTCGTAGCCGGTCTCTCGAGGGAAGCCGTCTGCCGAGCCGCCGAGACCGACGAGGACGTTCCGCAGTGAGCGGTCGTTGACATCGATCACGCGCCGCCAGGCGATCTCGTGTGGGTTGAGGTCGAGCCGCTTCAGGCCAAGCCGCTCCAGCTGGTCGTCGCTGAGTCGGATCTCGTGGTACCACCGGGCGTCGACGGCTGCGGCGATCAGGTTGTGGGCGACGGTGATGGCGTGGATGTCTCCCGTCAGGTGGAGATTGAATTCGTCCATCGGCACGATCTGCGAATACCCGCCCCCGGCAGCGCCCCCTTTGATGCCGAATGTCGGGCCCATAGAGGGCTGGCGAATCGCGGCGATCGCGTTGTGGCCGAGCCTGCCCAGGCCCTGCACGAGCCCAACGGTGGTCGTGGTCTTTCCCTCGCCGAGGGGCGTTGGCGTGATCGCGGTCACATCGACGTACTTCCCCCTGGGCTGCGAGGAGAGGCGCTCGAGGGCATCGAGGTGCACCTTCGCCTTCGTGGAGCCGTAGGGGATGAGCTCTTCCGGCAGGAGGCCCAGACGATCGGCGATCGCTGCGATCGGCTCGATCTCAGCGGCGTATGCGATTTCGAGATCCGATGACACGGCTCGCCCCCTTGTCACGGCAGTCGGTTGGCGACACTAGCCACGCCGCATCACACCTCTCGGGCTTCGAAGCGACGGATCGCGATCAGGTACGACGCCACGATGAGCACCACCGTCACGATCAACGCCCGCCAGTGGTCGAACCCAGCACCACGCAACAGCACGTCGATGGCGCCTGCGAGGTCGCTCGGCAGCCACGGAGCCAGCGGGCTCACGAGGGTCAGGAAGCCGAGCACGATGAGTGCTCCGAGCGAAATCAGCGCGGTGGCGACGACGTTGCGCACCAGCGAGGCCACCAGGCCGATCAGCGACACGCTGAACACCACATAGAGCGCGTAGAGCGCCGTCCCGACGAGGAAATCTCCGACCGGCAGCCAGGCGAGCAGGACGCCGGTGAGGGCATAGGCAATCGCGATACCGAACAGGAAAGCCGCCACCGCGGCGACGGAGTTGACAACGAGGCGAGGCGTGAAGATCTGCCTGACGGTCGCCCGGGTCCGCAGGAAGATCGACATCTCGCCGTTGGCATCGAACGCCAGGGCCGCTGCTGCAACGAAGGCGATGGCCAGCGTGCCGAGTTGCTGGACGTTGCCGATGTACTGGGCAACACCGTCAACCGCGGTCAACGGCGGCAAATCGAGCTCGGCATCGGCGCCGAGGGCATCGAGGAGCTCTGGCAGATACCGTGCCGTGAGGGGTCCCAGCACGCCGAAGACGCCGAACACGGCTGCAAGGATGATCCAGCGCGCCGTCCGGAACAGGCGCGTGCGCTCCAGTCGCCACAGGTTCATCGCGTCACCTCGAGGAACACTTGCTCGAGCGACGAGGTCTTGGGACGGAACGACGCAACAGGATGGCCTCCAGATGCGAGCACCATCATCATCCGTTCCTCGGCGAGGGTCTGGTCGCTGACTGCGATCTCGAGGTTGCCGCCGTCGACTTCGAGCACTCGTTCCACCCACAGTTCGGCACGGAGCGCCCGAGCAACCTGGCTGTGCCCCGACCGGAGTTGCACCAAGTAGCTCAGACCCTCCCTACCCGCGATGAGACCGTCGAGAGAGCCCTGGTAGACCATCTCGCCTCGGCGCAACACGCCGATCTCGTCGCAGACCTCCTGAACATCATCGAGGATGTGGCTGGAGAAGACCACGGTGGCCCTACCCTTGAGCCTCGTCACCAGGTCGAGCACTTCGCGGCGGCCCGCCGGATCGAGCGCAGCAGCGGGCTCGTCGAGGAGCAACACATCGGGATCACCGACGACCGCGGCCGCCAGACCCAAACGCTGCAGCATGCCCCTGGAGTAGCCGGAGGTCTTGCGGTCCGCCGCTTCCTCCAATCCGGCAATGGCCAGAACCTCGGCGACGCGATCGTGCGGAACCTCCGGAGCAGTGAGTGTGCGTGCCAGGTCGACGACCTCACGAGCGGTGAGCCAGCTCTCGAACCGCGGCGTGTCGGGAAGGACCCCAACCGCACGCGCTTCGATCGTCACCTCCCCAGCCGACGCCCTGCGCAGACCGGCGAGGATGCCGAGGAGTGTCGTCTTGCCCGCTCCGTTTGGCCCGACGAGCCCGTAGACGATTCCGGTGGGCACGGTGAGATTCACGCCATCGAGGGCGACCGTGTCGCCGTACTCCTTGCGGAGACTCCTGGTAGCGACGCTCATCCGCCTCTCCGCCGTTCGGCGATGCGGCGGCGCAGTTCCTTTTCGGCCGCGCGCCGGCTGCGCCACTCCTGGTACCAGGCGGGCCCACGCAGTCCGGCTGCAGCGGTGGCGGAGGTCGTCGCGGCGCGCTTGGACATCCGACGCCGTTCCCGCCACACCGCAAAGCTGGTTGGGGCGGCGTACTTGCCGACGGGTCTGCGCAGGTTGAAGAACGCGGCGATACCGAGCAGTGCGGCGAGACCCACCGCACCCCCGACGATCCACGGTGCCGGCTGGGTAAGCGCGCCCCCTCCCCCTTCGGGAAGGGCGATCGGGACCAGCGTGGAGGTGGTGGTGGTTGGCGGCACGGTGGTCGTCGACGACGTCGTGGTGGTCGTCGCTGCGGTCGTGGTCGTACTCGTGGTGGTGGTGCTGGGCGCTTCCGTCGTGGTCGTGGTGGCCTCGGTGGTCGTGGTCGTCGCCGGCCTCGTCGTGGTGGTCGTCGCCGGCCTCGTCGTGGTGGTCGTCGGCGGTTGCGTCGTCGTGGTGGTCGGTGCCGGCGTCACATTGAGGGTGAAGCCGAACGACCCCGCCGGATTGGGGGACGCGATCGTGTACGCGTACTGGCCGGGAGCCGCGGAAACGACGGTGAAACGGAAGCTCCACGACGTTCCGCTGCCAGAACGAGACACGCCGATGCCGCTGTGGCTGGGGCTGATGAACGGCACGTCCTGCGCGTTCTCTGTGGTCACGTTGATCGAGACCGAGGAGCCGACGGTGACGCTGGCAGACGACGGCCCGCTCGGAGCCGCCTGCGCCGAAGTGGGGGCCAGGAGGACGAGCAGCACCAGCAGAGCAGCCAGTGCCCAGCCGGGGCGCAGGGCGGAGCCGGTCGTCATCGTTGAACTCTCCTACCGCGAGCGTTCAGCTTATCTCCGAGCGAGGATCGCGGCTCTGGGTCCACTCAGTTCTGCTGGCGCGTCGCCTGCTGGCGTCCGAGGGGGTTGGCCATCGAACCGGCGCTCACCGTCATCTCGGGGCGCAGGGGCGCCTGGTTGTAGACGTATCCGAGAACCGGCGTGCCGATCAAGTCCAAGCGGTCGCGCAGCTCGGCCGCGGTCGCCATCTCGGTTCCATGGGACACCACGGCGATCAGCCGATCCACGCCGCGGGCGATGGTGGTGCCGTAGGCAACCCGCAAGAGCGGAGGCGAGTCGATGATGACCAGGTCGTATTGCAGGGCAGCGGTCGCCAGGACTCGTGAGGCATCAGTCGAAGCAAAGAAATCCGGGGCGGAGATGTCGACGTTTCCTCGCGTGAGGAGGGAGATCGAAGCGGCATGCTCGCGACTGACCCGGATCACCGCGTCGTCGAGCGTCGTCGTCCCTTGGGCAACATCGGTCATACCGAGGGTGCGCTGTACGTCCCCGGCGAGAAGCCGGGTGAGCGCCTCGTTCCCGAAGTCAGCATCGATCACCAGAACTCGCCCCCCCTCGCGCGCGGCGGCGAAAGCGGTGTTGGCGGCAACGGTGGTCTTCCCATCGAACAAGCCGGCAGATGTGATCGCCACCGTCTTGAACGCCGCCGATCCGTTCCCGGAGCGATCCACTTGCTGCACGGTGATGCCCGCGGCCACGAAACGGAACGCCTCGGCCGACGCCGACTCCGGGGCTTCGACCACCGGCAGCATGGTCTTCAGCCGCTCCTGGGTGAACGTCGGGATATCGGTCACGAGCGGGACTCCAAGGATCAGTTCGGGTTCGGCGCGATCGACGAACCGCCGTTTGCGCTGAGCAAGGAGGAACGCAATGCCGGCACCAACGATTGCGCCGACGAGAGCGCCAAGGACGACCCAGAGCCCCACAGACGACGGTGCTGCCGTCTCGGCGGGTGCGTAGAAGACCACACCGGAACCGGCCAGCTCCGAATCGACCTTCAAACCGTCGCGGGTGGTCTGAATGTCACTGAGACGCCGCCGGGCTTCGGCCTGCTGATCGGCCAGGGTCGCCAGCGCCGGATCATTCGGGTCGTCTTGGAGTGCCGCGTTCAGTGTGGTGATGCGGAGCTGGAGCGCCGTGAGCCGGGCATTGGCAAGGGCGAGAACGATCGCGTCTGCGGTGTCCGATGGCTGCTCGAACGCCAGGAGCTCGGTGCGCGCCTCATCGAGCGCCGTCTGCAAATCTACGACGTTCGCCTGTCCGGCTCGGACCTGGGCAATCGTGACCTGGAGGTCTTCCAACTCCGACTGGATCTCGGCGATCGTCTCGTCGAGTTCGGTCAGGGCCGCGGCGAATTGCGCTTCCGCGGTGGCCCGGCTCACGCCCTGGTACGAAACGGCAACCGCGTTCACGACCGCGATGGCTTCGGTCGGAGTCGCCGCCGTGTACGACACGGTGACGGAATTGGAGTCGGACCGCGCCGAGACGCTCAGCCCCTGGACAACGGCACCAACGCTCAGTGCCATCGGAGGGTCCTGGTCTTCAAGCAACACAACCGCATCACGAGCAACGACTCGCGACCGCAATATGGTTGCCTGATCCTCCACGTAGCGATCCGGCGCCGACGAAGCGCCCTGATCGAAGAGGTTGGACGATCTCGGGTCCTGGACGGAGAGCACACCGGTCGCCGTGAACTCCTCGTTCGACGTGCCGTAGAACCAACCGAGGCCGGCGAACGCGATCGCAAGAAACGCAACGAGCCATCGATAGCGCCAGACGGCTCCGAGCACCGTCGGTTCCAAGCTGGTTGGTTGTGACTCGGCCATACGACTCCCCTACGCCCCGCAACGAGGGTACTGCACCTCACGCCTACCCGTCACGGCGAAACACGCCACCGCGTGATGCCTCAGGCTCAGCGCGGCACCGATTGGCGGTTGCTGCCACCGAGAGTACCCATATACTGCAAGCTGGGGCTGGTGGCTTGTGTGCGTGGGCGACGCTCGCCGGTCAGGGAAACGGTTGAGTCGTAGGGGGCAATCGGTCGTGGCGAAAGGTCACTCGCAACTGCGCGCTGGAGAGATGACCACGGAGAGTGGCCCGCAGCTCGCCGCGCTCGCCGAACCGCATGCTCCGGGGCCATATGAGCGTTTCGCCAAGCCGGTGATCGACCGCGCCGCGGGAGCCCTGCTGTCGATCCTCACACTTCCCGTCGTGGGAGCCATTGTCTTGGCGATCTGGCGGTCGATGGGCAGGCCGGCGGTCTTCCACCAGGAGCGCATCGGGAGGAGTGGCACACCGTTCACGGTCTACAAATTCCGCACGATGCAGCCCGATCGCCGCAACGTCGGTCGTCGGATCGAACACGCGGAGCGGCGGCAGAATCACAAGGCGCACGACGATCCGCGGCATACGACCCTCGGCCGTTTCCTGCGCAAGTGGAGCCTCGACGAGCTCCCCCAGTTCTGGAACCTCGCCAAAGGGGAGATGTCGCTCGTCGGTCCGCGGCCGGAGCTTCCTGAGATCGTCGCGCGATACGCCGGATGGCAACACCGCCGCCATGAAGTCCGGCCCGGACTGACCGGGTTGTGGCAGGTCACATCGCGCGGCGACGTGCCGATGCACGAGGCCACGGACCTGGACATCGAGTACGTCGACAACATCACATTCGTGGGGGATCTCAAGATCCTCCTCAAAACACCGGCAGCCGTCCTGGGCTCCCGCAAGGGGCACTAGATGCATCCGGGCCAGGTCCTGATACAGGAGGCAACACCGTGAAACTCATGATCTTCGGCGCCGGGGGCTTCATCGGCTCCAACCTCGTCGAGCATCTCATCGCCGAAGGCGCCCACGAGATCATCGGCGTGGACGTCACCGCCGACAAGCTCGAAGGCATCGAGGGACCCAGTTTCGAATTCATCGAAGCCGATATCACAGGCGCCGATGGGCTCGTCGGTGACCTGGTGGCCGGCTGCGATGTGGTCGTGGACCTGATTGCCTACGCCAACCCATCGATCTACGTCGAGTCGCCGCTCGACGTCGTTCGCCTCAACTTCTTCGAGAACATGAAGATCCTCGAGGCAGCCATCGAACACGACAAGCGCCTCATCCAGTACTCGACCTCTGAGGTCTACGGAAAGCGATCGACCGATTCCGTCTTTCGCGAGGACGAGTCTGATCTCATCATGGGTCCCATCAACAAACAGCGCTGGATCTATGCGTCCGCAAAGCAGCTCCTCGAACGAATCATCTACGCCCACGGGCTCAGGGGCGACCTGCGGTACACGATGATTCGACCGTTCAACTTCATCGGACCTCGGTTCGACTACCTGGTCCCAGCCGCCACCAAAGGTGGGCCGCGAGTATTCGCGCACTTCATGTCGGCCCTGTTGACGGGCGGACCCGTCTACTTGGTCGACGGTGGACACCGCCATCGCTGCTTCACCCACATCCAGGACACGAATGAGGCCTTCTCGGTGATGCTCGAGGACGATCGAGCAGTCAACGAGATCTACAACGTCGGCAACCCAGACACGAACGTGTCGGTTCGGGGGCTCGCCGATCTCATGATGCGCCTCTACGAAGACCTCACCGGGGTCACTCCAGCCAACGAATTCATCGATATCGACGGCGAGGAGTTCTACGGCAAGGGGTACGAGGACATGGACCGCGTCCCGCCGGACATTTCCAAGCTGCGGGCGCTGGGTTGGGAGCCCACACGGGATCTGGAGACGACGTTCCGCGACGCGATGGCGTACCACCTCGATCCCAAGGTGCACGCGACCATCACCGGCTGACGTGGCAACGGGTCGCCGCATGTGGTCGCTGGCCGCGGCGCTGGGAATGGCGGCAGCTCTGCTCGTCGTGGCTCCCGCGACGGCCACGCCGCAGCCGGAGGGGTCCATCCTCATCGTCGCCCCCCACCCGGACGATGATGTGATCACGGCGGCCGGCATCGCCCACACCGCGAGCGACGTGACCGTGGTCTACGTGACCAGCGGTGACGCGTGTAGTGGGTGCACTGTTTCCCAAGTACACGACATCGCCCGCACCAGGTTGGGCGAGGCGGCCGCAGCTCAGGAGCTTCTCGGGCAGACGACACCGGACCTCATCGTCCTGGGGTACCCGGACAGCTGGATCCAGGCGATGTGGGATCCCGCTCCCTTCCCCAATCCAGAGTGGAACGGTGGAATCGATACGACCTACGTCCCCAGCAACGTTCCCGGCTGGGCTGGCGTGCAGACCTGGTACGCATCGCGAAACGGTGGCGCGGAAGCGGCCTACACGTGGGCCAACCTCGTTGCCGATCTCACCGATATCATCAACACGGTTCGACCTGATCACATCTTCACGACGGCGAAGGATGTACTCGACAACGAAGATGAAATCGACGACGAGGAAGGTGACCGTTCCAATGATCACCGGCACACCAACCGAGCGGTGGTCAGCGCCCTCAATGCCGTCACCCAAGCCCCCGTCGGCTACCACGCGGTCGTGCACGACGCCGTCGTCCACTCCCAAGAGCAGGTCAATTCGTGGCCGTCCAAGTCGGACCCCTCGCAGCCCGTGTCGAAGCTCACCGGTATGACCCAGGCGACGTGGGACGCGCGCGAGTCCTTTGAAGTGCCGAGCGTCATGCAGGTTCCATTAACCCCGGACACCTGGTGTAGCCAGAACGCTCCCGCTACGAACCTGAAGTGTGATGCCATCCTCGCCCATGCCTCCCAGGCCGGCGCCGACGGCAACTTCATCCAGCGCTTCGCCCACCGTGACGAGGTGTTCTGGGTCCACGGGCCTCAGGGAATCGGCGATTCCCCGCCCAACGTCCAGGAAGGGGGCGCTGCCACGTTCATCGTGATCGGCAACGACGTGGATTGGTACACGGCGGACAATCCAGCTCTTCCCGCCCTCGACGATGCCGTCCTCCTCGATGCTCCGGCTCACGGCAGCGTGGTTCGGACCACGCCTGGTTCCTTTCGCTACACCCACGACGGGTCCGAGAACTTCAGCGATTCCTTCACGTACCGGCCCCTCCAGGGCGGTTTCGCCGGGTCGGCGGCAACGGTCACGCTCACGGTCACGCCGCAGAACGATGCGCCGGTCCTCTCCCCCATCGCCGACCGGGACACCGTGGCCGGCGAAGAGGTGACGTTCACCGCCCAGGCCACCGACCCCGATCTCCCGCCGGATGTGCTCACGTTCTCCGTCGTGTCCGGTCCCGGCTCGATCGGCAGCGCCTCTGGGGTCTACACCTGGACGCCGGGCGACGGTGATGTCGGCAACCACGACGTGACCGTCGAAGTGACGGACGGCGCACTCGAGGACCAGGAGTCGTTCACCATCGACGTCGCGTCCCGTCCCCCGGACCCGGTGCCTTCACAACTGGGTTTGGTGGATGCGTCGCAGGGTCGGTGGCATTTGTATGAGTCGACGGGGTTGGGGTTGACCGCGCTCGGTGACGAGATCGCCACCTTCTTCTACGGCAATCCGGGTGATTTCCCCATCTTCGGGGACTGGGACTGTGACGGCGAGTCCACCCCTGGCATGTACCGCCAAACGGACGGGTTCGTCTACCTCCGGAACTCGAACACGGTCGGGATTGCCGACATCCGGTTCTTCTTCGGGAACCCAGGAGACGTCCCCATCGTCGGCGACTTCAACGCCGACGGTTGTGACACCGTGTCCATCTACCGGCCGTCACTGGCGCGGTTCTTCATCATCAACGAACTCGGTGAGGACGAAGGCGGACTGGGCGCCGCCGACTTCTTCTACACCTTCGGCAATCCGGGAGACAAACCGTTCATCGGGGACTTCGACGGTGACGGCATCGACACCGCAGGGCTGCACCGCGAATCCACCGGATTCGTCTACTTCCGCAACAGCCACACTGCGGGTACCGCCGACAACCAGTTCTTCTTCGGCGACCCCGCAGACCGCCTGGTAGCAGGAGACTGGGGCATCATCGACGGCATCGACACCCCAGCCGTCTACCGACCCTCCACCGCCACCTTCTACTTCCGGTTCACCAACACCGCAGGCAACGCCGACGCCACCCTCACCGTCGGCAACGGCACCTGGCTCCCCATCGCAGGGACGTTCGGCTCGTGATCGATCGGGGTCCGGGGCTCAGCCTTCGGACCCCGAAGATGCTGCCAGACGCGAGGCGCGCGCCCGCGGTGACAACCGCTGGGCCCACAAGCGCTTTCCGACGTAGGCGGGGTCCATGACGGTCGCGCCGGCAAGCAGCCGTGCGCCTTCGAACGGGGCGCCCTCCCCAAATGCGATCCCTGCCCGACGGTAGAGGTAGCGGGAGCGGTCCCCCATGGTCAGGGTCGTTCGCCTGAACCACGGCAGCGCTTCTTCGGCGGCGCTGAACTTCTCGAACGTCTGCGCAGGCTCGCCGTGCAGCCGCGCGACCGACCGAGCCTTGATGAAGCGGTGGACACGACGACCTTCGTAGAAGGTGCGCATCACGGTGCTGCCGACGTGCATCCGATATCGCAGGAGCGGCTCGGGGATCGCAAGAATCGGCCCGTACTCAGCCATCTGGTCGAAGAGATCGAGCTCTTCTGCGGAGACGAACTCCTCCGAATAGCCGTCGGTCTTGTCGAACATTGTCCGAGAGAACACGGCGGAGCCACCGAAGACCAGAACATGTTCCCCGGCGCCTCGGAGGGACTCGAACTCCGCACGGCTGGTCGGTCCCGTCTCGGACAGGCCGACGACGTCGCCGGCGGTGTTGATGTGGAAGGCGAAGCTCCCGACGACCGACACATCCGGGTTCTCGTCGAGAAACGCCACCTGGCGAGCGAAACGGTCGTCATCGGCCACATCGTCGGCATCCATGCGCCCCAGAAGCTCGCCTCTGGACAGGTCGATACCTCGGTTGAGCGTGAGGGCGATGCCGCGGTTCTCGTCATTGCGAAACAGGCGAATTCGATCATCGCGTGCTTGTAGTGCGGCCAGCTGATCCCACGTACCATCCGTGGAAGCGTCGTCGACGACGACGAGCTCGAAATCGTGATACGTCTGGGTGAGCACGCTCTCGACTGCTGCCGATACGTATGGAGCCGCGTCGTAGGCGGCCATGATGATGCTGAGGCGCGGATTCACCCCTTGATTGTCGTCCCCGAATGATCCCGACTTGATACTCCGTTGGCTCGTCATCAGGCGTATTCCTTGGCCAGATGCCTACCGAGACGAACGGCGAGGGCAACCGCGGTGAGCATCGGATTGGAGAACCCGCCCGTCGGAAACACCGCTGAGTCCCCGACGTAGAGATTGGGCACCGTGTGGACCTGGAGATTGCGGTCGACGACGCCCCGGGCTGGGTCGTCGGCCATCCGTGCCGTCCCCAGGTGATGGTGACCCCCGCGCAGGCCCGGTCCCCAGTCGGAACTGTCGTCGCGAAACGGCTCCGCAGGCACGAGGGCACCGACCCCTGCGGCCTCGAGTCGGGCGGCGACCAGCTCCTGGCTCCGGATCACGGATCGCTTGTCGTCTGACGTCAAACGCCAATCGAGCTTGATCTTGGGGACGCCGAACCGATCCCGGCGGGCCGGATCGAGGAACACGCGGCTGTTCGGGTTCGGCGTCTGTTCGGCCTGCGTGAACAACGCCAATTCGCGCGGTTGCCGGAGGGCCTCGTGGTACACAGCGCGGCTCACGTCCGGAAGCCCGCGGACGATCGTCCCGGCGAGCGAGCCCACTCCGGACGGCAGTGTGCCGGCCTTGACCTGCGTCACGAAGCGACGAGGCGATCGCAGGTTGGTCACGACGAGCTTGATGGCTCCGTACGCGGGGGATTCCTCGCGGGACACCGGACCGGTCGTGTGGAGCCGCGTTGAGAACGCCAGCAACTGCTCACGACGCTTCGTCTCATCAGACAGGACATAGGCCATCTTCGCCGCACCCGAGGGTCGTTGCAGAGCCAGACGAGCCCTGGCTCCAGACCACGATCGATCGAGAGCGGCTACCGCCTCCGCGCGAGCCTCCGCATCCGCGATTCGCAGCGTTCCGGTCACGAGATGCGGATGCTCCATGAAGTTCCGACCAACGAGGCCATGCTCGTTGCCGAGCCCTGCGGTGTGTCCGGAACGAGAAGTCAAGAGGAGCCGCGCCGTCTCCATGGCGCCGGCGCACAGGACGGTCACTCGCGCGGACACCGAGAATTCGTTCCCGCTCCGCGTCTTGACGGCAACTCGCTCCACGGTGCGGCCATTGCTCACCACTTCGGTCACGGTGGCGTCTGTGATCAGTTGGACGCCGGGCGCACTTGTGAGCCGGTCGCGGTACACCGTACCGAACTTCGTCGGAGGCGATCCCGCCCACAACGCAACTTCGACGCCATCACCGACATACGGCGCTCGATAGAGCGGGGGGAGATCGACTGCGTCGTCAGCCAAGGCGTCGAGATCGACCTCGCAAAGATCCGCGGCTGCGGCGTAGGAGTCGTCCAATTCGACCCTC
>Ga0255048_10000634_pt1 | contig 26391 bp, 36 predicted proteins | sample JV7_2_2_MG_FD_183619 | JGI IMG/M metagenome (GOLD analysis project Ga0255048, IMG submission 183619) | Seawater microbial communities from Jervis Inlet, British Columbia, Canada - JV7_2_2 | ecosystem: Environmental > Aquatic > Marine > Inlet | place: Canada: British Columbia | collected 2016-10-06
CTATCAGAGAAATTGAGCATCCAGGGAATAGCGTCACTAACAATGTAGCTATTCAATCCGTTATTGCTGATCCAGTTTTCTTACCTGCGACTATTGATATTGATATAGTAGCGCCAATTAACCAAGGACAGGCTAGACTTGATTTTTTATCAAACGGTGAGCTACGCGGTAGTGATGGGGATGTGGGTTTTTACACGACTATTGTTGACCCAATAGGCGAATACTACGAGCTTCGAGCGACTAACCTTGTTGGCACACTGGACTTGGGCGAGGTTGGTGTGTGGTTGCCGTTGAGTGGGTCAGGTGCGACTTACATATTAACTGCTGATGTCGATGAGGTTGTGACTTTTGATGTTGAGATACGCGAGATAGCAGATGTGCTAAATACTGCTTCTAGCGCTGTTACGTTGACTGTTGATTTTGTTTAGTTGAATAAAAAGCCCTAAACACTAGGGCTTTTGTTTATTCTTTCTTTGGCAATGTTGAAATAACCCTCGTCGAGTTCAATGCCTATGAAGTCACGGTTCAAGTTTTTAGCGGCTACACCTGTTGAACCACTGCCCATAAATGGATCGAGTATTGTTTGACCCTCGCTTGATAATATTGTGATCAACTCCTCCATCAGATTTAAGGGCTTTTGGTTCGGGTGTTTTCCGCTTTTCTTTTCGCTTTGCTTGGTTAGTGGGTAGTTAAAACATCCCTTATGCAACTTATCAACGTTAAACTCATATTTCCCGCCATTTGTGCAATGCAAAAAATACTCTCGACCAGCAACGAACCTTCTACCCCATTCAGCAGGACAAGGGTTATTTTTCTGCCAGTGATTTAAACACTTAACCTTTATTTTATGCCCTCGTAACGCCTTGGCAATTTCGCCCATGTTCTCCCAATCGTTAAATATAATTAAATTACCGCCTTTTTTTAATATCTTTGGAATTCTCTCAAGCCAAGCGAACTGATCAAAGCCAACATCAAAGCCCATGCTTTCTTTTGATATACTTGCATTCTCTTGCTTTTCGCCTTGTCTAAACAAGTGAATATTTTTCCCGATTTTTTCAACAATGTTAAACGGCGGATCGGTAATTATCGCATCAACCTTTATTCCGCTAGCTATTAACTTGTCCATGTTCTTTAGGCAATCGCCCTGTAATAAATTAATCATATAACCCCCAATAAAACTTTTTTATCATCTTCACTAGCATCAACAATACTACCTTTGTTTTCAAGTGTTGTATTCACCACAATATAGTTATTATACATTGCAGATAGAGCGACAACAGCGCTGCCACGGCGAACGCATTTAACGTTTGCTTTGGTTAGCGTGTCGCTTGTGTTTATTGCGTCGTGTTCGCTTGGTAGTTGTATTTTTAGTATGTTCATAACTCAACCTTTCTATACGTGCATTTCGTGCAATGCTCGCTTGTTGGTGTTAGGTGGCGTATAGGGTTATCACGATTGCCCTCATGTCTAACTAATTCATGACCGCCTGTTAGCCAGCATCTTAGTTTTGACATTGGCTTATTTGTTATTTTTTTCATTGCGCTCATTCCTTACTAATTCACCCCATTTAGAAGAAAACCCAGCTATCCAACTATGGTAGGCATCTGGCCTACAATCTGAATATGGACATACAGCCCAACTTTTTACACCATAAGGCCAATCTAGTTTTGGCTCTTCGCCAAACCAGTGATTGACAGCATGCAGCTCACCATCTTTAAATGCTTTTTTTATTTTGTGTTCGCCAGTTGGCCACGTTGGAATTTTTATTTCATCCGTGTTTATTGTAAGCATTATGTGATGGCTCGCTCTGTTATTTGACAGTAACCTAATATTAGTATTAATATGTTTACACTGTCAAGTTATTAGAGTAAATAAAGGGTTAAAAATTGAACTTATTAGAAATACTGAAAGAATGTGAGCCTAATGTCTCACAGATAGCGCGTGATGCTCAGCTTGAACGTCAGGCGGTCTACTTATGGAAGGATGGCAGGGTGCCGCGAGAGTCCGTATTTAATCGCCTGTTAGCTATGGACAAATACAAGCCTGTGTTGGTTAAAATGAACTATAAAGAGTTGCGCGATAGTGCGCCGCTTGGCCGTAAAGTTGGGAGTGTGAAAAAGCCCTGTTAAGGGCTTTGTTTCTATTGGTTGGTTTTGTATCGCGCCTTGAGGATGTGCGAAATCACTTTCATCGTCCAACCTTTGTGTTGCTTTTGAGTTCCCCATAAAACCTTGTTCATACAAGTCCTGTTTAGGTTGTTGTCCCGACAGAATTTTCTCATATTATACACCTCAACCACATCTCCATCAGGGCTTATTACACTAAACGTTTTAGCCCCTGCTTTTTCATAGTTGTCAAAAGGAGACACGAACAAGCACGTGCTAGGGCCGTAAATCTTATTTCCATTTACTTTTATGTCTTTATCAAGCTGCTTTCCATCAACGTAATTAACTGAAAACCACTTAGCAAAAACCTGAAAATCTAACCACTCATCGCAAACACTACACCCAATATAAGATGGAAATTTTAAGTGGTACTTCTCGCTGTAGCAACGCATCAGCATTGATTTCCATGTCGCATATGGCTTTGTGTGCTTCCTTCCTATGCTGGGCTTGAACTCTCCGCCGGAGTTAAATCCCATACCGTAAACTGTAGCTCTCATGTAAAGCCTCCCAATTAAAAACACAGTATACCACCATATCCCACAAATGGGAATATGGTGGATTATTTTATTTCATGTGAGACAAGATGTGAGATATAACCTTCATGGTAAACCCATTGCCACACATTTTATAAAGTTGCGAGTTGCTGATACCTGCATTTAAAAGCGTATCAATGTGATGCTCTGGCACTGTTTGCAATCTAAAGCATTCGCGCGGTGTTAGTTTGCGGTATTTGGGCGGGTCAATTACAAGTACGTCGTCTTTCTGTACCGTGGTTAAGCAACCGCTCTTTTCATCCGGTCTAGCTTCAAGACGCTGAACAATCTTAATGTCAGGGTTGTAATCGTCACGCTTTCCAGTTGTCGGGTTAATCTTGCGACCAACTACGCGACCAACTAATATCTTAGGCTCTCTATGACCTCCGCCCATAGTTGTAACTGTTGGTGCCTTACCGGTTTCCGCATAAACACGCTTATTACTTTCGTTTGCGTTTATATCTGTTGCTGTTGCTACGTGGTGGCAAATAGCGCTTTCTACTGGTGGTGTGTCGCGTAGCTCGCAAGGGCGCAATGAGTCACACGCTTCTTTATCAGGGAAAACCAACTGCCTGCGACTGCTTTTAAAGCAACTCTTTGGGTTACCGCCTTTGTGGTAATTGGCATCAATGCAGTATGACTTATCTCTATCTACAAACTCAGAGTCATCAATAACCATCTGGCGCATGGATTTTTCAAGATATCGCTTGGCCGTGGCTCCCGCAACTCGCGTTGTCACTGTCAATGATTTTTCGCGGTCAACCGTCCCACCTTCAACAATATCCTTGAGTAAAATACCCTCATCTTCTGGTTGCTCAACAGGAAAGCTAGTCCAGTAATATCTATTACGATTCTGTGCAGATACTAACGCGCTATTAATTAAAATCTTATGTACTTTGCCTAGTGCGTTTTCAGTGTGAGTTGTAATGTATTCTTCAAACTCCTTTTTCATCTTCACGTTTTCAATCATAAAATCAGCGTTAGGATTGTGATATTTAACGTGCTTTATAATATCGAGCATCACCCAAAACAGCATACCGCGCTCGTCTTTATCGCCTAACTGTTTGCCTGCCATTGACCACGCCTGGCAAGGAAAGCCACCAGTAACTAAATCAATGCCCGACCAGTCAATATCCCAATCACGCCATTGTGTTATATCACCTAGTTGAATCGTGTCAGGGAATAACGCTTGCGTAGCTTGTATTGCATATTTATCAATTTCACTGGAATAGTATTTATCAACTGTAACGCCAATATCTTCTAGTGCCATCATCCCAAAACTCATGCCGTTAAACAGGCTTAAAACATTAATTTTCTTCACAATAAAAACTCCTTCACATCAAATGGACCAAATAGGTAAATCGCACCCATTACGAATAAAGAAACAGTGACAACGCCAACCGCTTCTAGTGACGCTAGTAAAATATTTTTCATGTTGCCACCTGCTCAAATATAACTTCAAGTTTAATTTTTCTAGCCAGTGCTAATTCAGCAACTGCTCCTTCGCTTTCTTGCCAGCCAATAAGCATGTAAATACATTGCGACGCCATTACCATAGGTTGGCAGATGCTCATGTATTGCAACTGAGTTAAGCCATCGGGCAAAGTGGCAGGGTTAAGCACGTTAAAACCTTCATCTGTTAGGATGTTAGATTTTTTATTGAACTCTGCGCGGTTGTAGTTTTCTCTTCCTGTCATTGGGCCGCTAATGTATATTATTTTAGGCATTTAAATACAGCTCCGATTTATTAATGTAACTTGTGATTCTTGCGCCAATTTTGAATGGGTTAAACACAAGAATCATTTGTGGTTTATTATTACCGCCTTGTGGTTTCCCGTATCCATCAAGGAAGCCGATTCTGCCGCTAGCGTGTTTTGTTTTGCCTTCTGGTATTCCGTCACTAACAATAAAGCGAACTTCTGAAACGGTCTTTAACGCCTCGAAAAACCAACCCACAGAGCAATCGGCATTTAACAACATAACAACACCTAGCCCGTCTTTTTGCGCTTCCTGCGCCTTTTTGATCCACGGCATAGGGTTGCTGTAAGGGCAGTTAAGCCAAACGTAATTATTGTACAAGTCACGATCACCAATTGAATCTGCTTCATACTTCCAATCTAACGAAAGAGAGTCATCTTCCTCTGTAAAACCAACTTCACAAAGTTTATTTTCTTTGCTACAAGCCATATCTGCAACAAAGTTAAATTCACGATTAAGCGTGTTAAATACTTCCGATGGCGTTCGCCATAAATCATTCGCCATTACCATTTACTCATAGTTAGTTAATCAATATCAACATCAGCATAACAATCGCCATGTTTAATTCTGCTTACCTGGCTTTGTGATATGCCTTTATTTTTTGCGATTTCGCTTATAGTTAAGCCAGAATAGATCAGCATCATTTTGATGTCTTTAACTGCCTCAGCTGATAGGTTTATTTCTTCGCGTTTTAATTTGCATTTTTTATGCCCGTTTGCCATGCATCGGTGGCCTTTTTCGTCATGGTAGACGCTAACACTGCCACACATTGCATTAGGCCCAATAACACCGGAAGAGGTGCAGATATACTTTCTATCTTTGAATTTATTTTTCTTGTTTACTCTTATCATTGGCTTCATCCTTCAATAATTGAGCAGTAACAGCCAAAGTTTTAACGCTAACATTAAGAGCTTCTGCAGTCTTGATGATTGTGGTCCACTTTGGGTTAGATGCTGGTTTTAACAAGATTGTTAATTGAGAGGCATGTTTGAAGCCTAGCGCTTTTTGCAGTTCAACGTGTTTAATTTTTGCCGTTTCCATGTGCCACTTTATGCTTGAGCCGATCATGATAAATCCTTAGATTCTATAGCAAGCAGTTGTTGAATTTGGCCGTCGATGTTGTCTATTTTTTGTTGGCACTCGGCGCGTAGTTTAGATTTTATTTCTTCTAACCCTTCTATTTCTAAAGATGTGAAATCTATTTCTGAAATATCAGGTATTTGAATGATTACTTTCACAGTAGTTAAAAGTATTGCATTTCGGTATTGCGAGTCACTAGCATTATAAGTGGAAATATCTATTTCATACCCACTTCTAAAGGTTGCCTTTTCAGCATGTACAAATAATTCTACTTCATGATCGATTAATTTAACTTCTTGATTGTTGATTTTCATGATATTCACTTCCTGTTAGTTAGTAGGTGTAAACATATTAATCTATGTTCATTTTAAATGCAACAAATAATGTAAACTAATTAACGATTAAACACAGCAAACTTTTTGCCTATGTAAATTCTCAACCGATTATTTGCAGCAAAGCGCGCCTTACCATCTTTACGATGCCTTAGTGGCTCCGCGTCATGTGCAAGATTAAACACTTCGTTATATTTAATAAGTGTTTGCCCCCTCATTGCTGGCGTAGGTAGTTTATTTAGTTGTTCTCCTACCCATTTTTTGTCATCATTATGCATTGATCCACGCCTCCAACGCTTCAAAAAAACCATGGCAACCCAATGCCACGCAAGCGAAAGCCCCAGCATCTTGTGAGTTGATTAAGAATGTTTCCTGGTCATCGCTGATTTTTGACTTTGTTGGATCGCACTTCTTTAACTCGCATAAAAAAACAGGCGAGCCAATGATAACAATATCGCTAAAACCTGCATTAAGACCCATTAGCGCATCCTTCTGAGCTTCGCCAATGGTTTTTTTACCCTCATTCTTAACGTGCGTAGCTAGCGTTGCTAACTCAGGGTAGTCACGGCGCAAGGCGTTAAAAATAGTTATCTGTTCGGCGTTTTCAGTAGGTGGCTTTTTCATGCGAACAGATTCATCACCAAAAATTTTTATTCTTTTATCGAGTTTTGATAGCGCTTTGCTTTTGCTCATGCCTCTACCTCTTCGGGTTGGTTATATGCAACAATATCAATAAACTTTGCTTTAGGCTTTTTACTGCTCGTTATTGTAGTTGGTATGGTGCCTAGCCCTTGACGCATCCAGTCGATGAATTGATCAACACTGTTTGCAGTTGCTCCATTAAAGAACGCGTTGCAAAGTGGGACCCATAGCCATTGTTGGTTAGGGTTATAATAACTTTGCCATGATCTAAACTCTGTTTTCCAGTCTATTTTTAATACTATATTGCCAGATTTTAACGCCTTGTGATGCTGCGCAAAACACTGCAAAACTTTGTCGCTGGTTGGTTCGTATGGTGATTTTTTAATCTTCTTGAATTCCAGCTTTAATTTATCATTTGGATCAATTAGCTCGCCTTTGCAGCTTGTGCAGTATCTTGCTGCTATATCGTTCTCTGCCTCACAGTGCGGGCATCCTTTAAACGACCAGCGACCATTGCAACGCACAAAATTACCCTCTTGAAGCCCCTGGTATTTGCAACGGCGACCAAAGTGAGCGGGGAACGGCTTTTTTGTCTCGTCGTCAATGATTCGATTGTTCATTAAATCGACAAAATAACCATGCGCATCAACGGGGAAACTGTCAGGATTTGGCCTCCCTCCGAAATCATTAGTAAAACCGCAACACTCACATTTAGCTGATACTCTGAATTTTTCGGCTGTTGATACGTTTACTTTTATCACCGGCTTAAATAGCCCATCCTCTAAACCGTGGCGCTCTATGTTTTCGGCAAAATCTAATATTAAGCAATCAGATTTTTGATCATGTAATCGCAAGCCCCTGCCTATTATCTGCTGTAATAACCCTGCTGATTCGGTGGCGCGAAGTATAGCAACCACATCAACGTGCGTTGCATCAAAGCCTGTAGTCAATACGCTAACATTTACAAGGTATTTAAACTGCATTGCTTTAAATTCTTTTATTATACTTTCACGCTCTTTCTTTGGCGTTTTACCTGTGATTATTTCGCTATTTTCTGGCGGTAAAGATCGCAATATCTCGCTTGCATGTTGGATAGTTGAAGCAAAGAACATGACACCCATTCTATTTACTGATGCTTCGATCACATTTAAAACGATATCGTGAGTCAGCCTTTCATCTTCGTTAAACACTTGATCAACACTGTCAGATGTAAATTTACCGCCTTTCATCTCAAGATTTGAAGTGTTGTAATTTTGCTTTACTACTGTAGTGACTGGAGGAGTTAAAAAACCTCTTGCGATCAAATGTTCCGCGGGCACTTTATATAGTAATTTCTTAAAGAATGGGCTGACAGCTTGATCACCTGTTGGCTTGTTGTCCTCATCCATTTCGTAGATAAACCCAGTGTTCATTCGGTAACAAGTCGCAGACAATCCCAACACGCGCAAATTCGGGTTTGCTGATCTCATTGACTCAATAATGTTTTTTAATGTTGGCGTTATGCCATGCGCTTCATCAACGATAACCAATGAAAATTTATCATCAAACTTTTCAATGCTATTTGCTACCGTCTTAGGGGAACCGAATATAACGCTATTTTTTAGGCACTTACCACCGGCACCTGCTGAAAATATAGATGCTGGCTCACCAAGTTCTAAATATTTTTCGCGGTTTTGCAATACTAATTCCGTCGAAGGGGCTAGGCATAGTATTTTTTTACCTGATATTTTTGCAATATGCTGTGCAACATAAGCAACTATTATGCTTTTGCCTGCACCAGTCGCTAAATCTAAAAGCGCAGAGTCACGGCATTTCATAATATGCTCAATTGATAGGTCGATGGCTTCTTGCTGGTAATCTCGTGGCAGGTACTTCATTTTAACCTCTTTATCATTTAAGGTATTTATCAAAAAAGAAAAAGCCGCCAAGTAGCTGATAAGTTCTACATGTCCCCCGCTAAAGGTAAGGCGCTATAATTAGTTTACACTAATTACATTAATTAACCAGTGTATTCACTTCCGCCAATAGTTTGCGGATTGAATAAATCAACAATAAAACCGTTCCACATTGCTTTTGTAACAAACCCGTTATGACTCGTTATGGTCACACCTGCTTTTAACAACTGAGCCTCAAAGGTGATTGTTTCTGGCATCCCGTTTGGGTGATCTTGGCGGTTTGAATAAAGAACAATATCAATGTCTTTACGTTCACCTGTTCTATATAAAAGACCACCTGTTAAAGCAGGGTAAATGCCATGCATAACAAGAGCGTTGCGCAATTCCTGACAAAGCGCTATTCCATCTTGAATAACGGCCATTTTTACTGGAGTTTCTTGTGGCATGGGAACTTGTGTTTGTGTTTTTGTAAATGGCATGGTTTTTGTAAATGGCATAAATTACCCCTAAAAATTAATAACTACATTTTGAATTAAACCGGCGCGTGTTGCTTTTACAACTTTGATTGCATCATCTTCACTTATCCCACATTGGGCCATCAGTGATTCTTTTGCAGCCTTGCAAATCGCTATTACATGCGCTTGATTGGCTTCACGTTGCGCTTTTTCATCTGCAAGACGTTGCTGCTCTGCTTTTTGTTTGGCTTGCTCTTGTTGCTTTGCGCGCTCAATATCCGCTAATCTTTTGTTTTCTGCATCAATAAGATCTTGCGCAGCTTTCTTTTCTGCATGTATGCGGTCACGTTCCAACTTTGCAGCTAAATCAATTGCATCTTGCTTTTCTTTTGCGGCTTTAGTTTCTGCTTGCTCTAGATCGAACAAGCGTTTATTTTCTGCTAATTGTAGCGCTTGCTCATTATCTTTTTTAAGTTGCCTTTCTCGCTCAACTGCATCAATATTAGCCTGTTTAATAGCGTCAATGCGTATTTGCTCAAGTCGCGCAGCTTCTGCTTGCTGTGCTTCTTTACGCTCAAAATCACGCACTTTGTTTTCCATGATTGCATCGCCGTGATCAATTTCTTTTTGCGCTGCATCTTCCTTATCTTTTTTTGCTTTAAGGATAACGGCGCGTTGTGCTTTCCATTCATCAAGTAGTTCAGTGAATGGTTTGTTAGCAGCTTCTAATCGCGCTTTAATGGCTACGGCTTCTTTTTCTACTTTATTTTTATAGTCTTTCGATAAATCAATGCGGGCACGCTCAACCTTTTTGATGATATCGGTGATCTCGCTAGATTTATCTTTTATGAATTTGCGTTGCTCTTTATCTTCCATATCGCCATAAAAGCCAACCCATTTTTTTGCCTCTTCTTCAATGGCTAATAGTGCTGATTCAGTTGTGATTGCTTCAAATAAAATAACTTGTGACATAACAATTACCTATTGAGTGAGTGAAATAAAAGGCCACATATTGTGGCCGATTAATTAATAGTTATTGCTAGAATGGAATATCATCAGCTTGCAGTTGTTGAACTGGTTGCTGTGGTTGCTGTTGCTGTGGTGCCTGTTGAGCTTGTTGTTGTACGGGCTGTTGCTGTTGTGGTGCATTTTGCACATTTTGAACAGCTTGGTTAATTGCCTGCCCTTGGCTCATTACTTGCATTGGTTGCTGTTGCACCTGTTGTTGCTGCACTTGTTGAGCGCGAGATACTGCAACAATATGATTACCTTCGTTGCCACCGATACTCCAAACATCAACCATAAACATCATAGGGACATTGCATAGGGACATTGAAAGCATCATATCATCAGGCATAACACCAGCAGCCATAACTTTCCCGCCTGCGTTTGCATCAACTGCAGCAAGCATTTGTAGGCCACGCTCTTTTTTGCCTTGATCTTCACTTTGAACGTGTAATTTTTGGAACACTTTGCGGTTTTGATATTCACCCTCTAAAACCGACCAAGTGTTTTTAATGAAAGTTTGCGTTACCGGATAAGGTTCTTCATTTGTTGCTTCTGGCGTGTATGTTTCCCATTTTGACTCTTCAATCAAACCCTTTAAAAGTGTGCCTTTTGGGATGACTTGAATTGTCATATCAAATGAGCCGTCTTGTGGTGCTACGATGTTACCAAAAAATGAATTCATAATTTACTCGCTTATATTTTGTTGTTGTGGTTGGTTAAAAAAACTAATGTATTGTAATAATGGGTTTTCACCCTGGTTAAATGGTATTTCTGCCGGCATGTTATAGCGGTTTTTAGCGTGAACAAATCCCACCTTACCATCGCCCGTTGTAATTATCTTTCTATCACCAGTCTGGACAATTTTGCCCCATTTAGTGATCGCACCTTTTTTATCTACTACCTTACCCTTTACAAATTCATTCTTTGCGATGTAAAGAATAGCGTCAGAATAATTAACATAAACAGGTACGCTTTTTTCATTAATGTCTAATGAATAAACAGTGTAATCATCTTCATCAGGGCGGTTCTTTAATCGCTGTATGCCTGTGTGACATAAGATAATAATTGTCATCCCGCGATTTCTTAGCATGTTTAAGATTTTCATTATTTCAAGGTGCCAATCAGCTAGCGCAATATAACCCTTATGAAAACCACCGCAAGAATCGGCAACGTTATCAACATTATCACGAACGCAAAGTTCATTTTCAAGCATTCTATGTAGCGCTGATGCACTATCGATCACTAATGTTTGGTAATTGTGCTGTGTTGTTATCAGATAACGCAACTGGTCTTTAAATGACGCTCTTGTCGATACTTCCAATACTCCTTTTTTTGCCGCGTTACTTTTTGATGAAGGCAATAATGGAAACAAATCAGGCTTACTTTCTTCTGGCCATGAATCAAATACCGCGCCAGATTCTTCTGCTTGAATAAATACAGGATTAGGAAACATTGCTGCAAGCGTTGTTTTACCTGTACCCGCTAAACCTACCAGTGTAATAATTGGCGGTTTACTTATCGGTTTTTGTGGCGTTAAATTTTGCATTGTGTTCACCATCAATTTTGTATTGTGAAATTTGCGCCGCGAACGTTGGCATTAAATCCACCGGCACGCGCATCGTTTTTGTTTTGTAGGGTAGCTTTTTACGGCCTGCCCCTCGTGGGTTTTTTGTCATTTTTATTTGCTCCTTGGTTAGTGGTTAGTTGATAAACAGATATTAATGCACATTAATATCTGTGTCAATAAATAATTTAAATTAACCTAAACTAATTCGTATTTGTTTTTACCACCCTTGGCTTTTGGTTCAATTACCTTAATCATGTTACTGGCATAAAGGACTTTTAATATTTTTGTGCATGTTTGGTCATCTAGTGCGGTAATTCTGTTTACCATGCGCCCTTGTGTCATTCTGCCTTGCTTCTCAAGCGTTTTAATTACACGCTCCATTAATTCATCAGCTTTGTTGGTGCTTAGGTCCTCGTCATTTCCTTTGACCATATCTATTTTTGTTTCTACATCGCGACTAACGAGATACTGCGCCCATTTAACATGCTCAAGCGTTCGCACTTTTCCATCACCCATTGCTAAAACTAAACTAACTTTTAATATAAGTTCAAATTGCCTGTTTATGATTGGGTGCAAGCCGTCCGTTTCTGAATGCTCAATGGCCTGCGTTTCAATGTTGTATTGCAATGCATTAAGCCATTTTAGTGCATCTTGTGCCGTGGTAACTTTTACTTTGTCGCCATAGTTTTGAGTTCGTCCGACTGTTATTGTTTTTTGATTGCCAATATTGAAAACTTTCTTTAACTCATGCGACAAGTTAAGAGGGAATTTATTGCCAGGCTTAAAACCATAGTTAGATCGTGGAACGTCATTATCTTCACGAAACATTAATGAACGACCAATAAAACCACTAAGCACGTTTTGCTTTGTTGCGATCTTGCTAAATAACTCTGGTGTAGTACAGCCAGAAATTGATAGAAAAGGGTTTATTAAAACGCCATGGTTTAAATTTTCCATAAATTGCGTTAATTTATCGATCTCTTCCTGGGCGGTCCCTGCTTTATCTTCGTTATCATCGATGCGCTTTGTTAGCATTGCAACTCGTTTTGATGTGCGCTCTTTAATATCGGTTAACTCGTCACCACCAAGATTTATTTTACCGTTGGCCTTACTGTACAAGCTCATTAACGTCCCAATAATACCCGTCATATAAGTTTCAGTTGATGCTGTTATTTTCCCCAAAACTTCGCCAATTTCATCGATGTTGTAATAGGCTGCTTGCGAGTTGATAAGGTTTCTGTAAATTTCCTGCTCTGATTTAATCTTACCGAACATGCTATTTTTTATACCTGACTCGCTAATAATGTTATTTGCAGCCTGTAAAACCGCTTCTTTACCAGATCCCGACCCCGCGATGTTAAAGCAAAATAAGTTAGGTGTTGCACCATACTCAGCATCTTCATGGGACAATCCGCCGATCAACCCCAACGCAGATAACGCAGTGCTAACCGCTAGTGTTCGGCGTGGCTTACGTCCAACACTATTAATATAATCAATACACTCACCAACTAAACCAGGTGCAGCATAAAGATTGATACTTTCATCAACAGGCGTTGCAAATATATGATCTGGCGTTCCATCATGCGCTTTTTCTGGTTGGTGGTCCTTTGGTGCAAATTGAACTGTTTTTAATACCTTTTGCACTGCTGTAGGTTCATCTCTTGGCATTTCATAACAGCCATCACTTGGCGCGGTTATGTTGCCAAAAAATGTATTTGCTTTTACTTCCTGCTTTTTTGCGAAAATATCAGCGAATTTTGCAAAGTCTGCATCATTATAAGCGGGTGCTTGTTCCTTACCTTCTGCAAACTCTTTTTGCTTTTGTTTGTTCCAGTCTTTTAATTCACCGTTAGCAAGTTGTAAGCACATTTCTGCATCACTCATGCCTGCCATTAAAGCCGCGAATGCAAAGCCATCAACAGCCCCTAGCGCGTTGATTGGATCGGAAGTGTGAAAGGTACTAAACAATTGTTTGCCATCGTCAGCAGTCCAAACAGAACCACCAGCAAGTTTTGAGGTTGCCGAAGGTGAAAGCCATTTTTTGCCTTTTTTCTTATAGCCGTTAGCTTGCAGTTCAAAGTCCCAATCCCACCGACTATTGAACTCTTCGATCATCGAGTCACCTTCATGTTTTTGAGATGCGCGTTTTTGCATAACTGGTTTTGGGCGTAACTGTGGCAATAGATTAAAATCGTGCTGGCCTGCTTCGTGAATATGGTGTTCATATTCGTGGTCTGGATATGTTGCAGGCTCGTAGCTAATCTGTCCGCGCTTATCCATACAGCAATCAGTGCCTAAACTTTCAGTTAATCGCTCTTGCAAGTTTTGCCATGTATCACAATCAACGGCAACAGCTAACGGAATTAAACATTTAAGTTTGTGAAAGTCTGCTCTATGGCTCCATGAAGTATGTATTACAAAAGTGTTAATACCGATATTAGTTAGGCTTTGTTTTAATGATTCGATGGTGTAATCATTTTCATCACTATCAACACGTAAAAAATACATCTGATTGTGCTTGGTTATTTCATCGCGTGTTTTGCGATCACAATTATGTGCAGTAATACACTTCAATATTTCTTTGTTTGTTTCTCCTCGCTCGTTTGATTCCTGTTCAAATTGTCGAGGGTTAATGACCATCTCTTTAAGGCGTGGCCAGTCGCAAAAATCTTGACTTACTGCCTGTTTGTGTGTTTGGAATATTGTGCAAATTGCTGGCATGGGTTTTCCTTATTTAAAACCAAAAGATGATTGAACTTCACTAACTGTTTTTTCCCACTCGACACTATTCTCTTTTTTAACTTTCTTGTAATTGGCTAACTCTTTTCCGCAATAACTAGCTACGTCTTTGTCACTTTCTATTTTTCTAGTTAGATCGTTTAATGTTGCCATTGTTAGTGGAGGATTATTTAACGCTGTTTCCATTGTGTTAAATGCAAATATATATTTTTCTTTCCATGCAGCTGCATATTTACCAGTAAAGCCCATACACAAAAAAGCAAATCCATCCCTGGTAATATCAAAACACTCAAGCGTTTTATTTTGCGGTGATAGGTAAGATGATTGCGCAAAATTGCGCACTCTAAAATCATCGCTGCAATCTAAATTTTTTATACTCCTCATAACGTCTCGGTGTATTTTTCCAAATGAATCAGCAATAACTTTTGATGTTGTTAAAAGCTCACCGCGCTTGTTTGTAACTAAATTCATAATTTACCCCTTTGATAGTGATATGTTAATTATACACGTCTTGAAGTGAAAAACAAACACATCCAGCTAAAGTCGTGTGATTGACAGGATTAACGAATTGACGAGAGCTTTGACGAGCTAACCCGTCAGTGTTTTGTCAATGTTTACGGGGGCTGTGGGAGGCTTTGACGAAAATACGAGTTTTTCCTAGACAGACGGTTATATAAAATGACGGATACAGTCCTTACAGATTATTATTATTATATTATTATTATAAATATCTCTCTAAGGGGGGGTGTAACTATGTCAAAACACTCTTTTTTAATAACACTCTCTCTAGGGAATGGCTGTCATTTCGTCAAAACACACGCAACCTTAGTGACACTAAGGCTAGAGACTGACGAGTTGCTCGTCATTCCATTCGTCATTCCGTCAAGCGCTTTTATTCGCATTATTTTCATTTAATTAATTGACAGGGCGTTGATTTGTGTTACTGTTATTAGCAACAAATACAGAGGTGGCTAACAATGAATAACAAAATCAGAGTTCAAATAATCAAATTGGCTATTGAGCAAGGGCTAAAACATACAGTCGAGAATTATGAAGGACACGAACTCAATCACTACGAAGGAAAAGTCACTGTTAATTTTTGCGGTAGTGATTACGTAGTGATCGGAAGAACTGCTAAAAAACACGCAATGGCATTCACTAATGGTTATTGCTCGATCACACCAAAAACTATTGGAAGGGGGCTGTATTAAAATGCGCAAACCAGTATCAGAACTAGAATTTATAAAATCACTTCCAGCTGGAAGAAAGTTTACATTTTCAAACGTGACAAACTTACATGCAAAAATGACTAAAGCGAGTTTTTCTGCTCGTATATCGGCAATGGTTCATGATAGCTTAGTGACAAGGACGCTAAACAAACAGACGAAAGTTGCATCTTTTTTCATTGAAGAAGAAGCGAAGCTTGTAAAAATTACTGAGATTGAACAACCCGGTTTTATTGCCGCTACAAAAGAAAACATTCTTCACGACATGTTTATGAGAGCTTAACGTGGACGAACAAACACAAAGCGACTTCGATCGTATTTTTGGTAAATGATTTAACGGATAGAGGTGGATTATGCAGATAGATGATTTTGGCACAGAGGTTAAAATAATTCAGATTTTACTCACAGAGAACAATGCAATAACACAGGGGATGATTCTTGGCCTTGGTAGTGACGGCGTAGTGTATCACCAACATGGGCTGGATGGCGTAACTGGCTGGTCTGTTTACGTTGAAGATAAGTTCATCAAACTATAACCCCGCCAGCCGATTAACCAAGCCAGTGTAAAAGCTGGCTTTTTTGTGCGTGAAATATATTGCAGATAAAATAAATTGCAATTAATTAATAATAAGTGTTTACTTTCTAATTCATTCTGCTATTATTACTACATCGAAACGAAATACACTAACTCAAAGGAAGAAACATTATGACTAACTTAAACAGCGCAACAGCACATGAAGCAATCAGCAACAAATTCAATATTACTTGCAAAAGCGTAAACGGGTGGGATAGCGCTCATTATGTGATAGATGAGTCAGAATTCAACGCTTTAAGTGACAATGATGTGAATAACTTAATAGCTACGTGCATGAGCGTGAAAGATGTAAATTGCTTGTCGGTTGATTTGTCAGAGCATGGGGCTTTAAATGACAGATGCCTTAGATTGTCTTTTGTTACAGACACACAAATGGACTATGACGCTATGAGTATGCAATTAAATACAAGTGAAGTTTAACATGAGATTACGCGATTATATTTTACAAAACTACAACGGGCGAAACGTCGATTTCGCAAGAGCTAATGAACTTACAGGCCAGCAGGTTGGCGTAATGGTTCAAAAAGGCATTTACTATATTTACGATGGCATGCTAATGATTGCACGTAAAGAAATTAAATAAACTAAACAGGTGAACATAATGGAAAAATTAACAAGTAGTAATATTGAATGGCAAGAAGATGATGTGTGTGCGCTAATCGACAGCAAAACAAATGAACTGCTAGTTTCGTATGGCTACACACGCCAAAAGTTTGATGTAAATAGTCATTATATCGTAACCCGCGAAGCTGAGCCCGTTAAAACGGTGTTTGATGCTGTTTGTGTTGCTGTTAATGACAATTGCGGGGTTTGGCCTTTTGAGCTAACAGGCGCTGGATTCGTCGGCAGCCAGCGCGTTACACGCGAAGAATTTAACAAATGCGTCGATGACCTGGCTCTGTATGCAAACAGCCCCACGCCAACCGAACCAATGTACTACCACATCTACAAAATAGCATTTGCTGATATGCAACGACAAAAAGAAGAACAAACAAGCGAAGAAGTGCTACACGGTTTGTTTGATAAATCTCGCAGCCCTTGGGTCAACCTCGCTGCTTTGTGTAGTCAAATAGCTAAAGAACATCCCGTTGAAGCATTTGCTGATAGTGAGCCACAAGCAAGAGGCGGTTTTCTGAAAGATGCGCAACAATCTTGTAAAGAGGCTGTAAGTATTGCAATTGATAATGCGATTCAACAGCAAAGCAAATCACCGTTAATGCATAGCGACCTAAAACCAGAGGTTGGTACTTTTACTTTTAAAAACAAACCAATCTACACCAAAACAATGAAAGATGCGGGTGAATTGCCTAGTGTGGGTATGGAGTGTGTGATTGCAATTCCGCATGACGATTGCGAGTCGGTAATTACATATATCGGCGATAAAGTCGGATGCGCTATAAACAAATCGACAGGTCATGAATTTAATTTTACATGCGTCACTGGTGATTTTATTTTTCAACCAATCGACACACGCACACCAGAGCAAAAGCAGGTTGATGAAGTTATTGCGTTTCTTTCCGGTGACAACGGGTGGCTAGCTAAGTCTCAAGCAAGTTGCTGCGCAGAGGATATGCAAAAAGCAGGCTTGTTACGGGAGCTAAAATAATGGAAATCCTATGCCTTAGCTGTATGCAAAACAAAGAAGAGTTTTAACGCTTCAAAAAATGGCGCACAGGCAAATCAAAATCACGGCGCTGTGATCACTGCGATGACGACAAAGCAGTAAAGAAAAAATTAGAGCTGTGCAAGTCAGAGCGAAAAGCGCGACAGGGAAGCAATAAAAACACGCCGTTATTTGTTGGATTATCTAAAACTGAGCAATCAGCGGAAAAGTGCAGAGTACGTGATAGACTTGCTGATATCAAACAACAAAAGATTGATGATGACTTTATCGGTCTATAATTTGCATTAATTCGTTTACAGTGCGACACTTACCCCCATACTAATTAATTATTTTTATGGGGTTTTTTATGGCAAAAACTAAAGCCTTAACCAAAAAAGAAAAGTCTTTCGTAGAGGCGTATTGCGGTGAATGCAAATTCAATGGAAGCAAGGCTGCTATCATTGCAGGATATAGCGCTAAGACGGCTAGATCAAAGGCAAGCCAGTTATTAACAAAAGTAAACATACAGGAATATATTGAAATGTTTATGACGCAGGCCACCGAAAAAGCACTGTGTACAACAGAGGATGTTGTTAACGGGCTTTTAACCGAAGCGCAATGCAATGGTGAGGGTTCGAGTCAATCGGCACGCGTGAGCGCTTGGAAAGCGTTGGGCGATTATACAGGTGGGTTTGATAAGTCAGTTTCTAAAGTCGACCACTCAAGCAAAGACGGCTCAATGTCTCCAGCTTTCGATAGTGACAAATACAAAGATGCTCAAGATAAATTAAAGGATTTGGATTGAGCCTATTCAAAGAGCGTGAATGGTTAGACATGAGCTTCGAGGAACGGCTAGCAATAAAGACCCGCTCCGAGAAATCATTTCTTAACTTCACCCGCATTTGGTTTGAGTTGATGCAGGGTGATGAGCTGGTAACCAATTGGCACCATCGCTATGCCGCCAACGAGGTTGACGCTGTTGTGCGTGGCGGTGACTCGTCCCAATCGCTTGCAATATGCTTTCCACCAGGCGGAACAAAATCAGAGTTCTTTTCTGTTCACCTTCCTGCATATACAAATATGCTTGTGAGCAATGGTACCCTAAAGAAATTCCGCAACATGAACCTATCTTTTGCTGATTCACTCGTAAAACGTAACAGCAGGCGCACAAAGGACATTATAGGTTCTAAAGAATACCAAGAGCTTTGGCCTTGCACGTTTGGCGTTAACCAGGCGGAAGAATGGCAAATAATAGATAACAAAGGCAAAGTAAAAGGCGAGACAGTATCGCGCGCAATGGGTGGCCAAATAACAGGTGGTCGTGGCGGCTTCTTCGGTGATGGCTTTAGCGGGTCAGTGTCGATGGATGACCCAGCCAAGCCCGAGGATATGTTTTCTAGCGTAAAACGTGAGGCGCTAAATCGTAAATTAAATAACACAGTTCGATCTCGCCGGGGCGACAAATCAAAGAAAAATTCAACGCCATTCTTCTTAATCATGCAGAGGTTGCACAAAGAAGATCCAGTTGGTTACTGTCTCGATGGCGGGATGGGTGTTAAATTTAAGCCGATCATAGTACCTGCGTTAATCACTAAAGATTTTCTATCTACATTGCCACCAGAAACAGCGGCCGACTGCTGGAGGTCTATTAAAGACTCGCAAAGTCGTGTCCGGGGCGGTGTTGAATATTGGTCATATTGGCCAGAAATGGAAGATATCGACCAGCTAATGGACTTGTGGGACAAGGATGAATACACGTTCATGTCTCAGTACATGCAAAACCCTGTTAGCCAATCAGGGGGGTTAATTGAAACGTCATGGTTCCCGAGATTCAGTAAGCTACCTGCAAACGTTGTGGGCGGCGCTGTTTATGTCGATACAAACTCAGGTAAGATAACCGATAGAAACGATTATACGGTGTTCACGCTAGTGCTAGAGGATAGCGAGGGCAATCTATATGTGGTAGCCGTTAAACGTGGTAAATGGGACCCGTTAGATTTATTAAAGCAAGCCGAGGAGCTTTGGAAGGAATGGAACGAAGTTATTCCTATCACCATGCCGTTTAAATTGCGCTATATGAGCGTAGAGGACAAACAGGCAGGGCAGGGTTTAATACAAACGCTAAAGACTAAAAATAAAATACCATTGCACCCTCAACAGCGTGGTACTGGCGAGAATAAATACGCTCGACACTGCAACACACAGCCAACAATGAAACAGGGTAAAATTTTCCTTCCTGCAACATATACCGACGATGGTGTACCGATTGTTAATACTGTTTGGATTGGTGGCGAAACAGCATACCCGACCGATTGGGTGGTGCCATTCCTTAGCGAGCTAGATGCAGTAACTATTGGCGTGCTGATGGACCAGGAAAGCGGTTATGATGACCAATACGATACATTAATGGATGCTGTTCAAGATATGTTACTCAACGGGCAATCATCAATCACTAGCGTCCTATCTAAGCGCAGAGAGCGGAGGCGGTGATTAATTAGTTGACATATACGCAATAGATGGTTAGGGTTAGGGTTGTAGTATTTAATGTGTTGTTAGTAATTGAATTAATTTTGGAGAAAGAAGATGGGCAAGTGGATTTTATTTATAATACTTCTAATGGGTGCTACTAATGGTTTTTGGTACTGTGCAACACAACAGGAAACTATGTGGCAGACACCTGCGATTATAATACCTATGGTATGCAGTGTTGGTGTTGTGATATATATATGGGCGTTTATACAGATAGAGTGGGATTAATTCTTACTAACCCTCACGCCAGGGCGCATTTGCACAAACTGGCCTTTATCGTTTATCATTAGTTATCAACTAATTTAACAATAAGGCCAATTATGTTTATTACAGATAAACAACCCGACAGACCAGTGCGCCCAGAGAATGAAGATAAGGCGTTCGCAACTAACCCGCAAAAGAAGTGATAATTATGGTAACGATTGTATTTATAATTGCAGCGATACTACTGAGGCGCAAACAAGGAGCTGTCTTAGCACTCGTCATAGCTGTACTAGCTGATTTTCTTAGTGGCATATCATTAACACTCACGCAAAACCTGAGCTCGACATACGTATACTATGCGACGCTATTCCTAATAGTTTTTGGCTGGTGGATTATCATGTGCAAACTAAAAATGATATCTAGCCAAATTGTTGCGGGTATAGCTTGCGCGTTTATGTCAGTAGCTGTTGTTGATTGCTATTTAGCAGATGGTTATGCAACAGTGATATCAGCGGCATTCCCATTTGTAATATTGGCGTTAAACGTTGCAACAATATGGGCGGCATGGAATGATAGAAATTGGACTTATAGCGCTTATTGCAATAATTGGGGTGAGGATATTAATAAAAACAGCGGGGTTGATATCAGATGCTAGAGAAAGTAATAGACGCGACAGGGAAAAGCTCAATCGTAGCAATTCCCGCAAGTGAAGCGGCGAGCAAATTAGGCGTACTAATGGACGTTGGTACGTTTCAACTGATATCAGCGTGCGGTGTTGTAGTGTTGATTATAGATAGATGTATTAGGTTGTGGTGGGCAGCTAAAGACAGAAAGAAGCAGCATTTAAACAAATCAATTAAATAATATACAATAGACCCTATACACATTATAGGGTTTTTTTATGTCTAAAATAAACAGCATCAAGGCACGCTTAGGCCGCAACTCATTTGCTCGAACAGAATTAGGCTACTCAGGCGTGCGCACAAAGGGCGAACTGTATCGCGGGCGCTCACTTAGAGCAGACCATAAGCGCAACATTGCAGAGCAGGCAGGTTATCCCGATATTATAAGTTTGCGCCAGCATTATGATATCGCATACAGAAACGGCTTGGGCAGTAACTTAGCGTTTGCAATTGTTGGAGATACTTGGCGAGTTGCGCCCGTTATTTATGACGGTGAAGAAGATGCAGAGCGCCGCAAGGATAACCCTACCGAATTTGAAAAGGCAGTGGACGAACACTTTGAACGCCTTGAAGTATTTGAGCGCCTAAAAGGGCTAGACAAAGCGCAACGCCCCATGCGTTACGGTGCAATAATGTACGTAACAAGCGAAGGAGATAACGCAAAAGCTGACATGGAGCTGACCAGCCTTCCGCAAATGGACTACCTGGTTAAATTAAACGTATTCCATGAAGCGCAATTACCCGTTGAAACAGCTGTGCAAAACCCATCTAGCATCAACTATGGTAACCCTGTTTTATACAATATCCGCACAAATGTTGCAGGCTCTACTAATGAGTGGAAAAGCTCAGGCTTTCAAGTGCATGCAAGTCGCGTATTTCCATTCGGCGAGGGTGCTTTAGATGGCTCAATGTACGGTGTGCCATGCAATGAAGGATGCTTTGAAGCGCTTATGGATTGCGCAAAGGTTCGTATGAGTGGCGCAGAGGGCTTCTTTCAGAATGCATCTAATAAGTACGCAAACACATTGCCAGAGAATGCAACACTCGCTGACGCTGACGCAATATTAGAATCAATGGAAGATTTCGACAACGAATTACAGCGGAGTTTAATTACCGTTGGTGATGTGAAGATGCTGCAAACAACATTAAACGATCCTACTCACGCATGGACAATTGCTGTTAATGAATGTGCTGCGCATCACGGCAAGCCTATGACCATATTAGTTGGACACCAAACAGGCGAGCGCGCAAGTGGTGAAGATATCGGCACTTGGAACCGTGTAATAATGGATAGACAAGAGCAGGTAGCCAACAAAATGATTACCGGTTTACTTAATGATTTGATGGTTAAATTCAATTTCCCTGCACCTACTGACAAAATTAACATTGTTTGGCGTGACTTGAATGAGTCAACAGCAGAACAGCAGGTAGACTTAGCCAAGAAACGAGCAGAGACAAATAAAATCAGCGTTGAGGGTCGAGGCTTGCCGATATACTCAACTGAATATATCCAATCAGAAGCAGGCGCACCTATTGAGGATGTTATTGTTCTTGATGATGGTGGTGAGGATAATAATAAGGGTCTTAAATGAATCCAATTAGACCGGGTAGCCATAAATACCCGACCAATCAACGCCTCAACATCTCTTTAGCCTTTGCCGACAACAAAAACCGTTGGCAGCGCGCAGCGTTTCGCATCAATGAAATTATTGAGCGGATCCCACGCATAAAGCTAGATGTGCCAGATAACGAAGCGCCAAAGGTAACTAAAAAAGAAAAGCGCACTGCTACACTTGCGCGCAATAAAGCTGACACTGCTTATTTATTGGCGAATAGTGATTTTGAAGTGCCTGCTATAACAGTGTGCAAAGAACTTGCCATAATGCAAAACGCTGTGCGCTACGAATACAAACTAGACAGCACCATGATGGATGCGACAATGGATGCTATTCGCCGTATTTTAGTGGGTGATATTCTTAGTGGCTCAGAGTTTTGGACTACTCGATTCTTTCTTAATCCAAACCTTAACGAAGCTAGTAAAGATGGACTAACTGATAGTTTTATTTCAGCATTGCGCATAACCGAAGGAACGAGCGCAGAGGCATCACTAGCAACCCTCAGTGCAGAACAGCAACTTAGCCAGCCTGCTTACTTAGACCGTTTACGATTGGTTCACGGTCGAACGTTTGAAAGCATGAAAGGCTTAACCGATGATATGACCGCACAGTTACGTGTCACACTAACTGAGGGAATGGCGCGTGGTGTTGGTGTTCGTGACCTAAAAGGTATGATTAATAACCGCCTTGGGATCGGGATGGGTAGGGCTGAAAGGATTGCAAGGACTGAGATTAATAACGCTTACACTAATAGCTACATGCAAGAGTCCATAGACTTGAACGAAACAGCGCTAAAGGATGACGAGTGGGTTATTAGGCAGGCTCACCGTAGTGCGCTATCACCAACAACAAGAAAGACTCACGCGGCAAGGCACGGCACAGTGTCAACAGTCGCGGCTCAATTGAATTGGTGGGCTGAGAATGGGCGCATAAATTGCCTTTGCTCGACTCTTGACGTATTGGTAAATAAAAAAACTGGCGAGATATTGCAAGATAAAATGATTAAGACTATGAAGATACAGAAAAAAGAATGGTTTCCTAGTAAATAAAAGAGGTAGTTATGATACAAACACAAAACTTTAACCCAATAAGCGATCCTAAGTTGCTTTGTACTTGCGGTCATCCTGATTGCGATAAGAGAAGTGTTAGCCAGTTAACGCTAAACTATGCGCAATCAGTTAGATGGAAAGTAAACCGATCACTAACTGTAACAAGTGGAGGGAGATGCCCGAACCACCCCAACGAAGTGCATAGAGACAAGCCAGCAGACCACCAAAAACAAAAAGGTATTGATATAGCTTGTAATGGTGGTGCTGAACGCGGTGAGCTTGTGCGCGTAGGTATTGAATGCGGATTTAATGCAATCGGAGTTGGTAAAACCTTTGTTCATTTTGGTATTCGCGAAGAATTGCCAATGGGTCAAATTATGATGTGGAGTTATTAGCATGAGTTGGATAACAGAATTGTTTTCATCGTCAGTAGGTACGATAATCGAAAAGGCAGGCGGTGCAATTGATAGTCTTGTAACATCAGACGAGGAACGGCTAGCGCTAAAAAACGCACTACAAAAGATAGCTAACGACGAAAAAGCAGAAGCTAATCGACATGTGGAAGCGCAAGAAAAGGCTGTAACAGAGCGCCATAAAACAGATATGACGTCAGATTCATGGCTATCCAAAAACATTAGGCCGATGGCTTTGATATTTTTAACGGTTTCAGTTGTGGCGCTTGCTTACTTTACTGTTTTTTCTGACTCGATTAAGCAAGGCGTACTAGATAGTTGGATTGACTTGTTCACAGGCTTGTTAATGCTTGTATACGGCTTTTACTTCGGTTCAAGAGGTCTTGAAAAAATATTTGCCTTGATGGAAGCGCGTAAAACTAAAAATAAAAGTTGACACTTTGGATTATTAAGAATATATTTAAATCTCTTAACAGGCAGTTATCTTTCGTTTCTAGGTGGAGAATGTGACCATGGACTAACCGAATTAGATTTACCCGACAAGACTGAGTAAACAGTAAATCCGTAAGCTTTGAATCGTGAAAGCGGTGCAGGAGGTGGCTGCCCTGGGCTTCGTAAGCCAAACTGAGTAACCCAAACTGAGTAAACAGTAAATCAAGAAATAGTAATCTCTCTTACGTAAAAATAAGGAAGGTGATAAATCTCCCGCGCAGGGTTAAGCGTATGTTAAATGCGTTTGAATATAGGCGGTAGTTAGGTTCGACTCCTGTTTTAAGCTTTTACAGTTAAAATCTTACCAGATTTACCAGAGCGCACTGCAGATAAAGACGAAAGCGAGACTGCATAAATATCGCTAAAGGGCAAGGTTTAAATATTTCGATATCCCAAAAGAAAACCAAGACAAGGCGACTCGCACACGCGAGCAACTACCATTAACTTTTAACTAAATGACAGGAATTAATTATTATGAGAAAAATAAAAACAACAAAACGCCAACGCAAAGCAGTCAAAGGCTTAAACTCGGCATGTTTTCATAGCTTAAACCGCGGATCAGAGATTTTAATCTCAGGTGTCGAATACCTTGGTCAAACTCCAGTCTTTAAAGACTTAAATGCAAACGCTGCTGGCTTGCTCCCGAACTTCGTGAAGGTTCAAAAGGGCATTCCATTTGTTCGAGTAGCAGGTTAAGCGTTGACCAAGTGACCGCACACGCGGGTATTTTTAAGTGTGTTTACTGCCTTCGGGTTCGGTCACAGGCATGATGTAGAAGCCTGTTATAAAGGTAGCTTGAATCAACAAGCATTACGCAAACGGCCTTGTGAATACACTTAAAAATAACCACTCACACTCAATTATCAAGAGAGTGACACAGCGTATAGTAACTTTGTTGAGTGGTTACACTAAATAACCCATAGCCCGTAACGGCTGAAAACTAGCAGCTCGCCCCAATGAGTTAAGCGACTACAGATAGAAAATAAACAAAGGCCATCATACATGGCACCGCAAGACAGATAGCGGCTCCTCTTTGTTGTTGGCGGATTAATTACCCGCCTATTCTTACTGTTTTCGTATGCAAAAGGCAGAGTCCCGTTTCTGTATGTTTCAACGGGTATTGACTCTCATTAATGGTAGTGATGCCAGAGCCGAAAGAATCACGCAATTAAACCGCTCTTTTGCGGTTTTTTTGTGCCTGTAATAAACTGTATGCTAATTTATAAAGAAGGAATTCAAATGGCAGAGTATCCAGACCCACGCCCATCATCACAACCAGAGGGCTCAACAGCAATGGTTGTGGCCAAAGATAACTTGATCACACTTGATAAAATGGCGGTATCGTCCGACCCTACAGTTACTAACCGCAAGGGGCAGGTGTTAACTACGTTTATAGGAGCGTCTGACAAAATCGACGCTGATGTACTGTTAGTTGACTCAGCAAAAGACCAAGCAATCATTGACATTAATGCAGATGTAGCCACTGTTGATAATGCAAAAGACCAAGCTTTAATTGATATTGCGGAAGATGTTGCAGAAGTTAATGCTGCTGCGGTGGTTGCGGTGTCAGATTTTGAAGCGTTAGGCCAAGACGCTATTGATGACTTTAACGCTAACGGCGATACTGCTCTAGGAGCTTTGGGCGGTGTCCACATCGGAGAATACTCAACAGACCCATTAATCACTGAGCGCAATCAATACGTAACATTCGGGGTATCACCAACGGCCACACAGTGGAAAATAACAGGTTCAACATCTTTAAATTATCAGATTGATTCTACAACATACCCTGATCCAGAAAACGACC
>Ga0255048_10000637_pt1 | contig 26372 bp, 28 predicted proteins | sample JV7_2_2_MG_FD_183619 | JGI IMG/M metagenome (GOLD analysis project Ga0255048, IMG submission 183619) | Seawater microbial communities from Jervis Inlet, British Columbia, Canada - JV7_2_2 | ecosystem: Environmental > Aquatic > Marine > Inlet | place: Canada: British Columbia | collected 2016-10-06
GCTGTGCGCGATGCTGTGCGCGATGCTGTGGACGGCGCTGTGCGCGGCGCTGTGGTCGATGCTGTGCGCGATGCTGTGCGCGGCGCTGTGGGCGGCGCTGTGGACGATGCTGTGGACGGCGCTGTGGACGGCGCTGTGCGCGGCGCTGTGGACGATGCTGTGGGCGGCGCTGTGGACGATGCTGTGCGCGGCACTGTGGTCGATGCTGTGCGCGATGCTGTGCGCGATGCTGTGCGCGGCGCTGTGGACGGCGCTGTGGACGGCGCTGTGCGCGGCGCTGTGGACGGCGCTGTGCGCGACGCTGTGGACGGCGCTGTGGTCGGCGCTGTGGTCGGCGCTGTGGACGATGCTGTGGACAGGTCCTGGTATTACCGTTTCGGCGGCTCTTGGTGGCTATCCTGGCAAGCATACGCCGGTTTCTTTCGCGATATCTGTGGACTAGAGCTGTCTGGTGACATCTGGGAACGCGAGCGTGCGTACGCGAAGCCCCAGTCTGCCGGTGGTTGGTGGTGGCCACACAAGCAATTCGTGATAGTTTCCGACAGGCCGTCAGAGATTCATCTGGAGCAAATCGCGCCGCGTGGCTGGGGCTCTCACCGCCTGCACAAACGAGACGGGCCGGCGCTTGCCTACCGCGATGGCTGGGCGCTGCACTTCATCGAGGGCACGCGGGTCGACGCGCGCATTGTCCAGCAGCCCGAAACCATTACATCTGCCGAAATAGGCCAAGAGCAGAACGCTGAGGTCAAGCGCATTTTAATGCAGCAGTACGGGCCCGGGTTGAGTGGCCCACGTGACGACGAGCATGACGGCACGTGGGAGTACCTGCGCGATTCGGGCTCCGAGTTGCTGGAGTTTGACGAGGGGGTTGGTGTGCTTGGATCAGCCCCGCGCATGCTGGTTAGGCATGCAACGGGCGAACGCTATCTGGTCTGCACAGATGGTTCCACGCCCGGTATTTATGCGCTGCGGGTAGGGGAGGGTGTTAAGACCTGTGAAGAAGCATACGCGGCACTGACGGGGCTTTCTCAGGGCGATTGCATTGCCGAGTGCTAGCTAGTCGGGGTCGGCGCGCTAGCCCTTCCGCACTCTGGGCCGCCCCGACCCTGACTTCTTCTCCTTAGCCGGCTCCGCATCCTTGCCATCGTACTTCAACGCTTCAGCGTTGCCTGGGCTCTTCATCACGAGCGTATGCGACACCCCGCCGTCTTCCCCTAGTTCCGCGTGGAACGACTTGAGCGGCGTCTGCCCACAATACAACCCATCCGGCGCCAGTACGATCGTAAGCACAATCGCACCCTCGGGCAGCTTGACGGGCTGTTCTTCTGTGTCTGCCATCTAGTTCATCCCCCTGGTTTGCTTATTCAGGTCTTCAATTGCGGTGATTAGAGCAATGAATCCCCGCAAGGTTGCTGCCCGCCCCCGCATCTGTTCTGTCAGCATCAGGTGGGAAGATGTTTTCTCCACGGGTGCGACCCCCATGGCGTTGATCTCAGAGCAGCAGTTCTCGAATGCCATCTCAAGATCCTTCTTGTCCTGAGTCACTTCGTTCTTCCCCCTGCACTAGACCCACCACGTGCCGCCTGGGCCAGCAGTATCCTATACCGCCTCATGGCTTCCATGTGGTCCAGCCCGCTGTTGTTCATCTGCGCGAGTATGTTCTCGTAAAACCCGACCTTGGGACTAAGGATTTGGAACGGCAGGCCGTGCTCCTTGCAGGCCGGGTGTTCGTCCGCCCAAGGGTGGATCGTACAACCCATCGGGCACACGCCAATCTGGTAGTCGCCACTAGACAATCCCGTCCCCGTTCCACCCAAAGTTTGACTGATACCACCCCATCATAGGTCCATATTCAGGACTGGCAAAGAGCCCGGCCATGACTTCCTCCGGGATATGGTCTTTCCATTCGTGGACATCTGCCGGCTTCAGCGCCCGTGGCTCCCCGTCCTCGGTGCGGTGGGGATAGAGGCTCATGGCTGCTGAGTCCGGGTCTGTGGCTGTCTGCTCGATCGAGTCGAAGTCATGCTGGAACTCCGGTAGCTCGAGATGGGCCCGCGCCCGCTCCAGGTAGAGCTCCGGCAAGCAGCTCCAGATCTCGTAGCGCAGGAACAGCGGGATCTTCTTGGACTTGTCTTTCAGCATCATGGTGCGGATGCCCAGGATCGCGTTGCCGATCAGGTTCCCTGGCGCCAGCCAATACGCCATCCGCTGGTCCACGCTCACGATCTCCGGCGGCACGATGTAGAGTTCGGGGTTCATCGAGTACCGCTTCTCGCAGCTCCCCATTACCCCGCGCAGGTCTCGCACCGCACACACCCACCGTGGCCGCGCGTAGTACTCCAGCATCTGCTGGGCGATATGGGGGAAGCCCCGGGACTTGTCTACCGTGTATTTCTCTTCGTGCTGGGAATACGAGCCCTCGATGGCCCGCCGCACGGTCTCGAGCCGCCGCTCCTTCTCTGCCAGCTGCCCTTGCTGGTGCCGCCCCTGGGCGGGCCAGCCGGAGAAGGTGGTGGCAAGCTGGGCCACGATCTGGGGCGTCTCGGACTCAGACATGGTGTGGGTGTCGGGATCCTGGGCAAGGATATCCACAAGCAGCGTGGAGCCGCTGCGGGGCATGCCGGTGACGCTGCGGTGTACTGTGGGTGCTTCCTCTGGCATGTGGCCTCTAGCGCGATGTGGGCTTGGGGACCTTGTCTAGGATCGACCTTAGCTCTGCGACCCTGCGTCGCAACTCGGTTTGCTTGGCCTGGTTGTCTGCGATCTGTTCGGCCAGCCGTACGAGCTGGCTGTTCCAGTCGGAGCTTTGCCTAGCCAGCACATCCCTCGGCACGGCACGCGCTGACACGGGCTTCTCTGGGGTCGTCTCTGTGGCCACTCCGGCAGCAACCGTGATGTTGTCTACGTTGAACCGCTCAGTCATTGGTTACCCCGTCGTGGAGACAATCAGCACATGACACACCCATTGAATCGTCTTGGCGTTCTCGCCAGTGCCGTGGAATGTGATGGCGTCATTGGTGTCATCTGCAATGCAGTTAAAGGCCCAGCCGCCCGTATCCTCGAAGTCGTCCTGCGCGTTACCCGTGTACCCGCCGGCAAAGGCAACGACAGTGGAGGCGTCCGTATCAATCAGCCCGTGCATCCGATAGCCGCCGCTTTCGCCGTCCGCGTCAGTGCGCCGGGCCACGCAGTTTGCGTGAAAGTAGTAAGTGGTGGAGGCTGCCAGGCCAATGCGCTGTGAGCCCGCGTCCCCGTCGATGAATAGCTCGGTCTGGGTATTGTTGTCGGTCTCGCAGGTGAGAACGAACTCTCTTACCTCGGCGTCGTGGTCTGCTGCGAAGTTGGGCCCGCGCAGCGTGCGGTTACCTCCCTGCAAGGTGTAGTCATCGGTCGGCACTACGTATTGATCTCAGTTAGCCTGACAAATGCCAGCCACTCAATGGCTTCGGTGCCAATGCCGGTGACCCAGATTTGCAGGGCGTCGTTCGTGCTATTGGCATCAACTCGACACAGGTAGCCAGCGGCATCTCTCAGCGTCTTGTCCGCGACCCCAGACCCGCCAGTAACGAAGTTGAGTGTGCCGGCGACGTTCTGTAGTGCGCCCTCAAAGCGGAAGTAGGCGATGTTGTCGCTGGTATCGGACTTGCCAACGACAGTAACGTCATACGCCCAGACCTCACCAGCAGCTATGGCCAGCCGACCAGACGAGCCAGTGAAGAACAGCTCCGTCTCCGTGGTATCGGAAGTTGACGCCCGCAGCACATTCTGTGTCGTCTGCGCGTCTTCATCCGCCGAGAAGTTTCCCGCACTCTGGGCCAGGGTGCGGACGCGCCTATGTAGCTGCGTCCCGCCCGTCATCCAATGGTCGCCAGAACGGACCGTGCCGGGCACACCGTAGAAGTTGAAACGAAGCTCTGCACCCATGCCGATCGACTTGGGCATGTCGTTCGTGCCTTCGCCAAGCTGCATGGAGGAGACGCCGCCGTTGGCGATCACGCCGGCATTGATAGCCCTGCCAACCGCCATGCCACCATCGCTGTTCTGTACCAGTACCGATTGTCCATGCGACGCCATCCCAACGAGCAATGAGCCGCTGCTACTCAGCACTTGGAAATATCCCGTGCTGGTGTTGACTCCCGCCTTTCCAACCGCCAAAGACCCCTGACAGCTATTGTTTATCTGAGCAGACCCGCGCCGCACATAGCCGAACATCCCACAGCCCTTGCCATCCACGTAGGCCGTGCTGTCGATGTTCCGGGTAATCCCGCAGATCGTCATGAGCGAGCCCTTGGCGGTGAGCCCCATCTCTGCTCTGAAGTTCTTTGGGTTCGAGGCCGGCGAGTCGGCATAGAACACCATCATGCAGCCCTGGGCCAGGTTCCTGATTTGGTGGTATCGACTTGCGGCAGCATGGGCGTAGCCAACCATGGCAGAGCCCTTGGCGGGCGTTACAGACGAGCCCAGCAGCCCAATGATGTCCCCGCCTGCGTCTGCATCGAGTTGTGTCACCATGAGGTTCCCGGCCCCATGTGTTTGCGCAATGACCGACCCGACATCGGAGCACGTAAACGATCCGGCCACGAGCGACCCACGCGCGTAGTTGGCGAGGCTGGTGCCCTGGTTGATATTTGCACCATCAGCGTATACCACGGCCGCGTTGCCCTGCCCAAATGCGTAGAAGTCCGCGCCGCCAACCGCCCGGATAGCGGTCATTGCACCGCGCGACTCGGGCTGCACGACAGTGTTCGCCCCGGCCATGGACACGGCGTGTACCTGCCCACCGCTGCCCCCGTTGGCGCCGGTCAGGGTGAACTCTGCATACGCAGAAACATCGATCGCACAGACCTGTGCAAGCCCGCCAGAGATCGATATATCACCATCGTAGTTGTAGCCAGCGATCAGACTAGAGACCGCGCCTGCGGTTGATGTGGTTGTCTGGCCGTAAGCATATGCGCCGAGTGCCACGAGGCTGGAGGCGCCGGTCGAGCTAAGAACCAGATTGCTCCCGTAACTTATGCCGCGCATGGTGGCGATGGCACCTACACCGCTGTTGGTGAGCGTTGACGTGTACCCTGCCGTCTTGATCCAGGAGGCGCCAGCGGTAATGGCCGCTTCTCCAGAACTCGCGACTGTGCCACCCGCGTAGTCCGTACCCCCATACGTGTATGTCGGCGCAATGGTGAGAGACTTGTTCGTGCCAGTAACTGCCGGCCTGAGCGCCCCCCTGTCCTGGATGATAACCCCGGCAAAGGTGTTGATCTTGTCCCAGGTGTTGGCATTGGTCCGAACATTGATGGGCAGCCAATCGCCACGGACGGGGGACTTGGGCTTCCAGAAGTTCTTGAAGAAGTCGGATTGGGGCATGGGCCGCCTTTGGGCGCAGACTTGCGCAACCAACTACCTCCAGGTAATGGGAAATGCAAGCCGGGGAGCCCATGCCCACACTCAAGCAGCCAGACCGCGAGACTTTCGCCACCGTGTACGCCCACACTGGGGACTTTGAGAAGGCATATATCTCAGCGTATCCGGACTGCAACCCCATACGGGCCGGGGAGTTGGGGGTCAAGCTCCTCGCCAGCCAGCCCACACTCCAGCGGCGAGTGGCAGAGAAGAGGGCCGGCGATCTCGAGGCGATTACAGATAAAGATCTATCAAACTGGCTGGTGAAGGAGAAGCTGGTCGAGGAGATGTGGGAGCTCTACAAGTATTGCAAGGAGAAGGTGGCGGTCTACAACCGCTCTGGCGAGCACATCGATGACAAGATGCGCAACGAGACCGAGGCCAAGAACACGCTCGAGATGCTAGGCCGGGCGCTTGATACCGGCTCCCCCTTCATCAAGGAAACCAAGACAGTCAAGGTAACCAACCCGCTCGAGGATCTGTCGCTGAAGGAGCTGGCGCTATTGCGGCTCGAGTCGGCCAAGCGCGTTGTCGGGTCAGAGGTGATAACAGTTGAGCAAGTCCCAGCAATTGCTGGAGGCGGTGGAGTTCCTACAAAGGACTGACGACGAGTACGCACTACTCGACTACCACCCCTATCCAAAGCAAATGGAAATGCACGCCGCGGGGCTTACCTTTCGCGAACGAGGGGCCATCTGTGCCAACCAAGTCGGTAAGTCTACAAGCGGCGGCGCCGAGGTAGTCTTCCATACAACCGGCCTATATCCGGAGCCAGGCACGCCGGGATGGCCCGATGGTTGGCCTGGTCACAAATTCAAGCCTACCAAGGGCAGACCACTTGTTGTCTGGGTATGCGGCAAGACGGCGACAGCAGTCCGCAATACGCTCCAGCGTAAGATTATGGGACCAGAGGGCGCATATGGGTCTGGGCTTCTGCCGGCCCATTGCATCCACGGAACCACGCGCACCAGAGGCGTCGCCGAAACCCTAGACAAAGTTTATGTCAATCACATTAACGGCTCCATTTCTGAGATAGAGTTTCACACCTACGCGGAGGACGTGGAGACCTGGTACGGCGTGATTGTGGATTTCTTCCTGCTAGACGAGGAACCGAAGCCGCTCCATTACGACGAAGCCATGCTGCGGATGACCAATGCCTTGGACCGGGGCCGCGCGCTCCTCACCTTCACCCCGCTTGGCGGCCAGACCAATGTCGTAGACCGCTTCTATCCCACGCCCGATTCCCAATTTCGTCACCTCACCGAGATGGAGTGGAAAGACGCTCCCCACATTTGGGACCATCCCGATGTCATGGCCGAACTCCTGGCCGGCATCCCCGAATGGCAGCGCGACGCCCGCACCAGGGGCATCCCCCTTATGGGTGAGGGCATGGTGTTCGAGTTCCCGGAAGAAGATCTCAAGTGCGAGCCCTTCTCCATCCCGAACCATTTCAAGCAGATCATCGGTATGGACTTCGGCTGGGACCACCCCACCGCCATCATGAACCTGGCTATCGACCGGGGTGATGACGGCCTAGATCATGTCTATGTCACCCATGTCTACAAGCAGTCTCGTCAACCGCCCGTTATCCATGCCGAATTCCTTAGGCAGCTAGGCATTTGGAAGCCCGTGTCCTGGCCCCATGACGGCAATAGGGCCGCCTCCACAGAGGGTAAGAACGCGGGCAAATCCTGGCGCCAGCTCTACGCAGAGCTAGGGGTCAAGATGCTGCCCCAGCATGCAACCTACATAGGTGGTGGCAATACTATCGAACCTGGGATAGTTGACATGAGGACCCTCATGCAGACCGGCAGGTTCCACGTGTTCAGTAACTGCGACCTGTGGTTCGATGAGTACCGCGGTTACCACATGAAGGACAACAAGATAGTAGACCGCAACGATGACCTTATGTCCGCCACCAGGATGGCTTGCATGATGAGACGGTTGGCCCGTACCAACAGCATGGAGGCCGGGCAGATGCGTGTAGCCGATAGCGACTGGGATCCATTTAGCATGGAGTACGGCACCTAATGCCTACCGTATTTGACCTAGTCCCGCTGCCATCTCCAACGAAGGTTGGCAAGTACGGCGCCAACCTGGACGATCTAAACCGGGAAATTGAAAAGCAGTTTCGCACCAGCGAGCTGAACCGTTTCGAGGCGTGGCGCATCAAGCGCGAGGAGAAGACCGGTACACCATTCGATGAGGCCGGACTGGCAAATTTCATAGCTGACGACCTGGGCCTCCGGTCCGCAGACAGGACCACACCCGAAAGCACGCTGGCTGCAATCAGGGCAGCACTTGGCACGGTGCCGGACGACTTCATGCCCAGCACGGACGCGGGCAAAGGTCCGGGCACATTCGTAAGCGGCCAGGAGAAGAAGGCCCGGTTTGGGGATCAGGCCATCACGGCCCTGGCCACCCAGGCCGCTCGCGTGGAGGAGGCGGGATCCGAGGGTGAGGTGGCGAAGCGCAGGGCCATCGCCAGGAACCAGGCCGGGCGCGGCGGGACGCTTCTCACTGGGCCGATGCGCGCGATAGATGAAGACACGCTGCTGGGCAGCAAGAGTAAATTGGGGTAGCCATGGCGTTCTCTGATGGTGGCGCAGAAAAGCTCGCAATGACCGCGGGCCTACGGGCCGATGTAGAAGAAGCCAAGACCAAGTTTCTGCGGGAGCGCTCCGAGGCAGCGTCAACCCTCCGCCGCCGTGCCCTTCGCCGCCGCTCCGGCACCCTCCTCACCAGCCCATCCGGCGTAGAAGACGAGGAGGAAGATCTCCTTTCACAGCGGGGGACACTCCTAGATGCCTAACGCCAAGGCCCATGAAGTGCTGGACATGCTGTCCACACTCAAGAGCGAGCGCGCAAACTTCGAGCACACCTGGCAGCTCATTGCCGACAACATCCTGGGCTACAGGGACTTCGAGGTAGAGCGCAACCCCGGCCTCACTCGCAATACCCTCATCTACGACAATACCCCGGCCATGAGCCTGCGGCGCCTGGCAGACGCCCTGGACTCGATCCTCACCAACCGCTCCACCCGCTGGCACGGGCTCGCCACCAAGAACAAGAAGCTCATGGAGCTCGATGGCGCCCGTGAGGCCCTGGGGCAGATGGAAGACATCGTGGTCTCGGAATTCGACCGTCCCGCGGCCCGCTTCACCCCGCAAATGCACGAAGCATATATCGATATGGTGAGCTTTGGGAATTGCTGCCCATATGTCGAGAGCGACGATGGCGACGGCGTCTTCTTCTCTACCCGGCCAATGAAGGAGATGTACTTCGTTGAGAACTCGAGGGGCCAGGTCAAGGAGGTCTTCCGGGAATTCGAGCTCACCAACAAGCAGGCCCTCGAGAAGTTCCCAGACGCGCCACTGGTCAAGATCAGGCAGAAAGCATCGGGTGAGCCATTCGAGCGAAGCACCTTCATCCACTGGGTCTACCCGAATCTGGACCAGATAGAGGGGAACCTGGATGAGTCCGGCATGGCCTTCGTTTCGCAGTACATCTCGGAGGACGAGGGCGAGATCATCAAGGAAGAGGGCTACCACGAGATGCCCTATATGCCGGCGCGCTGGATCGTAGACGCCGGCAACACCTATGGGATCGGCATTGGCAACTTCATGCTCCCCGATGCCAAGACCTTGAACGTGATGGTGAAGACCATCTTGCGCGCGGGCATCAAGGCCGTGGACCCGCCGCTGCTGGTGCAGAACGATTCCATCGTGGGCAATGTCAAGACCGGCCCCAACACGCTCACGGTCTACAACCCCACCGGTATCGACCAAGTCCCCATCCGCGAATTTGCCAATGGCGGACGCATTGACATTGGGATAGAGCTGATCGAGCGGCAACGTGATCAGATCCGGACGACCGCCATGTTCGAATTGCTTCAGCTAGCAAGCAAGAAGAATATGACCGCTACAGAGGTCCAAGAGCTCTCTGACACAATGAGGCAACACTTTTCCCCAATATCGGGGCGCCTTGAGGTCGAGCTCTTGAGTCCTTTGGTCAATCGCGTAGTTGGGATTCTTGCGCGTCAAGGCAAGTTCGACCACATCCAGTTCCCCGAGGAGTTCTACGATGAAGATGGGTTCGGGGCAGAGATAGAAGTCGAGTACATCTCGCCAGTAGCAGTGGCACAGAAGCGCGGCCGCGCCCAGGGCATCGTGAATACACTCACCATCGCAGCCAACCTGGCCCAGGTGTTTCCGGAGGGCTTGGACAACTTCGATGTGGACTACGCGCTGCGCGAATACTCGGCCAGCAATGGCAACCCGGCAGAGATGCTGCGGCTCAAGGCTCTTGTGGCCCAGATCCGTGAGCAGCGCGCCCAGCAGCAAGCCGAACAGCAGCAACGCGAGCAGGCCATGCAGGCAGCACAAGCAGGCGGCGACCTCGTGAAGAACACGGCGTCGCTACGCCAGTAGGCCAGGGGAAGGTATGGAACACAGAGAGGATCGGTACGCAGACGAGCCCACGCCCGCAGAGCAGCAAGAGCAGGTAACCCAGATAGTTGCCAAGCGTGCGGCGATGTCTGCCAAATACAAGCTCGTATTCGACGGGTCGCCTGTTGCCATGGAAGTCTTGGCAGATATAGGCGACCGCTGTTTTTTCGGCAAGAGCGCATTCAAGATCGGGCAGGCGGATGGTCTCGTTCTGGCCTTTGTTGAGGGAAAGCGTGATCTGTTCGCCTATATGCAGGAGATGCTGAAGAAAGAAGAGGAGGAGTAATGTCATCAGAATTCATAGCGCCCGGCGGTGATGTGGTCGCGGCAACGGCAGAACCCACCGCCACGGAGCCTACCAACGTTGAACCCACTACTACCCCAACTCCAGATCCGACCGTGGAACCTGGGCTCGAGACCACCGTTGTCAGCGCTACCCCTTCTCCCATTGCCGGTCAGCCTTGGCAGACCGATGAGTGGAAGGCCCAGATAAATACGCTGACAGACGATCGGCGCAGCGCCACCTCGCTCATCAATTCCAAGAGCTTCGATGACTATGTGGATCAGGTGGAGAACCAGGCCAAGGCCCTGGGCGTTGGCAAGAAGGGCATCGTCCCCGGCAACCCCGAAGACCCCACCGACATGGGCCGCTTCTATACTGAAATGGGCCGCCCCACGGAGCCAGGGGGGTACGAGTTCTCAGCGATCCCAGAAGGCATGAATCTGGCCCAGCCCATGGTTGACTCCATGCGCCAGAAGATGTTTGACCATGGCCTGTCCAAGGATCAGGCCGAGGGGATCTACAACGACTTCCTCGAGATGCAGGGGCAGGTGGACTCCATGGTCCGCCAGCATCAGGCCGGGCAGAACTTCGCAGCCAGGGAAGAGCTCAAGAAGGAGTGGGGGAACAAGTACGAGCCCAATCAGCAGTTTGCCAAGGCACTGCTCGAGAAGTACGGGGCAGACAGCGCCGCAACTCTGGCCCTCCTCGAGCTGAAGGATGGCACCTTTCTGGGCGATCACCCTGATATGACTCGGCTTATGGTGGGTTTCGGGCACCGTATGAAGGAAGGCCAGCAGGTGGCTGGGGAGATCAAGCCGCCCATGGGTAACACCCCCGCCGAGGCCAAGAAGAAGTACGACGCCATCGTGGGTGGCGACATGAATAGCGCCTACTACAACAAGCGAGACCAGGGCCACGACAACGCGGTTGCGCAGGCTAGTGCTTTGCTGCTAGAGATGGAAGGCGTACAGGTTATCCCGGGCGTAGGCCCGGACATTATCGGGTAGCGAGTCTTGCAAGTAAGGCCGTCCGGTTGCTAGCAGGTTAAAGAACCTGGGACATAGCACCTAAGCTATAGAGGGGTCCGTACCTCCACACGGGGTAGAACGGGTAGCCACTTCGAAGTTGTTCAACATACACTTTGGAGGCTACGGCTATCTCTACTCAAATTACGACTGCTCACGTCAAGCAGTTCTCTGCCAACGTGATGCACCTTGCACAGCAAAAGAAGTCCCGCCTTGCGGGCGCTGTTCGCGTTGAGAATATCAACGGCGAAGAGGCGTACTTCGATCAGATAGGTTTGTCTGCAATGACTCTCCTAACTTCTCGACATGCCGATACCACGATAACAGATACTCCTCACGCCCGAAGACAAGTAACAACTTCTACCTACGGCAACGCAGACCTTGTGGACATCGCGGACCTTGTCAGAACCATGATGGATCCAACCTCTCACTACGCCAACAGCTTTGGCAGTGCGACCGGTAGAACTATCGATGACGTACTCATCGACAAGTTCTTCGCGACCGCGAACACCGGCAAGGCAGGTGGGACTACGGAGACATTCAACTCCGACTCGGACACCGAACTGGGAACGCAGGCCCCGGACCTCGTGGCGCTTGCCGAAGTAAGGCAGATGCTCCAGGTGAACGAGTTCGACGAGGACGAGGGGTACAACTTCTGTGGCAACGCAGAGGTAATCAGGCAGCTCCTCACCGAGAACATCACCACGGCAGGCGGCGCAGCCTCGAGAGAGTTCGGGGCAATGGGCGGCCACGCCAATGCCAATAGCATCATCACCGGAGAGCTCACTCACTACTACGGGTTCCATATCCTCCGCAGTGAGCGGCTCGACAATGATGGGACCAACTGGCTGTGTCCGGCATGGGCAACCAACTCGATGCTCCTGGCATTCGGCCTGAACCCGAGGCTGGCAGTGTCGAACCGTTCAGACAAGTGGAACAGCACCCAAGTGGCCATGCTGCTTGATGTTGGCGCCACGCGGATGGAGCACAAGGGCGTTATTAGATGCCTCTTCATCGACATCTAGTAAGTAAGTGAATTGCCCGGGAGCGGGGGGTGCGGAGTGTCCGGCTGCCGCCCCCGGGCTTTTTGAAAGGTAAGAATTAATGTCTCTTAAAGCCGTTGTGTCGACGGAAATTAGCAACACCTATGCGAGCCCCGTTGTCGTCAATGATAACCGCCAAGACCACGGCGTTGTCCATTGCAAGTCTGGGACCATTGCGTGGGGGGCCAACGATCTAGACAACTCGATCTATCGTTTGTGTCGCTTGCGAGCCCATGACTCTGTTAAGTCGATCAGAATCTTCCACGACATAGCAAACACCACCTTTACCTTTGATCTCGGGATCTTCCCGCAGACCCAAAGCGCATCCGTGGTTGTTGCCGACGCAACCGACCCCGATGCCTACGCGAGTGCCCATACTCACACCACGGCAGATACCACCGGTCTCGAACACGCATTCGAGGCGCGCAATATCACCGCCATTAACCAGCGTGTTTGGGAAGACGCGGGCGTTGCGACTGATCCGGGCAATATCTGGTACGAGCTGGTGATCTCCCTCACGGCAGCGCTTAACTCCACATTGGGTGGCGATCTCTCCTTTGTCGTTCTCTACACGTCCGGCGACTAGCACCACCTTGTTTCTCTCTGCCTTCCGTGTGGGGAAGTCAGTAGAGAAGGTGCGGGGTGGGTCCTTCCTCCCTGCCCCGCACCGCTCTACGGAAGGGTTGAATGGCATCTGATACTGAGATTGCAAACCTCGCCCTAGACAAGCTCGGGGCGCGTTCCATTGATTCGCTCGATGCGGACAATGACCGAGCTCGTCTCGTCAAGCGCTTCTTCCCCCTTGTGCGCGACCGGGTCCTCCGCTCCCACAACTGGAACTTCGCTGTCACCCGCGTCACGCTCACGGCAGACACGGCTACCCCGGACTGGGAATACGACTACCAATACTCCCTACCCGAGGGCGTGAACAAGTGCCTGCGGGTCATCGAAGTCGAGAACGAAGACTTCCACGAGGGCACCTGGAAGGTCGAGGGTCGCAAGATCGTCACCGACAAGGGCGGCCCGATCAAGATCAAGTACATCAAGCAAGTGGTCAACTACGGCAACTGGGACGGCCTGGCTGTGGAGATGTTCGCTGCCCATCTGGCCGCCGACATGGCCCAGTCCATCGGCCCCAGCAACACCACCCAGGCCAACCTGGTGCAGATCGCGCGTGAACGCACCGCCGAAGCCAAGGCACTGGACGGCCAGGAGGGGATGCCGGAAGTCATCGTCAATGATGAGTGGATTGATGTGAGGCACTGATGGGCCGCCAGCGAGTAGCCCAGAACTCAATGAACGTAGGCGAGCTCTCTAAGAAGATGGAGGGCAGGGCCGACATTGACAAGCACGCCAACGGCCTTCGCACCCTAGAGAATTGCTTCATCGACCCCCGCGGTGGTGTCGTCTCCCGCCCTGGCACCAAGCACGTCAAAGAGGAGATGGACAGCTCTGTCAAGGGCCGCCTCATCCCCTTCCGCTTCTCCAACACCCAGGCATACGTCATTGAGCTGGGTAACCTGAAGGCCCGCTTCTTCAGGAACAATGCGCAGATAGAAGCTGATGACGTGGTGACCATTGCGGCTGCCGTTGACGCCACCGCGGACACCATTGAGGCCAGGGATGCCGACGCAACCGGCACCGCCGTCAGCCACAGCCTGGCCCACAACCAAGGCCCGCTCAGGCTCACCACCACCGACACCCTTCCTGCCGGTACTGATGGCACGACGGATTATTATGTGAAGCTCCCGCAAGAGCACACATTCGTCAACACAGACATCACAGTAGGCACGGACGAGATAGCCATAGCCGCCCACCTTATCGAGGACGGCGAGGGCCCGTACATGCTGAGGACCACGGGCGAGCTGCCCGCGGAGCTTGACACCAACGACGAGTATTTCATCAAGACCTCAACGTCCGGGGCCAACGCCATTGAACTCGAGTTGTCGGTTGGTGGCGGGGTTGTGGATATCGTCACAGTCGGTGCAGCAGGCGGCACCCACACCCTCTACCCCACCGACGCCTACAAGAGGCAGAAGTTCCAGCTTGCCGCAGCAGCAGATGGGGCCGCGGTAAACATCACCGACCAAGGCGTTGGCACCCACACCCTGGGCGCAGCCCTCGGTATCACGCCAGCTGCCGAGCTAGACACCCCTTATCTCACTGCCGACCTGTACGATATCCAATTCAAGCAGCTAAACGATGTCGTCTACATAGTCGGGGATGGTTACCCGGTCGGCAAGATCTCCCGCACCGGCCATGCCAAGTGGCAGTATGACGAGGTGACGCTGCTCGATGGCCCGTACTTCCTCGAAAGCGAGGGTGAGCTAACAGAAGGCACCACAATCACACCCTCAGCAGCCAGCGGCAACGACGATGCCGCAGCCCGCATTACCCTCACTGCCAGCTCCGCCCTGTTCTCGGCCAGTGACATAGGCCGGCTGGTGCGGCTCGAGGATGACGCTGATGGCGATGCAGCCACTGAGGCTTGGGGCTACTGCGTAATCCGGGAGTTTGTGAGCACTACGGTCGTCCGCGTAAACATCCTTCAGGCCTTCGTGGGCACATCCGCGGCCAACAAATGGCGCATGGGCGTCTTCGGATCAGCCACCGCCACAGGCTACCCCAAGGTCATTGGCATGACGGGTGACCGTGTCTATTACGCCGGGGCCTCCGGCAGCCCCGACTCCTTCTATGGCACCCGTGTTGGCTTGTACGAGGATATGACCCCCACAGACATAGGCGTTGACGGCAACGGTAACGTGTTCGATGACCACGCCGTCAGCTTCACGCTCCAGAAGGGCCAGGCCGATGCCATCAATTGGATCGAGACGGTCCAGTCCATGGTGGTGGGCACCAGCGATGGCATCTGGGACGTCAAGGCCAGCATCTTCCGCGACCCCATCACCCCGTCCTCCATCCAGGCCAATGCCAGTCTCGAGGACTCTGCCTCCACCGTTCAACCCGTCGTATCCGGCAGCGAGGTCGTCTACACCTCGGCCGACAAGCGCGAGGTGCTTGCCATCGCCTACGCGAACGAGACGGAGGTGTACCAGAACAAAGAGCTCACCATCAACGCCGACCACATCACCTACTCTGGCGTCCAGCAGCTTGCTAAGCAGCGCTACCCCTGGCGGGCGATCCATGCCCGGCTAGACGACGGGACCGTTGCCGTTCTCTGCTATGTGAATGAACAGGGCATCCAGGGTTGGGGCCGCTTCATCTACGGCGCTGACGACACGTCTGCTGCCGTGGTTGAATCTCTGGCCGTCATACCCAATGCCACGGACACGGGGGATGAGCTCTGGCTGTCCGTGAAGCGTACCTTCGAGGGCTCCACCTACCGCTCCATTGAGTACATGGCGGCGCCCTGGGATGGAGAGAACGACAACATCGAAGACGCCTACTTCCTTGATTGTGGCGTCACCGTAGACAACGGCGCCAATAGCCGCACCATGGTCCCCATCACGAACGAGATCGACTTCCTGGCCGGCGACACGGCCCATGTCGTTGCAGACGGCATCTACCGCGGCACCATTACCGTCTCTGCATCTCTTGATTTCGTAGCGGGTGATGTCAGCACGGTCAACAACGAGCTCACCCTAGACCACTCCTCTGGCGCGACCCGCGAGAATCCTGAAGACGTGTACCCCGTGAGCTTCAGCAACTCCAACGGCGCACTGCCTGCTGGTCTCACCGCGGGCATACCCTACAAGCTGATCGAGAACACACCAGATGATTTCGAGGTCCACACCTACTGGCAGGAGTTCTCTGATGGCCACGTGGATACGGGCGCAGAGACTATCACGCTAACAGCCCACGGCATGGCAGATGATGGTGTAGACAGCCCGATCTACTTCGTGCTCACGGCGGGACCCGTGCCGGGCTACACAGACCCCTCTGGCACCCATACGTTCAGCCTGGGTGTAAAGTATTGGGCCAACATCCAAGACGCCAACACAATCAAGATCTCCCTTACCCAGGGTGGCTCCACGCTGAACCTCACCACCGCCGGCTCTGGCACCTGGCACATCATCACCCCCAACCTGGCCCGGGTCACCGTATCCGACACCGGCTCCGGCACTCACCACCTCAACTACGGCGCCTATCTGGATCGAATCACTGACACGGTCCATGTCGGCCTCTACGCCAATCGCAACCTCGAGCCGTTCCAGCCATCACCTCCAGACCGAGCAGGCAGCACAGAGGGGGCACTCATCAAGCAGGCCCACTCGTACCTCCGGGTCCTCAATACGTCCTCATTCAAGATCGGCCCCGACTCCGACAGCCTTTCCCCTGTGGAGTTCGAGGAGAATACATTCGACACCCAGGAGCCGCCCGAGAGCGGGATCAAGGATGTGCAGGTGGAGACAGGCTGGTCACGCCGGCCATCTATCTACATCCAGCAAGACGAGCCGCTGCCGTTCTTCATCCTTGGCCTCATCGCAGACATCAGGAACAGCGACAAATGATACTCCCCTGCACACGCGAGCACCTGCTCGAGATAAACGAAGACCTGCAACAGTCCCAGATCGACGAGGCATTCGACAGCCGCCTGCTTGTCACAGACGAGGAGTGGCTGAATAGCTGGGCCCGCAGCGTTGTGGTAGATGGCAAGGTGGTGGCCTGCATGGGGATCGGCCCGCTCTGGGAGGGGGTTGGCCAGGCATGGGCCCTGATCTCACGCGAGGGCTTCGAGAGGCACGGGGTCGCCATAGGCCGCCACGCACGCCGCCTACTTGCAATGGCCCTTGATGACGGGTACTTCAACCGCATACAGGCCACAGCAGTTGAAACCCACCCCCGCCACCGGGAGTGGTTGCGGTCCATGGGCTTCACCTGCGAGACGCCCAACGGGATGAAGTGCTACGCGCCCCACACCCATAGCACTTCGTTTCTATACTCGAGGCACAACTAATGGGACCGGAAGTTCTAGCGCTATCAGCAACCCTCTTCTCGGCCGTGTCTTCCGTGGGCATGGGCATTGCCGGAATGAGCCAAGCCAAGAATGCCGCCTCCGCCCAACGAGACGAGGCCAGGCGGCAAGAAGAACTCCGCATCCAAGACCTCGAGCGCCAGCGCAAGGAAATGCAGGGCGCGTTCATCGCACAGGCCGGTATGAGCGGGGCCGGCGGCACTTCCCGCGCCGACATCCTGGGGCAGATGGGCAGGGACACCCTCGAGAACATCCAGCGAGTCCGGGCCCAGACTGATGTCACCTTGGCCAGCATTAAGGCAGACCAGAGCTCTGCAACCATCGGTGGCGTAGGCACGCTGCTGGGCGGGATTGCTACCGCTGCTGGCGGTGTTGCTGATTATGAGGCGGCTACCTGATGCCCCGCGTGCCTAGCAGAATCCCCATCATCGACCCCGGTAGTGCGGTTGGGCCCGGTGCTAATCAGGCCACAGCCGGGCTGACACGCCTAAACCAGGGGCTTCAGCAACTGGGCGGCACCATCGCTGCCATTGCGCAGGCTCGTGTGGTGGACGCTGCGGAGCTCGAACTCATCCGCATGCAAAGCGACTACATGGCCGGGGTTGATGAGATTGAGCGGGATCTGAAGGATGAAGGGTTCACGGTAAAGGGTCGTGAACAGGCCAGCAAGAAGAACGAGGAGCTGCGCGATCGCGTGCTCGGCAGCACGGATAGCGGCCTTGCCCGAACAAAGTTCAAGAAGACATCGCTTGACATGCAGGGTCGAGCAAATATACGGATCGCCAACCAGGACCATCAGAATTTTGTCGTGGCGCGCAGGGGGCAAGAGGCGCGGGCCGTTGAGGGGCTGACAACAGTTGCCATGTCTGCCACTACCGAACGGGAATACCAGGAGGCCGTTGACCTGATAGCCGGGGCCCTACTGAACAGCCCCGTCCGCACACCACTAGAAGCCGATGCGGCATTCAAGGCCGCAATGATGACAATCGATACGCGCAAACTAGACGCGGCACTGATGGGGACCACCACAGAAATCCGAGACGCCCTACAGCAGATGGAGGAAGGGGAGTTCGAGAACCTACCGCCCGAGGAGTCGGACAAATACAAGAAGCTCCTAGTTAACCAGCTCAGCGCGGTGGAGCAGGGCGAGCTGGAGGTTCGTATTGACGCGGACATAGATGCGGGCCGCTTCGCGAATGCACGCGCCACCATCCCCGAGATTGACGCCCGCCAGGAGCTGAGAAGGGATGATGCCAGGTGGATTTCTGCCGCAAAGGCAACGGCACTCAAGAGGAAGATCGGCGACGCCGGTAATGCGCACGACGAAAAGGGCCTAAGCCTATTTCGTGCAACAATGAGGGTGCAGAACAAGGAGGCGTGTTTCGCCAGAGATCCCGAGTGCAAGAAGGACGCGAGTCTTTGGTATGACACCAAGCTGGCCCAGGCAGGCTACGCCAAGCACGATCCACGCAACATAGACTTCGCGCTGGAACACATAGACGCGGTGGGGTTCCCGCCGGATTCTGCGCTAAACGAGCTAGCCGCTGGGCTCGCGTCATCAAGCGACCAGCACCTCCTTGCCTCCACCGTTTCCTATCGCAAGCTTCTCAATGTCGCGCCCGTTTACGAGGACATCATTGGCAAGGGGGTGGCCGCACTAGCCATAGAAACAGAAAAGCTCATGACGGCACACGGCACAAATCACGACCCGGCCAACCCCGCCAACATCGCGCTTGCCAAAGAGGCCAGAGCGGTGCTGCTGCCAACTGGTGCAGAGGGGCTGGCAGAAAGAGATAGGCGAGAACGGGCGTATGTGGATAACGCAGACACGTACTTGGCCAACGGGATTCAGGCCGTGGAGGATGCCTTTGATCCAAGCTGGCGACATCTCGTTGCCGACATCGAGCCCAATGACCCCATCGCCACTGATATAGCCACGCTGCTCCACTCCTACATCCTGTTGCATGGCAACGAGGAGGCCGCATATAAGCACATGGTCGACACGATCAAGGCCACTCACGCCTACACCAACATCGGGACCAAGAATGGCGAATGGGGATACCAAAAGCACGGCGTTCGCCTATATCACCCGCAAGGCGGAGATGGCGAGTGGATAACAAAGCAGCTCGCAGCCGATGTGTTTAAGAAGTCGGTTGGCGACCTAACACAGGACAATATCGATGAGGCAGCCAAGCTGGAACTCACGATAGATCGCACAACACTGGAGGGGCCCAAGGACGGGTATCGCTGGTTCATTCAGGAACGCGACGAGGAAACGGGGCTCCCGCTGCCGAAGACCTTTGCTGATGGGGAGATAATCCCCACCTTCTATCCAGACTACGGCCTGACCAAAGAAGCAGAAGAGGCAGCAACCATCAAGGCTCGCAATGATGCAAAGGCCGCAGAGATAGGCAAGTCATATGAGGGTTCCGACTTTAAGAACGATGTCGCATGGTCTGCCATGCAGGGACGGGTTGCCAGGGCCAAGGCAGAGACGCGAACAGATGAACAGATTGAGGCCGACACCAATAGGCGGGAACAGGCCAGCCGTCATGGCTTCGGCTCGATAGCGGGTAGGTAACAGCAAGGTGGCACCCCTTTCAACTCCCAGGGTTCTAATCCCCGAAACGGACGCACCGCCGCCCGAAGCCACGGCTACGATTGAGGCCCCCGTTGTCGAGGCACCGGCCGAGGCCGCACCGGAAGAACCCGCCGGGGCACCGGGGGCAACACCCGAGACAGCGCCAGCCACCGAAGAAGAGGCCCCGGTACAGGTGGGGGCTCGCGAGAAGACACATGCAGAAATTCACGGCCCCTCACATCTTGACATAGCCAAGGCAGCGTTCCAGCGTGAGAACACCCTGGTCAGCGGGATAACCAGGATCTACGAAACGGCTGCCATGACACACGATGTCGACCCGGACTTCGTTATCAGCGATCGCGTTAAGGGAACCATCCTCGAACTCGAAGAGTTCTCGAGGTTCCAGTACGGCGTGGAGAATGAGCACGACTTTGCAATCGTAGAAGCCAGGCTCATGCGCGAGTACAACCAAACCCAAACCCTCGCCAACGCGGGCTGGGAAGGGTTCGCGCTGCAACTGGCTGCTGGGTTCGCTGACCCAGTGAACTTCATCCCTGTTGGTGGCGTTGCCATACGCGGGGCAAGGCTGGGCAAGACCGTGCTCGGCGGGGCCAAGACCGCAGTGAGGGCGGGCGTTCTCTCCACCGCCGTTTCCGAGGGTGTGCTCCATGTCTCGCAAGACACGCGCACGGGTAAAGAAAGCGTCATGAACCTGGGCGGGGCCGTGATACTGGGCGGCATTCTCGGTGGGTCCGCGGCCGGCATCGGCAGATTCTATCGTGTCCGTAAGGGAACAGACACCCCGGTCTACGATCCGGGCGGCACAGTCGGCCGGGAGGCCACGGATGCCGAAGTGACCAAGATGATCGGTGACGACATCGTTGCCAGCATGGACACGTCACGCCACATGGGCGGCCTCGATGATGAGATCGAGCTCACTTCCAATTCCTACTATGAAGCCGAAGACGTGCTCGACCTTACCCCGATAGACGACTCGCTTGGCACTATCAAGCATGAGGATGTGATAACCGGCGAGCTGATCGAGTCCCCGATGACCCCGGCCCTAGCAGAGCTCGAGCCCTCTCTCGGCATGGCCAAGCTGGGGGCCATGCTCAATGTCAGCCCGATGCTGCGGATCTTCGCGCTGCGCAGGAACCCATGGGCCAGGCGCCTTGCCGGCTCGATGTTCGAAATGTCTGCCAAGTTCAGTGACGAGGTTCTGGCCCCGGGCGGCGCTATGCAGACAAGGGCGAAGAACCAGCAATGGACCCTGATTGAAACACGTAAGGCCCGCGTATCGTCCTTCGCTGATTACAAGACCCGCCTCGGCAAGGAGGGCCAGCCCCCGGACGGCCGCCTCTCCGAACGGGAATTTGGTGAGGACATCTTCATTGCCATAGACAATGGCAACGTGGTGCCGGACTGGCGCGGACCCAGGTCGCAGGCGGCCAAAGCGGAAATAGAGCAAGCCGCCAAGGTATACACAGATCTCGGATACGCTCCGTACACCAAGCGGCTAGAGGGTGTTGAGCGAATACAGAAGGGCTGGACAAAGGACCACTCAGAAGCATACGCGCCCCATATGTGGGACCGGCATGAGGTGGAACACGGTGTGCTGCCGGACGGCAGAAAGTTCGATGACGTTGCCGCGGAGGAGATTCGGCGAGACATTGCCGGAGACGTTGCAAAGTACAATGAAGAGAACGCTGTACATAAGAGCCAGCTTCGCCACGATCAGGGCGAGCTGAACAAGTCCAAGACCGAACTACGGAAGGCCCAGAACGAACACAAGCGCAATAACGCAGCCGCGGAGAAGCTGGGCCGGACAGACACACCGGAAAAGCTTACGGCCCAGGAGGCCAGGACCCGGGCCGAACGTGATGCGCTTCGCAAGGCACATCAGGAAGACAGCCGGGCCCTATCTCGAGCTATGGCCAAGAAGACGAACAAGCCCACCCCGGAGGAGCTCGCCACACTACGGGCCCGTGCTGGTGCGTCAAAGAAGGCATGGCAGAAAAAGCGCGCCGAAAACACCAGGGACAAGACTCGCCTCGAGAAGCGGGCCCGGCTGAAGGAAGAGGCAGAGATCAAGGCGGCCCAGGCCAAGAGCGCGGAGAACGTAAAGACGCTCAAGGCCAAGGTGCGAGAACAAGAGGGCGGCATCACCGCCACCCGGAACAAGTTCAACAAGGCCCACGAAGACACGTTCAAGACCATGCCAAACGAGGACGGGATCAAGATCCGCGTGGGTCAGATGAAAGACCACATCCTTGGCGAGTCACCGGAGCGCATACCCAGCTCCCGCATCGCGAACGCAGGCCCGCACACGAACCACATGGGCACCCGGACTGTCCGCTGGGGCATGGAGCAGAAGAGCCCCTGGCTCATCAAGGATCCCGACGTGGTGCTCGAGTCGCAGCACCGTACGATGGCATTCGACATTGAACTCCTCGAGAAGTTCGGCTCCACCAAGCCCGAGGATTGGGCCATGTGGAAATACATGACCGACTGGTACGACGAGGCAGCCGCTGCCGCACCCAACGTGAAGGCGCGCAAGCGCATAATGAAGGACAAGGAAAACGAGATATACGACATCACCGGGATGCTTGCGATGGCCCGCGGTCGCGGTGGCCTGGCCTCCAACGGCAGATGGGAGCGGGCCCTGAAGGTCGTGCGCCAGTTTAAGAGCGCCACCTCTATGGGCCGCATCGTCTTCTCCTCGATCTCTGACCCTGCCCGTATCACAATGACGCAGGGTGTTGTCAGGACATTCGGCGGCACCGTCAAGGTGCTGGCTGGCGGGATGAAGCACATCGAGGGTGATGTGAAGATGGTTTCGCTTGCCGTCGACAAGACGCTCATGGAACGCATGGCCGCGATGATGGATGTTGGCACGGATTTCGGCCAAAATGCGGGCAAGTTCTCCCAAGCCGGCGACTGGATGGCTACCACGTCAATGAAATATTTCGGCGGCAACCATTGGAACGCTGGCGTCAAGACCCTCACCGGCAATGTACTCCAGCCCCGGTTCATCAAAAACGTTCGCTCATGGGGTAGGGGCACGCTTAGCAGAAGCGAGCTGAGGTATATGAAGGGTCTCAATATCAATGAGAAGATGCTTGACCTAATGGCCGAGCAGGTTTCAATCCATTCCCCCAAGAAAACATTCTGGGACGTGGGCCGCGTGGATCTCTGGGCAGAAAGCGGGCCGAAGGGCATAGAGGCGCAGGTCGCCTGGAACGCGGGCATGCGCAAGGCCGTTGACACAATCATCGTCACACCCACGGTCGGCGACCTCCCGCTTGCGATTTCCTACGGGCCGAAGAGCGCAGAGCTCAAGACCATCTTCCTGTTCAAGTCCTTCCTCCTGGCCTCCCATGCGCGCGTCATTGTCCCAATGGCCCAGTCGTTTGCCATGGTGGGACGCGGTGGTGCCGGTGACGCAGCAGCACATCTATTCGGTGTAGCCAATGCTGTGGGATTGGGGATGTTGGGATATGCCCTGGCAGAGCTGGCGGCTGGCCGGGAGGTGGAGTGGGGCAACCTCCCCAAGTTGGTAGCAGAGGGCGTAGATCGTAGTGGCGCTATCCCGTACCTGATGCAGGAGCCCATGAATATGCTGGACCGCATCTTCCCCGTCTACGAAAACGTACTTGGCATATCCAGCAACAGCAGGTATGCCAATAGGAACATGGCCTCAACGCTAATGGGCCCAGCATCGGGAACCTTCTTCTCGGACATCCCGCGCCTCGGTGGTGCCACCGTGCGGGGCGTTATGGGCGAGAAGCCTACAAGGGAAGAGTTCCGCCTTGTACGTAGAAACATCCCCTTCAACCAGACCTTCTATCTCCAGAACGGAGTGAACTTCCTCGAAGAACAGGCCGCAGACGCACTGGGCCTGAGAAGCAGCAAGTCCCGCGGAAAGGCATCACTATGACAGTCACATCAAGTTCCTCAAGACTCCAATTCACCGGTGACGGCACCGAGGCCTCACTAGCCGTGACCTTCGAGTTCTTCGATGCCGCCGACCTGGCCGTCACCCGCCGGCTGCTCTCCACTGGTGCCGAGTCAACCATGGTGCTCAACACGGATTACACCGTGACCGGCGGAGGAGGATCAACTGGCACAGTAGAAGTGGTGGATGGGACAACTGACTTCCCCCTCGACGACGTCACCTGGACCATTACCCGCAGCGAGCCCAAGACCCAGACCTACGACCCGGCCCAGAGTTCGGCCATCAGCACCACGGCCCTGTCCAACCAGCTCGATAGGATGACCATGCGGATGCAGCAGCTCCAAGAACAGATCGACAGATGCCTCAAGTATCCGATAACAGATGCCACGGCCCGGGAAGACATTCTTGACAACAGCGTAGACCGGGCCTCGAAAGACTTGCAATTCGATGCCAGTGGCGATCCAACATCAGCCACACCTTAGGAGAAACCATGTACACCAAGTTCACCTCTTTGATTCTCGCCGCCATCCTGGCCCTGTCCCTGGGCTGCTCCACGCTCGGGGGTGTCGCTGGCAATGCCGTCGACTGTGCCAAAAACGGAAACTGTGACGCCACCGCATCCGACATCGATGCCGGAGGGTCCGCCACCAAGTCCGTGCTGGGGTCCGTCTCAAAGGTCGTTGAGGTGCTGGGAGTCGCAGTCGACGCAGGTACTGGTGTGCTTGGTGGTAGTGTGGTGAGTATCGGTTCCGCCATCTCCAAGATCTTCGGCCTGTTCAGCGGAGACGACGAGGACTAGGTGACCAAACTGCTCGAGGACCCCACCGATGCCTGGCCCGTGCTGGTGGGTGCTATGGTGGCCCTGGCTAACGAGGTGAGACGATGGGTCTCAAGAATACGAGGGCAGCCGTTACCAGAGGCAACCCCCATGTCTGACAGCGAACTCGAGCGGCTGGTGCGGCTCGAGGGGCAGCTTGACGAGTGCCGGAAGATCCTTGACCAGCTCCTCATCATGACCCGCAAGCTGCTCCGGGATCACCAGCACATAGGAGAATGAGATGGTTCTCATCGCCGTTCGCGCCGCCTGGATAGCTGGGCTAGTCTGTGCCTTGATATGGTCCTCTCTTACCATGGCTGGCGTCATCTAGTTATCCGGCAACTCATCCCGGGAATACTCCTGGCGCTCATTGTCTTACTGGGCCTAGTCAGGGTCAGTCTCGCTGCCAACCATGCCAGGGCAAGCTTTGGCGATGGCAATGGTGTATTCAGTTTTGCTGCCGGCCCAGACCCAGAAGAGGTCCAGGCGGTGGACAAGATATGCTTCTACAACTTGATCGATGGGCAGAGCAGCTTGCTCTTCTGTGTGTTCGCACCTTGCGACTGCTGCGAGCAGGTATTCAAGGGCTCAGTCGAGATACCTTTCGACGAGTCCAAGATTGGTTCGCGAGTCAAGGCAAGGGCCTGGAACGCGGAAGGGTTCAGCGAGCCATCGGGTATGGAGTACCATCTCATCTGGGTATCGGAGCCGCCCATGCGAGTGGGCATGATGGCGGGACTGGCGGCATTGGCATATATGAATTTGGCGCAACAAGCACCTCGCGACTAGCCACCTGCGAGGTAGGGCTACAAGAGCTGTTCGCAGCAATAGTACGGGACTACGATTGCACTGTGCTCTGTGGCCACCGCAATGAGGTGGAACAAAATGAAGCCTTCGACAACGGCCGCTCCGACCTGCAATGGCCCGACAGCAACCACAACACCAATCCTTCCCGGGCCATCGACGTAGCCGTGTACCACGCCGACAAGGACCCGCACATCAATTGGGCTGACACTCGGGGCTTCTACCACTTCGGCGGCTACGTCCAAGGTGTTGCGCGTGAGATGGGCATAGGTCTCAGGTGGGGCGGAGATTGGGACAACGACCGGGATCTCGGAGACCAACAGCTTTTCGATTTGGTGCATTTTGAGCTGGTAAATGTTTGACCCCATCCCACTCATGCGCGAGCAGTTCCAGCTACACGGAGGGTGGACAGATGGGTTTGAAACAGAAGCTAAGAGGCTATGTGCTGAATACGGCCTGGCAATGGCTCTTAGAGGAGCTTCGCAAGTACGGCCGAGGCTTACAGCATGGGTTCAAGCAAACGCTGGAAGGCGTGCATCTCATACCGAAATCGCTGAAGAAGTCCACGCAGCGCGCGAAACGGTCTCGAGAGTTGCGAAGGCGCTTGAGAAAGAAGGGGTGATTGTCCGGCACAAGGGGGTTGTGTCGAGCTATGAGTTGGCCGACTGACGCCTTTCCTCGGCATGGTACCCAGAATGGCAATCGCGGCAAAGCCACCGAACAGCCAGCGGCTTGCTATAGTCATCGTGATGGCCATCGATGCGCCCGCCTCCCCCGCACTTGCTGCATGAGGTGGGTCTACTTATTCTCCCTTGAGTTCCTCCGCCTCTTCTTCGAGGCGCTTCAGCAAGGAGAGCGCGTCGTCGTTCTTCCACCCGCTCTTGTGATCGTTGGCCCTGAGCCGAGCCTCCATTTCTGCGGCGAATCTGAGCACGGCGGGGCGGATAGTGGCGTTGGTCATGATTTCTCCTCGTCGGGGGGCGGGGTGGGGGCTACCATGTCGCGTGCGTGCCACTCCAAAAACCCCTCCTCCACTGCGAAATAGAACAGCGCCGCGATTAGCTGTCCCCCCGCCCGGTG
>Ga0255048_10000638_pt1 | contig 26303 bp, 41 predicted proteins | sample JV7_2_2_MG_FD_183619 | JGI IMG/M metagenome (GOLD analysis project Ga0255048, IMG submission 183619) | Seawater microbial communities from Jervis Inlet, British Columbia, Canada - JV7_2_2 | ecosystem: Environmental > Aquatic > Marine > Inlet | place: Canada: British Columbia | collected 2016-10-06
CACCTGTTAAAGAATCTTCTATATAACTACCGTACCAACTTAAATTCATTTCTTCCATATCGCTTTACTTTTTAAATTCTAAATTTACTTACTCAATATTAATGAAAGTTTTTTAATAAACAAAATACCGCCCCATATATTTTTAAAAGGTAGGGCGGTAAATACATTTCTGTTCCTAAAAGTAGTGGGTTAAGTGTGCTTCTCTACCCATGTTTTTATCATGTATAAAGGCCTCTACTGCTACTAAGTTTAAATACTGGCTTTCACAATGCCAAAGGTCAGCAGAGGAAGGAGAACGCAAATAAGTTACATTGCAACCAATAAAATCTTTACCACTTTTAAACTGTGTTTTGTCTTGGTGGTGTACGTGATGAAGATACCCGTATCTAAATTTAGTTTCAGCCCACATCTTGGGTTCTTCTTGTGCCATAACTAAAGGTAGTTGTAGCATCTTACCTTTATCACCATGTTCTAGTTCTATCATGTTGTTATGATATTGGTAGTACTTTCTGTATTTAGGAGAAGTATTAAATGTCATGTTCTTACTATTTCTAAACCATGCTTGTAAAGTTTCAGCTAATAAGCACCCACTTACATAATCGTGATTAGAAGGACAATGAACAACATCAACATCTGCAACACTTAAACACATTTCTAAGCATTTTACATAACACTCTTTAGCTATCTGAAAAGCTTTAAACCAATTTAGATCCGTATCCTGTGGCGTTCCTTTGGTTGTTGTCCTGTTTGCATTATCAATATTTAAAACATCATTACCAACTACAAAAAGAATCTTATCTATATTAAAACCACTAGCTTTATTTAAAAGTCCTTGCGTACCTTCTAACGCTCTTTTAACTGCTATCTTACTATTATACTCATTACCTGTTAAGAATGTCTCAGCGTACTTGTTAATATGTAAATCAGCTATATCTATAACTAGTAATTTACCACTTTCTTTTTTAGCTCTTTTTAGCTTAGGGTATTTTGGAGCATAGTCTTTTATTAAGCTTGTAATATCTTTAATGAATTTAGACTGATTATCTAATTGATTTCTAAAATTTGGATTCTTTACAAATATTGAGGAGTCGTCACCTTTAACCCATCCAAACGGTGAAGAGGCTGGGTCAATCCCTTTCTCTTTACATTCATTTGAAAACCTTCTGTACTTGTTTAAGATGTTAAGCTCTGTCTCTGAGATTCTAACTCTTTTAGTATCCTTTCCCTTCTCAGTAACTCCTTTTAATTCTTTTCTTTGTTTCATGCTGTTTTAAGATTTTAGTTTTAGGTTGACATGGTTTAGTTACTTGTCTAATTCAATACCTTTGCATATACATAACCCACCAACTATAACCCCAAAAAAAGAAGCGGCCATAGAAAACGGATTATCTAGAGTAGCCCTTGCTAATGATACCGTACCTAAATTAAAAAGGTATAGCCCTAGTAAGAAATATTTATCTAGTTTTTTCATTTTCTTTTCCTCCTGGTTAGTGAGAATAAAACTTTCCTGTTATTGTCATTATCTAAAATGAGCCTAGTGCCTACTACATTTTTATCCATTTCAAATAACCCCTCATTTGCCCATGTGCAAACCTGCTGAGGGAATTTTTTGTACCTTTTAGCGTACTCACTAACTGTTAATTTTTCCATTTTTATTATTTAAGTTTAAAATTCTATTTACTTCTATTTGACTAAAGCTATAATTAGCTGCTATTTTCCTTTTCCTATATGAATCACAGCAGCTATGCAATTGGTTAACCCATTTATTTAGATTGTAAAAGTATGCTTCAGCGTTTTCTTTATCCATAATTTTAAGTATCTTTAAGATTATAACACAAGTTTAAATTATAAATTTGAAACTTACAATGTTTGAAGCAATTAAAAATAAAATAAAAGATAGGGTAGCTACTGCTAATGAGTTAGGGCTAACTATGGTTAAGTTTTCAGACGTAAATATAACCCTACACGACTCTAGTGTTACGTCTAATGATGAAGTATACTGTAACTATGTGTTTAATTACGCTGAAATGTTATTTGAGTTTGATCGTAAAATAAGCCGTAAAAAAAGTGAAGCCGACCAAAATTCAGCTAAAGACTTCTTAGAAGAAACATTTTAAGCCATGACAGACCAACAAAAGAAAGTTGTAGAAGATATTATTTTAAACCTTAAGTATCAAGCGTCTAACCTTGGTATTTCCGTTGTTTACTATTCTGCTGCAGACGGGACTATAGCCGCTAACGCTGGGTTTAGTAATATAAAACTATATAGGAATTACACTTACCAAGACGCTATAACTGAGCTACAAAACAAGATAAATAAAAAGATTTTAGCTGACTCTGTAACTGAGCGCAGTGATTGGTATACAGCTAACTTGGTGTAGCTAACTTGGTGTTATAACTTCTGTTTATTAATATAGCTACTTCACTACTGTTAAAAGGTTTTTCTATTAATGTGATATTTTTAAAGCTGTCTTTAAATATTTTCTTTATATCAAAAGTAAGATAGCCGCTTAATACTATCGGTATTAGGTTAGGGTAAAAAGGCAGCACCATTTTTAATACTTCATCACCATTAAGGTTAGGCATACAGTAATCAGTGAAAAATATATGCACTTTGTTAGTCTTTAATAAAGCTAAAGACTCTTCTACATTTAAAGAAGTTAATATATTAAATTTTGACCGTCTAAAAACAGACTTAAAAGCTCTTAGGTTTTGTACTTCATCATCCAAATAAAGTATAGTTATTTTTTCATCCTTTACCTTTGGTAGTAAAGCGTCTATCTCAGCTCTCAGCGTTTTATTTATTTTTTTAATAGGTTTCATTTTTTATCTATTAACCTGTTAAGCGCCTCTGTGAAATATGTTAATTTCTCTGATAACGTGCGCTTTTCTACGGCGTTCTCTTTTATCACTTCTAACACTCTGGTTAAGGTTTCCATGTTTTTAATTTCTTCACTCCTGCTATATTTACGCTCTTTTTTAGAATCAGTATATAGTATTTTCAGCGCCCACACTAATATAATGCATAGGGCTACTAAGGGTGTTTGTTTTAATATGTCTAATAGTGTCTCTATGCTCATTTAACTCCATAGCTGGTAGAATCTGTGAACTTATCTTTTAACACTTGTACCGTAGTAATATGCAAATATATTGCTAATAACTACGCCTTCTATCATTCCTAAAAGGTGTACAAATAAGTCATTATCTCTAATACTTGGCACATACACTACAGCGTATATAACAAACATAAAAGACAGTAAACCTACTACACCAGTGGCTAACATCATAAAATCTATATTACCTGCCTTAGCCATTTCTACTTGTCTAAGTCTAGCACTTTCACGATCTCTAACCTCTAACTCATAGCACTCTTTAGAGTACTCCATTTTATACTTCTCAAACTCCATAAATAGAGCTTTCGTGTTTTCGTTTTTGTTTTTGTTAGCTGATAGTATACCGCCTACGTCTTCTAAAGCCCCACCTATATTACCTGTGGCTAATTTAGAAGCTACACCTATAACCTCTGGTAGTACCGCCCCAGCTTTGCTAATAAATTCACTAAATTTACTTTTACCGTGTCTGTCTTTGTATTTTCCCATTAGTGCCTTAATTCTTTTATATAGTTAACCTTACCACCATTTTTATAAACCCAAAAGCCAGACGCAGGGTCTACCCACGCTTTATAACATTTACCGTTATATTTTAAATAACTAAATTTAAACTGTCCTTTATCGTTTTTGTTAGCGTGGTATAAGTTAAGATGGTATCTTTTGAATACTACTATATCTAAATCTAACTCAGCATCTAAGGCCTGACTCATAACCTTCTGATTATGAATATACACAGCTATAGGGTTATCTTTAATATATGTGTTATAAATAAAAGCGCATGATGTCACAAGGGCTATTATAACGCCCAGGTTTCCTTGTAATATCTTTGCTTTATTTAATAACTTAACCATTTATTTTATTTGAAAATGTGGCTTATCTGAGAAACTAACCCAGTCACCGCCCCACTCTAAATCCACACAAAAACAATCTTTAGCGATTTTTTGTAAATGTCGTGCTATCTCTGTCAATATCAAAACATTCCATGTAGCTTTTCCTTCTACGTATCCGTAAATATCAAAAGCTTTACCGCTTTGGTGGTAGCTCTTATGTTTGTAGCCATCACATTTACTAGCACCTTTTAAATAAAGTATATGCTGATCTTCAGCACTTCTATAACCACCTTCTCTAGGTATGCCGAAATCAAAAGGGCTATCCTTTAACCCTTCTTTAATTATCTCTATTAATATAGGGTCTATACCGTATAACCTGGCTTCACTTCTACTACTTAATTTATACATATTACGTTAATCGTCTTACTGTTAAACTTGCACTTCTTACTAATATATCATCATTATTACTTAAGTTTGTTACTCTTAAATCATAATTTTTTGTTTTATCTAATACAACTAAACAAGACGCTGACATCGTACCACTCTCTTTATTACCTAATCTAGCCACACATTGAGACTGTGCCAATTGAACGCCATTTTCATATAACATAGCACTATAATTTTGTTCACCGTTACCGTCTTTATTAGCACTTATAGTGTAAGTCACCTCTCCTACGTGACAAGTCTCACTAATACACTGTAACACCTCGTCTACTACATTAGTAAACCTTGCACTAGATGGGTCTAATGTCCATGTGGCGTTAATAGTAGAGTAAAGGTTTTGTGTTAACGCAGTATCTAACACCTCATTAGCTAAATATATTCTACCTACATCTGCACTATTACAGCCTACACCATCATTATATAAAAACTCATGCTTTAAATCATTGATAGTTATATTCTCTAAAAAAGTACCTGCACCATTAAAGTTATTTAGTAAATACCTAGCTCTTTTTGATATGTTACCACTAGAGACCAACCCCGATATATTAAAACTACCAGAGTTACCCGTAAATAAATTACCTACTACAATAGCGGAACTTAACACAGCGTTACCATAATCTACACCATAATTAACGAACTGTTGGAATAAATTTGAGTCTAAATTAGCGTAATTAATCCCTGTTCCTTCAAAAGATATACAGCTATTGTTAGCTAAGAAAAAACAGTTTTCTATAAAAAGATTATTTGTGCCATTAGCTACAAAACCCTTATCTAAATTTATAAAAGATATACTATTACCAAAAACAGACAAACTACTATTCGACTGGATACCTACTTGTCCTGTGGTCTCGCCCGATATTGTGATACTACTACACGTTAGTGTAGAGCCTGTAGGCACTTCAATTAATGGCGTGGCTGTGCCTTTTATACCAAACTCGTTAGAGCCTAAAGTTATTAAACCGTTATCTTGTGCGGTAACTATTCTATCTGTACCTAAATCTATTAAAGCGGCAAACTCATACCTAACATTATCCTCTAATGTTATAACCCCTGCTATAGGTGTAGGTAAATCTGCTTTTACTTGTACTATTTGCAAAGCTAATACTGTGCCTAAAGCGTCCCCTATATCTGCCCATCCACCATTTCTACGAGCATAATAAACACCGTCTATAGGGGCTTCATTTACTGCGCCCTCTGTTAACTCCCAGTCTGCAGAGTCAAAAGCACCTGTAGTAGGCTTATTAGATAACCATGTCCGTAGACCTGCCCCGTCATTATATACGGTAGCCTCATTACTTTCATAGCTTCTAGTAGGATCATATAACTTTAACCCTACTAGGCCTTTATCTGTAATCTTATTATACGCTGAGTCATTTAGGTCTGTCTCTACTTCTCTGTGAAGCTCAGGGGTAATAGTACCCTCTGCATTATTTGGTAGGTTGTCGTTAATCGTGGTTTGAAGATTAACTCTGTTTTTAATTGCCATAGCTGTTTTGGTTGTTAGTCGTACCCTTCAGAATAACCCTCGTTATATCCTCCAAAAGTTTCACCCTCTGGGTAGCGGCTGGTTGGTTTAGTTAAGTTTCTTTTATAATAATCTAATACATTGTTACTCTCGATGGTTGGTTCGATTATAACGGTACTAGGTGGTAGCTCTTCATATACACTCTCTAGGTTATTGTCTTGAATAATCTCTACCTCATGCCCAGGCTCACCGTAAAGCTCTAAGCTTAGGTCTGCAATAGTTTGGCCGTTTCCTGTTAGTTTACTCATTTGCTTCTAGTTGTGCTATAATGTTTAACTCACCGCTAGAGTCTGTGTTTATTCTCTCTACATCGTAGCCATCACTTTCTAGCTGTTTTTGTATAACTCTTTTAGCTGTTTGTAACCCACCAGCGGCGTTAAGAAACTTAAAAATACCTACCCCTAGTAATGGGCTTTGTTTCCATTGGCCTACATCAGTGTTAACTATATAGTCTATATGTGCTTTGTCACTTTCTCTAGTAATAAAGTCACCAGCTAAAGCGTCTATAACTAAGTCTTTGCTATCATTATCGGTATGTAAATCTTTTCTAGCCATGTTTAACTTTGTCGTTTTCTATGTCGCTTTTCTTTGTTGTCGTTGTCGTATTACCTCTACTAGCTGTAGGTGTGTTACTAGAGGGGTGTGTGTGTAGGTTATAAGTATTTACTAATGAGTTAAACGCTTTCTCTATGTTATTAAGTCGCTCTGTTAACTCTTCTACTTTCACTAAACCTCCGTGGTCTTCACCTCTTAAAGATACACTTTCGAGGTCTGAAAACATCGTAACAAAAGGCTTATTTTTAGATAACCAACTAACTAAAACTATACTATCTATTACGGGCGTGAGTAACAAACCGTTAGCACTGGTAGAACTTTGTAGCTCTACGTCTTCTATTGTTTCTTCACCGTCAAAGGTAATCACAGAGCAAAAAGAACCACTAACCGCTTTAACTGTGGCGTATATCGAGTAAATACGCTCATCACCTATAGCTGTCTGCTTAATACTATCTCTAAATTGCTGATTAAATCCCACCTAATATAACGTCTTGTCTACCTCCATTCATACCGCTGGAAGTTTTAACGGATCTTATAAATACTGTTTCATTTTTCTCAGGGTTAGCTGTGCTTTCTACTGTAATCTCTGTGCTATGCTCTAGTTTAGGGTGTAAAAAAGTAGTAAAGCTACCTTTTAAGCCACTTACATTTAATTTGTCATGCTCAGCGTCAGCTAACTTCTGTAAAGCCCCTACAGTAGCTATGTTATAGTATATCTTACTAATAGTATCACCACCAGGTGCGCCAGACGTTACCTCTAAGGTTTTACCATCTTTGCCTATACTCTTAGCTTTAATTAATAGAGTCCTATACTTATTAGTGTTAACTCTAGTATCATCATTTATAACCTGGTTTTCTATAACTATAGTTTTAGGTGTTATAGCCTTTTCACTAAATTGAAAACCGATATAAAAAACCCTGTCTTTTACATACGTTACTATACCATAAGTTTTTTTAAGCTCTTCAAATACTTTAAGAGGTAAAGCCCCCTGCCCTATTTCAAACTTGCCTAAGTCTATATCTGATAAAATGTTATATGTTTGCTCATTCCACAAATCACTTTTTTCTTTAGCCTGAGCAAATACATACTTTACCACCTCTAAAAGTGTAGTACTATTATAGTTCTTACCCTTTAAAGAAAAGGTTTTAAACATAAACATTTCATCTTGGCACTGTATTACTAGCGGTACGCTTGGCGTTATCTCTGAAATGTAACCTTCAAAACGTGTAGTTTCAAAGCTATCATAATTAAGCTTTATAGCTACCTTGTCGCCCACTTCTATTAATGTGTATATATCTTTATCCTTAGTACTTTTTATGCTCTTAGGAACAGTAAAAACGGCGTTATCAGTTAAGTTATCAAAACTAGATACTATTTCTACGTTTGTTACAAAAGGGTATACTATTTTATCCCTTTTATCTGGTGGCGTTATGGTTATTTCACTTTTGAGGTTAAACATATTATTCCTCTAAAACTAATTGGAAGTCTTTAGGTAACTCACTAATAGCTGTAAAGCTAAAAGGCTGTAAATTAGTTAAGCCCTCTACCGTTGGTAGGTTATAACTATTTATCACTACCTCATCTATTTTATAAATATCATTTAACCGCTGATTGGTTACTATTATAGAGCCGTTTTTCTTCATTATATTAACAAAGTTTTGTACCTGCTCTTCAGGGTATACGTTAATATTATTTTTATTACCATTAGAGATATAACCCCTAAAAGTTAAGGCGTAATCACCCCTATTAATATACTCTTTAACTGTTCCACTTCTACCCTGTACAGACGTTTTAACTATGTTATTAGTTTGCTGCACATCTATTAAAATAGTGTCTATAATTAAAGGCTTTATAGATATACTTTGGCCTAACTCATTTGTATAATTATCATTACCACCCTCATTATTAGTACCTAATACAAGCCTATCCCATACAGGGGTATCTAACTCACTAACCTCTATTAAATTAGTATCTGTTTGCTCTATTATTATAGGGGCGAATATTTGAGTAAATACCCTCTGTGCCCCTCTCTGTGCTATTTGGTTAGGTAGTGCCATTTATACTTTTGCTAGTCTATCTGATTCGTTTAATACTTGTAATAATGCTTCTATCATTCTATCCTTAACCTGGGTAGCCCCTTCTGTCATATTTTGGGTAGTTACGTTAAACTCTTCTACTAAGTTATTAAGGTTTATATTAATATGTGTTTGTTTAGATCCTTGTACCTTACCAGCTGTACTACTTGCTTTTCCTACATCTACACCGCCTGACTTAGGTAGCCCAGAGGTATTAAGCCCACCAGGAACAGTAGGCAAAGCTAAATCAGCCTTCGCCCTATCTCTAGTTTCTTGTATCATACGGTCTAAAGTACCCCTCTTAAAAGTAGCATTAAAAGTGTCTTCTACACCTTCCATTATTTGGCCACTATTGACACTAAAACCTAACTTTAACTGTGTAGCTGCATTAGATATATTACCCTTTTTTAATTCACTCCATGCATTAATAAAAGGCTGAAATACTTCATCTACAAATTTGGTTATATTCTTACCCATACGGTCAAAGGCCGCCTCAGCACTTACCCACGCAAGTTTAAAATCATCTATATGGTGTATTAAAAATACTAAAGCCGCTGTTAATGATGCTACAGCTACGATAATTAACCCTATAGGGTTAGCTAACATAACAATATTTAAGGCCGCTTGCGCTACTGCTGCTGCTTCTACTACCGCTACATAGGTAAGCCATAAACCACCTACTATAGCTAAGGCTATACTAATACTTTTTATTAAATCTAAATTTTCGCTTATCCACTTAACCGTATTTTGTAATACAGTAACTACTTTCTCCATTACTGGTAGTAAGGCCGTACCTATTTTAATAGCTAAAAGTTCTAAAGTACCCATTAAAGTAGACCATCTACCCCCTACGGTTTTACTCTGCTTATCCATCATGTTAAAAAACATACCGCCATCATCAGTCATTTGAGCAAAAGACCTTTTTAAGTCTACCCCTGTTAACTTACCTTGGCTACCCATTTTAAGTATTTCAGCTGTAGTAGTTCCGTAGTGATTGGCTAAAGTTTTAAGGATTGGCACACCACGCTCTGATAATTGGTTAAGCTCTTCAGCTTGTAATTTACCCTTATTCAATGCTTTTGCATATATAGCGGCCATTTCATTTAATGGCTGGTTAGTACCTGCTGCTACATCACCTACCGCTTTTAAGCTATCAGTTAATTTGTCGGCTTGTATTCCTGCCGTCAAAAGTATTCTACCTGATTTAATAACCTCTGAGTTATTAAATGGTGTTACGTTTGCAAATTGGTTAAGGTCTTTAATAACAGCTTTTCCCTTTTCCATACTACCTAACATAGTACCAAAGGCTACCTCTGTCTGCTGCATAGCTACACCGGCCTTTAATATAGAAGATGCTACAGCACCAATGCCAGCCGCCGCTGCTGCTGCTCCTATCAGTTTAAAAGTAGAGCCTAGAGTAGAGGCACTTTTTGTAGTGTCCTTAGTCGCTTTGTCTAGGCCTTTCATCCTAGCGGTAGCGTTACCTTTTACGTCTATTACTAATGTACTCTTATGCTCAGCCATATTACCTTAAAACTAACCCGTTTTCTTTTTCGTCATAAAAGATATAATGTAATATTTGGTATAGTTCACAAAGTCTTTCCATGTTCTTGCTTACTACCTCGTCACTGTCGTTGTCAGTGTCTATTACTACATCTTCTTTAAAATAATAGTGAACTAAAGCACGTCTACGCTCTAGTTCACCAAATATGCTACCATCAGTACGACTTATTTTAAAGGACTTGTCGTACTGCTCTAAATCTTTTTTAAAGTCCCTTGTATGCCGTTAGTTAACTCTGTAACACCAGTAAAAGAACTCATTAATAGTGCTGCGTCATCTATAACCTTGTCTACGTCACCGTGAACTGTACAGGCCTTTAACACTGTTTCTACTGCACTTAATTGGTCTTGTTTATTAATCCAATTTAGAAACGCTTTTAACGTAGCCTTATCTACTTTACGTAAATATAAATCTACTGTTTCATCGTCACTCACACACTCTATCTTATAGAGCTTCGTGTATTGCTTAGCTAATTCTGCTAATTCTTGTTTAGTAATTTGTTTCGCCATACCCCAAATATAATTAAAAAAACAACAAAAAAAAAGCCCTACCATTAGTAGAGCTTTTTATTTCATTAGTGTTACTTATTACTTCTCAAAGTGTGAGAATATAAAAGGTAATTCTACGGGTATATCAGTGTCACCCTCTGCTACTGTTAAAGCGTCTTCTGTGAAGTCGCAGTTTTTAAGTACGTGGTTTAATGGAATACCATTTCTAGGAATCCAAGTGACAGTAATAGTAAACATAGGAATATCTAAAACATCTCTGTTAGGCGAAACGTCCCTAAGAGCTTCTAAGTCAGCTAATGAAAGTGTTAAACTACCCTCAAAAGTTTTTCTACCTCTACCTCTAGAAGTAGGCAAGCTACCTTGTCCGTAGTTATTCGTCTTTTCCTGGGTTGCTGTGTAGCTAATTGCTTTACATTCAGCTTTAGGGCTACCCAAAACAGTTACAACGATCTGAGACCAGTCGTAACTTTCGCCGTTAATTAATGGTAATGCCATAATATTAAGCTCCTGTTAATTGTGTAACAAACCCAATGTTAATAGATATTTGGCGAGCCGTACCCATTGGGACTAGGTTAATGCTCATCTCTATAGTAGAAGTAGCCAAAACGTCTTGCTCTGGGTCTATGATAACTTCAAAACCGCTTAACTCAGGCGTAGGCTTAGCCGCTTGCATAAGTTCTAATGGCGCTTCTGCCGTTGTCTTAAATACTTGTATAGTATCTTCAGAAATAAAACCTGTAACAGGGTCTACTTGTAAAGGACTATTAAGTAAAGGCCTCATAGCTGTATTAATATCTCTTATAGCTTTGTCTATAGTACGGTTGTTTTCAATAGTAGCATAGTCTGACGTAATAACCTCAGAAGTTTTACTATCATTATGAAATGTACCGTTACCGTCTACAAAGTTTTTAATAAAGATATACGCTTTATCATTTAACCCGTCTAAGAATGACTTAGATAAGTCTTTTAAGTCTTGGCCATTAGCTAAGAATGGGGCGTTTAACTCCACACCGTTAGTAAGGTTAAATTTCCCTACCCATGCTATTGACTCTGATACTTGTGATAAACTTACAGTTCCTAAAGTTGCACCAATACAGCTAATAGAATAACCTTCTGAAGCGTAAAGGGCTGCCCCTGCTCCGCTACCATCTTGGCCTATAACTACTGATACATTAGGACTTAATAAACTTGTTAAGTCTGGAAGTGTAGAAGCGTCAGCGAATAACTTAATATCAGCTGTAAATAAAACATTTAAGGGCTTCTCTGCTGCTTGTAATCTAGTTACTACAGTTTGCACTTTTGCTAAGTCAGTAGATACGAAAGGAACATCTAAAAAGATAGCTGCTTGTCTTACTTTACCCTCTGCAAAGTTTTGTACTAATTCTACTTCATCAAAAGTATGTGTAGTAGGGTCTACTGGTTTATTATATATACCTATATATAAATCACCTTTAGCCTGTATTCTAAAATACTCACTAATATGATACCATAAAACGCCAAAGTTAGCGTCACCTTCTACTATACCTAAGTCTTCAGCCTCTTCTAAGCTTCTTACTCTTTTGATATTATCAATCCCAAAACCTGTAGGTAGTGAGTCAATATATACATTTAAACTACTTATATAGTCTTCACCTGGTAAGCTACGGCCTAAACCACCTTTTCCACGTGTAAAACTAATTCCTGGTTGTGCCATTATTCTTTAGTTTTTGTAGTTTTCTTTTTTGTTTTCTTTGGCGTAGCCTGCTTAACAGGTCGCTCTATTTTTAGCAATTTTACTCTAGCGTTTGAAGCGTGATTTCTTGCAAGTTTCTCGTTATGTGCATAGAAAAACTGCCCGTCTTCAGTGGCAAAAATAAACTCTAAATCCTCTTCTTTGATGAAGAAACCCACGGCTTTACCCGTGAGTTCCTCTAAATTAAAGATCATTTATTAAGCTGCTGTGTAACCTTGCACAATTGCACCGATACCTTTAAGGTCAGTTCTTAGAGCTTTAGAACCCATTAACTGCTCTGCAGAAATAACTACACCATAGTTAGTAGGTGAACCGTTACCACCATCACCAGACTCAGAGTACAAGTTAGCTGAACCATCAGCTAAAGCTACTGCGTTAGACTGCCAGAATAAAATACCGTTACAATCAGAAATAGCTTCTACTGCGCCTACTGCTTTAATAGTGTTAGCTGTTCCTACGTAAGTGTTAACAGTTGGTTTAACATAAATATCAAATCCGTATAACTTGTTAACAACTCCGTTTTGTTGCGTTGCTGCACCAAATCTATCAGCACTAGCTACAGAATCAGTAGCAATAAGCTCATAATACAAATCTACTGGCATAGTCATAACTCTACCTGACTTAGGCACGTTATCCTTATCTAGCATAGCTGCTGCGCTTCTAATATCATCCATAGTAACTAAATCTCTAGTTCCTGTAGCTGTTCCGTTTGGAAGTTTAGCTGTGGCCGCACCTGTAGAAGTAATAATTCTACCTGCTACCTCTGTAGCGTCTGCTGCCCAGTTGTAAAGTGTATGAACACCGATAGACTCTTTAATAGTCTCGATATGTTGACCCATTACAGAAGACCTTTTAGCGTATGAAGTTTGAATTTCTTCAAAGTTTCTAACTCTAATAGGGTCTGTAGTAAATGAATTTACGTTGTAAGTTCTATCTACATCAGTACGCTCTGTAATAGTAGCTGGAAAAGAACTTCTGTTAATTTCTGCTGCTGGCTTAGCTCCTGAGTTAGGAATGTGTACTACGTTCCCAACGATAAAACCAGAATGGTCTACCGATCTTGTTAGCATTTCGTTACCTTCGTAAAGTGTTTCTTGGATATCCTTTACCCATATTTCTTGTAAAATTCCCATAATATTATTTAGTTTTTATATTCTGCATCATACATTTTAGCGTATAATTCAGGGTTGTTGTTTTTGATTTCTTTTAATTTTGCAGGGTTGCTTTTTTCTAAGTCCCTAAATGATTCTACTACCTCTGCTACTTCGTTAGAAATAACCTTAGTAATGTCTGCTACTACTGTAGGGCTTGGTAGGTCGTTTAATACCTCTGATACCATACCGAAATTTTCAGTAGCACGTTCTAACCATTTCGCCTTATCTTCGGCTTTGATTTGTTTTGACTCAATTTTAGAATCAATAAAAGATTCGATTTTTGCAGCTTCAAAAGATGCAATAATACCGTCTTGCTCTGTTACTCTAGCTTCTAGAGTTTCAGCTTTTAGCTCTGCCTTTTCCTTGTCTGCTTTCAAAGAAACAACCATATCAAAGGCCACATCTTCTTTAGCTTCAAGGTCTAAGCCTAGCTCTACTAGCACTTTTTCCATATTATATTTATTTGTTTTATTGTTTACTTGTTTTACTGTAGGGTCTACCATGCCCATATAAAAAGACTGTAAATTAACCTCGTCTTCTATACCTGCCGCTATCCTTTGCGCTTTCTCAGTCTTTATAGGCTCATTAGTTAATCCTAATGTATGTGCTGCCTCAGCGCTTAGCCATGTACCTTCACCGTTATTAGCTGACATTAAATCTAATAGAATATCTTTGTCTATTCCTGTCTTAGCACTTATGGCAGTTAAAGCACTTTGAAAAAACACCTCTATACCCTCAGCTAAAAACTTATCTTTAGGGTTAGGATTACCACCTATTCTAGGCTTATGTATTAATAACATACCATAGTCAACTATGTCAGGCAAGCCCGTACCAGCTAAACTAAAAAGCTGAGCCATAGAAGCGGCTAAGCCTGTAATCTTAATTTTAATGTTATTAGTTTTAGCTAGTTCACTAGTAGCATGAAACATAGAGTACCCATCTACCATAGAACCACCACCAGAGTTAATAAGTATCTCTGTTTCTTCGTTACTACTTGTAACGTGGTGTAACTCATCTACAAAGGCAGCACCATTAACACCAGAGCCGCCTATATTTTCAAATATTCGTAACTCAGCTTTGCCATCTTTTACGCTGTGTATAAATTCAAAGTTTTCCATTATTTAAAGTTAATTATTAGTATATTACAAATCAAAATAACGCCGTAAATATGACGCACAAAGATAACTTTTCTGAAATAAGAGTACGACTAACAAAAGAACAGAAGGCCAATTTAAAAGCACAAGCCCTACAAGAGGGTTGTACTTTATCTGATTATATACGTGGTTTTTTACGTCCTTTAGCATCTAAAAGGGTTATTAACTCTTAGTCATAAAAGTAGTATTATAACCACTATACGCCGCGTCAATTGACGGCAAGCCAAAAGCTGTACCTGTAAAGTCTATAGAGTAAGTAGTACCACCATTAGACGTAGGCCATGTAGCGTTATTGTATGGTTTTCTAAGCCATATTTGACCATTCGTTAATACTCTAATATTAGACATTAGATCACCCTCAGCGGTAGCCCCTTGAATATATGCTACACCTCTAATAGTATCTGTAGGGCTCCACTCCGCTAACGTGGCTACTAAATACTCTTCTACGGCATCATCAAAAGTAGTAGTTTCTACATTTACGCTGATAGATACCTCGTTAGTGTATAATTCTTTTACTCTACTTCTAACACTACCTGTAGTGTATGCTTCTAAAGTTCCAAGTATAAAAACAGGGTTATTATAATTTATAAGCAAACCATTTACCCCAGCTGACTGAGTTAAAAAGCTTTGCCCTCCTATAATTGTCTGTAGCTCTGTGTAAAACGGTGCTATAACAATAACTTGCACACCTGTATAACTAGGTGACCAAAATGGGTCAGTAGCGCCTACTTGCCAGTCTAAGGTATACTCTTCTGTAGCATCTTTAGGGTTGCCGTCTTTAAAAGTTCTTTGCACATTTGTTACTGTGCTTTTTTTCATCTCTATAAATTGGTTATCCGTAACCGTACCGCCTGGGAACTTCATTACCTCACCATCTATATAAACATAACCTTCACTCACTGGGTAAGGTGAAGGCACAGTTTTGTCTGTCACGCAACCGCTAATAATTAGCCCCATATCCCTAGTAGTGGTAGTAGTAGGGCTATCACCCCAGCTTAACTGTCCTGTACTGTTATTAATACCACTTCGCAAGAACTCAAAATACTCATTTGAAGTATTTCTATTATTGTTTTGTGCCTGTAAAATATCATCATTAAATACAGGTAAGCCGCCTACGTCTGAGGGGTCTATTAGTCTGGGTCTTAAATCTTCTGCCATTTTATTAATATTGTTCTACGTTAAAAGTAGTACCTGCTACTTTATATTTATTTACATTATCTGTTACTTTAGCTATTAACTCTGGGTCTGCTATTACGTCTGCAGCTGGTACGTATACCGTGAAGTTATTGGTAGGCACATAGTCTGCTACTGCATACATAAATATAGTATCATCTACTATAGGTGCTTCTGCTACACTGTAAAAGTATACAGGCGGCGGTGTTACCTCGTTAAGATTATAGAAATAGTTAGTAGCTAAGTTATCTACAAATGTTATGATATATATACCAGTAGTATTAAAGTCTATGTTTAACCTATCTTCTAGCATTATCTTTTGAGCGTTTCTAATAGCGTCATCCTGAGCCTTTACCCTAAAATCTGTTAGATAAGTCTGTTTAGATGTTATAAGAGGGTTTAACCCACTCTTAGTATAAGCTATTATTACCGCCCTACGCATATAAGGCGGTATAATAGTTAATCCGAAACGCTCAAAGTCTATGTCAAATAACCCCATATTAACTATCTAAAACCATTGTAATAGTATCATCAAAAGTAAAAGAAGGTGTAGTTTCTTCTATAATATACCCTGCCGCTGTTTCTTGTGACCTTGCTACTGTAATTACTCTAGGGTCATCAGCAACTATACTAAAACCTCTTATCTTTAGTACTGCGTTTTGCGTGTCTATATCGTTAACACCTTCTACAGCTTGTACAGCATCTATTACTTTGTTAAATTCTATTACACCATCAAAAGGCAAAGCTAATAAATAGTCATTTATCGCTGTTATAACATTAGCTTTAACATTATCAGCTACATACTGCCCCTTATAATATACTGAGGCCGTAAATTGACACTCATCAGGTAAATCAGACTGTACTACATAAGGAATACCAGCAAAACCTATATTTATAACATAAGAGTCTAATGCTGCTAACTCGTTAACATCTAAAGGCTCTAAACCGCTACCTTCATCTTTTGCAGCTTTTACGAATACTATTCTATTAATACCTTCTTTAACACTTGCATTTTTTACAATCCTTAGAGCTGGGTCTACCGTTGTGTACGCAGGTAATCCGTCTATGATCTGTAATACTTGTGGGTCTAAATCATCATATTGAAATAATAGTACTTGGTTTTGCAACCAGGCAGCACTACCAGCTATAGAGTTATCAGCTATTAACTGTATTTCAGCCTGTAAAGCATCCATTAACTGCTCAAATAGGTTAACACTCTGAGCTTGTACCCAAAACAATAACCGCCACAAAGCACTTTGTGAAGCACTAGTTAACCCGTTTAAGTCTGCTTCAGCATCTTTACGGGCTATCATATCATTAAATATCTCTGTAGTTGTTCTTGCCATTTGTTATAAGTTTTCTTCTAGCTCATCAAAACCAAAATTTTGCCAGCCCTCTAAGGCGTAAATATACTCTTTTTTAAGTGTTTTGTTTTCTGTGAATGGAACTATTTGATAGTTAACCCCTTCTTTAGTTTTGAAGTAACCGTTAACAAACTCTTCATTTGTTAGCTTACTTTCTTCTATGATATAGTAGTATGTTTCTTTCATTATATTGGTTTTATTACGTTGTGATTAATATAGTTAAGGTTATCAGAGTGGCTAGTGTTACGTGTTACTATCGTACCATTTGAGCCTACACTTGTTAAACCATTGCCTTCGTTTAGTGAGAATGTTTCACCGTTAATAGTGAAGTTAGTTATTTCACCGCTTATAGATGAGCCGTCAGGTGAAGCCCCTACGGTTGTGCTTGATTGATTTAATGATACTGTTAAGTTGTTAAAACCTGTGCCAGCCCCAAACTCAACCCCATTAAAAAACATTTGCCCCCCCTGTATTTTTAAGGTGTTTATTAATGTCGGTGATACTGTAAAGCTACGTGTATAAATAGCAGCACCACTTGAATATATTTGAATTAATATTTGATTTGGGTTTAACCACTTGTCTACATAAAAGTGATTTGTTAAATAATCCCCAAACCCTGTGATACCCTCTATTGTTGTGGTGTTCCAATCATCCAAAGTAAAAACTATTTCTAAGTCTATATCATTAGAGTTAGTTATAGTATTAGATATTGGCAAACTCAAATAGTCTTGGTTAGCCGCTAAAAAAACATTCTTACGCTCCGTACTCCCATTTATATTATTTGCTACGCCTTCTAACATCTATTCTGTAGTTCCTGTTAATATATAAACACTTGCACTCTTACGTACTACGGCTGTAATACTTCCAATCCCACCACTAACCAATGATAGGCTAGGGGCTGCCGTTATAGAAGCCGTACCGTTAGAAAATAATATCCTACCTGCTGATATTTGTTGAAAAAATACTACATCACCATCTTTACTAAAGGCACCCGTGTTAAATGTTACGGTTACGTCAGTTGCTTTATCTACATTAACGTATTTGTTATCACCTTTATTAGTTGGTGAAAAGTCAGCCGTTTGTGTCTCAAAACCAATGTTAGGCCGCTTACCGTCTAAGGCCGTTTGTGTAGCTGTACTTACAGGCTTATTAGCATCACTTGTATTATCTACATTGGGTAACTCAATAGTTACGTGATTAATATCGGATACTTTAGCGTTATTATCTGTAATATCATTTGCCTGAGTTGGTGTTATACCTACTTTTGCCGTGTTTAAATCTACCTCTGTTTGGTTACCTTTTAAGTCTAAAGCCGTTTGCGCTGCCGTACTAACAGGTTTATTAACATCACTTGTGTTATCGCAATTCCCTAACCCTACGTCTGTAGCATCTACTGAGTGTGGGTTAGAGGTATTATTTTTGTGTGTAGTGGTATCTGTAGCGTTACCGTTTACGACTGTTTTAATTTCAGTCATATCATCACCAGTAACTTTGTTAACTGCTGGGATACTTGGCTGTGGGTTACTTGTTACCTTGTCTACGTATGTTATGTTATTTTGTGCCATATTAGTTTAATTCAAAATCTAGCTCATAGTCTAGTTGTATGTCTTGTGTAGGTGGTGGTAAGTTTCTACCTATCCTACCAGTTCTAATTATTACGTTTTCTATGTTTAAATCTACAGTTAAGTTAAGCTCAGCTAATACGTCTGTAGTCTCTGGGCAGTTGTCAGCATCTACTAAAATAGGTATCATGTAAACCTGTGTGTAATGATATATACTATCATGTGCCTGGTCTACACTTTCACGTATACGGCTAATATTACCAAAGGTAACGCCGCTATATTGCTCTAATGCCTTATAAACCTTCTGTTTTAAGTCTATTATACCCCATTCTGTACTATCATCATAAGTATTATCTACATAATTCTCATCACATATATGTACATAGAACTCTACTTTCTCAGCATACTGTAAGCCTTGGGTTGTTTTACTTACATAATTTATCTCATTATCAAAACCTAAAAAAACTGCAGGAAAACTAATAGACTCATTACGCCCTGTTATAAGCTCTTCTACCTGGTTGTTCCACAGTCTAACAGTCTTTACGTCTGTTACCTCTGTTAAGATTTGTTGTTTAATATCGTTAAGAAATGCTTTCAAAGTCCTTTTTTCTTCATTAGTAAAGTTACACTTTTTTCTAGTCTTTTACCTAATACTTTGTTATCATTTATAAACTGCCTTTTAGGAGTGTTACCGCTACCTTCATTATGTTTATCAGCATAAGGTAAAGTAGATCCTACTATTATCTGCTTAGCCGTTGCTTTCATTTGTTTAACACTGGCTCTAAGGTTTCCGCTATCTACTAATATAGCTTTGCCTCTACTTTGTCTACTTTCTCTTTTACGTGTAGGCCACTTTTTAAAGTTACTTGTATTCTCTGCATAGTAACCCTGTTTCTTCCAATTCTCACGTGAGAAACTTACCACTATCTGAGCTATAGCCCTGGGGTAAGCCCTCATAAAGTCGCTAAACTCTTTAGTCGGTATGTTAATCTTTAGGCTCAAAAACTATTTTATTTTTTTGTGTAGGTAGTGGATTTGTGTGTGGGTTATCACCGCTTAGTATTAAGTCAGGGATAAAATCAAACGCTTTACACTTCTCACCGCTTATATAGTGCTTACAACTATTACAGGGGCTTAGATTCTCACCTTTTTTTAACTCTTCTGCAAATACGCTCATATTAAAGCTCTTTTAGTTTCATTTTAAGTACCCCTGTTTCATTCCAATCGTCTAAAGTTGCTTTAGCTTCTAAAATCTCAAAGTTTGTACCCTTATTAAATAATACCTCTAAATCGTCTGGGTTAGTTGTTAGGTCTGTTATTAAAACACCGTTTTTACCTTGTACTTCCATTTGTACAGTATAGGGCGACTGCAAAAACCTATTATCTTTTATATCATTTAATGAAGTTGACATAAACCCCTTTTCGTGGAATACCCCTGTCTTATTACCTTCTACAAACTTTTGAAAATCAGCTTTATTATCAAACATTAACCCTCTATTAGTTACCCCTTTATATTTAGGTGCTTCTCTAATTGTATTAGATAGGTTATCTACCATTTTATTAAACCCTGGTACGTTGTTTAAATCTGTGAAGCCAGACCTACCACGTAAAGCGCCGTTAATCTCTACAAATGAACTAGTAGTATAATTATAAACATCAGCTTTTTGTGTTTCATCTAATGACTTAACCCACTCAGTTTCATTTTTTAAAGCCTGTGCCTTTGTTGTGGCCGTTGGTGTCCCTACCTTATTACGTATAGTGTAATCATCTACAGCCTCTACATTAGCGTCTAGCTTTTTGTTTAAGTCGTTAGCTTTTTGTTTTGCCGTTGGTGTTTTCATGTTTAAAACCCCGTCTTCATCTAATTCTTTTTTGTCTATCTCTAAAACCCTTGTTTTAATCTTAGTAGTGTCTACCTTCTTAACCTCTGGTTTAGGTTTAACTACTACAGGCTTAATAACCTCTACTACTCTACCTACTGTGTCAGGATAACCTAACCCAAAATTGCTACGCCTCTGTGCTGCTGTAGAGTCTGCTAAATACGGGTGTTTATTAGTAAATATCTTACCGCTTTTCGCTGGGTTATTTCTAAATGCTGTAGGTACTTCTGCCTCTGATACTTTAGGCTTATCTGTTATCTCTTTTGTTCCTTCTATTGTAGGTACAAGTAAACATCTACAGTTATACCCGTTAGGTGGCATAAAATCATCCCAAAAAGGATCATCTACAGGCCTAACAGTACCATCTAAAGCTCTATGGTCTTCTCTAGTCCTATCATCTAAAATAGCACTATACTCTAATAGTCCGAAAAGGTCTTTCTGCTCTTCTATAGCGTTCCACTCATTAATTGAGTTAGCCGTTTTACCTGCTGTATTTTGTTCAGTATATAGCCAGTCATTTGATACTGTGTTAGCATTACCTAACATATTCTTAGTATACTCTTCTACGCTATTAGCTACTTTTGTTAGTGGTGCAAAGTCTTTTAGTATTCTATACTGCTTAGCCCCAGCAAATAAAGCTAAGTTTTCTTCTATCTCAGGAGTTATAGCCGTAAACTTAGCTACACCTTCTTTTAATACATCTAAAGTCTTTTGGTAGTATACGGGGTCTAAGTTCTTAGCTGTAACAGTACCGTTATAAATACCCGTTAGGTAGTTATTTAACTGGTCTTCATTAAAGTAATTATCTTTTAACTCTATATCATGGGTATGGTCACTACAGCACTCTGCTCTATAAAGCTCTGCTATAGCTTCAAGCCCTTTTTTGGCGCTACCCCCTCCGTTGGTGCTAGTGCTTCTACTTCATCTAATGGAATGTTAAACTCTTCTGTAATCCATTCTTTAGGTACATTAAACCCAGCGTTTTTAAGGTCTAAAACCCTCTGAAATTTCTTTTCAGCTGTTAACTTCTCTTTATCTACTACTTTGAACTTAGCCCCCTCAGGAAATGGTACGCCTAACATTTTCATCTTAGGAATAAGCACATCATTAATAGTAGCTTCTAGTAACCAGGTATCTTGTACCGTTCTTACATTCATAGTCTCAGCGTGTACCTCTGACTGTGATCTACTACTACCGTTATCCGTGGTCATAGTTTGACCTAATACACACTTACTTATTTGTCCATCTAAATATAAGTTATAATCTTCGTATGTCTTGTAACCTGTGCCAGTACTAGCCTCATGTAGCTCTAACTCTTCATCATGTGAAATAAGGGCATAAGGCGCCCTACCCATGTTAGCTAATTGCTCTAACTTCTCTTCACGCTCATTAGTTACGTCTGATTTCATCACACGCATAGGCTCACCGTAAAGCTCATTATACTCAGCCCATGCCCCTACACTATTTTTCTTATAGATATATAGTGGCATGATAGATAAAAATAACCCTAGGTCTTTTGTCTCACCTACAGGCAAAGTCCATGCACTAAATTTGCCTTCTTTAAAGCTTACGCCGTCAATACTAGAAGGGTGTTCTGTTACTATACCTTGCTCAGGCTTAACATACTGTCTAGGTACTATCTTAGTATCTATAAAAGTATCATCTTCTATACCACAAAGCTGCACTAATGTAAAGCCCCATTCTATACTAGTAAGCATTTGCTTATAAAGCTCTAGCATAGGGTTACGGTTAAACTTATTAGTCCAATCCTCTAAAGGGTTGCCCTCTATATCAACTACCTCAAAAGGCTTTGCTAGTACTTCTGCGTGACGTTGGTCTATTACTGTTTTCACGTGAGCATCTAACAAAGCATCTTGGTAGCCTCTATATAATTCTGTTCTATTTGGGTTGTGTACACTTTCAGCGGTGCTAAGAGCAAGCCGCCAGGTGTTAATATCTTGTCTAGTTCTATATAGTTGTTGAGGTACTATATGTTTAACTACCTTAGAGCCTTTAGGGGTAGTCTTATCTATCATCTCTGGGGTGTACTCTGTTATATTAAAGTGTAAGTCGCTCATTAGTATAAATATTCATTTTTTTGATTAGATCTTACAAACGTAAACTCTATAGCATCACCATCCTCGTTTAACCGTTCAGTTAACCCCCAGTTGTTTAATTTTTCTTCATTTGTCTTTTTAAGTACGTCTGTAGCTTCATCTCTACGCTGCATTCTTAACTCTGGTATATTTCTAGGGTTAATCCTACTTAATACATCATATAACACTAAATCAATAGTTAATGTAACTAATAAAGCGTTACGCTCTGAGCCAGTCTTAGCAAATTCTGCGGCCATATCATAGCGGCCGTCTAAATATCCTGTTATCCTTAGAATAGCTGAGGCTTCAGCGTCATCTAAAATAACGCTGTTAGAATCAATAACCCTATCTAGGTTTTCGCTTCTTATTTGCTTGTCATAGTCTTCTATAGTTAGAAATACCATTAATATCGGTGTTTAGGGTTAAATCTTTTCTTACCTGTTTTCAAAGGTACTATTTTTCCGCCATTAATATAAGAAATAAATTCATTTTTAAAAAGCTCGCATATAATATAATCTAGTAAATCACTAAAGTGGCCTCTTTTCTCGTATGTTACACCTGTTTCTTTATCTCTGCCCTTTTCTTTATGCTTAGTACCCTCAGCCGTTTCTAATGTATAGAGTAAGTCTTCAGTAGTTAGTGTACAGTTTTCACCTATAAGCACCTCTACGCTATCTATACGCTGTGCAAAGACCTCATTTATAAACCTACCTCTCATAGCTACACTAGGGTTTTTCATAGGTAGCCTAAGTATAGGTCTAAGCGTGTCTAACTCAGCTAATATAATCTTAAAGAAGTTTTGCCCCTTCTCTAGCTTTACGTCTTGCTTTCTACTCGTAGCATCACCGTATATATAAACCCCTTCTTTATGTCCTCTTAGCCTATGCTTAATTTCAGCGCATATCTCACGTACTGTGTTCCTGGGGTGCTTCATAGCTATTTCATCTACCATGTAAATAGTGCCGTTATGAAATTGGAATATACCACAAGGTAAGTAGGGGTTAACATTCTCATCAAATGAAATATGTACAGGCAAGTCTGGGGTATACTCTACCTTCTTAGTGTTACGCTCAGGCTTAAAGTCTTTATAAAATTGGTCGCCTACCTTCTTATTACCAAATAGGCCTAACACATAAACCCTGTAATAATACGGGTCACGTGCTTTCATCTCTTCCAGGTTAGCTATAAACTCAGGCGGTAAAAATGGGTTATCCTTATAGGTAGATTGGTGAGACATTATCTCTTGGGTTACTTTGTCACCGTTATCTAAAGTAATCTCTACGCTATCTACAAAGCTAGGGCTTATATGGTCTTCAAATTTAAACCGCTTATATATCCAGTGGTCTTTATAGTCTTGGCCTAGCTCAGGGTTAAAACAAAACATTTCTGTCCCTTTATGCTTACCCCTAATAGAAGTAGTCATAGTAACAAAGTCAGCCTCATCTAATTCGTTTGCCTCTTCATACCAACAAAAATTAGGGTTTTTAAGTCCTTTTAGCTTCTGTGGGTCATCAGCGCCCCTAAACAGCATTACGCCGCCCGTGTCACATCTTATCTCTAGTGGTGAGCGTGTGAAGGTGAATAACTCACTTAGGCCTAGTGTCTCTATTTCTTCTTTTATATCAGCGTAACAGCTATCTTTTAAGGTGTTATATGTTTTTCTAATACATACCCCCTTAAACCAGGGTTCGCTAACCATTTTGTATATAGCTTTCCTGGCTGCCGTTACAGACTTAGAGCTACCTCTACCACCCCATAAAACCGTATACCTACCCTCAAATAGAAAAGGCTCTACAAAAGCTGGACATACATACTCATCCCACTCAGGGAACTCTACGGTAGTCATTTATGAGGTCTTAACTTTTATAACTCTGGTAGTCTGTTCTACTTCTTGCTTATCCTTCCACCCCATATTCTTAAGAGCAAATATATCAATAGTTTGGCCGTGTTCCTCGTATGAGTTCTCTATCATAGTCTTTGCTGCCTTTATTATGTGGGAAAACCCTTCATTTTTTGAGTAGTCAATAAGGCTACTTCTGTCACAAAAACCTAAAAACAAGGTAAGCCCTGTAATAGTAGCTTTATCTTTTTTCTCATCACAAAACTCGAAGTATTCAGTAACTCTGTTAGCTAAATCTTCTGGGTTACTGTAGTGTGGCGGCCTACCGCCTTTATTGACCTCTGAGGCCTTTTTAAATTTCTCTGTGTATGTACTTGCCATAATTCAAATATACTTAATTTCTAACAAAGTATAAAACATAACCCTACGGGTCGTTTACACTTATGTTTATACGGGTGTTGGCAGTAATACTAGAATAGTGATTGCTGAATGTTCGCATCTTGGTAGTTCATTAATATATTATCCCCAGCATCGTACATTTTTTTATCACATTTAGGGTAGTCTTTTATTATAGGGTATCTAAGTTTTTTAATCATATCCTTTTTAGTTCTTTTGTCAGCATTTATAAAAAAGTATCTATATTTTATTTTAGGCTTTATTCTTTCTATATTATTTTCCTTTGCCCATTTCGCTATTGATGTTATACCTAATCTTTCAGTTATTGATTTTGGGTGCATCTTCTTACCATCTACAATATATTCGCAATCGTGAGCCTTATTTCCACCAGTATAAATCCAATTTGTACTTTGATAAACAATGCCACAATGATTCATATTACTATCTGCATAACTAACTACTATGTTATTTTTAGGTAGCATTTTTAAACTATTTCCAACTAAAAAAGATGCAGCGTTCTTCTGTTTTGTTTGTATCACTAATCTTGTTAATTCATAAACCTTAAAATCGCTTTTTATAGGCTCTAAAAAAACATTCTTTTCTATTTGTACTGGTGGTCTACCATAAACGACAATACCATCTATTTTTCCATTTACTATCAAACCATAGGCAAATTGAAACATAGGCTTTCTTTTTGCGTAGTGCTTTTCTAAACACCATTTCATAGCTTGTTTATATGTTATTTCTTTTACTTCCATTTGTTTAGTTTTTATAATACCGTACTACTGCCAACAATGTATATAAGCCATAGAAAAAACGGCTCATATACTATACGTTGGCAGTAATACTATATCCACTTACCATTAACTCTTACCACTTTATGTCTTGGTATACTAACTCCTTTGCTTTTGTCTTTCGGGAACGCTTGGTCATAGAAAAACTCAACCCAATTAATTTTACCTATAAGCATTTCCTCTTGTTTTTTTGGTCGCTTACTTACTGTACATAATTCAACCGACTCTGTAAACCATTGCCTCTTATCATTAAGCAATAACTCATCGTGTGTAGTGTCTTTATATTGTTGTTTTAATACCTCTATCTTTTTTAAGATATTTTCTTTCCTTTGTGCTAATCTTTCTCTTTTTGTCATTTCGTTTATCTTTTAATTTACCGTACATACTGCCAACATTATCTAAAAAGGAATTGAAACTCCTTTTAGATTTAACGTTGTAGAGAATTAAAATGTCTTATCACATTTAACACAAATCATTCTATCACTATGATTATCTATATGCTGTATATTACAACCTTCACAACTCTCTACAACATCAGGTATAGTTAA